>Ga0194134_10000063_pt1:97500-145850 | contig 145850 bp, 129 predicted proteins | sample TA2KigOff0mmetaG_FD_148602 | JGI IMG/M metagenome (GOLD analysis project Ga0194134, IMG submission 148602) | Freshwater microbial communities from Lake Tanganyika, Tanzania - TA2015056 Kigoma Offshore 0m | ecosystem: Environmental > Aquatic > Freshwater > Lake | place: Tanzania...
GAAATCCCGTGGGAATCTACGAGGACCATCTCGTAAGGCTAAATACTCGTCAGCGACCGATAGTGAACCAGTACCGTGAGGGAAAGGTGAAAAGCACCCCTGTGAGGGGAGTGAAATAGTACCTGAAACCGTATGCCTACAAGCAGTCGGAGGGCTATACCGGGAAACCGGGATGCCTGACGACGTGCCTTTTGCATAATGAGCCGGCTAGTTATTCTCAGTGGCGAGGTTAAGCGGAAGCGAGCCGTAGCGAAAGCGAGTCCGAAATGGGCGTGAGAGTCGCTGGGAATAGACGCGAAGCGAGATGATCTACCCTTGGCCAGGATGAAGCGCGAGTAACATCGCGTGGAGGTCCGAACCGGTGTTGGTTGAAAACAGCTCGGATGAGCTGAGGGTAGGGGTGAAAGGCTAATCAAATTTCGTGATTGCCCGTTCTCCTCGAAATGCCTTTAGGGGCAGCCTCGGAAGGTCGGCGATGGTGGTAGAGCACTGAATGGACTAGGGGCCTTACCAGGTTACTGAATCCAATCAAACTTCGAATGCCATCGACACGTATTCCGGGAGTGAGACTGTGGGGGCTAAGCTTCATAGTCAAAAGGGAAACAGCCCAGACATCCGACTAAGGTCCCAAAATCTATGCTAAGTGGTAAAGGATCTGGAGATACTCAGACAACCAGGAGGTTGGCTTAGAAGCAGCCATCCTTTAAAGAAAGCGTAATAGCTCACTGGTCAAGTGTCTCTGGGCCGACAATGTAACGGGGCTAAGCATAGTACCGAAGTCGATGAATAGCGGATCTTGCGAGGTCCGCGATTGGTAGAGGAGCGTTCTCTTCGCCGCGAAGTCAGACCGTAAGGACTGGTGGAGCGGAGAGAAGTGACCCTGCCGGCATAAGTAGCGAGAAGGGAAGTGAGAATCTTCCCCGCCGTAAGCCTAAGGATTCCTGAGGTAGGTTCGTCCGCTCAGGGTTAGTCGGGAGCTAACGCGAGGCCGAAAGGCGTAGCGGATGCACATCCGGTTAATATTCCGGAACTACCAGACAATCGTTATCACGATGGGGGGACGCAGGAGGCTAACCAGGCCCGGGTTTGGATGTCCGGGTTGAGGCCTGTAGGGGGAACTGATAGGTAAATCCGTCGGTTCATTACCCTGAGGGGTCGAAGCGATGCCGCAAGGTAATAAAGCTGGTGACGCCACGCTGCCGAGAAAAGCCTCTAAGGAGATTGTTTGGTACCCGTACCGCAAACCGACACAGGTAGGCGAGGAGAAAATCCTCAGGCGCAAGTGAGAATCCACGTTTAGGAACTAGGCAAAATTACCCCGTAACTTCGGGAGAAGGGGTGCTCCAGTAGTGTCAGTGACCTCGCGTCATAAAGCACGAAGGAGTTGCAATAAAGAGGGTCAAGCGACTGTTTACTAAAAACACAGGGCTCTGCTAAGTCGAAAACGACGTATAGGGTCTGACGCCTGCCCGGTGCCGGAAGGTTAAAAGGAGAGGTCAGCCGCAAGGTGAAGCCTTGAATTGAAGCCCCGGTAAACGGCGGCCGTAACTATAACGGTCCTAAGGTAGCGAAATTCCTTGTCGGGTAAGTTCCGACCTGCACGAATGGCGTAACGATTTGACCGCTGTCTCAACGTGGAGCGCTGCGAATTTGTGGTACCGGTGAAGACGCCGGTTGCCCGCCATAAGACGAAAAGACCCCGTGCACCTTTACTGCACCTTAGTAGTGAACGTCTGCGCCGTATGCGCAGGATAGGTAGGAGACTATGATCTCAGGCTCTCGGGCTTGGGGGAGTCAACGGTGAGATACTACCCTTACGACTCGGACGTTCTAACCGCAGCCCATTATCTGGGTTCGGGACACTGCTAGGCGGGTAGTTTGACTGGGGCGGTCGCCTCCTAAACTGTAACGGAGGCGCACGAAGGTTCGCTCAGGCTGTTTGGAAATCAGCCCTAGAGTGCAAAGGCATAAGCGAGCTTAACTGCGAGACAAACAAGTCGAGCAGATGCGAAAGCAGGTCTTAGTGATCCGGTGGTTCCGCATGGAAGGGCCATCGCTCAACGGATAAAAGGTACGCCGGGGATAACAGGCTGATCTGGGCCAAGAGTTCACATCGACGCCCAGGTTTGGCACCTCGATGTCGGCTCATCGCATCCTGGAGCTGTAGCAGGTTCCAAGGGTCCGGCTGTTCGCCGGTTAAAGCGGTACGTGAGCTGGGTTTAGAACGTCGCGAGACAGTTCGGTCTCTATCTATGGTGGGCGCAGGAGATTTGAGAGGATCTGACCTTAGTACGAGAGGACCGGGTTGGACGGACCGATAGTGTATCAGTTGTCACGCCAGTGGCAGCGCTGAGTAGCTAAGTCCGGAAGGGAGAAACGCTGAATGCATCTAAGCGTGAAACCCACCTCAAGATGAGATCTCCCTGGACGTAAGTCCCTAAAGACTCCAAGTAGACTACTTGGTCGATAGGTCGGGTGTGTAAGCGTGGCAACACGTTCAGCTAACCGATACTAATCAGTCGTGAGGCTTGACCATTTCATTTCCCGCCCTGCGGGTGTGTGGTCTAAGAAAAGCCGATTGCAGAATATTCAGGGGTCAATAGCTCTTTACAACAAGATGCTCTGGGACGACCTGGCAAGGATGGCGCCATAATCGCGCGCCGCTCCGCCAGGACCCCAGACACCAAGTTTCCCGGTGGTCATAGGGGCAGGGTCACACCCGTTCCCATTCCGAACACGGAAGTTAAGACTGCCACCGCCGATGGTACTGCGTGCGAAGGTGCGTGGGAGAGTAGGTCGCTGCCGGGATTCTTTCACTCGAAACCCCGAAGGGCTCACGCCCTCCGGGGTTTTTTCGTCTGCGGCAGAAATTCTCTGCTTGACCACTGCACAGTCCATCGCTGCAGTCCCTGTGGGTGGCAGGGCCGTTCGGCCTTCGTCTTCATACAATTCATGCGTGTCGTACTCAGGCTGGCTACCGTTGTAGCCACAATTCTGGTTCTTGTCGTCGGTGTCATGCCGGCTGCCGCCCGCCCGGCAAAGAACCTGCGTGACCGTCAGGGGCGAACGCTACGATTCTCCTCAAATCGCGTGGATGCGGTTGAGGCTGGCTCGGAACACCGCTACGAGGTTCCGCAACGCCATCGAGACGTTGCCGCGACCGATTCGTTCGAGGCCCGTCAGCCGACGGACAGCCAGGCCTCCGCACCAGTCACTCCCGACAGTGCAGCCGTCGTGCCTGACGGCCCCCGGCCGTATCTGCCATCAGCGCTCTCAGGCCCCCCCGCACGTCCCGCTCACGCTTCCCCTCGAGCCGGCACCTGCACACCGAGCTCAGGCCGAGCGCCTCCCACCGTGTAGCAGAGCCGGTCGCCACACCCAGCGGTCGTCCGCATCTCTCACAATGTCAGGTGGTCTCCGCCCGTCATGGGCGGTGACGCCTCTCCCCATAGTCGTCTGTTCCTGCAGGTGTCATGTCGCGACCTTCGTCCATGTTTCAATACGCCAGAACCGACGCCGTCGCCGGTGTCGTGGTCTTCCTCGTGGCCTTACCGCTGTGCCTTGGCATCGCCGTGGCATGTGGTGTGCCCCCCGTCTCCGGGCTCGTCGCCGGCATCGTGGGTGGACTGGTGGTTCCGCTCATCTCCCGGTCTCCTCAGTCGGTGACCGGACCCGCCGCCGGCCTCACGTCGATCGTGCTCATGGAGGTCGCACGGCTCGGGGGCATCGCCCCCTTCCTGACGGCGGTTGTCATCGCCGGCCTCCTGCAAATCGCCTTCGGGCTCCTCCGAACCGGCCGTTATGCCGCACTCGTGCCGTCCGCCGTCATCAAGGGGATGCTGGCCGCCATCGGCATCACGATTGTCTGGAAGCAGCTACCCGTCGCGGTCGGGGTCTCTGCCGTCACCGGTGACATTCTCACCGCGATTGAGCCAGGTGCCGGCCTCATCGCACTGCTCTCGCTGCTTCTGCTCTACGGATGGAAGCACACACCGCTGTCCCGGGTCACGCTGCTCTCGCCAGCTCTCGTCGTCGTCGTCGGTGCCAGTCTGCTGGCGCGGTGGTTCGACTCCACCGCGCTGGCCCTCGATGAGGCACATTTCGTCGCGGTTCCGCTCGGAGGACTCTCTGCACTCGCGGGTGCCCTGCCACGACCGGACTGGTCGGTCCTGGCCCGACCGGATCTCTGGATCGCTGCCGTCACCATCGCCGTGGTGGCCAGCATCGAGACTCTGCTGTCGCTGCAGGCCGTCGACCGACTCGACCCCCTGAAACGTCACAGTCCACCGGACCGGGAACTCGTGGCTCAAGGGGCAGCGAATACCCTTGCTGGCCTGATCGGCGGCCTGCCAGTCACGGCCGTCATTGTCCGTTCGGGCGCTAACGTGGCGGCCGGCGGACGCGAACGGTTCTCAGCCCTCATCCACGGCGTGCTCCTTCTGCTGGCCGTGCTGTTCGCCGGACCGCTCCTGAACGCCATCCCCTTGGCCTGCCTGGCCGCCATCCTGATTCAGGTTGGCCTCAACCTGTGCAAACCAGCCCTCTTCTCGAGCCAGGTTCGACTCGGCTTTACGCAACTGCTGCCATTCGCCCTGACCATCGCCGCCGTCCTGGCCCTCGACCTGCTCAAGGGGGTCATCCTTGGGGTCGTCGCGGGCATTTCATTCGTGCTGTATGAAAACTCCCAGCGGGCGGTCGTCACTGACCGAGATGCCGCTGGTGTGCTGAGAATGCGATTCCGGCGCGATGGCACATTCGTCTCGAAACCCTCGATTATCAGCGCACTGGACAGCATCAGCGACGGCGACGAGGTCATCATCGACGGCACTGACGAATACATCGACCACGATGTGAAGGAAGTGCTGGCGACCTTCGTCGACGATGCCCGCCGCCGGCAGATCACGGTGCAGATCATCGGCATCGACCTCGCAGACGCACACGGCAGCGGCGGCCACTAACCCCCGTCCCACCACCCATACACGAAGGTAGTCTCCATGGAAAAATTTCTCTCAGGCATCGAACGGTTTCAGGACACAGTCTTTCCGGCAAGTCGGGAACTCTACGAATAGCTCGCCGACGGCCAGTCTCCTCACACCCTCTACATAGGGTGCTCGGATTCCCGAGTCATCCCGAATGAGCTCATGCAGGCTCCGCCCGGTGAGCTCTTCATCTGCCGAACCGCTGGCAACATCGTCCCTGCGTGGGGCGACACTGTGGGGGGCGTCGGCGCCACGATTGAGTATGCCGTCGAGGTGCTCAACGTGAAGCACATCGTCATCGTCGGACACTCGGACTGTGGCGCCATGAAGGCCCTGATTGCGCCTGAGAAGGTGCAGCATCTTCGGGCCATCGCCGGCTGGATTCGCCACGCCGAGCGGGTGTCAGCGGTCGCGCAGGAAATGCATGGCGATGCGGATGATCCCGGATTCGTCAATCACCTGATCGAGGAGAACGTCACCACCCAGCTGGACCATCTGGTGACGTATCCCTTCGTGGCAGACAAAATGCGCAGCGGAAACCTTTTCGTCCACGGACTGGTCTTCGACATCAAGACCGGCACGTTCCGGATTCTCGATCGTGCCACCAACCACTTTCTGCCCTTGAAGACTGCCCTCGAACAGCGAGCTGCCCACGTGCCCGTGCAGGTGTAGTGCCCGTTACCACCCAGCCGCGCCCCGTGATACAAGGACACATATGGTCCGTCATGCGAACGCGCTGGCGGCGACGCTGTGCCTGTGCACGGCGACTCTCGCTGCCGCCCAGACCCGTCCGGCGTCGTGCAACGTCACGGACCAGAATCTGTTCGTACGGTCGCAGCTGCTGAACCTGTATCTGTGGCGCATCCCGCTGGTGGTCGATCCGGCTCGATTCGACAGTCCGCAAGGCTATCTCGATGCGGTGCGGCGCCTGCCGAATGACGCGCGCTTCAGCTATGTGACCAGTGCAGCGGCCAGCACGGCATTCTACAGCGACAGTCAGTTCATTGGGTTCGGGTTCTCGTCGAGAGAAGAACCCGGAGCGGTCGTGATTCTTCAGGTATTTCCAGACAGTCCTGCCGCAGACGCCGGACTCGAGCGCGGGGCGCGGGTCGAGGACATTGACGGGCGATCGGTGGCCGATCTCGCGGCGAGCGGTGAGTTGGCCGCTGCGTGGGGACCGTCGGTCGAAGGGGTGAGCGTATCGGTGGCGTTCCGCACCCCCGATGGTCGCGCACGGCGAGCCACGATGGTGAAGCGTCCGGTCACCATCCCGACGGTGTCGCACACGGGTGTCTTCACGGCCGATAGCCGACGCATCGGCTACCTGCACTTCCGAAATTTTGTCCGGCCATCCGTGGCAGCCCTGGACGACGCCTTTGCCGGATTCGCAGAGGCTGGCATCGACGAACTCATTCTCGACCTGCGCTATAACGGCGGCGGGCTGGTCGATGTGGCCCAGCATCTGGGTGGCCTCATCGGCGGGTCGCTCACCCAAGGGCAGGTGTTTGCCTCGTCGGTTCACAACGCCAACAACACTTCCCTCGACAAGACTCTGCGCTTCACCGCCACTGCGGGACTCAGACTCTCGCGCCTCACGGTGATTGCGACGCAGGCGACGGCCTCTGCGAGTGAACTCATCATCAATGGGCTGCGGCCGTTCATGCCGGTGGCTGTCATCGGCGATCGCACCTACGGCAAGCCGGTGGGACAGTATCTGATCGAGTTCTGTGACAAGGTACTGGCCCCGGTGTCGTTCAGCATGGTGAATGCGCACGGCGAGGGCGACTACTTCGACGGTTTGCCCGTGACGTGCAGCGCCCCCGATGATGCCAGCCGGCCTCTCGGCGATCCGGCGGAGGCGTCGCTGGCAGAAGCTCTGCACTATGTGCGGACCGGTGCGTGCCGCTCATTACCGTCGTTGCCCACAGGGGAAGCCACCGGCAATGGTCCTCCGCGGGTACGTGCAGCAGTCGGGTGGCTGTCGGTGCTCAACGCGCACTGACATCCGACGGCGGCTGACGCCACTCAGCCTTCGGGTTCTTCATCACTTGCCGGCAACTCGCGCGGGTCGCCCGTCGCGGGCCCAGGGGCTGGTACCTCGCCGGGAATCACTTCACGCTCCCAAGTCAGTGTATCGGCCAGATAGTCGAGTGCCTGCGCATCTGCGCGCGCCAGTACGGCTTCGAGGGGCGTGCGCGCCTGGGGGTCGGCGATTCTGACCTGCATGGAAGGAAACTGACCCGCCTCATCCGGCCGCGCGTCCCGGCACCAGAAGTCTAGATGCCAGCGCGTGAACGTTCGCACGCGGGTCAACCCGAAGTCGTCATCGCCCCAGTGCTGGCGCGCGAGTGTCACATACCGGCGATAGATCTCCAGTCGGTCCTCCCCGCCCAGGTCGCGATACCCCTCGTGCACTTCGCGAAAGAGCCAGGGCCGAATCAGCGCTCCCCTGGCGGTCATGGCCGCGTGGCACTGCCCTCGCGCGATGGACGGCTCGACGTCGTGCCCATACAAAATGTCGCCATTGCCAATCACCGGAATGGGGACGGCCTCGGCGATTTCCGCGATGGCCTGCCAGTCGGCGGCCGTGCGATATCGGGCGCTTCGCGTACGACCATGCACGACCAACGCATCCGCCCCTGCCTCGACAATAGCCTGCGCCTGTTCGAGATAGTTCCTGCTGTCGTCGTTCCATCCCAGGCGAATTTTTGCGGTGACGGGAATCGACACGGCCGCCTTGATGGCCCCCACCAATCGTCGCTGGCGCGCCGGCTGACGGCCCAGGGACGCACCGAGCCCCTTGTGCGTAAAGTAGTCGATGGGGCAGCCGCAATTGAGGTCGATGAGGCGTGCCCCGCGCGACTCACACAGCGCCGCGGCCCACGCGAGTTCTTCCGGATTCGTGCCGGCGAGCTGCACACCGAAGCACGACTCTCCCTCGAACGGCCGAATCAGCGCAAACTCGCTTTTCCGCTTCTGTTTGAGACGCCGGGCCACGGTCATCTCGCTCATGGTGACCTGCGCCCCGAACTCTGCGCACAATCTGCGATACGGCAGATTGGAACCCTTGGTCATGGGACCCATCACGAGGGTCCCCTTGGGAAACGGTGGGGCAGTCATTCCCGACGATGATACTGTCGGACGCGATGCGACCCTGGGGAGTGGTGATGCTGTGGGCGGTGTGCCTGGTGGGCGCCGTGGTCGTGGGCGTGCATGCTCAGGGGGGCTCGTCGCCGGCCATGCTATGGACGGTGACGGACGGTTCTGGATCGACCGCCTATCTTCTGGGTTCGATTCACACGCTGACGCCCGACGTTTATCCTCTACCTGCGGCGATGGACGAGGCACTTGCGCAGTCGAAGGTGCTGGTCGAGGAGACGCTTCTCGACGACGCATCCGATCCAGCCCTCGCGATGCAGATGCTGTCGAAGGCTGCGTTGCCTCAGGGCGCCACGCTGGAGAGCCTGATCAGCCCTCAGCAGTACGCGCAGGTGACGGCTCTCGCCGACATGTCAGGATTTCCGATGACCATGCTGCGGCAGCTCAAGCCGTGGATGGTCGCCATCCTGCTCAGCACCGCCACCTTGACCCAGGCGGGCTACGACCCTGCGAAGGGAATCGACCGCTATTTTTTTGACAAGGCCAGGGCCGCGGGCATGCCTGTGCGCGCGCTGGAGTCCGTTGAGTACCAAATCGGACGGCTCGACGGTCTGGCGACAGACGACCAGGTGCTGCTGTTGACCGAGATGGTGTCGGAGGCCGACGCCCTCGTTCGCAGTGTCGGGGCGATGGTGCAGGCCTGGCGGGTGGGTGACGCCGACGGGCTGGCGTCGCTGCTCAGGCCGTCGATGACTACGGTGCAAGGGCTCGAGGAACGCCTGCTGATTGAGCGCAATCGGGCGTGGGTGCCGCACATCGAGCGCTGCGTGCGCGAGCGGCAGGGGTGCCTCGTGGTGGTCGGTGCGGGTCACCTCGTGGGCCGCGACAGCGTGGTGGCGCTGCTGCAGGCCCGGGGCCTCACGGTCAGACAGCACGGAGTGCCGGCACCCGCCCCTGCGGTCCGTTAGCGGTGCGACGTTGGCGCTGGCGTCAGGATGGCCACCACGACCAGCCGCTCGGTGCTGGTGTTGGCCACGCCGTGCGCCACGTCGGCTGGTGCCACGAGCAGGTCACCGGCGGTCATGGGCCACTCGGCCCCTTCTACCAGAAACAGGCCCTGCCCCTCGGCGACGATGTATACCTTGTCCTGACCCGGGTGCGCATGCAGGGCGTGCCGCTGTCCCGGTTCAAAGGCATTGATGCCGACGAGCACGTTGGGCGAGGCGAAGAGCGTAGCCTTTCCCATGCGGTCGGCGGAAAACACGGCATGGTCGGCCGGGCGAATGACGGACGGGTGTGTCATGGTGTTCAGGCTGGGCGGGTGGCCGTGACATTGAGGCGCCAGTAGTCGAGCAGATAGGGCTCCTCCTGCTGGCCGGCCAGGGTGGTGATGCGATCGAGGAAGCGGTCGCGCAGGGTGACCGGCAGTGCTGCCACCTGGGCGCGGTAGTTCACGGTGGCAATGAATTCCCGGTAGTCGTCGGCCGACGCCAGCAGCGTCGGCGCCGGCTCGAGCCAGGCACTGACGTCGGCGAACCCGGCCGCCGCCAGTTGCCTGGCGGCTTCGTCTGCCGAGGCGAACGTCCAGCGGTCCTGCCAGCCGGCCAACACCTCCGCGAAGGGTGCTTCGCGCATGACGGCTGTGGCGAGGGCGTGGGCCCTGGCGAGGTTCGGTCCTCCGCCGTATTGCGCATGGAGCCTTCCCCCGGGTTTGAGCGCCATTCGTACATGGCCAAACAGCGCGGGGTGGTCGTCGACCCAGTGAAAGGTGGCGGTGCTGAAGACCACGTCGGCCCATCCCGCGCAGGGCAGTGCCGGCAATGCGACCTGGGCAAAGCGGACGTGATGACCGTGCGTCGGGCGGAGGTTTGCCCGGGCAGTCTGGAGCATGTTCCATGACCGGTCGATGGCCAGCACCTGCCCGTGCGGCAGCCGACCGAGCAGGTCGCCGGTGAGCCGCCCGGACCCGCAGCCCGCATCGATCACGCGCTCGTGGCCGGCGAGTGACAGCCGACCCAATACACGCTGGCCCCAGGTGGTCTGGGGCGTCGACACCTGATGGTAAGCCTCGGCGTTCCACTCGCGGGTCATGGTGACAGTGTAGCGGTGGGGTCCGGCTTCGGAGAAAAGTGGGCGACAATACGGCTGCCTCACGGAGGGCTGATGCCGTTTTTCCAGATTCGCAAGAAGGTGCACTGGTCGGATACCGACGCGGCTGGCGTCACATGGTTTCCGAACTTCCTTCGGATGTTTGAGGATGCCGAGGAAGAGCTGTTTGCATCCCTGGGGCAGGCTCGGCAGGTGCTGCTGGGGCGGTTCGGGTTTGCCATGCCACGCGTGGAGGTGACGGCACGCTTCCGTGCCCCGGCCCGTGCCGGGCAACTGGTTCGCATCGGCATCGATACGGTCGTGGAGAATCCGAGGCGGCTGCGGCACCAGTTCGAAATTCGTGACGATGCGACAGACATGCTGCTGGCTGAGGGCGTCGTGCGAGCGGCGTGTGTGACGCTGCAGACCTTCACGGCCCGCGATCTTCCGCACGACGTCGTGCAGATTCTGTCGGGGCTGCCCGACCTTGCCGAGCGCCAGGGCCGCGGCGAGGTCGAGCTGCCGTGGACCTGAGATGGCGGGTCGACGCACCTCGGCGCCGAGCGGCCACGGCGGCTGGGACGACTACGCGCCGTTCTATGACTGGGAAAATGCGCGTACCTTCGGGCGGCGCGACCTGGCGTTCTGGCGGCGACTGGTTGAGGCGCGCGGGGGACGGGTGCTTGAGCTGGGGTGCGGCACGGGCCGCGTGACGGTGCCCCTGGCTCGGGACGGCCATGTGCATGTGGTGGGCATTGACCGGTCAGCGGCGATGCTGGCTCGGGGACGGGCGCGGCTCACGCGGGCGCATATCAGCAGTGCCGACCTGATTTTGGGCGACATCCGTCACCTGCCCTTCCGGAAGGCCAGCTTTGACACGGTGCTGGCCCCGTACGGGGTGCTGCAGTCACTGCTAAGCGAGCGCGGTCTGTCGACCACACTGGGTGCGGTGGCCTCGGTGCTGCCCCGAGGTGGGGTGCTCGGGCTCGAGCTGGTGGCAGACCTGCCGTCGTGGCGTGAGTATCGCGACCGGGTGACCTTGCGGGGGCGTCGCGGCAGCCGAGGCCCCTGGGTCACGCTCAAGGAATCGGTGCGGCAGGACCCTGGCCGGGGGTTCACGCACTTTGACCAGGTCTTCATCGAAGGGCGGGGCCGCGCTGCCCGTCGGCACGCCTTCACCCTGAGCTTCAGGACGCTGTCGGTGCCGCAGATGGCGAGGCGCCTTGAGCAGGCGGGGTTCGATGTCACGGCGACGCTCGGTGACTATCAGGGCGGGCCGTGGGATCCGCGGGCAGAGGTGTGGATTCTGCTCGCGCGCCGGCGGTGATAAACTTCCCTGTCGTTTCAACCTCAGCCTCTGGAGCACTCCCATGTCCGGCCATTCCAAATGGCACACGATTAAGCACAAGAAGGGCGCCGCCGACGCCAAGCGTGGCAAGGTGTTCACGCGCATCATCAAGGAACTGACCGTGGCGGCGCGCAATGGTGGCAGCGACCCCGCGACCAATCCGCGGCTGCGCACGATCATCGCCGAAGCCAAGTCGGTGAACATGCCGTCCGATAACATCAAGAAGGCGATTCAGCGTGGCACGGGCGAACTGCCCGGCGTGAACTACGAGGAGATCACCTACGAGGGCTATGGCCCCGGTGGTGCGGCGCTGATCATCGAGACACTGACCGACAACAAGAACCGGACGGTGGGCGAAATCCGTCACCTGCTCGAGAAGTACAACGGGAATCTCGGGTCGAGCAACTCGGTCGCCTGGATGTTCGACAAGAAGGGCTACATCGTTATCGACAAGGGTGCGGCCAGTGAGGAGACGTTGCTCAATACCGCGCTCGACGCCGGTGCCGATGATATGCGCGATGACGGCGAGCACTGGGAAGTGCTGTGCGATCCGTCGAGCTTCGAGGCGGTGAAGGATGCCATCAAGGCCCTGGGCGTGGAACCGGCCAGTGCACAGGTGGCGATGCTGCCACAGAACTTCATCAAGCTTGAAGGCAAGGAAGCCTCACATATGCTCAAGCTGATGGACGTGCTCGACGACCACGACGATGTGAAGCATGTGTGGTCGAACTTCGATATTTCGGAGAAGGAGCTAGAGGCGTCGCTCGCGTGATTGTGTTCGGCATCGACCCCGGCTCCGAGCGCACCGGCTATGGGTGCGTGACCAGCGATGGCCGCCGGCACCGGCTGGTGCAGTGCGGGGCCATCGCGGCCGGGTCGGCGTCAACGTTTGCCGAGCGACTGCAGCTGATTTTTCGAGGGCTGACCGAACGGCTGCAGGAGTGCCGCCCGGACTGCGTGGCTATTGAAAGTGTCTTTGCGGCGTCGAATGCCCGCAGTGCATTGAAGCTGGGGCATGCCCGGGGCGTGGCGATGCTGGCGGCCACCGAGTGCGGGTTGCCCGTGTTCGAGTACGCCCCAGCGGAAGTGAAGCGGTCGGCGGTGGGCTATGGCCGGGCCGAAAAAGCTCAGGTGCAGCAGATGGTCACGCTGCTGCTCGGGCTCGACTCCGTGCCGCGTCCCCACGATGCGGCCGATGCGCTCGCCGTGGCCATTTGCCATCTGCACCAGCAGGGGGGGCTATCGACCCTTCCCCCGGTCGACACATCCGTCCGTCGGCCACGAACGACTCCGGTGGCGAGCAGCTGGCGGCGGTATCGCCCGGCGGCGCGATGATTGCCTTCCTGCGTGGACGCCTGCACGACAAGCAGCCCCAGCGCGTGGTCATTGACGTGGGCGGGGTGGGCTATGACGTGGCGGTGCCGCTGTCGACCTTCTACCAGCTGGGGGACGAGGGGAGCGAGGTCGCGCTGCGGATCCATACGCATGTGCGCGAAGATCAGCTGTCGCTGTTCGGGTTTCTGACAGCCAGTGAACAGGTGGTGTTCGAGCGGCTGCTCGGGGTGAGCGGCATCGGGCCGAAGCTGGCGCTCGGGGTGCTGTCGGGCATCGAGCCGGCAGAGTTTGTGGCGGCGCTCGAGCGCGGGGACGTGACACGCCTGACCCGGATTCCCGGCATCGGCAAGAAGACGGCCGAGCGCATGGTGCTGGAGCTGCGCGATCGATTGCTGAAGGAACTGGGTCCCCGGGAGGGGATGGCGGCAGCCCCGCACGAACAGGGGCAGCGGGACGATCTCCTGTCTGCCCTCATCAATCTCGGCTACGATCGACGGGCGGTCGACCGCGTGGTCGAGGCACAGGCCCAGGACTGGATGACCTGGCCGTTCGAGCAGCAGTTGCGGGCGGCCCTGAAGGCCCTGTCGCGGGCATAACGCGATACTGACGACGACGAGATGCAGGACCCCCGGTTGGTGTCCCCGGCCCAAGCCGAGGATGACGCGCACTACGAGGCAGGCCTCCGGCCGCGCCGGCTCGACGATTACATCGGGCAGGACCGGGTGCGCGAGAACCTTCAGGTGTCGATTGAGGCGGCCGTGCAACGCGGCGATGCGCTCGATCACCTGCTGGTCTACGGCCCGCCCGGGCTGGGCAAGACCACACTGGCGTATGTGATTGCCCACGAACTCGGGGTGCCGATTCGCACGACCTCGGGTCCTGTCATTGAAAAGCCGGGCGACCTGGCCGGCATCCTGTCGAATCTTCAGCCGCGGGAAGTGCTGTTCATCGACGAGATTCACCGGATGTCTCCGGTCATTGAAGAAATTCTGTATCCGGCGATGGAAGACTTCGAACTGGACATCGTGATTGGCCAGGGGCCCGGTGCGCGGTCGGTGAAAGTGCCGGTCGAGCGCTTCACGCTGGTGGGTGCGACGACGAGGGCGGGGTTGCTGACGGCGCCGCTGCGGGCGCGGTTCGGGATAGTGCAACGGCTCGACTTCTACACCGTGCAGGACATTGAGGAGATCGTGCGGCGGTCAGCGCGCATCCTGGAAGTGCCCATGGACAACGCGGCGGCGCGGGAACTGGCGAGCCGGTCACGGGGTACGCCGCGCGTGGCGAACCGGTTGCTGCGCCGGGTGCGCGACTTTGCCCAGGTCAGGGCCAACGGGCGTGTGACGTTCGAGGTGGCGCAGGCGGCGCTGCACCTGCTGGAAGTGGATGCGGCCGGGCTGGACGAGGTGGATCGGCGGCTGCTGCTGACGGTGATCGACAAGTTCGGGGGCGGGCCGGTGGGTCTGAATACGCTGGCGGCGGCCACGAGCGAGGAGCCGGACGCCATTGAGGACATGCACGAGCCCTTTCTGATTCAGTTGGGGCTGATTGAGCGGACGCCTCGGGGACGCATGGCGACGGCTCGCGCGTATGCGTATTTTGACCAGGCGATGCCCGGGAGGGGATTGTTTTGAGCGAGATGCTGCGGTCGCAGTTGGCGGGAGCGATGCCGATTCGTCGGCCGGTGATCAGGAGTCTGGCCACGTATGTGCCGCCGCGTCAGCTCACGAATGCCGACCTCGAGAAGCTGGTCGATACGTCGGACGAGTGGATCATGCAGCGGACGGGGATTCGGACGCGGCACATTGTGGATCCCGGGGTCGCAACGAGTGATCTGGCCAAAGAGGCGGCGCTCGAGGCCATTCGGCGGGCGGGACTGACACCCCATGACATTGACCTGATCATTGTGGGCACGGTGACGCCCGACATGCTGTTTCCGAGCACCGCGTGTCTGGTGCAGCACAAGATCGGCGCGACGCGGGCGTGGGGATTTGACCTGTCGGCGGCCTGTTCGGCGTTCACCTATGCGCTGACTGTGGGCAGCCAGATGGTGGCGGCGGGGGCGGCGACGCACGTCCTGGTTATCGGGGCCGACGTGATGTCGAGCATCATCGACTATACCGATCGGACGACCTGCGTGCTGTTCGGCGACGGGGCTGGCGCCGTGGTGCTGGGCGTGTCCGAAGACCCGACCCTGGGCATTCTTGACTTTGAGCACCAGGTGGATGGCAGTGGCGGCCCGGCACTGTGCATGCCGGCGGGAGGCAGCCTTCGGCCGGCGTCACACGAAACGGTCGACCAGCGGCTGCACTATGCCCGGCAGGATGGCCAGGCGGTGTTCAAGTTCGCCGTCCGCAATACGGGCGACATCTGCGAGCGGATTCTGGCGCGGAACCACGTGACGGCTGACGAACTCGACCTGTTTGTTTCGCACCAGGCGAACCGGCGCATCATCATGTCGGCGGCTGAGCGAATCGGGATGCCCGAAGAGAAGGTGGTCATCAACATCGAGGAATTCGGGAACACGACGGCGGCGACGATACCCCTGGCGCTGAACACAGCTGTCGAGACCGGTCGGCTCAAGAAGGGGAATCTGGTGCTGCTGGCCTCGGTCGGCGCAGGGTTCACGGTGGGTTCGGTGCTGCTCAGATGGGCGATTGACTAAGCGTCAAGATGGTACACGAAGAGTCATTCTGGGGCAAACATATTGCCACAACTCGCTCTTGATGTATCAAGAGTCGTGTATTGACGCTCCGGTCAATCGTTAAAGATACCTACAAATTCATGATTAGTCGCTAGGCCGTCCCGAACTGCATAGCAGGCGCAGATTTTGCGCTGTGCCTGGCGTATGAAAGTACGAGCTTCGCTCTCGCTGCTGGTGGTAGCTCCGCTGTTCGTGTCGCCCGTCCCCGGTCAGGGCCAGTCGGTCACAGCTGGCAGGCTGCTCCCGGGCAACCGACCCGCTCAGCCAGGCTTCATTCTCACGGAATCGGCAGTGTCGGCGCAGACTGTAACGACTCTCGCCACAAAGATGGACCGGATGAGCTACCAGATGATGGTAGCCGGCTGGTCTGGTCGCGTGATTGTCAAGGCCCGAACAGGTTATGGGGGGTGGCTCTAGACCCAGCTGCGGCAGGCTGGCATTGCCACGGCCACCCACACCTCAATTGACGCCATCTCGGCGATGTTGACGTCCCGGCAGATGATGGCCGTCTGTGCGTCAATCGCGACGGCCCGCTGCTCGGCCGATGTGACCGTGACAGCCTCGGCGACCGGGTGGACTCCGCAGACCACCACCGCCGCGTCAGGCCTCGCGCTGGCGAACACGGCTCTGGGCTCGATGCGCCTGCTGACCACGGCGCGCGGCGGCAAGGATTCGGTGGCGATTATCGACTCGGGCATCGCGCCCACGCAGCCTCTCGCGTCCCGCATCATCGAATTTGTTGACTTCACCCGCGGTGCGGCCATTCGGACCACAGCGGACGCGCTCTTCGGCAACCAGGCGGTCACCGGCTGTGCGGCGACAGTAATTGGTGGCGTCCAGTACCGGTGGGCGTCGATCATTCTCTGAGGACGGGATGTGGTGCGAGGCGAGACCTTCTTCTACAACCTGCCGATCTGGGGCCTCAACGTCGTCTGGGGCGAGCGCTTCCTCAGGGGCACGAACATCGTGTGGGGCGAGAACATCGTCTGGGGCGAGCGCGTCCCGTTCCAATAAGGGCAGGCCTGGCGAATCACAAGGTCACCCCATGATTCATCTGCCGAGACATCCATCGTCTGGGGCACAGGCCCCGGCGCCCGTCTCCTGGCGTGATACGCTGCCGACCCTGGTGGGCCAGCTCGTGACGCTGCGGGAGGTCCGCCTGTCGGACGCCGACGCGCTGTTCACCGTGATGCAGGCCCCGGACGTGTCGCGGTTTGTGTCAACTCCGCCGGCAACCGAGGACCTGTTCAGGTCGTTTATCCACTGGGTGCAACGTGAGCGTGCGCTGGGGCGCTATGCCTGTTTTGCCGTGGTGCCCGCGGGCAGTGACACCCCAGTGGGCCTGTTCCAGGTTCGACAGCTCGAGCACGGGTTCGTGACGGGAGAGTGGGGCTTTGCCCTGTCGCCGGAGCACTGGGGTGCCGGCCTGTTCATGGACGCGGCCCGTCTGGTGGTCGAGTTTGCGTTTTCGACGATCGGTATGCATCGGCTGGAGGCGCGTTCTGCGGTCGCCAACGTTCGCGGCAATGCTGCCCTGCGCAAGCTCGGCGCTGTGCACGAGGGTGTGCTTCGCAACTCGTTCCACAAGGACGAGCGACGCCTCGATCAGTCCCTATGGTCACTGCTTGCTGACGAGTGGGTGGCGCGCAGGGACGCCGGTACCGCGGTGCACTGAGTTCCATGCGGTCGCTGTATGTGCCCCGCGGGCGTGAACCTCAGTGGTCGGGAGCCACATGGTGCGAGAGGCTGCCGTCACTCTCGTGTGCGTCCGCGACGTTGCGGGAACTGCAGACGGCTGATGCGCCGATGCTGCTGGCGCACCTGGCCTCCGAAGAAGTATCGCGCTACATCTCGCCGCCACCCTCGTCGATTGAGGGATTCGAGCGGTTCATCCACTGGGCGCACCGTGAGCGAGTCGCCGGTGAATATGCCTGCTTCGCCGTGGTGCCGGACGGCATTGACCATGCCGTCGGACTCTTTCAGGTGCGTTCCATCGAGGTGGGCTTTGCCACGGCCGAGTGGGGATTTGTCATGGGCTCGGCCTACTGGGGATCGGGCCTGTTCGTCGACGCGGCCGATGCCGTGCTCGAATTTTCGTTCGAGGCCATCGGGATTCAGCGACTCGAGGCCAGGGCGGCGGTGATCAACGCCCGGGGCAACGGAGCCCTGCGCAAGCTCGGGGCGGTGCAGGAAGCCGTGCTTCGCCGCTCGTTCAAGCGGGGTGGCCAGTTCTTCGACCAGACCCTCTGGTCAATTCTTGCGGACGACTGGCGGGCCCATCGTGCCCTGTCGGTGCCGCACGTGCACTGACGAGCGCCGACGACCCAGACTACACTCGTCAGCGGTGCGGGTTTCCGACTTTTCGTTCGATCTTCCAGACGAACTCATTGCGCAGGCACCCCCGTCGCAACGCGGCACCTCGCGGCTGCTGCGGCTCGACCGGGCCACCGGTGGATGTACGCATGGTCTGTTTCATCAGCTGCCGGAATGGCTGAACCCCGGCGACCTGCTGGTGGTCAACGACACGCGTGTGTTTCCTGCGCGGCTCCTCGGTGAGCGGCTCCCGGGCGGTGGCGCCGTCGAGTGCCTGCTCGTGCGGCCGGTGGACGGCGAGACGGTGTGGCTGGCCCTGGTGCATCCCGGGGCGCGCATCAGGACCGGGCAACGCCTTCGGTTTGCCGGCGCAACGATGACCCTGGGGGCCGAAGTGCTTGAGCGTGCCGACCAGGGTCGACGTCTGGTGCGGTTGGAGCCTCCCGATGGTACGGGCGTGTGGGAAGCCATTCACGCCGTCGGGCACATGCCACTGCCCCCTTACATGCGTCGGCCCGACACGGCCGACGACCGCGAGCGCTACCAGACGGTTTATGCGCGGCAGACCGGGTCGATTGCAGCCCCCACGGCCGGCCTGCACTTCACTCCCGCACTCTTCGAGGCGCTGGAGGCGCGCGGCGTGTCGCGCGTCGCCATCACGCTGCATGTGGGATACGGCACCTTCCAGCCTGTGCGGGTCGAGCAGGTGGACGACCACCACATGGAGTCGGAACGTTACGAGGTGACGGCCTCCACGGCCGCGGCCCTGACGAGGGCGCGGGCAGACGGGCGTCGCATCATTGCCGTGGGGACGACGTCCACGCGGACGCTGGAATCGCTGCGCACGGCAGCAGACGGCACCGTGCCGGAGCAATCGGGAGAGACGGCGCTCTTCATTAGGCCCGGTCACCGGTTTCAGTTGATGCAGGGACTGATTACAAACTTCCACCTGCCGCAGTCGTCGCTGCTGATGCTGGTGTCGGCGTTCGCGGGCCGAGAGTCGGTGCTGTCGGCCTATCGGGAGGCGGTGGCGTCGCGGTACCGCTTCTTCAGTTATGGCGACGCAATGGTGGTGATCTGATGAAGCTTGGATACACGGAGTTCGACCTGTCGCAGGTGCAGACCTATCCGCTGTCGTCACGCGCGAGCAAAGTGACGCTCGCCGACGTTGCCCGGCCGCATGCGGCGGGGAGCGGTGTGACCGGCTGGTTGTCTCGACTGCCCGATGTGCTGGCGGGCCGTGACATCCGGGCCGTGGTGGACGCCATTGCCGGCGCGCGACGGACGGGCCGACCCGTGGTCTGGGGACTAGGGGCCCATGTGCTGAAGGTCGGGCTGTCGCCGGTGCTGGTTGACCTGATGCAGCGCGGGTTCGTGTCTGCGCTGGCCCTGAACGGGGCGGGACTGATTCACGACTTTGAACTTGCCGTGGGTGGGGCTACGTCGGAAGACGTTGACGGCACGCTCGGGGCCGGTCGGTTCGGCATGGCCACAGAGACAGGGCGTGACCTGAATGCGGCGATTGCCGAGGGCGTGGCGCGCGGCGAGGGCATCGGACAGGCGGTCGGTGCCTATCTGTGCGACCGGCAGGTCCCGCATCTGGCCCACAGCCTGGTCGGCATGTCCCATCGCCTGGGCATTCCCGTCACGGTGCACGTCGCCCTGGGGACGGACATCATCCACATGCATCCGTCTGCGTCGGGGGCCGCGCTCGGGGACGGCAGTCTCCGTGACTTCCGCTATCTGGCGTCGGTGGTATCGCACCTGGCCGGAGGGGTCTACCTGAACTGCGGATCGGCGGTGGTGCTGCCTGAGGTGTTCCTGAAGGCGGTGGCCGTGGTGCGCAATGCCGGGCATTCGCTGGACGGGCTAACGACGGTGAATATCGATTTCCTGCGGCAGTATCGTCCCCAGACGAATGTGGTGACGCGTCCGACGGCCGGCACCGGACGTGGCTATTCGCTGACGGGCCATCACGAGCTGCTGATTCCCCTGCTGGCGGCGGTGCTGGTCGAGCGCGACGAGGCGGAGCGCGTCGGATGACCACGGCGACGGGCGGCGGTGATGCGCCTGGTGCCTGCGGTCGTGTAACATGAGGAATTCGTGCCGGAGTAGCTCAGCCGGTTAGAGCGAGCGTCTCATAAGCGCTAGGTCGGCGGTTCGAGTCCGCCCTCCGGCACCAGGTCTTCCACTCACCACAGTCCTCCGTTGATGTCCCGCGTGCCCGATCTGGTCCGGCGCGTTCGTGCCTTTGTCGAGCACGAGTCCCTGTGGGACTGCGATACCCGTCTTGTGGCCGCGGTGTCAGGCGGTTCGGACTCCGTGGCTCTGGTGCACCTGCTGGCGAGAATGACGAGCGCGGGCCATGGACACCTGGCGGGTCTGGTGCATGTTCATCACGGTATTCGCGGGGCGGCGGCCGACGCCGATGCGGCGTTTGTGGAGACTCTCGCCGCGCGGCTCGGCGTGGCGGTGCTGATCCGGCGCGTTGATGTGCCGGCCCGGGCGCGCGCCGAGGACTGGTCGCTGGAAGCGGCGGGTCGGGAGGTGCGCCTCGAGTGCTACGCCGAGGCGCTGCGCACGTTCAGGGCCGGGCGCGTCGCTCTGGGCCACACGCGGGGTGACCAGGCGGAAACGGTGCTGTTGCGCCTGGCGCGGGGGACGGGCCCGCGCGGCCTGGCGGCGATGGCCCCGTTGAATGGATGGCGGGTACGCCCGCTGCTGGAGGTCGACCGCGAGGCGTTGCGGGCGTGGCTGCGTCGTCTGGGTGAACCGTGGTGCGAGGATGCGACCAATGCCGACCTGCGCGTGCCGCGTAACCGTGTGCGGGCCGAGGTGCTCCCGGCGCTGCGCGCCGTAAATCCCAGGGCCGATGAGGCACTCGCGCGCCTGGCGCGGCTGCAGGCGGCCGATGTGGCGCTCCTGGAGTCGATGGCCGAGGAGGCGTGGATCCGGATCGTGACCGTTCACGATGGGGAGGTGCGTCTCTCGTGGCCGGCCCTGTCCGACCTGCCCCGTGCGCTGGCGACGCGGGTGACCCGGCGGGCCCTGCAGGTGATGGGGCTCCGCGGGGACGAACACGAGACGGCCCTTGTGCTTTCGGGCACCCCCCGTCGACACATGGACCGGGTATCGATGCAACGTCTGGGAGCCGATGTGGTCTTAAGGAGGGCGGCCACTCGACGAGCTGTCGTCGCGGTGCCGGCCGGCATCGGTGATCTGGTGCTCGCAGTGCCCGGCACGGTGACAATTGAGCTGGCTGGTCTGGAACTGTCGGCTGATGGTCTTCAGCCGGTGGCCGATGTGGTGCTGGACGACCCTGGCCGCGTGTGCGTCTGTGCCGACGCCGCAGCGGGTGGCCTGTTGGTGCGCAGCTGGCGTGCGGGCGACCGCATTCAGCCACTGGGCCTGCGTGGCCACCGCAAGCTGCAGGACGTGTTTGTCGACCGGAAGGTGCCGCGCGACGAGCGACCGCTGGTGCCGCTGGTGTGTGCACACGACGGCACGGTGTTGTGGGTAGCGGGCCACGTGCTGAGTGAGCGCGCGCGTGTGACGACCCGCTCGAGCGGCATGGTAGTCTTGAAAATCAGGCGGCTCGGATCCGCCCGGAGGCCTCTGTGAATTCGACGCTGAAGAACTCTGCTGTCTGGCTGGCCGTTGCGGTGGTCTTCCTGCTGGTCTACAACCTGTCGTCCGACCTTCAGCGGAGCGAGACGCCTGTCAGCTTCAGCGAATTCATTTCGTGGGTCGATGCCGGGCAGGTCGATTCGGTGACGATTGTCGGCTCGGACATCACGGGCACGACGAAGGGCAAGGAATTTTTCCGGAGCGTTGCGCCCGACCAGTACGAAGGTCTGGTCAACCGCCTCATCGAAAAGCGCGTCATCGTCAATGCGAAATCGCAGGCGACCTCGCCGTGGACGCAGGTGCTGTTGTCCTGGGCTCCGATGCTCCTGGTGGTGGGCATCTGGGTGTTCTTCATGCGACAGATGCAGACAGGCGGCAACAAGGCGCTGTCTTTCGGCAAGAGCAAAGCCAAGCTGACAGCCAGCGGGCAGAAGAAGGTGACGTTCCGCGACGTGGCGGGCGCAGACGAGGCCAAGGACGAGCTGCAGGAAATCATCGAGTTCCTGCGCGAGCCGCAGAAGTTCCAGAAGCTGGGCGGACGCATTCCCAAGGGTGTGCTGCTGATGGGACCGCCGGGCACGGGCAAGACGCTGCTGGCGCGTGCGGTGGCCGGTGAGGCGAACGTGCCGTTCTTCTCGATCAGCGGCTCGGACTTTGTGGAAATGTTCGTGGGCGTCGGCGCCTCGCGCGTGCGCGATCTGTTCGAGCAGGGGAAGAAAAATGCCCCGTGCATCATCTTCATCGACGAAATTGACGCGGTCGGCCGCCATCGCGGCGCTGGCCTCGGCGGCGGACATGACGAGCGCGAGCAGACGCTGAACCAGCTGCTGGTCGAGATGGACGGATTCGAGTCGAACGAAGGCGTGATCCTGATGGCGGCCACCAACCGCCCGGATGTGCTTGACCCGGCGCTGCTGCGCCCCGGCCGTTTTGATCGGCGCGTGGTGGTCAACCGTCCTGACGTGAAGGGTCGCGAAGGGATTCTGACGGTGCACACCCGCAAAATTCCGATGGCCGACGATGTGGATGTGCGCGTGCTGGCACGCGGGACGGCGGGGTTCACCGGGGCCGACCTGGCCAATCTGGTGAACGAAGCGGCGCTGCAGGCGGCTCGGGTGAGCAAGAAGCTGGTCGCGATGAGTGACTTCGAGTTCGCCAAAGACAAGGTGCTGATGGGCGCCGAGCGGCGATCGATGATGGTCACCGAGGCCGAGAAGAGGGTGACGGCCATCCACGAGGCCGGCCATGCGCTGCTCGGCGTGCTCCTGCCTCATGCCGATCCGATTCACAAGGTGACAATCATTCCCCGTGGGATGGCGCTCGGGCTCACGCAGTCGCTGCCCACCGAGGAAAAGCACAATTATTCGCGCGAGTATCTGATGGATCAGATCGCCTTGCTGCTGGGCGGGCGCATCGCCGAGGAACTGACGATCGGCGAGATGACCACCGGCGCCAGCAACGACCTTGAACGGGTGACGGACATGGCGCACCGCATGGTCTGCGAGTGGGGCATGAGCTCGACCTTGGGGCCGCTGACGTTCGGCAAGAAGGAAGAGCAGATTTTCCTCGGGCGCGAAATTGCGCAGCGGGCGGACTACAGCGAAGAGACGGCATTGAAGATCGATGCCGAAGTGAAGCGCATCGTCGCCGAGAATTACGAGCGCGCGACGGCGCTGCTGTCCTCGCACCGGGCGGCCCTGCAGGCCATTGCCGACGGGCTAATGGCCCGTGAGGTGCTTGACGCCGAGCAGGTGCGCCGGCTGGCAAAAGGCTTGCCGATGGACGATCCCGATGCGGCCGATCGGGTGGTGGCACAGGCCGCCCCTGTGCCGGCGGCGACCGAGGATGCGGCTCGACCGTCGATCGTGCCACCGCTCCAGCAGCCGCTGGCTCAGGAATAAGGGCGGCTGCCGGCCGTCTGCGCGCCCGTGTCTCCACAGCCTGCCGCCCGCCGGGTCTTCGCGGTGCCGCTGCCGGGCCGTGCGCCCCTGCTGCTAGGGGAGCGGACGCTCGTGATGGGCGTGCTGAACCTGACGCACGACTCGTTTTCCTCGGACGGCCTGGCGGGCGATCCTGCGCGGGCCATCGACCAGGTGCAGGCGATGGTCGAGGCTGGGGCCGATCTGATTGATATCGGGGCCGAATCGACCCGCCCGGGTTCGCTGCCGGTGAGTGAGGCGGAGGAACTGGCGCGGTTGCGTCCCGTCCTGCGGGCGATAGGGGGGCGGGTGGCCGTTCCTCTCTCGATTGACACATCGAAGGCGGCCGTGGCCCACTTTGCGCTCGACGAGGGCGTGGCCATCGTCAACGATGTCACGGCTCTCGGGGGAGACCCGGTGATGGCACCGCTGATTGCCGCGCGGGGCGTGCCGGTGCTGCTGATGCACATGCGTGGCCGCCCCCGGGAAATGTATGCGGAGGCCCGTTACGGCGATGTGGTGGCCGAGGTGATGCGCGACCTTCAGCGGAAGATGGAAGTGGCACTCGGCGCGGGCATCGGATGGGACCGGCTCCTGATTGACCCAGGGATTGGCTTTGCCAAGACGTCGGGTCAGAGCTTCGACCTGCTGGCCGGCACCGCGCGGCTGTCAGGGCTGGGGCGGCCGATGGTCATCGGCACCTCGAGAAAGTCTTTCCTGTCAGAGGCGATTGGGTCGAGTCGTCCGGAGTCCCGTGACTGGGCGACGGCTGCGGCCGTGACGCATGCGGTGCTGGCGGGCGCGCACGTCGTGCGGGTGCACCGTGTTGGCGAGATGGCGCAGGTGGTCAAGGTGGCGGATCGTCTTCGGACCGCTGCGGCAACTGAAGTCCTGCGATAGGATGGGCGGGCGTCTGCCCGGTTATGGCCTGGTACTCACAATTCCTTCAACGCCCCGCCCTCGACTGGTGGGATCTGCTCGACATCGGCATTGTCTCGATTGTCATTTACGAGCTGCTCAAGCTCATCCGCGGTACGCGTGCGATGCAGCTGGCTGTGGGCATTGCGCTTGTGGTGGGCCTCTTCTATCTGTCGCTGGGCCTGCAGCTGGAGACGCTCAACTGGGTGATTCGCAACATTACGGGCTATCTGGTGTTCGCGGCGATTGTGCTGCTGCAGGCCGACATCCGACGCGCACTCACGCATCTGGGGCGCGCGCGGTGGTTGCGACGGTTCGAGCGGCAGCAGGCCGATGACGATGCGATTGACGAGCTGCTGGTGGCGGTGCGGCGCCTTGCGGCGCAGAAGGTGGGCGCGCTCATCATCATCGAACGGCGCATCGGGGTGAGGAACTTCATCGAGAGCGGCATCCCGCTCGATGCCCGGCTGACGTACGACCTGTTGATCGCGATTTTTCAGCCGGCGTCGCCCCTGCATGACGGGGCGGTGATTGTGCAGGGCGATCGGGTGGCGGCGGCCGCGTGCTTTCTTCCGCTGTCGGTGAATCCCCGGTTGAGCCGCGACTTGGGGTCACGGCATCGGGCTGCGCTGGGAGTGACGGAAGAGAATGATGCGGTGGCGGTGGTGGTATCGGAGCAGACCGGGGGCATGTCGATTGTGCTCGACGGTGAGATTGAGCGGCACGTATCCGAGGACCAGCTGCGTCAGCGTCTGCGGACCCTGGTGACAGTGCGCAGCAACTGGCTGTCGCGCATGGCGTCGCGGGGGGAGGTGTAGTCCGGTGGCGATGTGGCCGGTGCGCAACCTGCGGCTCAAGCTGGTCTCGGTGTGCATTGCCGGACTGCTGTGGATGGTCGTGGCTGGCGATCGGGTCGTCGAGCGTGTGCTGCGGGTGCCGGTGGAACTGCAGGACATGCCGGCCGGCCTTGAGCTGGTGGGGCCGGCGCCCGAGACGGTGGACGTGCGTGTGCGCGGTTCATCGAACGCGCTGGCGCGGCTGGGGCCTGGTGACATCGCGGCGGTGATTGACCTGAAGTCGGCGCGTGACGGACGCCGGGTGTTCACGCTGGGGCCCACCCAGGTGCTGGTGCCGGCGGGACTCGAAACGGTGCAGGTGTCACCCTCGACGATCTCGATGGAGTTCGAGGAGACGGTGACACGTCGGGTGCCAGTGGACGTGCGGACAGACGGCGAACCTGCCCAGGGCTTCCGTACGGCGCGGGTGATCAGCGTGCCCGACGGCGTGGAGATCTCGGGACCGGCCTCGGTGGTGGCCCGGGTCACATCCGTGGGGACGGAGACGGTATCGCTCGAGGGCCGCCGCGAGTCGGTGCGCCTGTCGGTGCCGGTGGGCGTGGATGCGGCACTGGTGCGTGTCCGCGGACCGCAGACGGTGACGGTGGTGGTGACGATTGAGGCGGTGAAGCGATGAGACTGTTCGGGACCGATGGCATCCGGGGCCGAGCCGGGCTGGCTCCCCTCGACCCGAAGACGGTGGCGCGGGTGGGCGCGTCACTGGCCCGGGCACGCGAGACGTCGACGCAGCCGTTCCGCGTGCTGATTGGCCGCGACACGCGCGAGTCGGGTGTGTGGATTGAGCAGGCGCTGGCGACAGGCCTGACGAGCGAGGGTGCCGAGGTGGTGAGCACCGGTGTCGTGCCGACGCCGGCGGTGGCCTACCTGACTGCTACCGGCGGCTTTGATGCTGGCGTGGTGATCTCGGCGTCGCACAACCCGTTTGAGGACAACGGTATCAAGGTGTTCTCGCCCTCTGGCGAGAAGCTGATCGAGCGCATCGAGAAGCGCATCGAATCACTCGTGCACGACGATACGTGGGCGGCGCCGCAAGGGCATCCGGGGGTGTTCACGCATCACGATCTCTCGTCCACCTATGAGGCGCACCTGCGCGTGCTGCTGCCGGAAGCGACGCGCCTCAGAGGTACGCGCCTCGTGGTCGATTGTGCACACGGCGCGACGGCCGGGCTGGCACCCGCCCTGCTGCGCAGTCTGGGGTTCGAGGTCGATGCCATCGGGGTATCACCAAATGGGCGCAACATCAACGACCACTGTGGGTCGACGTATCTGCAACCGCTGCAGCGGCGTGTCGTGGAGACGGGCGCGGCGCTGGGGATTGCCTTTGACGGGGATGGCGACCGCACGCTGCTGGTGGATGAGCGCGGGCAGGTGGTCGACGGTGATGCCCTGCTGCTGATTCTGGCCGACGATCTGCATCGGCACGGACGACTGCCCGGTCAGGCGGTGGTGGCGACCATCATGAGCAACGTCGGCCTCGAGCTGGCCCTGCGGGCACGCGGCATCAGGCTCGAGCGCTGCGCGGTGGGCGACAAGTACGTGATGGAAACGATGCGGCAGCAGGGGCTTGCGCTCGGAGGGGAACAGTCGGGCCACGTCATTGTGGCCGCGCATCTGATGACAGGCGACGGGCTCGGTACGGCCCTGCAGGTGCTGCGCGTGCTCGAGACAACCGGCGCGTCGCTGTCGTCGCTGGCCGCGGCGCTGGTGGCCTATCCGCAGACTCTGGTGAATGTGCGGGTCCGCGAACGCGTCGACCTGAAGACGGTGCCGGCGGTGGCTGCCGCGCTGTCGCGGGTGGAGGCGCGCCTCGAGGGGCGCGGGCGTCTGCTGGTGCGGTATTCGGGCACCGAACCACTGCTGCGCATCATGCTGGAAGGACAGCAGCAGGATGAGATCGCGGCCTGGGCCGAGGAGATTGCGGCCGAGGTGCGGACGCATCTGTCGTAGGACCCGCTGCCATGGCCACACTTTCGGTGAATGTGAACAAAGTGGCGACCCTGCGCAACTCGCGCGGCGGGCGCGAGCCCGCGGTGATTGAGGCGGTGCGGGTGGTGATTGATGCCGGGGCCCCCGGCATCACGGTGCATCCGCGTCAGGATGAGCGGCATATCCGGCGGCAGGATGTGTTCGACATCGCCGAGGAACTGGCGCCCCTGCGGGGGCGCGTCGAGTTCAACATTGAAGGCGACCCGCGACCCGACCTGGTGGCCCTCGTCCAGGCCGTCAGGCCCGACCAGTGCACGCTGGTGCCGGTACTGCCGGGTGAGATTACCAGCCAGGCCGGCTGGTCACCCGATAGGCCTGTCGATGATCTCACGCGCCTTGTGGCCGAGATGCGTGCCGGGGGTATCCGGGTGAGTGTCTTTGTCGACCCCGACCCGCGTGCCGTCCGATGGGCGGGCCGCCTTGGTGCCGAGCGCGTCGAGCTGTACACAGAGCCGTTTGCCAGGGCCTTTGACCGCGGGCCTGAGGCCGCCGCCGCGTCATTTGCGGTCTATGCGGAGGCGGCGCATGTCGCCCATGAAGAAGGGCTCGGGGTGAATGCCGGACACGATCTCGACCTGCACAACTTGTCGCTGTTCCACACCCTGCCGCACCTCGATGAAGTATCGATCGGCCATGCCCTCATGGCGCATGCGCTGTATGTCGGGCTGAGGCAGTCGGTGACGGACTATCTGGCTGCCGTGGCGGGGCACCCGTCGCGATGATCCGCCTGGCGGCGGCTGGCTGGGTGGCGCTCTGCTGCGGTCTGCTGACGGCTGACATGGCCAGAGCGGCGGGCCGTCCGGTGACGCTGTCGGCCGCCGACGGCGTGACCCTGAGCGGTGAGCTGTATGAGGCCACGGCCACCCCGGCACCGGCGGTGGTGCTGGTCCACATGCTGGGCCGCAGCCGCGCCGACTGGGACGAGACGGCGACGGCCCTGGCGGCTGCCGGTGTGACGGCGCTGGCCATTGACGTGCGGGGGCACGGGGCGTCAGGGGGCAGCGCACGGCCCCTGACCGATGCGGTGCAGGATGTGCGCGCGGCGCTGCAGTGGCTGGCCCAACGGCCCGGAGTGCGGCCGGATGCTCTCGGGGTGGTCGGCGCGTCGATGGGGGCGAGCCTTGTGGTGCTGGCGGCCCTTGACCAGCCGCTGGCACGCGTGGTGGCGACGGTGTCGCTGACGCTTGATTATCAGGGCCTCAGAGTGTCGCCTGACACCTTCAAGGCGCTGGCGGGCCGGGCGGTCTGGATGGCAGCCAGCCGGGAAGATCCCTATGCGGCCCGGACGATCGCGGAATTGTCGAAGGACGCGGCGGTGTCTGCGGAACAGCTGCTGAGCGCCGAGCGTGCCCACGGGTCGCTGCTGCTGCGGGCCGATCCCGAGGTGGGCCGGTCGCTGGTGGACTGGCTGCGTGTCCGATTGCTATCCTGAAGTCTCGTCATGCGTGCCGACTCTATCGTCTTTGGAATCTCGGGCATCCTGTTCGGCGTGATTGTCGGGTGGGTGCTGGGCAGTCAGCAGGCGCGCACGGTGGGGCCTGCCACCCCTGCCCCCGTGGCGCAGACGCAGGCGCCGCCTCCGGCCGGAAGTCAGGCCATTCCGCTCGATCCGCAGCGCGTGAAGGCGCTCGAGAGCGTAGCGCAGCAGAATCCCCGCGACGCGCAGCCCCGGATTCAGCTGGGCAACTTATATTTCGACGCCGAGCAGTATCCGCAGGCGATTACCTGGTACGAACAGGCGGTGGCGCTCGATGACCGCGACCCGAATGTCTCGACGGATCTCGGCGTGGCCTACTACTACACCAACCAGTCCGATCGGGCGATTGCGCAGTTCACACACTCGCTGTCCCTCGACGCCCGGCACACGAAGACGCTGCTGAACCTCGGCATCGTGCGTGCCTTCGGGAAGCAGGACCTGGCGGGTGCGCAGCAGGCGTGGGAGCAAGTGGTGGCGATTGCCCCGTCGAGTCCCGAGGCGCAGGCTGCGCAGAAAGGCCTCGACGGCCTGAAAGCCGCGCACTCGCCGGCCCCGTCCCAGGGAGCCAGTTAGCCCGTGCTGCGCTTCGCGCTGCTCGGCCTGCTGTTTCTGGTCATCGCCCGCACCTTCTGGCGCCTGGTCGACGGCGTGGTGCGGGGCGTGACCGGTGAACCAGAGCCGCGTGGCCGCAGCGCCGGCCCGCGCGCGACCGCGGTCAAGATGTCACCCTGCCCGGTGTGCGGCACCTACGTCGTGCCGGCCAGTGGCGTACGGGCCGAGGTGCGGGGACAGACCTACCTGTTCTGCTCAGCGGCCTGCTGCAGCACGTTCATGTCCCGAGCCTAGCCTGTGTCCACCCTGGAGGAACTGCGCGCCGGTATCGTCGAGTGCGGGCGACGCCTGTGGGAACGGGGATTTGTCGCCTCGAACGACGGCAACATCAGTGTGCGGCTTGACGAGACCCGCCTGCTGACCACCCCCACGGGCGTGTCGAAGGGCTTCATGACGCCGGACATGATGGTGGTGACCGATATGGACGGGCGCACCCTGACCGGTGACCGGCGGCCCTCGTCTGAACTGAAGATGCATCTTGAGGTGTATCGGCAGCGGCCGGATGTGCGCGCGGTGGTGCATGCGCACCCGCCCACGGCCACCGGGTTCGCGGTGGCCGGCATTCCCCTCGACCGGGCCGTGCTGGCCGAGGTCATTACCACACTGGGCAGCATTCCGATTGCCGAGTATGCGACGCCGTCGACCGAGGAACTGCCCGCGGCGATTCGCACCTATATCCGGTCGCACGACGGGCTGCTGCTGGCCAATCACGGGGCGCTCGCCGTGGCGGGCGACCTGTTCGGCGCCTATTACCGGATGGAGACCATTGAGCACTTCGCGCGCATCAGCCTGGTGGCGCGCACGCTCGGACGCGAGCACGTGCTGTCGCGCCGCGAGGTGCTGCGGCTGCAGGAGCTTCGCGAGGTCTACGGGATCAGCGCTCCGGCGCCGATCTGCGCGACCGAGGCACCCGTCGGATTCCCCGCCACCGATGTGCCGTGCCAGACGGTGCAGGCCCCTGATGTGACCGACCAGCGCCTGGTGCCCGAGGGTGAGCCCGGGTCTGGGCCCGATTCCGGCACGGTTGGAGAGATTCGGCTAACATACCGGGAACTGGCCGCGCTCATTGAAGACGCGGTTCGTCACTTGCGGTCCTGAGACTCCGGGATCTGGAGGCAGTCAATGGGTGAAGCGCTGGGCATGGTCGAAACCAAGGGCCTCGTGGCCATGATCGAGGCGGCCGATGCCATGGTCAAGGCGGCGAAGGTCACGCTAGTGGGCTGGGAAAAAATTGGCGCAGGCTACGTCACCGCCATCGTCCGCGGCGATGTGGCGGCGGTGAAGGCGGCGACCGACGCGGGTGCCGCTGCAGCGCGGCGCGTGGGTGAGCTGGTGTCGGTGCACGTCATTCCCCGGCCGGCGGCCAACCTGGAAGACGTGCTGCCCATCGGCAAGGCCAGCGGCAAGAACTAGCCCGGCAGGGCCGACGTCATGCTGCTTGCGCGCATCGTGGGGACGGTCGTGGCCACGAGGAAAGATCCTCGTCTCGAGAGCAGCAAGCTGCTGCTGACACGCCCGGTCGATCCCACGGGCGTTCCTGAGGGCAACCATCTGGTGGCCATCGACACGGTCGATGCCGGCGTGGGCGACACGGTACTCATCGTCAGCGGCAGCTCGGCGCGCCTGGCAGCCGGCATGAAGGACTGCCCGGTCGATGCCGTCGTAGTTGGTGTGGTCGACCACGTGGATGTCTCGGAGTAGCGCCGGTGCAGATGGCCCGCGTGATCGGTGATGTGGTCGCCAGCCGCAAGGATTCCCTGCTGACGGCCGTGCCCCTGCTGCTGATTCAACCCATCGGGGCCGACGGGCAGTCGGTCGGTCATGCCCTTGTGGCCGTCGACAGCGTCGGTGCGGGTGCGGGTGAGACCGTGTTCTTTGTGCGAGGCAAGGAAGCCTCATTCCCGTTTCATCCTGTGGACGTGCCCACCGATGCGGGCATCGTCGGCATCGTCGATCACTGGCACGTGGCGGCGGTATGACTCTCGGGCGCGTGGTGGGCCAGGTGGTGTCGACGCAGAAGCGCCCGCAGTTTGCTGGCGCGACCCTGCTGTTGGTGCAACCGGTACACCCTGATGGCACGCCGCGAGGAGCGACCCTGCTGGCCGTGGACAGTGTGGGCGCCGGCGTGGGCGAGCGTGTGCTTGTGGTGATTGAGGGGCGTGCTGCCAGCGAAGCCCTCGGCAGGCGCGCAGCGCCGGTCGATGCCGCCATCATTGGCATTGTCGATACTGTCACCCTGTCAGACCAGACCTCTGGTGCCGCATGACTGACGAAGGGCTGCGTCAGCTGATTCGCGAGGCCGTGGCCCGCCATACGGGTTCGTCGCCACGGACCGACGTGAGGCCGGATACGGGCCGTGTGGATTCTCTTGACGGTGGTCGAGTGGCGCTGTCTGACCCGTTACGTCCCTCGATGGCGTTTTCCCTGTATGTCGTGCCACGTCCTGCAGGCGAGACCGACTGCGTGATCGAACCCGGCACCCGCTGTGACCACTGCGGCTATTGCCTTTCGCACGGACACTGATGGCTTCGATTCTCGTGACGCGCACGCTGCCCGACGCAGTGCTCTCCCGCCTGCGCGGGGCGGCCGAGATTGACGTCTGGGCCGAGCCGCAGGCGATTCCCCGCGAGACCCTGCTGTCTCGAGTCCGCGGGCGCGATGCACTGGTCTGCCTGCTGACGGATCGCATCGACAGCGAGGTGCTCGATGCGGCCGGCCCCTCGCTGCGGGTGGTGGCCAACGTGGCGGTGGGCTACAACAACATCGATGTGGCCGCGTGCCGGGCGCGTCACGTGACGGTCACCAACACGCCGGATGTACTGACCAACGCGTGCGCCGACTTTACGTGGGGCCTCATCCTGGCCATCACGCGTCGGCTCGGGGAAGGTGAACGCGTGGTACGTGCGGGGCGCTGGGGCGGCTGGGCGCTCGATTACATGCTGGGCATGGAACTGCGCGGCAAGCAGCTGGGCATCGTCGGCCTGGGGCGCATCGGCGTGGCCGTGGCAGAGAAGGCTTCGGCCTTCGGCATGCGGGTGGCCTATAGCGGTCGTCGGCCGGTGGAGATGCCAGGGGCCGTGCATCTGTCCCTCGAGGAGCTGCTGCGCACGTCAGATGTGGTGTCGCTGCACTGCCCGAGCACCCCGGAGACGCTGCACCTGATGAATGCCGCGCGACTGTCGCTGATGCGACCGACGGCCTATCTCATCAATACCTCGCGCGGGCCGGTGGTGGACGAGGCGGCGCTGGCGGACGCGCTGCAGTCGGGGCGGCTGGCAGGGGCGGCGCTCGATGTGTATGAGCGCGAACCGGAGATTCATCCGGCGCTGTTCGGGCTCGAGAATGCCCTGCTGATTCCGCACCTGGCAAGTGCCACGACCGAGACACGCACAGCCATGGCCGACCTGGCCGCATCGAATGCGCTGGCCGTGCTGGCCGGGCAGCCGGCGGTCACGCCGGTCTGAGACCACAGGGACGCGGATGGCACACCGGCGACCGAAGGCGGCAGTGGTGGAGCGGGTCATGCGCACGCTGGCCCGGGAGATTGACGGCATGGAACTGCCGGCGATCGAGAAGCTGTCCGAGAGCCAGCAAGAGAATGCCTTCCAGATTCTGATCGCGACGCTGCTTTCGGCGCGCACGCAGGATGCGACGACGCTGGCGGCATCGACGCGACTGTTCCGACGGGCGCGCACGCCGCGGAGTCTCGCGCGCCTGCCCGTGCGCGAGATCGAGCGGCTGATCTATCCGGTGAGCTTCTATCGGACCAAGGCCGAACACGTGCAGGCGACAGCCGACATTGTGGCGACGACCTACGGCGGGCGCGTGCCTGACCGCCTGGAAGACCTCGTGCGCCTGCCAGGTGTGGGGCGCAAGACGGCGACGCTGGTGATGATTCTGGCGTTCGGCAGCCAGCAGCACATCTGCGTTGATACGCACGTGCACCGCATTTCCAACCGCCTCGGCTGGGTAGAGACGCGCACGCCTGACGACACCGAACAGGCGCTTTATCGCAATACGGATGCGCGGTGGTGGCCTTTGATTAATCTGTATCTGGTGACCTGGGGCCAGAATGTCTGTCGCCCGGTCTATCCCCGTTGCGGGGCGTGCGCTTTGGCGGCCAGCTGCCCGCGCCTCGGAGTTTCCACGCCGTCGAGGCAGACATGATGACGCTACGAATCTCCACGGTTGGTCACCTCCTGGTGAGCGCACTGCTGTTCGCAGTGGCGCTCGTGCCCGTGGGGGCACAGGCCCCGGCGCCCCGCTTGGGCGGCAGCCAGGCCCGTCCCTCGACGCCGCCGGCGAAGCCTGGTGTCACCTCGCCGGGGGCCGGTCCGGTGGTGGTGGTCGAGACAGTCAAGGGCACGTTCGAGTTCGAGACGTATCCGAACGAGGCACCCAAGACGGTGGAACGCATCCTGGCCCTCATTGCCAAGCGCTTCTACAACGGGCAGCGGGTGCACCGGGTCGAGCCAGGGTTTGTGGTGCAGATGGGCGATCCGACCTCGCGCGATATGACCAAGCAGGACTGGTGGGGTCGGCAGGGCAGCGGCACGCCCATCGGCGTGGCCGAGATCTCGAAGCTGCGCAAGCACGTGCGCGGAGCCGTGGCCCTCGCGCACAGCGGCAACGCCACGCGGGGGGACAGCCAGTTCTTCATCACGCTGACGCCGCAGCCCAAGCTCGACGGGCAGTTTGCCGTGTTCGGCAAGGTCATCAGCGGGATGGATGTCATCGGCAAGCTTGCCGTTACCGATCGCATCGTGCGCGTGACGGTGCGCGGGACGAGCTAGGGCCTAGCTGTGCTGACCGTCAACGAAATTTTCCATTCCATTCAGGGTGAGTCGACACTGGCTGGTGTGCCGTGCGTCTTCGTGCGGTTGACTGCATGCGACCTGCGGTGTCGGTGGTGCGACACCCCGTATGCCTTCCATGAAGGTCGGAAGCAGTCGGTTGAGGATGTGATGGCCCAGGTGGATGCCTATGGCTGTCCGACAGTGGAAATCACCGGTGGCGAACCCCTGCTGCAGCCCGATGTGATTCCGCTGATGTCGCAGTTGCTGGCGCGCAGATATCGGGTGCTGGTTGAAACCGGGGGGCACCGCAGCATCGCGGGCGTGCCTGCTGGGGTGATTCGCATTGTCGACATCAAGTGTCCGGGATCGGGAGAAGCCGACCGCACAGACTGGACAAACCTGGCGCTGCTGACGCCGCTCGATCAGGTGAAGTTTGTGCTGGCCGACCGTGCCGACTATGAGTTTGCGCGCGACGTCGTTACGCGTGAACACCTGGCCGACCGCTGCGGCGCGGTACTGCTGTCACCGGTGCACGGCGAACTGGCCCTGAAGCCGCTGGCCGAATGGATGCTGGCTGACCGGCTGCCGGTGCGGCTGCAGGTGCAGATGCACAAGTACATCTGGGATCCGCAGACGCGAGGCGTCTAGGGCGCAACCATGGCAGAGACTGTGACGGCACCCGTGTCCCCGCGGGCTGCGACCGAGCGTCGGGCCGTGCTGCTGCTGAGCGGCGGACTCGACTCGTACACCGCCGGGGCCCTGGCGAAACGTGACGGGTTCACGCTGTATGCACTCAGCCTGCAGTATGGTCAGCGGCATGCGGTGGAGCTCGAGGCGGCGACGCGCGTCGCGGCCGACCTCGGGGTGGCGCGTCATTTGACGCTTGACCTGAACCTGGCCGCCCTGGGCGGGTCGTCCCTGACGTCGACAGGGATGGCTGTGCCGAAGGATCGGGCGGTGGTGCCCGATGAAATTCCGTCGACCTACGTGCCGGCACGCAACACCATCTTCCTGTCCATCGCCCTCGGCTGGGCCGAGGTGCTCGGGGCGACTGATCTGGTGATTGGTGTCAACGCGCTCGATTACTCGGGCTATCCCGACTGCCGCCCCGACTTCATTGCCGCGTTCGAGCGGGTGGCCCAGCTGGCGACCCGGGCTGGGGTCGAGGGGCAACGGTTCACGATTCACACGCCTCTCATTGCCATGCGAAAGGCTGACATCATCCGCGCAGGGCTGTCGCTGGGGCTGCGCTATGAGCTGACGCGCAGCTGCTATGACCCCGACTGCGACGGCCTGCCGTGCGGCCGGTGCGACAGCTGCCAGCTTCGCGCGGCCGGCTTTGCCGACGCGGGCGTGACCGATCCGCTGATGGAGCGGCAGCGCTGAATGGCCACATCGCGTCCGCTGAGGCAGCAGGTGCTGCTGGGGGTGCTGGCGCTCGCCGTGCTGGTGGTGCTCGGCGCAGTGGCCGTCTATGAGGTGAACTATCAGACCAAGGTACAGGAGCTGTATGAAGAGACGAGCCGCCTGGCGGCCGTTGTCGAGGTGCAGATCGACGAGCGTGTCCGTCAGACCGGGATGACGGCTGTGACGGTGGCATCCGTGTCAGCGCTGTTTGATCAGGTGCCGCTGCCGGACGGCTCGATCCTGACGCTGACCGACCGCACCAGCCGCGTGCTCGCCCGCAGTGTCGATGCCGCTCGCTATGTGGGCAGGCACACGGAGGGTGATGGCACGGCGGTTCACCCTCCGGAGTCGCTGCCGCCGGTGGAGCGGCGGATGGGGCTCGATGGCATCGAGCGGATTCTCGCGCATGTGCTGATTGCCGAAGGCGCATGGGTTTTGAGTGTTGGCATCCCTGCGTCGGTCGCCCGCGACCGCACATCGCCCATGGTGCTGCTCGTGCCGTTCATCACGATGGCGCTGGTGCTGGCTCTGCTGCTGCTGAGTTGGCGTGCGATTCGTGCCCTGGCCACGGTCAGCGAATTGGCCACGCGTGCGGCCGGCGGTGACCTGTCGGTTAAGGCAACCTCCGACCTCGGGGTGGCCGGACTGAATCAGCTGCGAGACAATCTGACAGATACCATCGGTCGCCTGCGCGAGACGCAGCAGGCCCTGGCGGCCCAGGTCGAGGAAGAACGCCGCATCCGCAGTGAGAAAGACGCGCTGCAGCACAAGCTGAAGCGTCAGGAGCGCCTGGCCGCCGTCGGTGACCTGGTGTCAGGTGTCGCGCACGAACTCAACAACCCCCTGCAGGCCATCGTCGGATTTTCGGAACTGCTGTCGATGCGCACGGACCTCGCGGATGGCGTGAAGCGCGAACTGAGAGTGATTCAGCGGGAAGGGGAGCGCGCCGGCGGTATTGTCCGAAACCTGCAGCGGTTTGCCGGACAGTCCTCGGAACCGGCACCGGTCCGCCTGCAGGACGCGGTGGCCTCTGTGCTCGAACTGCGCGGCCGCAAACTCGAGAATCTGGGCATTCGGATCGACATCGCCAACCGGTCGCGGGGCACCGTGCTGGGGGTGTTCACCGAATTGCAACAGGTGGTGCTGGGCTTCCTCGCGAATGCCGAGATAGCCATGCGTGATGTGCCCGTTACGCAACGCCGATTGGTCATCCGTACGTTCGATGGCCCCCATGCGGTGCGCCTCGAAGTGGAAGACAGCGGTGCGGGCGTGCCTGAGGAAGACGAGCCGAAGTTGTTCCAGCCATTCTTCACGACGCGGTCCGTGGGCGAAGGCACGGGCTTGGGCCTGTCGACCAGCGGCGGTGCCGTATTCTTCTTCGAGCTACCCCTGACATGAGCACCCGACGCCTGTACTACACCGACGCGTCCTGCCTCAAGTTTGAGGCGACCGTGGCCAGTTGCCAGCCGCTGGCTGACGCGGACGGCACCGCCCCGCGATTCGCCGTCACGCTCGACCAGACCGCGTTCTATCCCACCTCGGGCGGCCAGCCGTTCGACACGGGCCGGCTGGGGCCTGCCGCCGTCTGCGACGTGCGCGACGATGAGGACGCCGACGCGGTGCTGCATGTGACCGATCAGCCCATCACAGCGGGGACGCGCGTTCGCGGCGTGATCGACGAGGCGCGCCGTTTCGACCACCGGCAGCAGCACACTGGGCAGCACATCCTGTCGGCCGTGTTCGATGCCCGGTATGGAGTGCGGACAGAGAGCTTCCACCTCGGGACCGAGAGCAGTTCGATTGATCTCGCCCGTGCAGTGACACCGGACGAGCTGACCGGCGCTGTGGCCGAGGCGAACCGAGTCGTCTGGGACGACCGACCGGTGACGGTGCGCTTTGTCGAGGCCGATGAGGCGGCGCGCCTGCCGCTGCGCAAGGCACCGGCGCGCACGGGCCGGCTGCGGCTGATTGAGATTGCCGACTGCGACCTGTCGGCGTGTGGCGGGACGCATGTGGATCGCACAGGTGGCGTCGGCATCATCGCGGCGAGCCACGCCGAGCGATTCCGCGGGGGCACGCGGGTGACCTTCCTGTGCGGAAGCCGGGTGCTGCGGCAGTTTGCGCTGTGGCGTGATGCGCTGGCGGCGACCGGGCGGGTGCTGTCGGTGTCGCCAGAGGAGCTAGCCCCGGCCATCGAGCGCCTGCAGCATGAGCAGCGCCAGATGCAGAAGCAGATGCGCGGGCTTCAGGAGCAGCTGGCGGTCTTCGAGGCCGAGGCGCTGGCGGCGTCGGCTGAGCGCGCACCGGGTCATGCGGTGGTCGTGCGGGTGATGCCTGGCCTCGATGCGGTCGCGCTGAAGGCGCAGGCTGCAGCGCTGGTGGCGCGTGAGGGGCTGGCCGCCGCACTTTTCTCGTCAGACACGCCGGCACTGGTCGTGGTGGCCCGCCATCCGTCGGTGCCGGTGGATGCGGGCGCAGTCGTGAAGGCCCTGCATGCGGCGTTTGGCGGCAAAGGGGGCGGACGGCCCGACCTGGCGCAGGGCGGAGGCCTGACAGCAGCCCCCGATGCGCTGGTGGCTGCCGCGCGTGCACTGCTGCTGGGGTGAGACGCGCGTCAGCGCGGCGCCATCCGCAGGGCGCCGTCGAGTCTGATGGTCTCGCCGTTGAGCAGTTCGTTCTCGACAATGTGACGCACGAGGGCGCCAAACTCCGAGGGGCGTCCGAGCCGCGACGGAAACGGCACTTGCTGCCCCAGTGACACACGGGCAGCCTCTGGCAGGCCGGCCAGCAGGGGCGTATCCATGATGCCGGGCGCAATTGTGACGCAGCGGATGCCCAGCCCTGCGCATTCGCGGGCCACCGGCAGGGTGAGTCCGACGATGCCGGCCTTCGAGGCCGCGTAGGCAGGCTGCCCAATCTGTCCGTCGTAAGCGGCAATGGATGCGGTGTTGACAATGACGCCGCGTTCCCCCGACTCGCGAGGCGTGTTCTGTGCCATGGCCGCGATGGCCAGACGCATGACGTTGAACGTGCCGAGCAGGTTGATGCGGATCGTACGTTCGAACAGGTCGAGGGCGTGCGGGCCGTTCTTGCCGAGCACCTTGGCTGCCGGTGCGATGCCGGCGGCATTGACGATGCCGTCGAGGCGACCGAAGCGGGTGACGGCCAGCGTGATGGCTGTCTGCACTTGGGCTTCATCGGCGACATCGGCCTGCGCGAAGACGGCGGCATCGCCGAAAGCGGCCGCGGTGGCGGCGCCGGTCTCGGCGTTGATGTCGACGAGCACGACCCGGGCGCCGGCAGCAATGAGGGCTTCAGCAGCGGCGCGCCCGAGGCCTGAGGCTCCGCCGGTGACGAGAAATGTGGACGCGGGAATATGCATGGATGTATCGGTCGTGACGGAGGAAGGGGAGGCGAGACGACTAGAATGATTCTAGTCTGATGCTGACCTACGACCGTGTGTATTACGACGGGCACTGGCAGGCGCCGCTGGGTGCCGGTGCGATGACGGTGGTGTCCTCGGCGACAGAAGCTGTCGTGGGCCGGGTGCCCGAGGGGACACCTGCCGATGTGCAGCGGGCGGTGCAGGCGGCGCGATGCGCCTTTCTGAGCTGGAGCCAGACACCCCGTGAGGAACGGGCGCAGTGGCTCGAGCGTCTGGCCGATGCGCTGGCGCCGCGCGTGGAGGCGCTCGCCACCGTGATGACGCACGAGGTCGGCTGCAGCCTGCGGTTTTCGACAAAAGTGCAGGCTGAGTTTCCCATCAGCATGCTGCGGATGTCTGCGACGTGGCTGCGCGAGGCGACGTTCGAATACCCGCTGGGTTCGTCGCTCATCGTGCGGGAACCGGCGGGCGTGGTGGCGTGCATCACGCCGTGGAACTATCCCCTGCATCAGGTGATGTGCAAAGTGGCGCCGGCGCTGGCGGCGGGCTGCACGATAGTGCTCAAGCCGCCGGAGATTGCGCCGCTCAGCGCGTTCATGCTGGCCGAGGCGGTGCACGCGATCGGGTTGCCGGCTGGGGTGTTCAATGTGGTGTCGGGCACGGGACCGGTGGTCGGCGAGGCGCTGGTGACCGACGAGCATGTCGACATGGTCAGCTTCACCGGGTCGCTGCGGGCGGGACGCCGGGTGGCGGCGCTGGCGGGTGACGGCATCCGCAAGGTGTGCCTCGAGCTGGGCGGCAAGTCACCGTGCGTGGTGCTCGAGGATGCACCCTTCGACCGGGCCATCGCGGCGGGGGTGAACAGCGCCATGCAGAACTCGGGGCAGACCTGCTCGGCGTTCACACGCCTGCTGGTGCCTCGCGCACGTCAGGACGAAGCCCTGGCCCTGGTCTCGGCACAGCTCGATCGGTTGCCCATGGGCGATCCGTTTGCAGAGGGCACACGCCTGGGGCCACTGGCGTCGGCGGCGCAGCGTGACCGGGTACTGGGGTTCATCGCACAGGGCCAGAGTGAAGGTGCGCGGCTCGTGCGCGGCGGCGGACGACCGGCGCACCTGCCGGTGGGGTTTTACGTCGAACCGACCGTGTTCGCCGATGTGCGGAGTGACATGGTGATTGCCCAGGAGGAAATCTTCGGGCCGGTGCTGGCTGTGATGCCGTACGACACCGAAGCCGAGGCCGTGCGCCTGGCGAACGATTCCATCTATGGCCTGGCCGCGGGCGTGTGGGCGGGGACGCCCGAGCGGGCTTTGCAGGTGGCGCGGCAGATTCGGGCGGGGCAGGTGGACATCAACGGCGGCCGCTTCAATCCGATGGCGCCCTTCGGTGGCTACAAGAAGTCGGGCCTCGGCCGTGAGAACGGGCCACTCGCGCTCGAGGAGTACCTCCAGACCAAGGCCATTCAGCAATGACGGCCGTCGTGGCAGTTGCGCCAGGCGTGCTTGTGGCCGTGGCCGTGATGCTGGCCGGCTTTTCGCTGGCCGAGGTGGTGGGCCAGGCCGTGCTGGCATCGCAGGGGCTGACCGGCAGCAGTCCGGTGTCGGGCGTACCTGTCGCCATTGTGCTCGGGCTACTGCTGCGCAACAGCCTTCCATTGCCGACACACCTTGCGCCCGGACTCAAGTGGGCGACGACCACTGTGCTGCGTGCGGGCATTGTCCTTGTGGGTATCAGGCTGAGCGTGTTCGACGTGCTCAGGCTGGGCGTCGCGGGGCTGCCCGTGGTGGTGCTGGCCGTCGCCTCGGGATTGCTGTTTGTCACCTGGTTCAATCGGCGACTGGGGCTGCCTGCGCGACTGGGGACCCTGATTGCGGCCGGCACCAGCATCTGCGGCGTGACGGCGATTGTGTCGACGGCCCCGGCCATCGAGGCCGACGAACGGGAAGTGGCGTATGCCATCGCGAACGTCGTGGCCTTCGGGCTGCTGGGCATGCTGACGTATCCGTATCTGGCGCACGCGCTGCTGACACACTCCGAGACGATTGGCCTGTTTCTCGGCACATCGGTGCACGATACCTCGCAGGTGATGGGCGCGGCGCTCACGTATCGGCAGGTGTACGGTGACGAGGTTGTGCTGCGGACGGCGACGGTCACCAAGCTGACGCGGAATCTCTTTCTCGCAGGTGTCATTCCCCTGCTGTCGTGGTGGCATGCGCGAGAGTCGGGCCCGCGTCAGGGCGCGGCGGAGGACGGGTCGGGAAGGGCGCACTGGACACGGCATATTCCGGGCTTTGTGGTCGGCTTCCTGCTGATGGCGGTGGTGCGGTCGGTCGGCGATTATTCACTCGGGGCGACAGGGGCGGCGCTGGGTGCGTTTGATGCGGCCGGGTGGTCACGGGCCACCGCACTCGTGGGTGACGTGTGGGCGTCGCGGTGGCTGCTCGGCACGGCGATGGCCGCTGTGGGTCTCAACACGAATCTGGCGGTCTTCCGGGGGGTGGGCCTGAGGCCCTTCATCGTGGGGCTGATGGGCGCGCTGGTCGTGGGCCTCGTGGGGTTGATCGCGGCCGTCGTGTGTGGTCAGTTTGTGCAACGGTAATCGGGGGCGGTCCCCCAGCAGATCGTGCGCCGGGCCCTGTGGCGTCTCGCCTATACTTCGCCTTGGAACGGTCACGTTCGTGGAGTGTGCTGCATGAGAACGCTCGTGGTGGGAATTGGAGCGGCGGTGGTGAGTGTGGTGGCCCTGTCGGAGTCCGCTGGCCGTGCCTCGCTGGCCGCGACTGCGCAGACGGTCAAGACGCCTGCCGTGGCCGCTCCGGCAACGCCCGGTGCGTCGCGGTCAGACGCCGCGCGACCGGTGCCGTCTGTGGCGGCGTCGGCGGCCCACGACGTGCCCCTGGCTGGCCCGCAACAGCGTGAGATGGTGCGCCAGTATTGCGCCGGGTGCCATAGCGACCAGGCGAAGGCTGGAAGCCTCTCGCTGCAGGGCTGGAATCCGGAGGTCGCGGAACGCGACCGCGTGACCACAGAAAAGATCATCAGGAAACTGCGTGCAGGCATGATGCCGCCGGCCGGTGCACGTCGCCCCGACGAGGCGCAGCTGCTGCGCCTGGCCTCGTCGCTCGAGACGCGGATGGATCAGTTATCGGCCACCTCGCCTGATCCGGGATGGCGACCCTTCCAGCGGCTGAACCGCGCCGAGTATGCACGGTCGGTGAAGCAGCTGGTCGGACTCGACCTCGACGTGACGGCATTTCTGCCGGCCGACACGATCAGCAACGGGTTTGACAACGTGGCCGATGTGCAGGCGTTTTCGGCGACGCTGATGGAAGGCTACCTGCGCGCGGCCAGTCGAGTGGCCACGCTTGCCGTCGGTGATCCGCAGAGCGCAGCGACCCAGGCCACCTACACCCTGCCCAAGACGGCCTCGCAGGTCGAGCGGGCCGAGGGCGCTCCACTCGGGACGCGCGGCGGGCTGTCGGTGATGCATACGTTTCCGGCCGACGGTGACTATGTGTTCAGCATGGATTTCTATGCCGAACCACTGGGGCTGCTCTACGGCAGTACCTCGGCCAATGAACACATCGAAGTGTCGGTCGACGGTGCGCGCGTCGGTCTCTTTGCCATCGATCCCCGCATGAGCGAAGAGAAGACAGGGCTGACGATGAAGTCGGTGCCGGTGCATGTGCGGGCGGGGTCGCACCGCGTGAGCGCAGCCTTCCTGCAGAAATCTGATGGCCTCATTAATGATCTGATTGCCCCCATCGATCACACGATGGCCGATACGGAAATCGGCACGGCATACGGCATCACGACGCTGCCGCACCTACGGAGCCTGAGCGTGGTCGGTCCGCATCGCGTGACGGGTGTGTCTGACACGCCGACCCGGCGCCAGATTTTCACGTGCCGCCCTACTTCGTCCGACGAGGAAGTGGCCTGCGCCTCAACGATTATCCGCCGCCTGGCGACGCAGGCGTTCCGGCGTCCCGTGAGCGAGCGTGACTTCGCTAGGCTGATGCAGTTCTACACGCGCGGCCGCGCCTCGCGCGACTTCGAGTACGGCGTCACGAAGGCCCTTGAGGCGGTGCTGGTGAGCCCGCAGTTCCTGTTGCGAACCGAGGATATGCCGGCCCGCACGGTCGGGGGCAGCTACCGGTTGGGCGACTATGCGCTGGCGTCGCGGCTGTCGTTCTTCGTGTGGGGCAGCGGACCCGATGAGGAGCTGCTGAAGGCCGCGGGTGCGGGTCGACTGTCGGCGCCCGGCGGACTGCAGGCACAGATGCGTCGCATGTTGGCCGATCCGAAGGCCGATGCCCTGTCGACACGGTTCGCCTCGCAGTGGCTGCGCCTGCAGGATCTCGAAGGCACGACGCCCGATCCGATTCTGTATCCGTATGCCGATCAGACGCTGACGCGCGCCCTGCAGCGCGAGACTGAGCTGTTCTTCGATGCGCTCGTGCGTGAAGACCGCAGCGTGCTCGACCTGCTGACGGCCGACTTCACGTACGTGAACGACCGTGTGGCGCGGCACTATGGCCTGCCGAATGTGAGCGGCCAGCACTTCCGGCGCGTGACGCTGCCGCCGACGCGGCGGGGTATTCTCGGGCACGGCAGCGTGCTGATGCTGACGTCGATTGCGGATCGCACGTCGCCGGTGATGCGCGGCAAGTGGGTAATGGAGGTGCTGCTTGGCACACCGCCACCGCCCCCGCCGCCGAACGTGCCTGCGCTCGAGGAGACCTCTGGGACGGGTGCCTCGGGACAGACGCTGTCGGTACGGCAGCGGATGGAGCAGCACCGCAGCAATCCGACATGCAACTCGTGCCACCGCGTGATTGACCCGCTGGGGCTGGCACTCGAGAATTTCGATGCGACGGGCAAGTATCGTGTGAAGGACGGAGGCGCCCGGGTCGACACGGCAGGCACGCTGTATGACGGCACGCCGATCGACGGCCCCGACAGCCTGCGGCAGGCGGTATTGCGGCGCAAGGATGTGTTCCTGACGAGCTTCACGGATAGCCTGCTGACGTATGCCCTCGGCCGTCGCATCGAGCCGACGGACATGCCGCTCGTGCGGCGGATCATCCGCGATGCGGCCCGGCGTGACTATCGCCTCAGTGCATTTGTGCAAGGCGTAACCGACAGCGCGGCATTCCAGCGCGTGCGCCTGCCGGGTGAGACGCCGGCGCCTGCCACGACCACCCTGGCGCGGGGTGCGGCCCGATAGACTTTCCGGAGAACGACCATGATGCTGCTTCGTCAACCGCTGTCACGGCGCACTGTGCTGCAGGGCCTGGGTGTCACCATCGCGCTGCCGTTCCTTGATGCCATGCGGCCGACCGGCCGCGCCTTTGCGCAGGGCCGCAAGGCGCCCGTGCGGATGATTGCCATGGAGATGGTGCATGGGGCCGCCGGCAGCACCGCCTACGGCATCAGGAAGAATATGTGGGCACCGGCCGACGTGGGATCGGGGTTTGACCTGAGCCCGAGCAGCCTGCAGCCGCTCGAGCCGTACCGGAAGGCGCTGACGATTGTCAGCAACACGGACTGCCGCAATGCCGAGGCGTTTCTGCCACCAGAGATTGGGGCCGATCATTTCCGCTCGGCGGCGGTGTTTCTGACGCAGGCTCGTCCGAAGCAGACACAGGGCTCGGATGTGTATGCCGGTACATCCCTCGATCAGATCTATGCGCAGAAGATTGGCGACCAGACACCCATTCCCTCGATGCAGCTGTGCATCGAGAACGTCGACCAGGCGGGTGGCTGCTCGTATAACTACTCGTGCGTCTACACCGACACGATCAGCTGGGCGTCGCCGACCGAACCGCTGCCGATGATCCGCGATCCGCGCGCGGTGTTCGATCAGCTGTTCGGCGTCGGGGCCACTGCCGAGGCGCGGCAGCTGCGCCGCGCCGATGACCGCAGCATTCTCGACTGGGTGACCGAGTCGGTGGCTGACCTCAAGCGCACGCTGGGGCCGGCCGATCAGGCGCGTCTCGCCGACTACCTCGATGACGTGCGCGAAATCGAGCGCCGTATCCAGAAGGTCGAGGCCTCGAACCGCACCGGGGAACCGCGCGAGCTGCCGGATGCTCCAGTCGGTGTGCCCGATTCCTACGAAGACCATGTGCGCATCATGTTTGACCTGCAGGCCCTGGCCCTGGCATCAGACATCACGCGCATCTTCTCGTTCAAGCTGTCACGCGACGTGTCGAACCGCGTGTTCCGGCCAAGCGGCTCGACGACGGCGTTTCATACCGCCTCGCATCATCTCGATCGCGACGACCGCATCACCGACTTCCAGAAGATCAACACGTATCACGTCGGACTGCTGCCATACCTGGTCGAGCGGCTGATGAAGATTCCCGACGGGGATGGCACGTTGCTCGACAACACGCTGGTCGTGTACGGGTCGTCGATGGGCAACTCGAACGTGCACAACCACAAGCGCTGCCCGCTCATCATGCTGGGCCATGCGGGTGGGGCCCTGAAGGGGCACCTGCATGTGCGGGCCGCCGACGGCACGCCGATGGCCAATGCGATGCTGTCGATGTTGCAGGGGCTCAACATCGACGTGGCGCAGTTCGGCGACAGCACGGGAGCGATGGATCTCAACAGTGCGGGCGTGGCAGCCACGCGTGCGGAGGCGCTGTAATGCGTGCGGGCCGCGCACACCCGGCGGGGCAGGGCGGTGCGGTGTCCCTGTGGCAACGCTGCGCGGGCGGCGTTGTGGTAGCCCTGATGCTGGCGACGCCTTTCGGTGCGGCGGTGCGGGCGCGTGACGGTGCCGACACGGTGGTCGAGGCCGCGCGTGCCGGTGACGTCGATGCGGTGCGGTCACTGCTCAAGCGTGGCGGCGACGTGAACCAGGCGCAGGGAGACGGCATGACGGCGCTGCATTACGCGGCGCAGTCTGGTCAGGTCGAGCTCGTGCAGATGCTGCTGTCGGCCGGTGCCAATGTGCGGGCCACGACGCGGCTGGGTGGCTATACGCCGCTGCACCTGGCGAGTCTCGGCGGGCATGCGTCAGCCGTGGCAGCGCTCATCGCCTCTGGAGCGTCGGCGGAGTCGCGCACGACGACCGGCGCGTCGGCGCTGATGCTGGCAGCGCGATCGGGCAGCGTCGAGACGGTGAACCGGCTCATCGAGAACGGTGCCCCGGTCAACGCGGCCGACACCGCCAACGGGCAGACGGCGCTCATGGTGGCCGCGGGCCTCGATCGTGCCGAGGTGGTGCGGGCCCTAGTGGCTCGTGGCGCGCAGACGGGACTGGCCTCGACGGTGGTCAACCTGGCGAAGCTGACGCAGGAGGTCGAGGCCGATCCGCTCAACGGGCAGGTGCGGCGCAACGCCCCGGCCACGGCAAGCGAGTCGACGCAGGTGGCCGGTCTCACGCGTCCCTACACCTACAACGAACTGATTTCCGCGCAGGGCGGCCTCGCCGCGCTGCATTTCGCCGCGCGGCAGGGTGCGGCGGCGTCTGTGGCGGCCCTGGTCGAGAGCGGCGCGTCGATTGATCAGCCGAGCCCCGGCGACCGTGCCACGCCGCTGCTCGTGGCGATCATCAATGGCCACTTCGATGTGGCGCGCTATCTGCTCGACAAGGGCGCCAATCCGAACCAGGTCAGCGAGGCCGGAGTGAGTCCGCTGTATGCGGCACTCAACGTGCAGTGGGCGCCGATTGCGGCCTATCCGCAGCCGCGCGCGCACCTGCAGCAGCAGATGACCTATCTCGACATGATGCGGCTGCTGCTCGAACGCGGGGCCGACCCGAATGTGCGTGTCAATCGCAAGGTCTGGTACTCGAGCTATAACTTCGACCAGTCGAGCGTCGACGAAGTCGGGGCCACGCCCTTCTGGCGTGCTGCGTATGCGGCCGATCTCGAGGCGATGACGCTGCTCGTGAAGGCCGGTGCCGATCCGTCGATCTCGACGATGAAGCCGATGTCGCGCCGCTTTGGCGGCGGCGGCGCCCCTGATGCCGACAAGTCAGGTCTGCCTCCCGTACCCGTCGGCGGGCCGAATGTGACGCCGCTGCAGGCGGCGTCCGGGGTGGGGTACGGGTTCGGGTTTGCCGCCAACTCGCATCACTTTGCGAAGACGGGCCTGCTGGCCGCCGTGAAATATCTGGTGGAAGTCACGGGCGCCGATGTGAACGCGCGGGATGCCGACGGCAACACGGCGGTGCACCATGCGGCGGCACGCGGCGACAACGCCATGATTCAGTACCTCATCGACAAGGGTGCGGTTGTGACCTATGTCAACCGCTCCGGCCAGACGACGGTCGACATGGCGAACGGGCCGGTGCAGCGCACGCAGCCCTTCCCCGAGACCATTGCACTGCTCGAGAAACTGGGTGCGGTCAACAATCACAAGTGCGTGTCGTGCTGACGCGTTACGGATGCCGGGGCACACTGGCCGGCATCGGCTGATCGATGCCGATGCGCTGGGGCGCATCGGCCACGGCCCACACCACCGAGAACATCAGGCGCGCGACCTGCTGCATCTGCACCGGGTCGAGCGCACGCGCTTCATCTGACGGCAGGTGATAGCGTTCGTGCGTGCCGGTGTTGAAGCCGATCGTGAGAATGCCGCGTTCGAGAAACGGCCCGGCATCGGTGCGGGGATAGAAAAACTCGCTGTCGGTGCGATCGAAGGCGCGGTTGAGCTGCACGCCCTGATATTCCGCATTGACGCGGGTGATGAGCGCATCGGCCTGCCGGCTGAGCACGGTCGGTCCAAGCATATAGACCTCGCCGCGTCGCGTGACGCCCTTCACGCCCTCGGCCGGTTCCGCCGTATCAGGCCGGCTCGATCCAATCATGTCGACATTGACGTGGGCGACGATGGCACTGCGGGGCACGGGCGGCGCGTGCACGAACCACCGGATGCCCCAGAGGCCCTGTTCTTCGCCGCTATCCCACACAAACACGATGCTGCGCTTCGGACGGGCCGTGGCCATCTGCTCGGCGATCGCCAGCAGGCCTGCGCTGCCCGAGGCGTTGTCATCGGCGGCGTTGTAGATGGCATCACCGGCGACCTCGCGGGTGCCCACAGCGCCGTCGAGGTGCGCAGCCACCGTGACGACCTCGGCGCGCAGGGTCGGGTCGGTGCCATCGAGGCGCGCGACCACGTTGAAGGGGCGCAGCCGCGTCGATTGCGCCAGCGGCAGATCGAGGGTGACCGACTTCTTCAGGCGGAATGACGCAGCATAGGGTCCGCCCTCCGGTGCCTGCAGGGCCGCATATCCGTCCAGCATCTCGCCCTCGAGGAGGGCCCGGGTCGCATCGGGTGACAGCAGCAGCGAGGGAATTTCCGGGGTGGCGTAGGCTGACGGCACATTGGGTACCATTTCGCGGCGCACCTGTCCTCCGCTGCGGAGGTCGTCCCACCGGAGCAGTTCGCTGGCCTGCGTGATGAACAGCACGCCGATGGCACCGCGACGTGCGGCTTCATCAATCACCGATCGTGCACCGACTGTCACGCGGCCCACCTGGCTGATG
>Ga0194134_10000064_pt1 | contig 144423 bp, 143 predicted proteins | sample TA2KigOff0mmetaG_FD_148602 | JGI IMG/M metagenome (GOLD analysis project Ga0194134, IMG submission 148602) | Freshwater microbial communities from Lake Tanganyika, Tanzania - TA2015056 Kigoma Offshore 0m | ecosystem: Environmental > Aquatic > Freshwater > Lake | place: Tanzania: Lake...
AGTTGGGTATCAACCTGGCTTCAGACTTCAGGGGTAAATACTCTGCGCCCAGTAATTGAAAGCGATGGCCAGAGCTATAAATCAATCGCTATCAAACAAGAGGCTCCAAAGATTCCTGCCGGATCAAGTGAGATTCGTCCGCATCGCGCAGCTGTTGGACTATATGACTTAAAAGAGGGCCAATTACTTCGCAGAAAATCAGTGGAGCTAGATATCGCAGGTGAATTAACACAAGTTAAAGATTTGAGTGGTGAGAAGTTGGCAGATCTCATTTTAATAAATGATCATGACCTTACCTATGCAAAGATTCGCTTCGATGCTAGATCTATTGCTACCTTAAAAGCTCATCTTGGTAAATTAAATGATGGCCTCTCTCGCGCTCTTTGTTGGTCTGCCGCTTGGGATATGTTTAGAGATGCTGAGCTATCTGCAACTGACTTTATAGAAATTGCCTTAACAGGCCTTGCTGGCGAGGATGACATCACCACAGTCACAGCCTTGATGACGCAGTTAAATACCGCAGTTGAAATCTATGCGGCAGATAAGAACCGAGATACCTTAAGAGAGAAGGTTGCAGGCGCACTTTTATCTCTTCTTAAGTCAGCAAAGGCTGGAAGTGATCACCAGCTCCAGTTTGCTAAAAGCTTTGCCGCTCTGGCACATAGCAAAGAGCAGGGCGCTGAAATTAGAAATATTCTCGATGGCAAATTCCAGGATCTAAAAATTGATGCTGACTTAAGATGGCATTTAATTCTCTGCCTTGTGGAGCGAGGTTTGAGCTCAAGAGCTGAGATAGATGCAGAGCTAAAGCGAGATAACACCCTTACTGGCGCCCTTAGCCATGAGAAATGTATTGCAGCCTTTCCAACTCTTGAGGCAAAAGAGGCAGCATTTAAAAAGGCCACCGAGGATGAGAGCATCACAAATTGGTCAAGGCTTTCAGCTATTCAAGGCTATAACCGCCCGATTCAGCGCCACCTACATGAGGGATTTGTTGATCGCTACTTTGATCTAATTCTTGAAACCTACAACACCAAGAGTTATGAAGTTTCAACTAGCATCATTGACCTGCTCTATCCCAGCTACTTAATTTCAAGTCAGACACTTGCAAAAACAGATGCCTGGCTAAATGGCCCTGGAAAAGATAGCCATCCAACCCTTCGCCGCCATATCTTGGAGGCTAAGGATTCTTTGGAGCGAGCGCTAAGAGTGAGAGCGATAGATAACTAATTACTCGCCAATGCGAGTAATTACATCACTTGGGGCTCGATTAGCTTTATTTTTCTTTACATTTTCAAGTGCAACCACTGCTACCCAGATAAATAGCGTTATCGAAACTGGAGTAACAAAGAACCAGAGAAAGCCCTCAAGAAAAGCTAGCGGCTCACCAGGCATGGAGCCATCTTCATTTAATGCTAATTGAATTGACATAGATTCAAGTTTAGGCAGAAGCGCCAACAACTCCAAATGGAGCCAGATATCTCACCCAGCGCTGCTCAGCTCTTGCTGTTCCTAAAATCCTCCACGCAGCTCCAACTGGCTCACGAGGAATTGAGCGAAGTCGCCAACCCAACTCTTTTAAAGTTCTATCAGCTTTTACATGATTGCAACGATGGCAGGCGCTGACAACATTTTCCCAAGAGTGATCGCCTCCCCTGCTTCGAGGAAGAACATGATCTATTGATGTTGCGGCGCCCTCGCAGTAAACACAGCGACCACCATCGCGAGCAAATATTGCTCTGCGTGAGAGTGGGACAGTGTGACGATATGGAATCTTTACAAATTTGTGAAGTCTAATTACTGCAGGAAGTTCCATTGATCCAGATGAGTAATGAAGTGTTACGCCAGATTCTTCAATCATGGTGGCGCGGTTATTTAAAATTAAAATGAGCGCGCGTCTATCAGAAACGACACCTAGTGGCTCGTAGGTAGCGTTTAGAACTAAAGTCCTTCTCGATGAGCTATTCACCGTTCTAATTCCCCCGTCTATCCGACGCGTGGCTCGCGTCGTGGGGGAAATCCTGCCCGAAGTTGGTGGGTTTTGTGCGGATATTTGATTAAGTTCTTATAAAGTCTTGCCCAATGGAGCTAGATCTGAGCCTAAAGCAGGTGCTGGAGTGGTTTCTCGGCTCCCCCTTGCGAATAACGATCATTTTGGTCCTGGCCATTTTTATTCAGAAAATATCATCAAGGGCGATCACTAAAACCTTAAGTAAAGTGGCAGAGGCCGACTTTATCCCTGGGGAGAAGAGATCAGTAACAAGACAGCGAGAGCGAGCAAAGACAGCAGCCTCTGTTCTAAATAGTTCATCAAAGGCTGTTGTTGGGCTAATTGCTGGCGCAATGATCCTTGGTGAATTAGGCGTAGATCTTGGACCTCTTGTCGCATCTGCTGGCGTAATTGGTTTTGCAGTTGGTCTTGGCGCTCAGAGCATTGTCCGTGATGTCTTCTCTGGAATCATCATGCTTCTGGAAGATCAATACGGTGTAGGCGATAGCGTTGAAGTTTTAGAGGTAAAAGGAAGAGTAGAGAGCGTCGGTCTTAGAGTAACAACCATTAGAGATCGAAGGGGAACGCTCTGGTATTTAAGAAATGGCGAGATATTAAAAGTTGGAAATAGTTCTCAAAAATCTCGTTCTTGATTGACCATTGAATTAGCAGCCATCACTAAATAACTCCAGAGCTGCTCTCGCATCTCATTATCCATCTCTAGTGAGTCAACTGCTGATTTCATATGAGAGAGCCAGACATCCCTCTCCTTCGCTCCAATTTTAAATTGCGTATGTCGCATGCGAAGTCTGGGCTGTCCTCTTAATTGGCTATAGGTATTTGGCCCTCCCCAATACTGCTCAAGAAACATTAACAATCGCTCAGCTGCTCCTTTAAAATCATCATCAGGATACATCGGACGAAGTATTGGGTCTGTGGCAACGAGAGCATAAAAGTGTGAGACTAAATTCTCAAAGGTTCTTCTTCCGCCCATCTGGTCATAAAGACTCATAAAAAGTGCTATCTAGCTTTAATTTTTAGCGACCAAAGGCCAAGAAGTGCTACCGGAATTGCTGATAATAGACAGAGCCAGCCGTAAGACAGAGTTGCGATAACAACTCCAGCAATTGCTCCACCACTTGCTCCAGAAAGATTCATAACCAGATCACTAGCGCCTTGCGATGCGCTCTTAAACTCTGGTGATACAGATTCGGTTAATAACGCAGAGCCGGCAATTAGCGTGCAGGACCAACCAAGGCCGAGAAGAAATAAACCAATTCCTAGAGTTATTGCATCATCTGCTCTAGCAAATCCTGATATTAGAGCTGAAGATAGAAGTATTGCTACGCCAATCTGAATGACTCTTAATCTTCCAAGGCGATCAGTTAAGGCTCCCACAAGTGGTGAGAAGGCATACATACCAAGAACGTGAACGCTAATTACTAAACCAATTATGGTTAATGTGACATCAACATGGGCCATATGAACAGGCGTCATCACCATTACTGCAACCATGGCAATGTGGCCGATAGCAATTGAGGCAATAGCAAATGAGGCTCTGGCATTGGAGCGAATGTGTTTGAGGGCAACCTTTGTCTTGACTCTCGGAAGAGTTGCTGCTCCTGAATCCTTTGCTGCAGTTAGATAGGGATCTGGCCTTAGAAATAGTTGAATGACAAGAACTGCAAGAGCTAGGGTCACAGCTGAAATCAAATAAGGCCCAGTGAGTCTTGGTAGCCCTAATGATTCTGCTAAATTCCCAGAAGGCTCCATTAAATTTGGTCCAGAGACAGCGCCAATTGTTGATCCCCAAACTACAAATGAGAGTTGCTTTGCTCGTTTTTCATTTGTAGCAAGATCGATTGCGGCAAATCTTGCTTGATAACCAGCAGCAGAAGCTGCTCCAACTAGAAATGTTCCAGTAAGCATTAAATATATGTTCTCTCTTGAGCCACCAAGAATTGCAAGAAGTGAGCCAATTACGCCAGCAATTAGGCCAACAGAAAGTGCCAGACGTCTTCCTCCCCTACTTGTTAGACGGGCAAGTGGCAGGGCTAGAGCTGCAGCTCCTAGTACTGATGAAGTCTGAGCAAGGCCGGCCAGAGTCTCAGAATTAGTTATTGATGCAACAAGAAGGGACCCTGCTGCAACAGTGCCGGCAACGCCCACTCCATTTAAAACTTGTGCAGTTGCTAAGACCTTTACAGTTTTTTCCTGCAGGGCAGTATTGCTACTCACTTGCTTACTCTTAGCCAAACTGCAGTATCAGTTGGTAGATAATTTCCATTTAGTGGCGCACTTGAATGAAGGACTTGAGCATTTTCTGGTAGCTCTATCTCACTTCCAAAGTTAACGTAGCAAGCAAAGTCTTCACCTCTTCTGAATGCAACAACTTGTTTTGGCGCATCAATCCACTCCATGGTCCCATCACCGAGTCCAGGTTCACTCTTTCTAATCGCTAGCGCTTTACGATAAACATTTAGTGTGGAGTTTGGATCATTTTCTTGAGATTCGGCAGAGTATCTTCCCCACCAAGTACTTGGCGGAAGCCAAGCTTGCTCCGCAGTTAATTGCTCATTTGATGAAAAACCAAACGCGCCGCCACTTGAGCTCTTCCATGGAATAGGGACTCTGCACCCATCTCTTCCTCGATCCTTGTAGTTGCTCATCTTCCATCTTGGATCAGTTAATCGATCCTCTGGAATATCTCTAACCTCAGGAAGACCTAGCTCTTCACCTTGATAGAGATAAGTTCCTCCTGGAAGTGCAAGAGCCATAAGCGTTGCGCTCTTTGCTCGAAGGGTTCCTCTTGCAATATCTAGTTTGTTGACATCGCCATGGCGAGAAAAAGTGGTATCACCATGATTTGTTAAACCTAAATCAAGGCGATCAACGGAGCGAACCACATCATGGTTATTAAATACCCAGGAAGTTGGCGCTCCGACTTCAGCCAGGGCATCGATGGAATTATTGATTTTTTCCCTTATTTGATCGGCTTTCCAGAGGGTAGTGAGCATCTCAAAGTTAAAGGAGTTTTGTAGTTCATCACTTCTTACATACTTTGCAATTCTTGAAGCAGGGCTCACCCAAGCCTCTGCCACCGCCATTCGATCACCATCATATGAGTCAAGAATCTTCCGCCAGCTGCGATAGATATCGTGGACTCCCTCTTGATCCCAGAATGGCTTATGTTCGGGACTTAACATTCGAGTGAGATTATTCTTGCCAAAGATCTTTTCTATCCAACTGCTTCGAACATCGGGAAGGCCACTTTCTTTAAACATGCCATGGGCCACATCAATACGAAATCCGTCAACGCCCTTATCAAGCCAGAACTTTAAAACATCTTCAAAGTGTTTCACTACTTCATTATTTTCCCAATTCAAATCTGGTTGCTCAACAGCAAAGAGATGTAGATACCACTGTCCTTGCTTGCCAGCAGATTCAGTAACTCTCTTCCAAGCAGGGCCGCCAAATACCGCCTGCCAATTATTTGGAGGTAGTTCCCCGTTTTTACCTTTACCTTCTCTAAAAATGTATCTATCTCTTGCAGCTGATTCTGGTTTGGCAGCAAGTGCCTCTTTAAACCACTTATGTTGATCAGAGGTGTGATTTGGAACGATATCGATAATTACTTTAATGCCTAGATCATGGGCTTCTTTTATTAATAGCTCGCCCTCTTTTAAAGTTCCATAATCTGGTTCAATATCTAGATAGTCAGCAACGTCATAGCCATGATCTTTTTGTGGTGATGGATACCAAGGGGTGATCCAGATGGCATCAACTCCAAGCTTCTTTAAATATCCCAGCTTTGATCTAATCCCACCAACATCTCCAATTCCATCGCCATTTGAATCAGCAAAGGAGCGGATATAGATCTGATAGGTAACAGCATCCCTCCACCAAGGCCGCTGGCCTCTGGGAGCAAGTTTTGAACTCAACTCTTCACCTCTAGATATTTCTCAAGAAAAGCTCGCTCACTTGCCTCAAGTGGGCGAGATTTACCGCTCTCCTTATCAATTCCTACCTGAACCGACTTAATCCGAGCATAAATTGTGTCACCACTTTTTATCTCATAGCCCATTACAAATGATGATTTGCCGATGGATTCCACCCAGAGCTCAACATCTACAAAGAATCCACCTTGCAAGATTGGCGCAATAAAATCTATCTCAGCTCTTGCAACTACCATCTCTAGAATTCCCGGAACTTCGCCTTTACTAACATGAGAATAAAAAGACCATTCAAATCTAGCTTCTTGAGCCAAAGTTAAATATTTAGCATTGTTTACATGGCTCATCGCATCAAGATCATCCCAGCGAACAAGAGCTTTATGTAGCGATCTCATCTGGTTAACTTTCTATAGGTGACTCTATGAGGACGAGCAGCTTCAGCTCCAAGACGTTCAATCTTATTTTTCTCATATGATTCAAAGTTTCCTTCAAACCAGAACCACTGCGACTCTCCTTCATAGGCCAAGATATGAGTTGCCACGCGGTCTAAAAACCAACGATCATGTGAGATTACTACCGCACATCCTGGAAACTCTAGAAGGGCATTTTCTAGCGAACCAAGTGTTTCAACATCTAGATCATTGGTTGGCTCATCTAGAAGAAGTAAATTTCCGCCCATCCTTAAGGTAAGGGCAAGATTTAATCTATTGCGCTCACCACCAGATAAAACTCCAGCAGCTTTCTGTTGATCTGGTCCTTTAAAACCAAAGGCAGAGACATATGCTCTACTCGGCATCTCAACTGCGCCAACCTTCATGAAATCAAGGCCATCTGAGACAACTTCCCAGAGTGATTTCTTTGGATCAATTCCAGATCTTGATTGATCAACATATGAAACCTTAACTGTCTCACCAACTTTAATACTTCCTGAATCGGGTGTTTCAAGTCCTAGGATCATCTTAAATAACGTGGTTTTTCCAGCCCCATTTGGTCCAATAACTCCGACAATTCCATTTCGTGGCAGTGAAAAAGAAAGGTCATCAATTAGGAGGCGATCGCCAAAGCCTTTTGAAAGGTTTTCGACATCAACAACAATATTTCCAAGTCTTGGTCCCATAGGGATTTGAATCTCTTCAAAATCAAGCTTTCTAGCCCTCTCAGCCTCTGCTGCCATCTCTTCATATCTTGCAAGACGCGACTTTGATTTAACTTGGCGCCCTTTAGCATTCTGCCTAACCCAGTCAAGCTCCTCAGCCAATCGCTTTGCCCGCTTGGCATCTTTTTGTCCCTCAACTTTTAACCTGGCTGCCTTTGTCTCAAGATATGTCGAGTAATTTCCTTCATAAGGATATGCCCGTCCTCGATCTAACTCCAAGATCCATTGCGCGACGTTATCTAGAAAGTAGCGATCATGGGTGATTGCAACAACTGTTCCTTCATACTTTGAAAGAAATTGCTCAAGCCATAACACAGATTCGGCATCAAGATGGTTTGTTGGCTCATCAAGGAGAAGCAGATCTGGCTTTTGCAATAGCAACTTACATAGCGCAACTCTTCTCCTCTCACCGCCTGATAACACTTTAACATCAGCATCAGGGGGCGGACATCTGAGCGCGTCCATGGCTTGCTCTAACTGTGAATCTAAATCCCAAGCACTTAGGTGATCTAGCTTTTCTTGCAAGCTTCCCATCTCTGCTAGCAACTTGTCATAATCAGCATCAGGGCTTGCCATCTCCTCAGACACTTTGTTGAAGCGATCAAGTAGGGCAATAGTTTCGGCCACTCCCTCTTGGACATTTTCCAAAACATTCTTATCTTCACTAAGCGGCGGCTCTTGTAGCAAAATGCCTACGCTATATCCGGGGCTTAAATAGGCTTCACCATTTGATGGTTGTTGCAGACCTGCCATGATCTGCAAGACCGTTGATTTTCCAGCGCCATTTGGGCCAAGAACGCCGATTTTTGCCCCAGGCAGAAACATCAAAGTCACATCATCAAGAATGACCTTGTCGCCATGCGCTTTACGCGCCTTCTTCATTGTGTAAATGAACTCTGCCACGAGGCGAAACCTTATCGTTTATCCGAGCATTACTTGGCACTAGATAGACTTAGGTCGTTAAATGCGCCCGTAGCTCAGTCGGATAGAGCACCCGCCTTCTAAGCGGGTTGTCGCAGGTTCGATTCCTGCCGGGCGCGCTCTTTGGTAGCTAGACTCGTGCGGAATTTAAAATCATAACAAATCAAACGGCCCCTTGAAGATAAATCTGCAAGGGGCCGAGAGATTTTAAGAGCGTTTAGGAAAAGTCGCGAGTAAGCGCATCGTTCTTGCTCTTAGATAGCGATGCGACAACTAATCCAACTAACATCGCGATAAACGGAGATAGCACCAGGAACCATCCCAGGGAGGAGAGTTTCCAAGCACTTTCCGGCAAGGTTGGGTCCACGCCTTCGGCTACCGTCCCAGCTAGCAAGTTAAATCTCGACATGAGCAAGTAAAGGCTTCCAAGCAATAGGACAATGGAAGTAAGCGGGGCAACTCTTGTCTTCCAAACATTGCTACCTGCTTGCTTGTTGAAGTAAAGCAAAACTGCTAGCGAAACCAGTACTTCGATTGCAACTATTGCAATTACTGCAATACCACTCATCCAACTAAAGAGCTTGAGATAGGGATCCAGTTCTGCAACTGCAAATATCACAATAATTACTCCAGCAATTACTGAAGTTACGATAGAAGCCATCTGTGGTACTCCAGCAGCATTGGTAACAGTTAGCTTCTTTGGCATCACGCCAGCTCTTGCCATAGCAAAGAAGTATCGCGAAGCTGCGTTCTGGAATGCTAGTAAGCCAGCAAATAGCGAAGTTAGAACTAATATCTTCATTATCTCGACAATCCAAGTTCCAGCATATTCACCACCAAGAGAAAATAGGACTCCAGCAGGATCTGCTAGCTCCCCGGAACGGGTTAGAACTTCTTCAATTGCTTTACTAGAACCCATTCCTACAACCATTGCAAATGAGACAAATGCAAAAAGTATGGAGATTGAAATAATTGCAAAGTAAGTCGCCTTAGGAACATTACGCTTAGGATTACTGGATTCCTCACCATAAATTGCAGTCGCCTCAAATCCAATGAAAGAGGCAAAAGCAAACGCCAGGGCTATTCCAGCAGTTCCGGCTATTCCGCCAGCAAAGACATTTGATGGGTTGAAAGAGGCACCAAAATTCATGCTCTCCGGTCCACCTTTTGCAAAAATTGAAATGGCCACAATCACGAGTGATAGCAACTCAACTACAAGTAGTGTGCCTAGAATTTTTGCCCCTACTTCAACGCTTAGCACGGAGAGCGCGGTAACTAAGAGCCAAGAAATCAATGCCCATACCCACCAGGCCAGGCTTACTCCATAATCGGCCATGGTTATATTCATAACGACGCCGAAGAAGCCATAGATTGCCAATTGAATAGTCAGGTATCCCACCAAAGATGCGTAGGAAGATGCCACACCAGCTCGCATGCCTAGGCCGCGGCCAACGAATGCGAAGAAGGCTCCAGCGTTTGTAACATGGTGGCTCATCGCTGCATATCCGATTGAGAAGATTAATAAAGCTATTCCGGCGGCTAGATAAGCGCCAGGAGTTGCTGCGCCATTACCCAGCACCATCGCTACTGGTACTGCCCCCGTCATTCCTACCAGTGGAGCAGAGGCTGCAACCACGAAGAAAACAATTCCAAAAACGCCAAGCTTGCCTTTTTTGAGCGAAGTACTTTCTACTGCCATGTCAGCTCCTTTGCCAACGCGCTAAATAATCGTTCATATCCAAACGATTTTGAGATAGAGTGGCGCAGGTAACAACTAAAGTCAAGGATTTCATCGCGTTTCAAGTAAAGTTTATGGATTGACTTGGTAGGAAGTGAGGGTTAATGTCGCCGTTGAACGGATTTTTCGCGCCAAAGACCCCTTCGGGCAAGAGCGCCATTGCCCCAGAAATGCCCTGGTTCTATTCAGGCAATCTGCTGACCGTTGAATATCGAACTAACCCAGAGAATGTAAAGGCTCTGCTTCCTAGCGAGCTCTCCTTAGCGGAGGAGGATCCCGGCGCAGTAGCAATTATCTGGGCTGATTGGCAGAGCTGCTCGGAATCAAAGATTGAGTTGCTAGACCCAGTCAGATCTCAATATTTAGAGGCCTTTGTAGTGATTCGATGTCAGTACCAAGGCAAGATCTACAGCAGATGTGTCGCAATCTGGGTGACTAAAGACTTCTCGCTGGCTCGCGGTTGGTTCCAGGGCTACCCCAAAAAGATAGGTTCAATTGGTCTTACAAGAATTTTTAATCGAGGCAAGGCCACCCCAAAACTTGAGAAGGGGGCAATGTTAGGGGCCAGCATCGCAGCCTATGATCATCGTCTAGCTTCTGCGCGCCTGACCCTACTCGAACCTTCAGATAGCAACGGTTTTGTTAATGGCCATCCGATGTTACATAGCCGATGGGTCCCATCCATCACACCAGGACTTGGAAATTCACTAGATCAGTTAATTACCATGAGTGGAGTAGATGTAGATCTGGGTCAAGCTTGGCTCGGAGAGGCAGAACTTGAAATATCTGATTCTCCTTGGGATGAGCTCGCTTCAATTCTACCTATCAAGGAGATCATCGGTGGTTATTATAGAGAAGTTGGGGTGACATTTAATGGTGGCAAACTCCTTCTTGATAAATCCAATCCAAATATTTAACTGCCTAACTTAATAGCGCAAGAGATATTCATCCTGCTCCCATTGAGTCACCTCGCGCGTATCCGAGTCAGCGACATCTTTTTTATATCGCTCAATCTCTTCGCGTTTTAGAACAAGGAATGTCTCCACCAACTGCGGTGATAGTTTGCTCATCATCTGAGTATTTGATTCCAAGGCATCAAGAGCATCTTGCAGTGACATTGGAAGAATTGGAGCAGTTTCCATGTCATAAGCCATTCCAACCGCTGGTTCAGGACTCTCAAGCTCTCTCTCAATTCCATCAAGTCCAGCAGCCAGAATTGCGGCGATAATCAGGTAAGGATTTGCTGCTCCATCACCAACTCGAACTTCTAATCTGGTCCCTGCTCCCCTCTCTGGCGGGATACGTATCATGCAACTTCTGTTATCAAGTCCCCAGTTCGCCCGAAACGGCGCGAGAGTATCTGGCCCCAATCTCTTAAATGCATTCACTGTGGGATTAGCAAAGGCAGTTATTGCTGCTGCATTTTCCAGAATTCCTGCAATGATTGAGTGAGCTACTTTGGAGAGCTCACCCTTTCCATTATCCATTTTATTGTTGCCATTCGTATCAGCCACAGAGAAGTGAAGATGGAAACCACTGCCGCCTTCATCTCCCCATGGTTTACCCATGAACGTTGCAATCTTGCCCTCGCGATAGACCATATCTTTCAGGGAATTCTTGAAAATGAATGTTCGATCTGCTGCATCAAGTGCTTCACCATGCCAGAGATTAATTTCATATTGACTTGGACTAAATTCGTGATTACCGGCAAAAACTCCGAGTTGCATTTGATCGAGCATGCGCAGTGCGCGTAAGAAAGTGGCATCTGGATCCACCATTGATCCTGTTGTATAGACGAATCCAACATTTTCGTGAGTGCGGGAATATTTACCATCCAAATATCGGGCAATATAAAATTCTAACTCAGGTCCAACGATTGGAACTAGTCCATACTTGGCATAACCTGCAATGACTTTTTTCAATACCGTTCGAGGAGCGAATTGATTCTCTGAAGCATCAGGGTTGAAGGCATCGACTACTGCGCATGCCATACCAGGTTCATAGGGAAGCGATCTAACTCTCTCGTAGTCCATCTTGGTCACAAAGTCTTGAAGTCCATCAGATGCAATATTTCCGGCATCTAATACACCACCTCGATTGGTGGTTACCCAAACACCTTGGCAGAAGGTCGGACCGTGGCTAACTCCCTTTTCAAGTTCAGATGTGAGTACATACTTTGATCTAGCCATACCTAAAACATCGCAGTACATGAGCTGCAATACATCCACTCCTAAGGACTTTAATTCCTTTTTTAGATTATCGGATGAATTTGCCACCATGCTCTCCATTCTTCACCAAGCAGGACTTTCGTTAGGACGCAAACGACATTCTAAGCATTACTGGGGTAGCATTGGCAAGAGTGAGGGAGAAATTTTCCCCATAATATTTTTCTCTACTCTGTGGAGGTAGCGTTGAAAGCCCTGTTCATTGAACATGATCACATCTCACCACCCGGACCTGTTGCCGAACGCCTTCGTTATCACGGTTTCCAGATCAGCGAGGAAGTGGTGGTGAGCCAAGCAAACTTCCGCTCCCCTAATGTGGACTTTCAATTTCCCGACGCGCAGGACTTTGATCTCATCATTCCACTCGGTGCGCCATGGGGAGCTTGGGATGATGGTTGCATCGGAAAGTGGCTAGTTCCTGAGCTTGAGTGGATTCGTTCCATTGTGGAATCTGGCAAGCCAGTGTTGGGGATCTGCTTTGGCGGACAATTAATTGCCAGAGCTATGGGTGGATCGGTTGCAAAAGCCCCACAATGCGAGATCGGATGGAAATCAATCTGGAGCGATGACACCTCGCTAATTTCTGATGGGCCATGGTTCCAATTTCACTATGACCGTTGGCAGATACCCCCTAGGGCAAAAGAGATTGCGCGCAATCCGATAGCTTCGCAAGCCTTCACAATTAACAATTCCTTGGCATTACAGTTTCATCCAGAAATTGATTCTCATTCGCTTAAACAATGGCTGGACTGGGATGGAGATAAGGCAGTTTTAGCCGATGGGCAAGATCCTGAAATCATGCTCGCTCAAACCAAGGCCCATGAAACAGAGGCAAGAGAGCGCACTTTTAACTTGATCGACTCTTTTCTAAAGCGTGTAGCAAAACTAACTTAACTATAGCTAGCGCAGATTAACTTTTACTGGCATCCGCTTTATGCCATGCACGAAATTTGAACGCAGATAATCTACTGGACCAGTCAGCTCGATTGAGTCGATGCGCGATATCAAATCTTCAAACATCACCCGTAGTTCAATCCTTGCCAAGGCGTTGCCAAGACACATATGCGGACCGCCTCTTCCAAAGGTCATATGTTCATTTGGGTTTCTAGTTACATCGAAAGTATTGGCCTGTTTAAATACTGTTTCGTCACGATTGCCAGAGGCAAACCAGGTAACAACCTTGGCGCCAGCCGCAATCTTTCTACCGTGGATCTCAACATCTTTGGTCGCAGTTCTGCGGAAATGGTAGACCGGGCTAGCAAATCGCAGAAATTCCTCAACTGCCCAAGGAATTAGTTCTGGATTTTCTTGCAATCTAGCCAACTGCTCCGGATGCTTGATCAAGTTAATCATCGTGTGAGAAATCGTGTGTCTCGTGGTTTCATTTCCCGCCACTACCAGCAGAAGAAAATTAGTATGAAAGTCTCGCTCGGTAAGTGCGATCCCATCACTCATCTCGCCATTGACTAGAACCGATACTAGGTCTGTGCCATTCTTTCCACGTCGCTCTCTCGCTAACTCATCTCCGTAGGCAAAGAGTTCAAGTGCAGCTGGTGAGCGAAATGGAACTAGTCGATATTTCTCGCTATCCGGATCGCTAATCAAGATATCTGCATGTTCCGGATCATCAAATCCGATCATGCGATTTCCCCAATCAATCAACTGTTTATTGTCTTCTGCCGGCACATCTAAGAGTTTCGCTAGAACATTTATTGGAAAATCTGCCGCTACCTCACGAACAAAATCAAATTCGCCCCTTGCAAAGGCATTGTCCAGGGTGGTAGCGGTAAGGCCGCGAAGGAAAGTTTCATAGTGTGCCACCGCTGCTGGGGTAAATTGTCCTTGCAGAAGCCTGCGAAGCGCACGATGACGGGAACCATCTGTCTCAAGTAATGATCGACGAGCCTGTTCTTGTTCTGCATCGACCTCTTCAAGATTGGTGAATCGCTCGCTGGTAAATGTCGTGGAATCTCTCAAGATGGGAACGATGTCGTGGTAGCGGGTTACCGACCAAAAACCATGATTGGGAGCGGCTTCATCGCTCCAATGCAGCGGTTGGTTCTCGCGCAATTCAGCAAATGTTGTCCAAGGAGCCCCTGGTTCAAATAGATCTAGATCAGAGAGATTAATGGATAAACCCATGGTGGCTCCAATTCGTTAGGATGCGAATGAAAAAAGAATACCATCGGCCTTGATTAAGCAGAAGGAATGCTGAGATTGGAATGACCAAAGTCCAGGCATGGGGATAGAATTGAAACTATGGCAGGTGCGCACACTCTTAGCGAGACTGAGCGGCAGGTCTCCACACTGCTAAAGGGCATGAATATTGACTTCAAGGCTATGGCCGTAGTTTCAAATCTCTTTCGTGCCGCCAGCGCCGTGCGTAATCACCTAGAACGTGAAATCCTCTCAAGGCATGGCCTTTCTTGGACCGGATTCGTTGTACTCTGGGTGGTCTGGGTTTGGGAATCGATTGAGACTCGAACAATCGCTGAAGAAGTGGGCACTTCTAAAGCATCGCTAACCGGAGTTTTAAAGACCTTAGAGCGTGACGGCTTGATCATTAAGAAACAGAGCAAAATAGATCGTCGCCTGGTCTTGGTCACTTTAACAAGTGATGGAAGGCGTATGATGAAGAAAATTTTTCCTGAATTCAATAAAGAAGAAATTTTTCTAGCTTCATTTATAAAGCCAGCTGAGCAAAGAGGAGTTGCTGATGCGCTGCGCGGCATTACAGTGGGGGCCAAGAGGGAAAACCTTAAGAAGAACTAGCCCCTGGCTGCAGCGATAAAGGCTTTAGCAATATCAAGTTGAGCTGGAACCTGCTTGTAATTGTCCTCTGGATGCCACTGCAATCCATAAGCCCAAGCATCAGTTGGATATCTAACCGCTTCTATATGACCCTCTACTGCAAAAGCTAAGGGCTCAATCCCAGGGGCAAGTCGATCGATAGCTTGATGATGAAAACAAGAGGTTGACAGTGAACTATTTTTCAACCCTAATTCAGATTCAAGATTAGTAAACTCGATTGTAGAGCGGTGATTAATATGAGGTTTGGCCATATGCTGCAAAAGAGTGCCGCCCAAGGCCACATTTGCAACTTGGGTGCCACGACAGATAGTCAGCAGAGGCATTGAAGTCTGAATTGCAAAATCCAAGAGAGAGAAGTCAGCCTGGTCTTGGAGCAGGTCGATACCGTATAAATGTTCTGACTGGGGAACTTCGCCGTAGCGAGCGGGATCAACATCGGCGCCCCCAGGGAGCAAAATCCCATCTATTGCCTCAAGTCGCTCTCCCCATTGGATATCAGAAACGGGAAGAAATGTAAGAGGTTCACCTCCGGCATCCCAGATCAACTCAGCAAGTTTTCGGGCTGTGACTATCGCCGAAAATCTTGTCGCAGATGTGGATTCAGCCAAGCGGGCAGGAATTGCAATCCTTGGCCTTTTATTTCGGCTCATAGGCACCTTTCCAGAGAACTTCAAATTCAAGTGTGCCTAGAGTAACCTAGGCCATCTCGTTAGTATCCTAACGATTATGGATGAATGCAAGATACTGTTTTGGCGACGAAGTTAGGTGGAAAGTGAAGAGTTTTCAAGTAGCCGGAATTGATATATCTACCTGCCACTTCATTAATGGTGAACGGATTTCTTCAGAGCAAACTTTGAAGAATACTTCACCAATAGATGGTCAATTCCTTGGAGACTTTGCTTTAGGTGATACGAAGGAAGTAGATCTTGCAGTTAATGCAGCTAATGCCGCATTTCCAGCATGGCGAGATTTAGGTCCCCATGGACGCGGTGAAATTCTAGAACGCCTAGCAAAGTTGATTGAAGACAATGTCGAGACTCTGGCTCAAATAGAGACCCTTGATAACGGAGCTCTGTTGCGCTCTCATATAAGAGGCGTAATGCCGCGAGCTGCAGCCAATATTCGTTTTTTTGCGGAGTGGGCTAGTAACAATCTTAAACATGAACCCTTCGAAACTCGTGGTCACTCTAATAATGTTTCTTGGGATCCATCAGGAGTCGCAGCTCTAATTACGCCATGGAATGCGCCATTAATGCTTGCTACTTGGAAGATTGGTCCAGCACTTGCCGCTGGCGATACGGTAGTTCTTAAACCAGCTGAGTGGACGCCGCTTACTGCAAGTTTCTTTGCAGATCTAACAGTCAAGGCTGGGATGCCAAAAGGTGTTTTTAATGTGATATTCGGTCTTGGCGAACAAGCTGGGGCTGCGCTAACAAAGCATCCTGGAATCTCGAGAATCTCATTTACTGGCTCTGTCCCAACTGCAAAAAAAATTGCCCGGGCGGCAGCAGATAATCTCACTCCTATAACCTTTGAATTAGGAGGAAAGAGTCCCCTTATTGTCTTGGAAGATGCAGATCTTGATCTGGCCACTACTCTGGCTGTGGAGCAATACGACAATGCTGGTCAAGTCTGTCTCTCTGGGACCAGGTTACTGGTTCATCAGAGCGTGGCCGATGACTTTACAAAGTTGTTTATAAAGAAGGCTTCACTAATTAAACAAGGAGACCCTCGAGTAGAAGAAACTCAAATGGGTCCACAGATTCATAAAGACCATCTCTCCAAAATCGCAGGATTTGTCGAACGTGCGAAAGAAGAGGGGGCAGAGATTGTTCTTGGTGGCGCTCCGAATGAGCACTTGGGTGGCCTCTATTATCAACCGACTCTTGTTATGAAGCCAGATACAAAGAGTGAGATATTCCGTGAAGAAATTTTTGGCCCAGTGCTTTGCATGCAAACTTTCACCAACGATGATCAAGCCCTTAACATGGCCAATGACACAGAGTTTGGTCTAGCGGCAGTGGTTGTCTCAGGCAAGAGGGAACATGCAGCCAAGATAACGAAAAACCTAGTTGCTGGAACAATATGGGTTAACTGCTTCTTTATCAGAGACCTTCGTGCGCCTTTTGGTGGTTCGAAAAAATCAGGTATTGGTAGAGATGGTGGTACTTGGTCATTTGATTTCTATGCAGATGTCAAGAACACTGTAATCGCGCCAAATGGATGGAAGGAGTAAGAGGATGGGAAAGGTCGTTGGAGCCGCTCTGTTAGCACATGTGCCAACAATTATGTTGCCAGAGGTTGTTCGTAAAGACCTTAATGAAGGAAAAGAAATTAGCCTCGTACCAGGTTTGAAGAAGCTTAGATCTGATGTCTTTGAAACGCTGGACTATGACACAGTAGTTGTCCTTGATAGCCATTGGGCGACCACAGTTGAATTTGTTATAACTTCAGCTGCGGAGCGCTCTGGCCTATTTACTTCAGAAGAATTACCAAGGGGTATGACGCAGATTCCCTATGCAATTAAGGGCGATCCAGAACTTGCCAAGTCGCTTTCGAAGTACGATGAAAAAAATGGAACGTGGATCACTCCGATAGCCGATCCTCACCTTCCAATTTTCTATGCGACCCTAAATCTCTGGCACTACCTCGGCCGCGGCCTAGATGAAAAGCGATGGATCAGCATGTCAGTTTGCCAAACCGGTACACCAGAAGACTTTATTCGCGCCGGTCGGGCTCTAGGTGAAGCAATTCGTGATAGCGATAGAAAAGTGGTTTTGATTGCATCCGGCGCGCTCTCGCATACTTTCCATAAACTGCGGGATCTACGCAAGCACGAAGCGAGCGATCCGATTCATATTTATTCTCCTGAGGCTTATCAGTACGATCTCAAAGTTATCAATTGGATGCGAGAAGGAAATCATGCTGCAATTCTTGCCGACTTCGACACTTTCCGAAAATACAAACCGGAGGCTGGTTTCTATCACTATCTAGCAATGGCTGGCGCACTAGGCGAAGAACGAAATGAAGCAAAGGGCTTGTTGTATAGCCAATATGAGAACTCTGTCGGCACTGGACAAGTGCATCTCTATTTTCCTGAGCCTGAAGCTGGCTTTGCGCAACCAAAGGATTTGGTGCTCTCCCGTGACTGAGTATCGCAGGATTAAAGTCGATGGTGATTGCCTAGAGGTAGAACGAAAAGGTGATTTTCTAATTTCTAAAGATGGTCGGAGCTTCGCAATTGAAGAAGCCGTCCACCTACCACCTGCAGAGCCGACAAAGATAATTGCAGTGCATCTAAACTACGAGAGCCGTACTAAGGAATTCTTAACAAAGCTTCCTTCAGCTCCAACATACTTTCATAAGCCCATAACTGCGCTGAATTCGCACAAAGGCGAGGTAGTTCGTCCAAAGCGATGTAATTGGCTTAATTACGAGGGTGAAATTGTAATAATTATTGGAAAGACCTGTAAAGACATTGCTCTCGATCAGGCTGGTAAGTACATCGCCGGATATAGCGTTGGAAATGACTTTGGCCTACATGACTTCCGAGATACTGATGCTGGCTCAATGTTAAGAGTTAAGGGAGCTGATTCTTTGGCGCCAGTTGGCCCAGGAATAGTTACTGACTGGGACTTTAGAAATAAGTTAATTCGCACCTATGTCAATGGTCTTCTCAAGCAAGAAGATAACACTGACAATATGGAGTGGAACATGCATTATCTTGTTGCAGATATTGCGCGCACTATTACTTTAGTGCCTGGAGATATGATTTTTTCAGGCACTCCAGCGAATTCTCGACCTGTCATGCCAGGTGACATGGTAGAAGTCGAAGTTGAGGGACTTGGAAGGCTAAGCAATAGGGTTATTGAAGGTGCAAGCATTAGCTCTGAAGTCGGCGCACAACCTACTGAAAGCGAAGAGGTAATCTCAACAGCCATGGGCGGCGATTGGGAATTCCGAGGAATTCGTACGCCATCAAAAGATCTCTATCCATCTACTGTCGTTGAGTCAAAAGAATAAAGAAAGGAAAAGTAAATGATTAAAATCCAAGTGGATATGGAGAAGTGCCAACACTACGGCCAATGTGTTTACGAAGCCCCTAACATTTTTCAGCTTAATTCAGAGGATAAACTCGAATACATTGCCACAGCTGATGACGCTGAACTTAATAATGTTAAAGAGGCTGCCGATGTCTGTCCTATGCAAGCCATCACCATAGTCCAGTAATTCACCTCAAATGCTAGAGATCGGATGGGTGGCTGTTGAGTAAGGTCCTCATCGTCGGTGCAGCCATGGGGGGCCTGCGAACTGCTGAATCGCTACGGCGATTCGGATATTCCGGAGACATCACAATTGTCGGTGGAGAAAAGCATCTTCCCTATAACCGACCACCACTTTCTAAAGATCTGTTGGCCCAAGGCAAGGATTTTGATGCTGTTGCATTCCCAATAAAAGATTCGGAATTGAAGGCAGAATTCATATTGGCAGATCCGGCAACCTCTCTTTCATGTCATGAAAAGAGAATTTATCTTGCCTCTGGTCGCAATCTTGAATATGACTATTTAGTAGCAGCAACTGGACTTCGATCTAGACAAATGCACTTTCCAAACAATCTTAAACTTGGTCGCTACAACTTACGCACTTTCGATGATGCCAAAGCGATTGGCGCAGCTGCGACTCCGGAAAAGAAGGTAGTCATACTTGGCGCTGGTTTCATTGGCCTTGAGTTAGCAGCGACTCTTAGAACCCTTGGGTGCAGCGTAGCCATAGTTGCGTTGGAAGCAATTCCACTTTCTCCAATTCTTGGAGATGATTTCGGACTAGCAGTGCAGAAACGCCATGAGAAAGAGGGTGTCCAATTTCATTTAAACAGAAGTGTCCAAGATTTAATTGGTGATCAAAGAATCTCTGGGGTTCTCCTTAGCGATGGTGAAATTCTTGAATGTGATCTCTTAATTGAAGCAGTTGGCTCCCAAACCAACACCGAGTGGCTAGAGGGAAACAACCTAGAAATGGGCAACGGTGTGCTAACCGATAACAGTCTTCGCGCCATGCGAATAGATAAGAGCAGGGTCGAGGATCTATTTGTCGTAGGCGATATTGCGCGCTTTCCCTATTTAAATATTGCTCTTCCCGCACGGCGAATTGAGCATTGGAATATTCCTGTTGAGTGTGGCAAGAGGGTTGGACGAGAGATTTCGGCCATAGAGGGGTCAGAGAGCTCCTCCGAATTTAAGCAAGGCGAGCACTTCAATCCACTGCCCTCCTTCTGGAGCGATCAATTCAGTATTAGCATCCTTTCCTATGGGGAGCCAAAAATCGCTGACACAATTTCACTTTTGGAAGGAAGTTTGGATAGCGAATTTATATTTGAATATCGAAGAGAAGGAAGTGTGGTCGCAGTAGCAGGAATTGGTATGCGCCGAAAAATAAGTGCTTTGAGAGAAGAGATACGCTTATGAGCAATTTTTTTGATCTTGACATTTCGTTTGAAGATGATGGGGAAAAAGTTGACCTCTCTAAGATTGCAGCCAAGGATCTTCTTGCTGCGATACAAACTCTCCCTGAGCCCCTTAAAGAAGTTGCGCTGGGAATTCTCTACCAGAGACGGACTTTCTCTGATGTATCTCAAGATTTGGGTATTCGACAATCAGAATTAGTGACTCGACTACATCGCGCTCAACTTGCCATCTCTATAGAGTTGATGAGACGTTAATGGAGCGAATGCGAATAGGTCAAGATCGCCATCTCGTTTTGGATTTTCTAGCAGATGAAATGGAGAGAATCTGGAGCAGTTTTGATCGAGCGCGTGATAAGGAACCTGAAGTTACAAGTGAAATGAGTGAACTTCTTGCTGCTAAATTGCCCCGTCATGCCAGTGAAATTTTAATTGTTCTAAGGGAGTCAATTGACATCCTTGATTCCTCTATCGCTCAATCCCGACCCAGATTTCTGGCCTATATTGGATCTAGCGGTCTTGAAGTGGGGGCGATAGCAGATTTTCTCACCTCCTCTTATGACATAAACCATGCAATTGACTCGAAGGCTTCTACTCTTTTGGAAGAGCAGACGGCAAAGTGGGTTTCAGAGTTCATTGGCTACGGCGAGGCAATTGGATATTTCACTTCCGGTGGAATGGTTAGCAACTTAACTGCGTTGGCAACAGCTAGAAGTGCTGCGCTTCCCAACTCTAGAAAAGCTGGAAACTATGAGAAAGTAGCTATCTATGCCTCTAGCGAATCACACTACTCAGTTAGCAGAGCTGTTGAAGTACTGGGAATTGGTACGGATGCCCTCCGCCTGATACCAATTGACGAAAACCATCGTATGTCAGTTAAAGAATTAGAGAAACAAATTGAGAGAGACTTAGTCGAAGGTGTTATACCAATCGCAATTGTAGCCACCGGTGGCACTACCCTGACTGGCGCAGTGGATTCAATAGATAAAATCTCTGAGGTAGCAAGAAGCGAAAAGATTTGGTTGCATGTCGACGGTGCCTATGGTGTTCCTGCTGCAGCCACTCATCGCTCCAATCTATTCGTTGGAATCGATCAAGCTGACTCAATTACGATTGATGCACATAAGTGGCTATTCGTTCCAAAATCTTGCTCACTTCTACTTGTGAAAAACCAAGCGATGCTTGCTACAACTTTCTCTCACCACGAGGCTTACATGCCTCATGAAGAAGAAAAGTACAATCCGGTTGATCTAACTCTTGAATATTCTCGCCCACTTCGCGCCCTTAAGCTGTGGGTAGCATTCAAAACTCATGGAGCAAATGCATTTAAGGAAGCCATAGAAAAGAATATCGAACTTGCAGAGTTGACCTATCGAATTGCGTCAGAACGTCATAACTTTAGAACTCTTGCAAATCCACCCCAGCTATCAATTACACCAATTCAATTCGTGGACCCAAGTCACTCTGATTCCAGTGATTTTAATGAACGACTCTGCAAGAAAATTTTGGATGATGGCCGTTTTTACTTATCAACTGCCAAGATTGATGGTCAAACTTGGCTGAGACCTTGTTACACAAATTTTAGAACTACTAAAGAAGATGTGCTGTCACTCTTTGACGTAATTGAGGAATTGGCCTCCTCTCTCTAACTCAGCATTGACTAGGTAATGGGCCTATCCATTGGTCTCTTTTTGAATAAAGCTATTGCTTGCTCTACTTAGAGTCTTAATGTGGGATTGCGTTGCAGCTAAAGGCGCGCTTACGTAAGCAATAAAAAATCCCAGGACCCCTCGAAATCCCAGGATTAATTATTTTAGGAGTTAACCCATCTTGCCGGTTACGTAAGCCTCGGTTCTTTCATCATCTGGAGTACTAAACATCTTCTTGGTTTCATTAAATTCCACAAGTTTTCCAGTGCGGCGATCTGAAGTTAGATTCACCTCGGTGACATAAAAGGCAGTGTAGGAACTTACGCGAGCAGCCTGCTGCATATTGTGAGTGACAATAACAATGGTGTATTGCTTCTTAAGCTCTGCCATCAACTCTTCAATGCGCAGCGTGGCAATTGGATCAAGTGCCGAGCAAGGCTCATCCATCAGGATAACCTCTGGCTCAACTGCAATGGAGCGAGCAATACAGAGGCGTTGCTGCTGACCGCCTGAGAGGCCAAGTGCTGATTCGTTTAAGCGATCTTTAACTTCATCCCAGAGCGCGGCTGATTTAAGAGACTTTTCTACAATGTCATCTAGCTCTGACTTCTTCGGTCTGCCATTTACTTTTGGGCCAAATGCGATATTTTCATAGATGCTCTTAGGAAATGGATTTGGCTTCTGGAAAACCATACCAATGCGCCTTCTAACCTCAACTGCGCTAGCACTTGGGTGATAGAGATCTGCATCATGGTAGAAAAGTGAGCCATGCACTTTTGCGCCAGGGATAAGGTCATTTGTTCTATTCAAAGTCCTAAGAAGTGTTGACTTGCCGCATCCAGATGGGCCGATAAAGGCGGTGATGTCATGAGATGGAATCTGCATATTTACATCACTTACTGCAACAAAGTCGCCATATGAGACTGCAACATCTTTGAGAGTGAAGACCGGGTCAACGAACTTCAAAGGCTCACTGGGTTTTCTAGTAGCGCTGCTGTTCATCGGACTTGACCCTTTCTTAGGTTCTTCCTTAGAGACTTTATTTGCCTGAGATTGCCTAAAAATCATTGACATTAAATATTCCTCTTTCTCAAAGTGTAATCGCGAAGCAAGATTGCAAATAGGTTCATCGCAAAGAGAATTGCCAGAAGAATCAAGCTTCCAGCAGAGGCTAGAACTTGGAATTCCTCGCGTGAGTCTGAGGCGTATTTAAAGATCGCAAGCGGCAGGATGGTGAAGCCACTATCAAGCCCAGTTGGATTAAAGGTGACAAAGGAGAGAGCTCCTAGAAGAAGTAGGGGGGCTGATTCACCGATTGCGCGGGAAACCGCAAGAATTGTTCCCGTGGCCGTTCCAGGAACAGCAGATGGGATAACTAACTTACTAACAGCCTGCCAATGTGTGGCGCCAAGTGCTAGCGCACCCTCTTTATATGAAGGAGGAACAGCTCTAATGGCTTCGCGAGTGATGATAATGATCACCGGAAGAATCAACATCGCAAGAACGATGGCAGCTGATCCCACAGTAAAGCCCCAACTAAGTGGGCCGCGAGCAATGAAGGCAAGTCCAATTAATCCAAAGACCACCGCTGGAACACCTGCAAGGTTTTGAATATTTAACTCAAGCAGTGCGGTAAAGCGATTTCGCTTTCCAGCAAACTCTTCTAAATAAAGAGCAGTCATCACCCCAATAGGAACTGCAAATAAAGTGGCAAACCCAACTACCCAGATGCTTCCCATAATCGATGATTGAAAACCTGCAGTATCAATGTCGTAGGAAGGAAAAAATGTAACCAAATCCCAGGAGAGTAAGAATCCAGCATTGTTATAGAGGCGATAGATGATATAAAAAATAAATGCAAGAGAGGCAACAATGCTAATCGAAAGAAATGTAGTAAAAGTAAAATCTTTAATTCGGCGATCAAGTGATACGCGACTTTGAAGTGAAGTGCTAGTAGTTGCCATCACTCATAAACCTCTCTAAATCTTGCGATAAATCTATTTCCCAAGATATTTAGAATCAAAGTAACTGTAAATAAGACAGTTCCAACTAGGAAAATTGTGTTATAGGCAGATGAACCAACTTCTGCGTCGCCAATTCCAGCAAAACCAATAAAGGATGCCATCGTCTGCATGGGATCTCCTGGATTTGCAGAGAGCTTTGGATAACTTCCAGCAACCATAAGAGCGATAGTGGTCTCGCCAAAGGCTCTGGCAAAGGCCAAAATCAGCGCAGCTACCACTCCAGAAAGACCGGCATTTAAAACTACTTTTGTCGCAACTTCTCGCCTCGTTGCACCTAAGGCATATGCCGCCTCGCGCATAGCTCTTGGCACAGATGAGAGCGCATCATCAGCAACTGAAGCGATGATTGGAATAATTAAAATGCCAGTCATCAACCCTGCACCAAGGGCGGTATATGCCAGTGGCTCACCAATCGGCCAGTACTTTTCAACAAATTCTGGGTTTACTACATAAAGGCCAAAGAGACCAAGAACAACTGTTGGAATCCCAGCCAGGATCTCAAGAATTGGTTTAACTATTCGGCGAAGATTAAGAGTTGCATAATCACTTAGAAATATTGCTGAGGCAAGTCCGATTGGAATTGCAATCACCATGGCAATTGAAACGATAATAAAAGTTCCAGTTAATAAAGGGGCCATGCCATATTGAGATGGAGTAAATAACGGAGCCCAGACGGTACCAAATACTTGAGTGGTTATTTCCTTGAGAAGTCTAAATGTGGTGGGAATCAAGGAGAGAACAATTCCAACAGTCACCAGCACTGAAACTAAAGTGGCTGAAGCCATAAATTTTGTAATTAATAATTGGATTAGATTTCTTCTGCGAAGGTGGGTAGAGGGAGCTAGCGACATTCCGGCTCTGCCGGATTGTGCTGTGGCGCTCATCCTCTACCCCTCTTCGTTATAACTTTTTAAAGCTTTTTGCTACTAATAAAACCTTACCTTAGTTGGCAAGCTTTCTTAGCGCAGCAAGATCTGCTTCCAACTTCTTGGTCTGCTCAGCAGTTAGGGGTAGGAACTTCGCCTTCTCGGAGAGGTTCTTTAGATCTGCTGCGTAGAACTCAAGGAATGGAATTATTGCAGGATTCTTCTTTACCTGGTCATTATTGACATAGATAAATAGTGGACGAGCAAGTGGGGTGTAGGCGCCACTTAGCACATTCTCTAGTGATGGTTCTGCGCATCCCTTACCACCATCAACCGCAATTGCCTTATTGATGTCGGTGTTCTCTTTGTAGTAAGAAAATCCGTAGTAGCCCAGGGCGCCAGTTGAGCGCTTGACACCATTTACGGTGACGTTGTCATCTTCTGTTGGGGTGTAATCAACTCGTGAGCGCTTTGCAGGGCGACCATTGATCTGCTCTGTGAAGTATTCAAAAGTTCCTGAATCTGTTCCCGCGCCAAATAGTGGCATCTTAACTCTTGGGAAATCGGCACGAACCTGGTTCCAGTAATTGACCTTGCTTCCTGGCTCCCAAATCTTCTTTAGCTCAGCAACTGTTAGGCACTTTGCCCAGGTGTTCTTAGGATTTACTACAACAGAGAGAGCATCAGTTGCTAGGCGAAGTTCGGTGAACTTAATTCCAGCATCTTCGCATTGCTTACGCTGCGTTGCTGAATAGGCTGCTGATGCATTTGCGATATCTAGCTCGCCCTTACAGAAACGAGTCTGACCGCCGCCAGTTCCGGAAATACCAACAGTGATCTGAGTCTTTGAAACTTTCTGGAAAGCTTCAGCTGCTACACCAGTAAGTGGTGCAACTGTGCTTGAACCATCGATCTTGATTGATCCACTGACATTTGCATATTTCTTTGTATCAATTGTTGAAGTTGAAGTTGAAGCGCCAGCGCCTTGCTTACCGCCGGTCTTCTTCCACTTTAATCCACCGCCTGCGATGGAGCACTTATATTCAATTCCCTTAGCATCATATGCAATCTTATTTCGTGAGCTGCACTTTCCAAGATTTGTTACTGGACCATCTGCTTCCTTGGCAAATGCTGGCGCGCTCATTAGAGATAGTGCAAGTCCCGTCGCTGTAAACATTGCGAGGATTCGCTTCTTTGAGAACATTTAAGAAAACCTTTCAATCAAAGTAGGTGCCGAAGGGCTTCGGCGTGAGTGAATCTGACCCTCTCTGGGTAAATAACCAATGGGTGCTAGGTGAACGGGAGGTGAACTCTGACCTAGAAGTTGGGGGTATCGTGCCTGCGTGGCCCAAGAGAACCCTGCCTTGATTTGGATTGATTGTGAGATGACTGGGCTGAATCTAGCCTCAGATGCCCTAATTGAAATTGCAGTCTTGGTAACCGATAGCGAGCTAAATCTGCTTGGAGATGGAATCGATCTAGTCATCGCAACGACTCCAGAGAAACTAGCTTCAATGAGCGATGAAGTAAAGAGAATGCATAGTGAATCTGGATTAATAGAAGAAGTAGCAAATGGAGTTAGCCTCTCTATTGCTGAAGAGAGGATTCTTGAGTATCTAAAGCAATACACAACAGAGGGAAAGTCTCCACTGGCTGGTAACTCAGTAGGTATGGATAGAAACTTTATTGCTAGGGATATGCCGCTACTAAATAGCTTTCTCCACTATAGAACTATTGATGTCTCATCAATAAAGGAGCTAGCAAAGAGATGGTATCCAAAAGCTTATTTCCAAGCTCCAAAGAAATCAGGAAACCATAGAGCCCTAGGTGATATTCAAGATTCCATTGCAGAGCTTGCCTACTACCGCTCTGCTATCTTTATTTCAGATAAGTAATATCTCAAATATCTATTTCACTAAGCGCCTCTGCTAGATCTTTGCTTGGAGAAAGCTCAATTAGCTGATAATTACTAGCTTCCTTTATCTTGTTAGTGATTCGAAATAACAATTGCCTTGCTCCTAGTTGATCTGCAACGAGTGCGAGTAAGAATCTTTTTGGAGCCATTCGGGCAAGTAAATCCCCTCCCCTAAGTTCGCTATTTAAATCTCTTGCTACTTCCAGCAATTGATCATCATTTAGATCTTTTAGATTGATAGCAATTAAGGTCACTGGGTTATCATTTCTCTGCGCCCAGGACCTTAGGCGAGATAAGGATTCATAGAAATAGACCGGGGTCATAAGGCCGGTTAGTCGATCAAATGAGCTGCTATCAAAGGAGGTCATAGTTAGTTAAGCCTTACTAGCTTTTTTGATAATAACTAGAGCTGCCTCATCCCCTATTCTTAAGGGCATATATGAAGCTCTTTGGCTCGAAGGTCTATCTAATAGCTGCAACTCTGGTGCGCCTTGAAGCGCTATTTCTTGCTGGCCTTGCCAGCTACCTTGCGATAAGAACTGCTACAAGCAAGGTCGAGGAGCTCGATGCCATTTTGGCAGAGATTATTTTCTTAAGCATAGCCAGCACTGGACTCTTCTTTGCTGGCAAAGGATTTATTGCAAAGCGAAACTTCGCCCGCGCTCCAACTGTTCTTGCTAATTTAATAGCCCTCGGTGTTGCTTACTACATGATTGATGGTGAGAGAGATTTGCTAGGAATTGGTCTTGGAAGCTTTGCTCTAGTTACTCTACTTGCCGCACTAGCTGCGATCCCTCACCAAGGCACTACTTCTTGATCCTCCCAAAGTAATCCAGTCTGATCTCCTGGGTTAAATGTTCTAGTCGCAAGCCAGATTGCAGTTGCCGCTCCTTCGGCGGCGCTTCTTGGCGCATCAGCCCCGCCCATATCAGTTCTACTATGGTTAGGACATATTGCATCAACCAAAAATCCTCTAGCGCCATGATTTGTTTCATGAGCAAGATTTCTCACAAGCGCATTTACTCCAGCCTTTGAGATGCGATAGGGAGCAAGTCCACCTGCATTTCCAGGACCGCTCATTCTTCCGAGACAGGCAGAGAAAATTATTACTCGTCCATTTCTTGCCTCAGCCATTGGGGCTGCAATGGAATTCACTAAAGTAAAGACTGAGTTGAGATTTATATCCAAAACTCTTGCCCACTCTTGATCATTGGTCTTAAGCGTCTTTGCCATCTTCTCGCTCATTACCCCATGGGCAAGAACTAAAATCTCCGGAGTTCCATAATTGGCTAGTAGCTCCTGGCTAACGCTTCTAACTTGAGAAATCTGCTGGCAATCCATTAACTCAAAGGCAATCCCGAGCTCACTTGATGCCGCCTCGGCCCGCTGGCGATCTTTACTTATACCTATTACTTCATCGCCTCGAGCTTTTAGAGCCCTTGCCACCTCATAGCCCAGACCCCTGCTTGCCCCAGTAACAAATGCCAACGCCATTTCATAAGCCTGCCCTAGAGCAGAGCTTTTTGCATCGCCAAAGTGTGGCCAATAACGCCACTTGGAGGTAGGAAGGCAGAGCGCAACAAAGATAGGCTTACTTTCTGTGGCAGGCATGACTCCTGAGAATAAATTTGGCGGCTCATTCGGCTCTAATGAATGGCTCGTCGATGAGATGTATGAGCGATACCTAGCCGATCCAAATTCTGTTGAAGCCAATTGGCAAGAGTTCTTCTCTGGATATAAACCAGCAACAAATGGCGCAGCAAACCCAGTGGCAAAAGCAGCTACCCCGCCAATTCCAAAACGCCAGCAGGTTAAAGAGGCTCCTGCGCAAGAGATTAAAAATACGCCACCACCTATTCAAGAAGTTGTTCGAGCAAATCCTGCTCCAATTCCAACGCCAGCAGAGGTAGTTAAAAAATCTGCTCCACAAGTTGCAACCCCAACTGCTGCAAGAGTTGAACCACTTAGAGGAGTATCTGCACGAGTTGTAACAAGTATGGAAGCTTCGCTAACAGTTCCAACTGCAACAAGTGTTAGAGCAATTCCTGCAAAATTAATGATTGATAATCGCACTGTAATTAATAATCACTTAAAGCGAGCCAGAGGTGGAAAGGTTTCATTTACCCACCTAATTGGCTACGCAATGATTAAGGCGCTGCGCGAAAATCCAGAGATGAATACTTTCTTTACCGAGCTTGATGGAAAACCAGCAATTGGATATCCCGATCACATCAATCTTGGAATTGCTATTGATTTAACTAAAGAAGATGGATCTCGCCAATTACTTGTGCCATCAATTAAGGGATGTGAAGGCCTTGATTTTGGAAACTTCTGGGCCTCTTATGAAGCGTTAGTAAAGAAAGCTCGCTCTGGAGCACTTAGTGTTGAAGATTTCAGTGGCACAACTGTTTCGCTAACCAATCCTGGAACTCTAGGAACAGTTCACTCTGTGCCTAGGCTAGTAACTGGCCAGGGCTTGATTCTTGGCGTTGGAGCAATGGATTATCCCGCCGAGTTTCAAGGGGCCAGTGAGGAAACCATTGCAAACCTTGCAATCTCTAAGGTAATTACTCTGACCTCCACCTATGACCATCGCATTATTCAAGGAGCGCAATCAGGCGACTTCTTAAAGAAAATCCATGAAATTCTCCTTGGGGCAGATAATTTCTATGAAGAGATATTTGCCGCCCTTCGAATCCCCTATGTTCCAATTACTTGGCATAACGACATTCCAGAGGGCAAAGAGCAGTTAAATAAGGCAGCACGTCTGCAGCAGTTAATTCAGGCCTACCGCACTAGCGGCCATTTGATGGCTGATACAGATCCACTGGAATACAAACAACGCAGCCATCCAGATCTTGATGTAGTAACCCATGGCCTAACGCTCTGGGATCTTGATCGGGAAATTGCAACTGGCGGTTTTAGTGGTCGCCCTTATGCAAAAATGCGAAATGTTCTGGGAATCTTGCGCGACTCTTACTGCAGATCAATTGGCATTGAGTATATGTATATCGATTCCCCAGAGGAGCGCAAGTGGATTCAGAGCCAAGTTGAAGTTGGCTCGCCATTCTTTCCAAGGGAGGAGCAGCTAAGAATTCTTCGCAAGTTAAATTCCGCAGAAGCTTTTGAAACATTTCTTCACACAAAGTTTGTGGGACAAAAGCGCTTCTCACTGGAGGGCGGCGAATCAGTTATTCCAATTCTTGATGCAATTGCAAGATATGCCGCTAAAGCAAAATTAGATGAGGTCTGTATTGGAATGCCGCACCGCGGCAGGCTAAATGTCTTAGCTAATGTCGCTGGAAAGAATTATGGGCAAATCTTCCAAGAATTTGAAGGAAACTATCAAGAAAATGAGGTTCAGGGCTCAGGAGATGTGAAGTATCACCTTGGAACATATGAGGACTTCATAACTGAATCTGGCGATCAAACCAAGATATATCTTGCAGCAAATCCATCACATCTTGAGGCAGTAAACCCTGTTCTTGAGGGAATTGTTAGGGCCAAGCAAGATAAGAAGAATGTAAGAGATATCTATAGCGTTCTTCCAGTATTAATTCATGGCGATGCTGCATTTGCTGGCCAGGGCGTGGTCTCAGAGACGCTAAATATGTCGCAACTTCGTGGCTATCGCACCGGTGGAACTATCCATGTAGTCATTAATAATCAGGTGGGCTTTACTACCTCACCAGATTCTGCTCGCACCTCTCGCTATTGCACCGATATTGCCAAGATGATTCAAGCTCCGGTATTTCATGTCAATGGCGATGATCCTGAGGCATGTGTAAGAGTTGCAAGAGTTGCCTTTGAATATCGCCAAAGCTTTAACAAGGATGTCATTATCGACATGGTCTGCTATAGAAGGCGCGGACATAATGAGGGCGATGAACCAAGCTTTACACAACCAAGAATGTATAAATTAATTGATGCCAAGCGCTCAACTCGAGTTCTCTATGCCGAAGCCCTAGTTGGACGTGGCGATATCACTCAAGAAGAGTCTGATGAAATCGCAAAGGAATTCCAAGGTCAACTAGAAGCAATCTTTAATATGGTCCATGACAAACTTCCAGAAAAACCTGCATTTAATAAGTTAGAAGAATTAGATCCGCTAAAGGCAAATACTGCAATTAGTGAAGAGATGGCTAGAAAGATTGCTGCTACTCAAGTTGCAACGCCACAAGGATTTAAAGTTCATCCAAAACTTGCTCCACAATTGCAACGACGCGTAACAATGCTTGATGATGGAACTATTGATTGGTCAGGTGGTGAGATGCTGGCCCTTGGCTCTCTTCTACTCGAGGGTCACACCGTAAGACTTGCGGGTCAAGATGTTGGTCGTGGAACTTTCTCTAATCGCCATGCCGTAATTCGTGATTATGAAAATGGATCAGAGTGGATTCCACTTCGCGAGCTAATTAGTGGAAGTACTCATCTATTTGTAATTGATTCATTGCTTTCAGAGTATGCCGCCCTTGGCTTTGAATATGGATACTCACTAGAGCGTGAGGATGCTTTAGTTCTTTGGGAAGCTCAGTTTGGTGATTTTGCCAATGGCGCACAGACAATTATTGATGAATTTATCTCCTCATCTCTACAAAAGTGGGGCGAGAGATCATCGCTAGTGATGCTTCTGCCTCATGGCTATGAAGGACAAGGCCCAGATCACTCATCAGGCCGAATTGAACGTTTCTTAACCCTGGCAGCTGAAAACAATATGACTATTGCTCAGCCAAGTTCTGCTGCTTCTTATTTCCATCTATTGCGTTGGCATGTGAAAAACCCAGCCAGAAGGCCGCTAATTGTCTTTGAACCTAAATCAATGCTTCGACTAAAGGCTGCCGCTGCCCAGCTCACAGATTTCACCTCCGGAACATTTACTCCAGTTCTAAGTGATCCTGCAATTAATAGCGCTTCAAAGATAGTTCTCTGCAGCGGAAAGATTTATTGGGAGTTGGTAGCAGAGCGAGCAAAACGCTCAGATAACGCAACGGCGATAATTAGGCTCGAGCAACTTTATCCACTTGCTATCGATCAAATACTGGCAGAGCTTTCAAAGGCGCCTAATGCGAAGTTAGTCTGGGTTCAGGATGAGCCAGCAAATCAAGGTCCATGGCCATTTATCTCAAGTAATCTTCAAGAGGCACTTGGGGCAAGAGTGCTAAATAGAGTTTCCAGAAAATCTGCTGCAAGTCCTGCTACTGGAAGTATCTATATGCATGAGGAAGAACAGAAAGCACTTCTTGCAGAAGTATTTGCAAGCTAGTTTTACTACTACTTGCCCTCAGAGATTAGTGAGAGCGCTGCAGTTCTAGCTAGAAAAGTTACTCTCTCAACAAGTGCGCGGCGCATTACTGATGCAGCAATCAACCGAGATCCATCATGAATCTCGCAGACAAAGGTAAGAATTGCATCTTCATAGCTAACACATGTTGCAGAGCCTTGAATCTCACTGCCAATACCAAGAGCATCGTGAATTTCAAGTTCCATATCAGTTAGCGTGGTCGTTTCACCATTTTCTAAAAACTCAGCAATAGCTGAATTGCAGGCGCTTTCCATCAAGGTGATAAGAAAACTTGATGAAAGTATTGGCATATCTCCACTGCCATGAGCAAGTGCGGTATCTCCAGGCCTAACCGCCATCTGGGATATACCAACAGCCCCAAGAATTAACTCTGCTTGCATAGAAATTAACTTAGCAGGGCGGAGTCAACTAAAAGGGAAAGTCGCGCCTGATTTCGTGAGAAGTTTCAATCTCGATTGAAGTCTGACCGTCAATTGTAATTTCAGTGCGGCGATATTGAGTGATGATCTCGCCCTGAGAAGAGGTGAGCATCTCTTGGTTTGCAAGCTGGGCAAGGCGGAGCGCAATCTGCTCTTGGAGGCTGGAAGGCGCGCTTTCACAACATGATCTAGTTAATAGAGATTGAATCAGGTTAAGAGCTGCTCTCTGGCTCTCCATCTCGCCACGACATCCCTGGCAATCTTGCAAATGAAAAGCAATTTCATTAAAAGTTGCAGAGTCATCGATTTCGTTATCGATAAATAGAACTAAATTCTCACAGCACTTATCGCATGGGATGCTCATTTCTTGCCTCCCTTCACATATCCAAGTTCACGGGCGTAATCAGTTAATTTCTCTCGTAGTTGCTTGCGCCCTCTATGAAGTCTTGACATAACTGTTCCAGTTGGAACACCAACAATTTCAGCAATCTCTTTATAGGAAAATCCTTCAACATCGGCTAAATACACCGCAATGCGAAACTCCTCAGGAATTTCAGCTAGCGCACGTTTAATATCACTATCCGGCAGATTCTCTAGAACAACATCTTCCGCAGACTTACCCTGATCGCTGGTATGAGATGAAGCATCAGCTATCTGCCAATCCTCTAACTCTTGATCTGATAACTGCGGCCTTCTCTGATCTTTGCGATAAGTATTGATAAAAGTAGTAGTCAATATGCGATAAAGCCACGCTTTTAAGTTAGTCCCTGGCTCAAATTGATGGAAAGAAACATAGGCTTTGGCATAAGTATCTTGCACTAAATCTTGGGCATCTGCTGGATTCTTTGTATATCTAAGAGCTGCTGAATAAAGCTGATTCATATATTGCAGCGCATCAGCTTCAAATCGCTTGCGTCTCTGCTCAACGCTTTCTTTTTCGCGATCAACGCGAACTAGCTCTCCAGCATCCCTGGAGCCTTGGTTTGAAATTTCGGTTGGCATTAAATCCAAGGTTATCGCCATAGCAGCCTAACCCGCATATCCAGAGCTTTATTCCCTGCCTAGAAGAGGGTCTCGGGCTCTCCTAATTCAATTGGCTCAATAAGCCCGGGCCCGCTGCCAGTAATCGAATTAACCGCACTTGATACTGGATGAAAGCGAAGATTTGCATCAGGAGTTGGAACATCCAAAAGAGATCTAATCTTTTCAACATCATTAATCTTGGGATTCATCCAATCTTGCCATCTCTGCCTTGGGAGAAATACTGGCATCCGGCTATGTACTTGAGCCAATTGGCCCACTGCCTGCCTAGTAATAATTGCAACAGATTGGATTACTCTTCCTGATGGAGATGTCCAACTTTGAAAGATTCCACTAAAGGCAAGTAATTTTTCATCATCTCTTGAAACATATATTGGTTGCTTAGTCTTATATTTTCCAAGCTCACTGGCCCATTCGTAGTAACCACTTGCAGGAATTAAGCAGCGATTACTTCGAAAGGCGCTTTTAAAAGTTGGTTTCTCATGAACACTTTCAGATCTTGCATTGATTGCACTTGATTGAGATTTTGCTGCCTCATCATCACTCTTTGACCAATGCGCAATCATCCCCCAAGAGGCAATTTCAATTGCTTGATTTTTAATGATGTAGACATCATTAGTTGGCTTTATATTCCAATCGGCGGGAAGGCTGATGCCTGGAGCGCTATTGGTAGAAAACTCTTCAGCAATATCGCTGATCATCGCCGATAGGGCATATCTTCCGCACATACTCCTAATCTAATACTTATGGCGATGAACTAGACTTTCAAGTATGTGGAGCGCACCCTTTAGGGCATCAAAGCCAATCTCGGGCGCCATAAATATTCCAGGGTCAAAGTCAGTTACAAATCGAGCTCTAGTATTAAGCGCACTTGCCTCATCACCATCTACTTTGCGAAGGGGCTTGCGTTCAAGAGACACAGATTTAATGATCAAAGCGCTATCTAGCCTAGGTATAAAGATTGAGATTGAGGAAGATCTCTGGAAAATAACTCCAGGGTCGCTAATGGGACCTACAGGAATTGATGTTGGAAATGCTGGAACTGTAATGAGATTTCTTCCACCTCTTGCAGCACTTGCTAAGGGATTGATCTCCTTTGATGGAGATCCGCGTTCCCACCAGCGCCCACTTGGCCCAGTCATCAAGGCGCTCGAAAGCCTTGGAGTAAGCATTGAGCATCAAGGTAGATATAGCCTGCCTTTGGTTATAAATGGCGCCGGCTATATAAATGGCGGAGAGGTTGAAATAGATGCCAGCGCTTCAAGTCAATTTCTCTCCTCGCTCTTATTAGTTGCACCTTTAATGAGGCAGGGACTTAAGATCAAAAATGTTGGTAAGAACCTTCCTTCAAAGCCTCACATCGAGATGACTATCGCAATGCTCGCCCAATATGGAGCAGTTGTTGATACCTCTATTGCGAATCAATGGAGCGTTATGCCAACTACATTATCTGGAGTTGATCTAGTAATTGAGCCAGATCTTTCTAATGCTGCTGTCTTTATGGCTGCGCCTTTAGTATGTGGCGGCGAAGTGATAATCAAAGATTGGCCAAGAAAAACTACCCAACCAGGAGATCAACTAAGGCAGATATTTTCAGAAATGGGCGGGGTAATTGATTTTGTAGATCAAGGTTTAAGAGTTCGATCAAGTGGCCAAATAAGAGGAATTGATATTGACCTTGGCGATGTTGGCGAGCTAACTCCAGTAATTGCAGCCCTAGCTTGCTTTGCAGACTCCCCCTCATACCTTCGCGGCATCGGCCACTTAAGACTTCATGAGACGGATCGATTGAGCGCCTTAAAAAACGAGTTGACCGCACTTGGGGCTGAAGTCCTTGAGGAAGAGAGCGCTCTTAGAGTCAATCCAAAGCCCATGAAATCTGGAGTTTTTCACACCTATGAAGATCATCGCCTTGCAACAGCAGGCGCGCTCATTGGCCTTGCCGTCGATGGAGTTAAAGTAGAAAATATTGAAACAACCAAAAAGACAATCACTGATTTTCCAGCGCTTTGGAGTCAACTACTAAATGGTTAGACGCCGCCCCGATGAGAGTGATATTCGTATTCGCCCGGCTAAATCAACGCGCCGGCGAAGTAAAGATAGACCATCTCATAGTGACTCAATTGCTGCACAAGTAATCACAGTTGATCGCGGCAGAACTCTATGTCGCATTGCTAGTGGGCAATTAGTTAGCGCAATGAAAGCTAGAGAGCTGGGAAAGAACGCTGTAGTGGTTGGAGATTTAGTAAATATCGTAGGAGATGTAAGTGGTGGCGCTGGATCTCTAGCTCGAATTGTTGCAGTGCAACCTCGACGTAATAGCTTAAGTAGAACCATTGATGATGCTGGGGCCTTTGAAAAGACAATTGCAGCCAATCTTGATCAGATGGTTATCGTTGCAGCATCTGCTGATCCTGCTCCAAGACAGGGATTTATTGATCGCTGTTTAGCGGTGGCATTTGATCAAGGCATCAAACCGATAATTGTTATGAGTAAGGCAGATTTAGCAGATCCTGATGAGTTCTTAAAAGCTTACAAAGTTTTGGAAGTTGATTACTTCAAGTTAAAACGTGGTGATGATTTAACTCAGCTGCATAAAGCGTTAGAGGCAAAAGTTTCAGTCTTAATTGGCCACTCGGGAGTTGGTAAATCTACACTTGTAAATGCACTCCTTGGAATAAAAAAGCGCGACACTGGAGATGTTAATTCAACAACTGGTAGGGGTCGCCATACCTCATCAAGTGCTATCTCTTTTGAATTACCAAATGGGGGCTGGATTATTGATACCCCCGGAGTTAGATCCTTTGGCCTAGAACATATTGATAAATCTCGAGTTATCGCCTCATTTACTGAATTTGCATCAGTTATTGCAAACTGTCCTAAGAATTGCTCTCATGATGAAGCAACTTGCGCTCTAAATGACTACGTAAAGACAAGTCCTCAAGCATCCTCGCGCCTAGCCAGCTTGAAAAGGCTGCTTGATTCAAGCAACCAAGAGATAATCTAGGGACTATGACCTATCCAGGAGATCTTCTAGGAGATATTGAGTTACTCAAATATCTCGCTGATTTAAGTGATGAGATCTCATCGTCTAGATTTTTAGCTCAAGACCTTAAAATTGAAAGTAAACCAGATCTCTCACCGGTTACCGATGCTGATAGAGCAGTAGAAGAAAAAATTAGAGAAGTTCTTAAAGCTCAGCGCCCAAATGACAAAATTGTTGGAGAAGAGTTTGGCAGCGCAGAAGATATCAAGGCGATGGATAGATATTGGGTAATAGACCCAATTGATGGAACAAAGAACTTTTTAAGGGGCCTTCCAATCTGGGCCACGCTCATTGGTTTAGTGCATAGCAATGAAAATGGCCAAGATCGGGTGATAGCAGGCATGGTCTCCTCCCCTGCTCTATTTCGCAGGTGGTATGCCGCAGAGGGTTTTGGAGCATTTACGGAAGTTAATTCAGGTACTGCAATTCAAATCAAAGTATCAAATGTGAAAGAAATATCTGATGCATCAATTTCATTTTCAGATTTAGTTGGTTGGGGACCAAGAAAGAATTCATATCTAGCATTTATGGATAGGGCATGGAGAGCTAGAGGGATTGGTGATTTCTGGTCACATATGTTGGTGGCAGAGGGAGCGGTAGATATTGCAGCAGAGCCAAGTCTTGCGCTCTGGGATATGGCGGCGGTTGCGATAATCGTTACTGAGGCTGGTGGAAGATTTAGTGATTTAGAAAATGTTGCTGGTCCTTTTGGTAAAAGTGGAGTTTCAACCAATGGCCATCTTCACCAAGCATTTATAAGCGCGGTGAATTCATGAGCGATACTCAAGTAGTAGATCTAGAGCAGATTGATTTAAGTATTTCTGGCATGACCTGCTCTTCATGTGTTGCAAGAGTCGAAAAGTCGTTAAACGAAGTGCCAGGGGCTAAGGCATCAGTAAATCTTGCTACCGATAGCGCTCATATCCTCATTCCTCGAGGGGCAAATCCGAAAGATCTAATAGCTGCAGTTGTTAAAGCAGGCTATAGCGCAAAGCTTCGCGGTGATGGTTATGAGAGTTTCTCTCATTCAAGGGCTATGGGATTTAGATTAATTGCAGCGATCTTACTTACCATCCCTGTAATTACTCTCTCGATGTGGCATCAACTCCATATGCAGGTTGATAAATTTATTCTCACCCAATTAGATTCACTTAATATCGCAGCGCCTCTATATTCCCCAACTGGCTGGCTAGTAATTGCTCTTAGCGCCCCCGTGGTGCTCTTAATTGGTTGGCCAATTCATCGAGCGGCTATTAAGAACATCACCCATCCAAGTATGGATAATTTGATTTCATTAGGCTCCCTAACTGCCCTTATCTGGTCGATCTATGCCAACTCAACTGGAAACGGTGATATCTATTCTGAAGTTGGCGCATCTGTTGTCACCTTTATTGTTCTTGGAAGATATCTTGAATCAAGAGCCAAGAGAAAAGCTGGATCATCCCTTGCCCACTTGCTCTCCCTCACTCCAAAACAAGTAATAATTATTAGAGGTGGCCAAGAGATAACAGCGCCCATTGCTAATTTAGTAATTGGCGATCACTGCTTAGTCAAAGCAGGCCAAGCTATTCCAACCGATGGAATCGTGATTCAGGGATCAAGCGCGATTGATAATTCACTACTAACAGGTGAATCCCTGCCAGTAGATGTTCAAGCTGGAGCAAGTGTTATTGCTGGCGCTATCAATCTAAATTCTCCAATAGTTATTGAGGCAAAAAGAGTTGGAAGTGATACTGAGCTTGCTCGTATCACCAAGATGGTATTAACCGCTCAAGGTGAGAAAGCCCCTATCCAAAGACTTGCAGATCGAATAAGTAATGTATTCGTACCTATTGTTATTGCACTTGCGATTGCAACTTTCGCTACTTGGTATGGCTTAGGAAATTCGCTGACTGACTCCATCACCGCATCTGTTGCAGTATTGATTATCGCCTGTCCTTGCGCCCTGGGACTTGCTACCCCAGTTGCCCTCCTTGTGGCATCTGGCAAAGGTGCTACCAATGGAATTATCCTGCGAAAAAGTTCATCACTTGAGATTGCAACAAAGATTGATACCGCTATCTTTGATAAGACGGGTACCCTTACAACAGGTGTGATGAAGGTGCAGAACATCACAATTGCCGACCTTGGATTAGCTGGACCAAAGATTTCAACATCAGATCTGTTAATTGCAGTTCACAGCCTGGAGCATGAGAGTAGTCATCCGATTGCAGTTGCAATCAGTAAGAGCCTTAGAGAACAAGGAATTGCTAGAAAGAAGTTCGCAGAATATGTAGAGAGCGCGGGTATGGGAATTGCTGCTCGCATGCAATTTGGAGATGCGCAGATGCCAGTTCTTATTGGAACTCCTGCCTCAATCAGGCGAGCAACAGTCTCGCTACATCCACAATTAGAAGAAGCCATCTCATATGGGCAATTGCGAGGAAGTTCAGTGGCGCTTGTTGCAGTGGATGGCGTTGCTATGGCTCTCTTTGAGGTCGGCGATAGCCTAAGAGTTGATGCAAAGCAGACTATCGCAGCTTTGAAAGAGAGAGATATTGAAAGCTGGCTCATTAGCGGCGACAACCAGGAAGCAGCTAGCCAGATTGCAGAGCAAGTAGGTATTCCAAATAGCAATGTGATTGCTCAAGCAACCCCCGATCAAAAGATTGCTAAGGTCAAAGAACTGCGCAGCTCTGGCAAAAAAGTATTGATGATTGGCGATGGCATAAATGATGCAGCCGCCCTTAGTGAAGCTGATTTAAGTATGGCACTTGGCACTGGTACCGATACTGCGATTTCAAGTGCTGATATCACTCTAATGCGAGCAGAACTTGCTACTGCAATCAAGGCTCTAGATCTTTCAGCAAATTCACTTGGAATAATTAGAGGAAATCTTGGCTGGGCATTTCTCTATAATGTAATTGGCATTCCAATTGCAGGACTTGGTTTGCTAAACCCAATGTATGCAGCAGCAGCTATGGCTGCATCGAGTCTCTTTGTGGTTCTTAACTCCCTACGACTAAATGGCGCGAGAGCCCTTCGCAGTTAGGAGACCTCGCGAGTAAAAATTGGTAGCGGGGGCAGGATTTGAACCTACGACCTCTGGGTTATGAGCCCAGCGAGCTACCGAGCTGCTCCACCCCGCGTCGGTGGGCTTAGCCTAGAGGCGTAAGCCCTTTTGAGCCAAAACGATTATCGATTTTGCGCTGCAACTGCTGCGGCAATTGCTGCCTTTAATCGATCTTGAGCTTTGCCGTATGCAGCAAAGTCGCCCTTAGCAAGTGCAGCCTGCGCATCTGCAAGAGCTGCTTGCGCGCTAGCAAGCGCGCTTGCTAAATCACTATTCGATCCGGTGTTACTTCCCGTACTTCCACCACTTGCAGGCGGCAGATTAGTACTTCCAGAATCTCCACCAAATACTTGATCTAGAGCGCCTTTAAGTGTGTCATCAAAACCAATTTTCTCTCCAAATGAAACCAATACTTTCTGCAAGAGTGGGTATGCCGCAGTATTAGCTGTTGCTCTGACATAAACCGGTTGAACATAGAGCAGACCGCCGCCAACTGGAAGAGTTAGAAGGTTTCCAAGGACAACATCAGATCCACCTTGGCGAAGAAGTGATAGCGATAGCGCAACTGTTGGATTGGCCTCAAAGTTTGAAGCAACCTGTGATGGTCCTGCAACGTTTGTTGAGCGTTGCAGCTGCAGAACTGTGAACTTGCCATAATCATCACCAGGATCTGAATTCACAACAGCAAATGCTGAAAGGTTTTCTCGACCACCTCGTGGCACAAATGGAGTTGTTAAAGCAAAAGAGGCTTTCTTCTCACCAGGTAGTTGCAAGGTGTAGTAATAAGGAGGTTGGGCTCCAGCATTAGCGCCAAGCGTTGAAGGATCTCTTGGTACTCGCCAGAAATCTTGTCCACCATAGAAGGCATTTGCATTCTTTACGTGATAGAGCGAGAGCACATCTCGCTGCACTCTAAACAAATCCTCTGGATAGCGAACATGTGAGATTAAATCTTTACTCATCTCAGATTTTGCCTTAACAATTCCAGGAAATGCTTTCATCCAAGAGGCAAGAACAGGATCTTTCTCATCCCAGGCATAAAGAGTAACTGTTCCGTCGTAGGCATCAACTGTTGCTTTAACTGAATTTCGAATGTAGTTGATAGTTGAGTTAGGAATGGCAGTTAATGGATTGTTATTGATGTTTAGTGCATCAGTTGTAGCACCTGAAACATCAACTGTTCTAGAGTATGGATATCCAGAGCTGGTGGTATATCCATCGATAATCCACTGAACTCGATTATCAACAATTGCTGGATATGGATCGCCATCAAGCTTTAGCCATGGAGCAACTTTTGCCACTCTCTGACGTGGCTCACGGTCAAAGATAATCTTGGTATCAGCATTTATTAGATTTGAAAGCAAGATCCTCTGTTCTTGATACTTAATGGCAAAGAGCAACCTTGAAAAAATTGAGCCCATTGGGACTCCACCTTTTCCAGTGTATGTGTAATTCTTCTGACCATTTGCCGAGACATCATCTGGATAATCAAATTCCACTGCCTCACCATCTGTGGTGCCACCGATAATTGAGTACTCAGGATTATTCTCTCCAAAATAAATTCTTGGCTGGAAATCTCCAAGTACGCCCTGTGGCGGGATGCCGCCTACCGAGAAGACTGGCTTTCCATCGATATCTTGAATATTTCCAAATGAACCAACAAATCCAAAGCCATGGGTATAAACCAAGTGATCATTAATCCAATTTCTATTTGGATTTCCATCAATATTTATCTCTCGAACTGCAACAACCATATCGCGAGTAACCCCATCAATGGTGTAGCGATCAATATCAAGTGATTCATTGAAGGTGTAATAGGGCTTTAGTTGTTGAAGTTGGCGGAAAGTAGCTGATAAGACATTTGGATCCATAAGACGGATATTTGAAATTGTTGCTGCATCATCTGCTAATTGCCCAGCTGATGTATCAACAATTGCCGAGTAATCCTTTACTTCAACCTTATCTAGGCCATATGCAGCGCGAGTTCCTTCAATATTGCGTTGAATGTATGGAGCCTCTCTTGATGACTCACTTGGCTTTACTTGAAATTGTTGGATTAACCCTGGATAGACCCCGGCAATTAAAAATGATGAGATGCCAAGAAGTGCAACTCCTGCTGCTGGAAGAACCCAGGAGCGGCGAATGATGTTGGCAAAAAATAGCAACGAACATAGTGCTGCAATTCCAGTAAGGATTGATTTTGCTGGAAGAAGGGCATTTACATCGGTATAGGTAAGGCCAGTGATGATTCCTTCATCAGAGGTAGCAAGTGCAAATCGATCTAGATAATAGGCCACAGCCTTAATTGCCACAATAAATCCAAGCAGGACTGAGAGCTGAACTCTGGCAGCAACTGTGGTGCGATCTTGTCTGACCTGAGGTCGAATACCGCCATAAACATAGTGAACCGCAAGGGATGCAATGGTTGCCAAGATCAGAGTTGAGATTGCCCAACCAACTATTGATTGATAGACAGGAAGCTCAAATGCGAAAAAGGAGACATCTCTTCCAAATTGTGGATCGGTAACTCCAAACTCTGTAGCGTTTCTAAAAAGTAACCAGCTCTCCCAGAGCCTTGTTCCTGCCATTCCTGCAAAATAAAATAGCGCAACTGCGACGCCGATTAAACCAACTTTTCGAAGTGGCTCAAGCTGGGCGCGATATCTTTCAAGGTTATCTGCCTCAACTGTTACTGGAGCATAGATTGGGCGTCGCTTATAGGCAATATAAATATTGGCAGTGATAATTAATGAAGTTAATAGTCCAAAGATGAAAAATAAGGTGATTCGAGTTGTAAGTAATGTAGTCCAAACTTGACTGTAATCAACAGATCTAAACCAGAGAAAGTCTGCATAAAAACCGCTTAAGGAAACCAGAATCACTGCAAGTACTGTCAAGATAATTACCGTTAGCGGCAGGGCTCCAATTTTTGGCCTGGCGCCACCATTTAAGTTTCTTGAAGGAAAGCGGAAGTTGCGGAAAGGATTATCTGGGTTATCTCCAAAGGTCATGGGTGCAGATTAGCCAAAAAGAGTTAACTTAACTATTCGGGCAGGAGCGAGGCACAAAGCTATCTGGAGCGCGAAGGACGGCGATTGCCTCAGCTAATGTTGATACTGGAATAACCTTAAGACCTGCTGGGATATTTTTAATATCTGGGCAATTCTCTCTAGGTGCAATGAATACAGTTGCCCCGATTCGAGAAGCCCCAATCATCTTCTCTTCTATGCCGCCAATTGCTCCAACTTGGCCTGAAGGGGTAATAGTTCCCGTGCCAGCAACCTTTCGTCCTCTCAAGAGATCTTCATCGGTGAGTTTTTCAATAATGCCAACTGCAAAAATCAAGCCTGCACTTGGCCCGCCGACTCCTCGAATATTAAAGTCAATATCGATTGGAAAGCGTGCAGTGGTGCCCACCAGTATTCCTATGGCAGGACGCTTGGAGCCATCCTCATTAACTACCTCTTGGTTTTCAACCAGAATGATCTCATCAGTGATTCGCTCAAGCTCGCCCTTTGCATTCTCTCGATCTACTGCAATTAGCAGCGGGTCACCAATATCTTTCTCTGCATAAGAGGAGCGAATTTCCTCTAACTCTCCAATTACCTTGCCATCAATTTCCTTAATGAAATCTCCAACTTTAAATCTCTCTTTCGCATTGGAGTAATCTCTAATATCGCTAATAAAGTAGAGCTCAATAAAGTCATAGCCTAGATAGCGAAGCGCAGCAGCAGTTGCTGTGATCTTTGATGATTCCATCTCGCTTCTACTATCTCGCTGAATGACTTTTGCTGGCTTCACCGGTGGATAGACCGCATCTCTGGGCAGGACCACATTGGCACCGATTGCCCAATTAACAATGGTCTCCGCGCCAAAGACCGGAGAGTCTGGATTAGTAACCAAAATAGAGGTGATGTATAACTCACCATTTACTGGATAAGTTTTAAAATCATTTACTTGAATCAGTTTTCCAGTTACTTTGTCTGGCACCCCAGGCTTAAAGAAGATAAAAGGAATTGGCGCAAGCAGAGTTGCAATAGTTAATAGATAGAAGAAGAATTTAACTGGAAAAGACCAGCGATATCTAAGTGGGGAGATATTTCGCATTAGAGCTACTCTTTATCACTTTCACTTGATTTAAAAGATTTTTGAAAACTCTGAAATCTTCCAACCGATCTCTCAGTCTTATTCTCATATTTCTTTTGAAACTTTGTCACCCAGATGACATAGCCAGCAGCACCTACGGCAGCAGTGAGTGGAATAAGCCACCAGATAAGAGCAGATAGCGGAGCAGAGGCAGATTCAGCAGCCCACTTGATCACCATAACTTCGCTCATGGCTCAAGCCTAGGCTAGGTGAGGCTAATTAGTAATTTGAAGCATCTCTGCCCCATGCCTTGGGAATAAAGCTGGGCTAGATTTGTTCTCCTAGCCAAGAGATCAGATTTACTGGCCTTAGAGATAAGCCGTGATACTTAAAACTTATGTAGAAGGAGTTTTTTAAGATGCCAGGTTTTGGCTTTACGCCAGATAACAGTGATGAGGATGAGTCAAAAGGTAATAATCCCTTTGGCTTTGAAAACTTCGGAGAAATCTTTAAGCAATTCTCCGGAATGGGTTTAAATCTTCCAGCTCTTATGGCATCCCTATCTGGCCAAGCATCTCCTGCCTCGCTATCAAAGGAGATGATCCGCGATATCTCGAGAAAGTATTTGAGCGCCCATGGCGAAGTTCCAGTAACCGTTGAAGATCTCGCCCAGATTCAAGAGGCGATAAATATTGCAGACCTCTGGATTAATGAGGCCACAACCTTTCCAGCTCTGCCGCTAACAGATTCAATTGCGCTATCCAGAAGAGACTGGATTGATAGCACTTTAAATGGCTGGCAAGAGCTCACTAAGCCACTTGTTGATTCGATGTCAGCTGCTCTCTCATCGATGCTTGATCAAGGGCTAGGGGAACAGGGCGAAGATAATGGAATTTCAATTCCTGGTTTTGGCCCTATGTCGATCTCTAAATCAAGTATCAACGCCATCATGGCAACCTTTATGAGCTCACTAATTAGCACGCAATTGGGCCAGAGTATTGGGGCTCTTTCAACCACAGTTACTGGCGCAAATGATGTTGCTCTTCCTCTAAGTAAAGATATTAAGGCTCAATTACTGCCACAAAATGTTAGAGCATGGGGCTCAGGTCTTGAAATCCAAGAAGCTGAAATAAGAATTTATCTCGCTTTGAGAGAGATTGCTGCCGCCCGCCTCTTTAAACAGAGCCCCTGGCTTAGTGGATATATCGGTGAAGTAATTTCGGCATATGGCAGTGGGATTCGTATTGATATAAACGCCATTACCCAAAGCGCTCAAGATGCGATGGACTCTGGCGCAATTGATCCAAGTAATCCAGAATCAATGGCATCAGCTCTCTCTGGCGGTCTCTTTACTCCAGAGACATCTCCAGCTCAGAGCGCTGCTTTAGAAAAGTTAGAGACGCTACTTGCACTCATTGAAGGATGGATTGATGCAGTTGTTGTGAAGGCTGCAACAGATCGCCTTCCATCGCTAATAAAATTAAGAGAGACTCAGGTAAGAAGGCGCGCTACCAATTCTCCAACGCAACAATTATTTGCAACACTTCTCGGCCTTGAAGTTTCACCAAGATTAACTAGAGAAGCTATTTCATTCTGGGAAAAGCTTGAGAAAATCGATTCAATCTCTGCAAGAGATAAAATTTGGGAAGAGGCATTCCTACTTCCCAACGCATCTCAGCTACTAGATCCGGAAGGCTTTTCTAAGAGTAGGAAAATCCCAGATGATCTCTCAGGTTTGATTTAAGAGAAAAAGCGAAGACCCCGGTCGCACATTTCTTATCTGCCTTCCCCTTGCAGATATGAAAGAGTTTTCCGAGGTCTTCGTAGGCGCAAAGTACGACAGATAGATATAAATAATCAACTTCATCTAGCGAGTTTCCAACCCTAAAGACTCATCTACTCCTATAGAGTTTGCAGAAGTAATACCTCTTTAGAAAGGTTTCGTTGTGGAAAACTTCATCCAAGATGAAATCTTCAACGCTAACCTGCCTCAGATGCGAGATGACGGCCAGAGAGCAGCTTCAGTAATCAAAATTCCACCAACTCCAAGCTCTAATGGAGCCGAGGTGAAGGTAATTAGAAGCACGCGGCGAAAGAAATCAATTAGCGCCTACCGGCAAGCAGGAGCAATTGTTATCTCAGTTCCTGCTCGCTTATCTAAGAGCGAGGTTCGCCAGGTAATTCCTGAGATGGTGAGCAAAGTACTCTCACTTGAAGCTAGAGAGAAGATAGGCGAAGAAGATTTATATAAGCGCTCACTAGAACTTCTCGCTAAATATCTGCCAGAGTGCCCGGTAAAACCCGTCTCTGTTACCTGGCGCTCCATGAGCGAGCGTTGGGGCTCCTGCACCACAGTTGAGCGAAGCATCCGCATCTCAGACCGCCTCAATGGCGCACCTGGCTATGTTCTTGACTACCTTCTAGTCCATGAACTCATTCACTTGATGATTGCCGACCATGGTCCAGACTTTGAGGCCCTTCTAGCTAGGTTTGAGCTTGGAAAAGAGGCTAGCGCCTACCTTGAGGGCTATGAAGCAGGGGTTCGAGCGGGTAATTGAGCAGAAAAAATATCCCCATTGAGCGTGGGGAGGCCCTGAGTTGAGGGTATGCGGGGGTATGGTGGGCCTATTCGCAGGCTATCCCAGCGCTGCGAGGATCGGAGGATAGCTATGGCAGAGACATATAAAGGTGAGGCCTACTGCGTAAAGTGCAAGGCTAAGCGTGAATTCGAAGGAACCGTGAAGGTCTCCGAATCAGGCCGTCGCATGGCACAGGGCATCTGCCCAACCTGCGGAACTAAGGTCAATCGCATTTTAGGCAAGGCTTAAACCAGCTTTTAAAAATAGAGCGCTCGCAGCAATAGCTGTGGGCGCTTTATTTATTTTCGCATCTAAATACTCTTAGTAAGTCCCGGGCATACCAAGTTACTTAGATACAAGCGCCCCTGCCCAGATCAGCGCCGCTGGCTTAACGCCTTCCCTCAATGGTTATAGATGATCGCCCCCTTATGGAATCAAGGCCTGCAATTAAGAGCGCGCTTAGCATCTGGCTTGGCTCAAGCGGGGCTGAGGTATTTATCGGCTCGCCCTATAAATCCATCTGCCTGCCAAGCCTCTGGTTTGGCATCTCAACGCGATTATTGCTGGAGAGTTTCAATGGCCAGTTATGCCTTGAGCAGATTGGCAAGAAATGCGCTCTTACTATCTCTCAACTCCAAGCACTCGTTGCTGAGCTGCAAGCCCATGACTTAATCGATCTAGAGCGAACCGCTATCTCATACCTAAAGCGATATGACCCAAGAGTCAAAGCAATTACTCCTGTTACAGACCTTGAAGACTTTAATGAAGACCTCGCTGCTCAATCCTTTATCAAACGAATGGAGATTGAATCTGAGGCGGCATCTCTTGAAAGAGGAGATATCGATGGAGGAAGAAGCGCAGTTATTAGACGTCGTGATTTCTCAATCCTAATTTTTGGCTACGGAAAAATTGTTAACTCGCTAGTTGGATCACTTAGCGCCTCCGGATTTACTAAGGTCTTAGTAATTAATCGGCTGCAGCAGAGATCTAGCGCTTTAAAGATTTTAGAAAGTGATCTCTCTGGCGGATATATCTCAAGAGCTGATATCGGTGCATCAAGGAAAGAAGTCTTGGCAAAAGCTCGAAGTTCATCTGCGCTCTTTACTGAGGCTACGCCAGTAATTTATCGACCAAGGCTAATAATTAGCGTTGGTCCGCCAGCACCAGATGTATTACAACGTTGGATCTCTGAAGGAAGTAACCACTTAATCATTGAGCCCCATTCATCAGCCGAAGTTCGTATCGGGCCATATGTAATCCCAGGAAAAAGCCCTTGTTATCGCTGTCTACAAATATCTAGTGAAGAGAAGTTCAGTTCAGTAGAGAGAAGAGAGGTGGGATCAGCTCTTGCTCTAGCTACTGCTGCGATAACCTGCCTTGAGGTAATTAGCCTTGCCTCAAGTGGGATAAGCCACTTTCTTGGAAAATCTATGATTTATTCCAACTCAAATTTTCACAACCCAAAGTTGGAGAAGTGGTCAATTAATCCTGGCTGCGGCTGCAGCTGGCGATAGTTTCAATTCGCGCTATATCCCAGGCTAGATAAGAATATGTCGGTGTCAGAGCAACTCCCCCAGGGAACTAGCAAACGAAGCGCCAAGATGGCCAGCATCCCCTTATCTCTTGCTGGCCGCGGAGCCATGGGCTTTGGTCGTCAATTAATTGGTCAATCACCAGATTTTGCCTTTGCTGATTTGCAAGAAAAGACCGCTGAGCAGATCTTTAAAGTATTGGGAGAGTTAAAGGGCGGAGCAATGAAGTTTGGCCAAGCTCTATCTGTCTTTGAGGCAGCACTTCCTGAAGAGATTGCAAAGCCATATCGCGAGACGCTTGTGAAGCTGCAGGAGGCTGCCCCCCCACTTCCAGCAAGAGTTGTTCACAAAGTATTAGCAAAGGAGCTTGGCGAGCATTGGCGAGATAATTTTGCAGAATTTAATGACACCCCAGCAGCTTCAGCATCAATTGGACAAGTTCATAAAGGCATCTGGAAAGATGGCAGAGCAGTTGCAGTAAAGATTCAATATCCTGGAGCTAAAGAGGCGCTAATTTCTGATCTCAATCAGATTCAACGCTTTGCAAAGATTTTCCAATTGCTTCTCCCTGGCGTTGAGATGAAGCCATTACTAGAAGAGCTCAAGGCAAGAATTATCGAAGAAGTTGATTATCGCTATGAGGCAAGTGCGCAGAGCGCCTGCTTTGAGGCCTATAAAGGCGATAGTGATATTGCAATTCCTGAAGTAATCATGGCAACTGATCGAGTACTTGTAAGCCAGTGGCTCGAGGGAACTCCGCTATCAAAGGTAATTGCCGATGGCACACAAGAAGAGCGAAATAACGCAGGTATCCGTCTTGCTCGTTTTCACTTCACCGCTCCAATGAGAGCAGGTTTATTACATGCAGATCCTCATCCTGGAAACTTTAGAGTCTTAAAAGATGGTCGTCTTGGCGTTCTAGATTTTGGCGCATGTAATCGTCTGCCTTATGGATTTCCAGAGCCATTTAAACGCTTACTTCGAAACGCACTTGAAGGTGATGCAATTGCTCTATATAACGGCTTTAAAGAAGATGGCTTTATCCTCGCCGATGTTGAGGTCAGCCCTGAGCTGGTTTTAGATTATTTACTTCCGCTAGTTGAGCCTTTAAGAACTGACTATTTCGCCTATAGTCGCGACTGGCTTAGAACTCAGAGCGTGCGAGTGGGGGATCCAAGAAATCCAACTGCAAAGATTGGTTTCCAATTAAATCTTCCCCCAGAATATGTCTTGATTCATAGAGTCACTCTTGGAACTACTGGAATATTTTGCCAATTAAGAGCTGAAGGAAATTTCAGGGATGAAGCTCTCTCCTGGTTTCCTGAGATAACCCCAAGTCATCTGCAGAAGAGTTAAGAGATTAATTCTGCTTTAGACAGGGCGGGTTAGATAAGATTCTCAAGATTGCATCTTTCTCTGCTCTTGTTAGCCAGAGGTTATATTTAACTTTTATCTCAACTTGTCTTGAAACATAATTACAACGAAATGGCTTATTTGGTGGTAGCCAAGTTGCAGCATCACCATCGCCTTTCTGGCTATTAAGAGAACCTTTAACTGCTAGAAGATTTAGCGGATCATTTGCAAAGCTCTTTCTAGTAGCAAGATCTGACTTAAAGATTCCGGTCTGCCAGGCATTGGATAGCGCAACCACGTGATCAATCTGCACTAGAGCGCTTGTTCTTTCTCCCCTTTGAAAATTAATACTTTCACCTGAGAATGGATCTAAAAGCACTCCACTTTCTACAACACAATCTTTAGTTTTTGCTCTGAAGGTAATTTGAGTCAAATCTCTCTTGAGAATGTCGTTTCTAGTATCGCAGCCATTTCTATCCACATCTGCCCAGGCAGGACCAAAGGCTGATCTTGAATATCCCGTCTTTGGCGCTCGTCCTTTCACTGCCAGAGTTTCAATCGCTTTAATTGGATCAAACTCTGCACCACTAGCTGAGGCAATTTGAAGTATTTCAATCTGATATTTCGAGCTTGGCGATACAAGAGAGAAAGAAGTAAGAGCAATACTTCCGATTAGAACTATCGCGGTTGCTTGTGAAGAAAAAGCTGCACTGTGTTTCAGCTCTATTTTTGACTTCAAGAGGCTGAATATGGCTTTTTGCCAATTAGACTTCATGGCTTCATTCTCATCTATTTGGCTTAGAGATTGGTATCTAAGGCAGTACTGGTTATAGTGTGCTCCGCTTGATCACGACAAATGGTCAACGGGTTGTTAGCTCAGTTGGTAGAGCAGGTGACTCTTAATCACCGGGTCGTAGGTTCGATCCCTACACAACCCACTTCTGTAATGGTTCACCTTGAAAAAGTGATGAATTATCACCTCGCTCGACGTAATCTAGAGTTTATTTCAGATACCCTAAAGACAGTTATGAAACGTCTACTAGGACTTACAAGATATGCAGTGGTCATTCCAGCCCTTGCCTCGATTCTTGGGGCATTACTTCTTATGGCTCAAGGATCCTTTGCTATGGTCTTAGCTGTTATTGATTCAATTGAGAGTCAATATGGCCTTAAGGAAACCATTGTTGAAGTCCTAACTGCAATTGATGCCATCTTGCTTGGCACAGTGCTCCTGGTGATTGGCTATGGCCTCTATGAACTATTTATAGATACCGATATTGATGTACCGATGTGGCTTAGAGTAGAAGATCTTGATGATTTGAAATCCAAACTAATAGGTGTAGTTGTAGCCATTATCGCCGTGGTCTTTGTAGGTGTATTTGTTGATTCAAATCGAGCCGATGACGTTATTGCATACGGCGTTGGCGCAGGTGCTCTGGTTGCAGGACTTGCTCTCTTTGCTTTTGCTACTGGAAAAGCAGGAAAGAAGAGTAGAGAGAAGATTTAAAGAGGGGTTCTCTTAGAGCGCTCTCGAGCGTTTTGCTAGGCGCCAGTGCATAAAATAAATAGGTCCAGCAATGATTAAGGTGGTTAGTGAATTAACAATTCCTTTGACTGCTTGGCGCTGATTATTCTCAGTCAAGTTCTCTTTAATCTGATCAGGGCTTAAGGCTGAATCTTTAGGAACAGAGTACGGGTCAAAGTAGCCAGGATCTGGATAGAGGGCATCAACAATTCCCCTAACAACGCTTACCAATGAAAATAGGCAGGTTAGTAAAGTGACTAGGCAGACCGCGTAAATATAAAGTGAGTACCAATCAATTCGATCTTCCCTTTTTACGATGGGTTCATTTCTAGTTAGAGCGGGAGCAGTTGGCCTTGAGGTTACGCTTTTTCGTTTTGCAACCTGCTTACTCTTGGAAACTTTACCTGCCATACCTTGATTCTGACCCTTAAAGGCAAAGTTTTCAATCTGCCGAGCCGATATTAGACTTCGTTATATGTTGCCAAAAATCATTCTCTATTACGGATTTGCCCCGGTTACAGATCCTGAGGCGCTAAAGCTCTGGCAGAAAACTCTGGCAAATTCTTTAAACCTCAAGGGTCGAATCATCATAAGTCGCCATGGCATTAATGGCACCTTAGGCGGCGACATGAATGATCTTAAGAAATATGTAAGGGCGACAAAAGAGTATCCAGGATTTAAGAAGATTGATTTTAAGTGGTCAGAAGGCACCGGAAGTGACTTTCCAAAACTGAGCGTTAAGGTGCGAGATGAGTTAGTTACCTTTGGAATTCCTGAAAATCTAGAAGTAAATGAAGAAGGCATTATCGGAGGAGGCGAGCACCTCTCCCCTGAAAAAGTTAATGAGCTAGCTAAGCAATTAGGTGAAAATCTAGTTTTCTTTGATGGCCGCAATGCCTATGAAGCAAAAGTCGGTCGCTTCAAAGATGCAATTATCCCAGATATTAAAACTACAAAGGACTTTGTAGCAGAGCTAGATAGCGGTAAATACGATTACTTGAAAGAAGAGACTGTAGTTACCTACTGCACTGGCGGAATCCGCTGTGAGATATTAACGAAAGTTATGAAGGAACGAGGATTTGATAAGGTCTATCAAATCGCTGGCGGGATAATGCGCTATGGAGAAAAATATGCAGATAGTGGTCTCTGGCAAGGATCGCTATACACCTTTGATAAGCGAATGGTGATTGATTTTTCAGAATCACCAGAATTAATCGGAAAGTGTGATGCTTGCAGCAAGCTAACCAAGCAATTTCATAATTGCGCTAATGTCTTTTGCCACAATCTATTTCTGCTCTGCCAAGAATGTGGCAAGGATAGAAAGAATCTGGAATGTACCCATGAGGGCGTTGTTACCTCAAGTAATCAGTAAGGACACTGCCACTCCTTGAGCAAATCGCACTGGGCTGATTAGATAGCGCAATGGCCGAGTTCATCCCCAATCCCGCTAGAGGTAAAGAGGTCTACGACCTTGATAGAAAGTATGTATTTCACTCCTGGTCTGCTCAGGGTCAAATCACACCACTTCCAATTGCAGGCGGCAGTGGTTCATATTTCTGGGATTTTGATGGAAAAAAGTACTTAGATTTCTCCTGCCAACTAGTCTTTACCAATATTGGATTTCAACACCCAAAAGTAATTGATGCAATAAAGAAACAAGCAGAGCTTCTAACCACTATTGCCCCACAAGCAGCAAATGAAGCCAGAGGTGAAGCTGCTTCAAGGATCATCAGCCTTGCAAGTCCAAATCATGAAAAGGTTTTCTTCACTAATGGCGGAGCAGATGGCATAGAAAATGCGATCAGAATGGCTCGTATCCATACCTCACGCCATAAAATTCTCTCTTTCTATCGCTCCTATCACGGCAATACCACCTCTGCTATTTCAGCAACAGGAGATCCAAGAAGATGGCCAAATGAATTTGGCTATGGCCATGTTCACTTCTTTGGACCATACCTTTATCGAAGTGCTTTTTGGGCAAAGAGCGAAGAGGAAGAGTGCCAGAGAGCCCTTGAACATCTAGAGAGCGTTATTGAATTTGAAGGACCGAAGACAATTGCAGCTATCTTGATTGAATCTGTTGTTGGCACCGCAGGAGTCTTAATTCCACCAAAGGGATATCTAGAGGGAGTAAGGCGCCTCTGTGATAAGTATGGAATTTTATGGATAGCCGATGAAGTGATGTCAGGATTTGGAAGAACTGGAAAATGGTTTGCCTACCAACATTCAACTGCTCATCCAGATTTAATCGTCTTTGCTAAAGGAGTTAATTCTGGATATGTCCCACTTGGTGGGGTTGTAATCTCAAAAGAAATTGCAGAGACCTTTAAAGATCGAGTATTTCCTGGCGGCCTTACCTACTCCGGCCATCCGCTTGCTTGCGCAGCAGCGGTTGCAACTATTGATGCTATGAAAGATGAAAAAATTGTTGAAGCTGCAGCCACAATTGGCGAGAAGGTAATTGGCCCAGGTCTTCGTGATTTAGCTAGCAAGCATCGAGTCATTGGAGAAGTTAGGGGCCAAGGAACCTTCTGGGCCCTTGATTTAGTGACAGACCGCGCCAGCAGAGCGCCACTTGCCCCTTATGGTGGATCATCTCCTGCGATGAATGAGCTAGTGGGTGAATGTAAGAAGCTTGGTTTAATGCCTTTTACCAACTTTAATCGCATGCATGTAGTGCCACCTTGCAATATCACTGAGGCAGAATTTAACGAAGGACTTGCAATACTTGATAAAGCATTTATTCAGATTGATAAGTACTACACAGGGGCAAAATAGAGATGAGTGAAGTACGAAGAATTACCCATCACATAGATGGCGCCTATTGGAAAGAGAGCGCTGCAAGAAGTGGTGATGTCTATAACCCAGCAACAGGAAGATTTACTGCAAAGGTAGATTTTGCTTCCCCAGAACTTATTGATCATGGCGTTAAAGTTGCAAAGAAAGCTCAAGAGCAATGGGCTCAAGCATCCCTTGCCAAGAGAGTGCAAGTTCTTTTTGCTTTTAGAGAAATATTAAATGCTAGAAAAGAAGAGGTAGCGAAGTTAATCACCGCTGAGCATGGCAAAGTCTTATCAGATGCACTAGGTGAGGTAACTAGAGGACTTGAAGTGGTGGAGTTTGCCTGTGGAATCCCCCATCTATTAAAAGGTGCATACTCTGAAGGAGCTTCAACTAATATCGATGTCTATTCAATTCGCCAGCCACTTGGTGTTTGCGCCATCATCTCGCCCTTTAATTTTCCAGCGATGGTGCCTATGTGGTTCTTCCCAATCGCTATCGCTGCAGGAAATGCAGTCATTATCAAGCCAAGTGAGAAAGATCCATCTGCTATTAATCTCGTTGCAGAATTCTGGAAAGAGGCAGGTCTTCCTGATGGAGTATTTAATGTTATCCATGGCGATAAAGTTGCAGTAGATAGTCTGCTCGCTCATCCAGATGTTGCATCAATTTCTTTTGTGGGATCTACTCCGATTGCTCGATATATCTATGAAAATGGCACTAAAAATGGCAAGCGAGTTCAAGCACTCGGTGGGGCAAAAAATCATATGTTGGTCCTTCCTGATGCAGATCTTGATCTAGCAGCAGATGCTGCAGTAAATGCTGGCTTTGGCTCAGCTGGTGAGCGTTGTATGGCAATCTCAGCTCTAGTTGTTGTTGAACCTGTTGCTGATGAGCTAATTAAGAAAATTTCAGGGCGCATGACAGGACTCAAGACTGGAGATGGCAGCGCAGGTTCAGATATGGGACCTCTTGTCACCGCAGTTCACCGCGACAAAGTTGCCTCCTATATCGATGCAGGAGTAAGTGCCGGAGCAAAGTTAGTTGTCGATGGTCGTAATCCAAAAGTTAATGGAGCAGCAGAGGGTTTCTGGCTAGGGCCAACTCTCTTTGATCAAGTAACCCCTGAGATGAGTATTTATAAGGATGAAATCTTTGGACCAGTTCTCTCGGTGATTCGAGTTTCTAGCTATGACCAGGGCCTTGAGTTAATAAATGAACATCAATATGGAAATGGAACTGCAATTTTTACCAATGATGGTGGAGCTGCTAGAAGATTCCAAAATGAAGTTCAGGTTGGAATGATTGGGATTAATGTGCCAATTCCTGTGCCAACTGCTTATTATTCCTTTGGCGGCTGGAAGAACTCACTATTTGGTGATACTCACGCCCATGGAATGGAAGGCGTTCATTTCTTTACTAGAGGCAAGGTAGTTACGAGTCGCTGGCTTGATCCAAGCCATGGTGGGATAAATCTAGGATTTCCTCAGAACAGGTAAATCTCTCTTCACTCTAAGTAATTCAAGTGCTGCAACTGCTGAATCAAAGCCTTTATCTTCCTTGCTTCCAGCAATCCCGCTTCTTGCAATTGCTTGCTCAACAGTGTCGACAGTTAAAACTCCAAAGCCAATGGGCTTAGATCTTGAAAGAGATACTTGCATAATCCCCTGCGTTACTCCCTGGCAGACATAATCAAAGTGTGGAGTCTCACCTCTTAGAACAACTCCAAGCACAACGGAAGCATCAAAGCCGCTATCAAGAGCTAATTGAGCAGCAAGGGGTAATTCAAAAGAGCCAGGGACATAGATGACTGGTTCTGGCTTAATTTTCGCCGAATCTAAAGCTTTTCTAGCACCTGCGATCAAATCAGCGCAGATCTGCTCATGCCAGCTAGCAGAGATTATTGCAACCCTAAATTGGCTCAAGTCACCAAGTGATATTTTTGGAACTACACCCGACATTATTTATGCCCCAGTCTCTCTTTTTTAGTCGCTACATATTTTTCATTAAAGGTATTGATGTCTCCGGAGAGAATTTGAAGGCTTGCTTTGATACCACTTGAAGTAAGAGTTTCTAGCTTTTCAGGGTTATTGCTCAACAAGATTACCGAATTGATTTTCAAAGAGTTAAGGATTTCAGCTGCATCACCAAAGTCTCGTTCATCGATATTGTGGCCAAGAGCTAGATTGGCATCAACAGTGTCAAGGCCTTGATCTTGGAGTTGATAAGCCTTGATTTTTTCAGATAGTCCAATGCCTCGTCCCTCTTGATCTCTCAAGTAGATGATTAACCCAGATCCAGAGCTTTCAATCTCATTCATCGCCCGCTCTAGTTGTGATCCACAATCACAGCGAAGTGAGCCCAGTACATCACCAGTTAAACACTCTGAGTGAATTCGCACTAGAAGTGGCTTAATGGCATCAATACTTCCAAATTTCAATAACGCATGATCAACTCCGCCTCGACCCAGGAAAGTTGCAATCTGCCACGGCTTAATTTTGCCAGAACTACTTCGTGGAAGATCTGCCCAATTAAGAAGAAAATCCTTCTGGCTATCTACTTTATTTGAACCTTCTAGGGCGCTCATAAGCTGGGCAATGCTTAGGATAGGAATGCCTTGTTCGCTGGCGAATCTAGTTAGATTTTCGCCGCGCATCATCGAACCATCTTCATTGACTAACTCACTAATAACTCCAACTTGATTTTCACCCACCAGCTTGCACATCTCAACGATGGCTTCGGTATGCCCGCGTCTTGCAGCAAGACCACCTTCATGAGCAATGAGCGGGAAGATGTGGCCAGGTCTTATGAAGTCCTCTGCTGTGGAGCTTAAATCTGCTAAAGCTCTAATTGTGTTTGCGCGCTCTTTTGCGCTGATTCCAGTGGTTATCTCATGCTTAGCATCAACTGTTACGGTAAATGCAGTTCGCTTGGTATCTTGATTCTGTTTAACCATAAGTGGGAGATGCAACTGCCTTGAGCGCTCCTCGGTCATCGCTACACAGATAACTCCAGAGGTATAGCGAATCATAAAGCCAATCTTCTCTGTTGTGGCAGCGCTAGCAAGAAGGAATAGATCACCTTCATTTTCTCGATCTGCATCGTCAGTAACAATTACAAAGCCACCATCTCTAAAGGTTCTTAGCGCTTTATCTATCGAAAGAGTCACGACTGACCTCTATTCATGAGGCGCTCGACATATTTAGCGATAACATCAACTTCAATATTTACAATATCCCCGCTAGATTTCTGGGCAAGATTTGTTCTATCAAGAGTCTCTGGAATAAGCCAAAGCGTTAGTAAGTCATCCGATATCTCACCAACGGTAAGTGACACTCCATCAATTGCAATGGAGCCCTGATTTACTATGTATTTGCTTAAGTTTTTAGGAACTCTGACTACAAACTTGTTCCACTTCTCACCTGGTGAGTTCTCGATAACACTGCCAACTCCATCGACATGTCCTTGAACAATGTGTCCACCAAGTCTTGAATCTGCCCTTATGGCTAGCTCCAGATTAACAAAATCACCTTCGCTAAGTTCTCCAAGGCTTGTCACCCTGAGTGTTTGAATCATCACATCAGCCTTAAAACTATTTGAGTTTAATTCAATTGCAGTCAGGCAAGTTCCATTGATGCTCACTGAATCCCCTACCTTTATTTCAGGGGTAAGTACGCTCTCAATTTGAATTACAGCAGATTCTGAGCCTATAGCAATTGAAATTACCTTAGCTTTATCAGCAACAAGACCTGTGAACACTATTTGCTCACCGCCAATAGATGAAGCCTTAGATTCTTTTCCTTATCTCCAAGTAAATCCGCTGAAAGAAGCTCAAGATCTAATCTTTGATTAAGGGTTTTAATCTCAAGCTGACTAGCGAAATCAAGGCCTGATCCAAGAAGAGTTGGCGCTTGATAGAGAAAAACTTCATCAAATAATCCAGCTCTAAGGAATGCGCTAGTTAAGGTTGGGCCGGCCTCAATAAGTATCTGATTCCAGCCGCGCTCTTTTGCCAATTCCATCAGCTGGCCTAGATCATTTCCCTTTATTTGAATAGTTTCAGCGCTCTTATGTAAAACCTTTGAATCAAGCGGAATCTCTCGTTTTCCAAGTATTACCCGCACGGGCTTGAACTCAAAGTTTTCGCGCTTGATATTTCTAACCGTTAGAGATGGATCATCGGCAAGAACTGTCCCTGTGCCAGTAACAATTGCATCACATTGACTGCGAAGAATTGCCACATCAGATCTTGAAATCTCACTTGTAATCCATTTTGAGCCTCCATCGAGCGCAGCAACTTTTCCATCAAGGCTTGCTGCAATCTTTATAGTTATGTAGGGATGCGAGCTCTTTATCTTTTTTAGCCATGCCCTATTGGTGAAGGCAACCTCATCTTTTAAAAGACCTTGCTGAACAATTATGCCTGCATCAGTTAATGCTTGCGCTCCCTTACGGGCTATCGGGTTTGGATCACTAACTGCAAAAACTACTTTCTTTATGCCTGCAGCAATTATTGCTTCAGTACAGGGCGGAGTTTTTCCTATGTGATTACAAGGCTCCAGCGTTACAAAAAGCGTTGCACCTCTTGCTCTCTGTCCAGCTTTACTAATTGCAACAACTTCAGCATGTTTTCCGCCATCTTGGCTGTGATGAAAACCTTCACCAATAATCTGGCTATCATCGCCAACAATCACTGCTCCAACAATTGGATTAGGTGTGCTTTTGCCAAGACCTAGTTTTGAAATTTCGTTGGCGCGACGCATCACAGATTCTGCATTTATCATTATCGCCACCCCCGAATAGGTTTCCGGGGTGCGCAAAAGAGTGCGCGCAAGGATGCACGCAATTTGTTTCCTCTCATCCGGACTTTAACCGTCGGTCTTGGAGTTTCACCAAGTCCACCGCTAGCTGGATGCAAGCGGGTCGCAGACTTTAACTGCCGGTTCGGAATTACACCGACCCCGGAAACAACAGGGTGATTCTAGCCGAGAATTACTTTCCGTCCCAAGCGGCCATTTCACGCTTAAACGGATCAAGGCCCATAGGTCCAAGATTTAATACATAAGAGTGGAACTTCTTTAGATTAAAGGTAGCTCCAAGCCTCTTCTTTGCATCCTCCCTTGCCTCCATCATGAAGCGCTCTCCAACTTTGTAAGAAATTGCCTGTCCTGGCCAACCAAGATAGCGATCCACTTCGCTTCGTGCAGAGATTTCATCAAGTAAAGCTCTCTCATGGAGAAGTTTAAATGCAGACTCAGCGTTCCAAATCTCACCATTAAAGTCTTTATAACCACAGTGCATTCCAATATCAACAACGATGCGTGCCGCTCTTAGCCCTTGTGCTGAGAGATATCCCATCTCATAACCTGGATCTTCAAATGCGCCAAGTTCATCCATCAGGCGCTCTGCATAAAGCGCCCAGCCTTCGCCATATCCTGAGACCCAGACTCTATTGCGCTGGAAGCGATTGAGACGATCGGTGTTTATCTTTGTAGTTGCAACTTGCAGGTGATGTCCTGGAACTGCTTCGTGATACCAAGTTGAAACGATATGCCACCATCCAAAAGTCTTTCTTCCCATGGTTGGATACCAAGTTGTTCCAGGTCTTGATAAATCCTCACTTGGTCCCATGTAATAGGCAGCAGAAGCGCCTCCCGGCGGAGCAAGGCGTGCTTCGCAGTTTCGAATTCTAGGATCGATATCAAATTCTTTTCCATCAAGTCTCTCCACAGCAGCAGCTATGAACTCCTTAAGTTTTTTAAGTAATTCTTCTTCGCCGACAACGGTGTATCTCGGATCTGCTTCAAGGCGATCTGCAACTTCCCTAAGAGTTTTTGCATCTGGATAGAGCTTCTTTGCTGCGCCCCACATCCGCTCATTAATAATCTCTAGTTGTTTGATTCCCCACTCATAGGTATCACGCAGGTCAAGATTTGCTCCGGTGAAATGGCGAGCCCACATCTTGTATCGCTCCTCGCCTACGCCATCAACTGCCGGACACTTAGGCGCATAAGAATCGCGCATCCAAGATGAAAGTGAAACGCAAGCAGCCTCAGCGCTCTTTGCTGCATCCAGTAAAGCTTGATTATCACCGGCAGGGTTGAATTTCTTGGCAACTGCAGTAAATGCACCTTTTGAAAAAGACTCTAACTGACCAGCGGTTGCTAGAACTTGTCTACGGGAATTGAATTTTCCTTTATCTGCCGCAAATTCCAAAGATGATTTCCATCCCGCAAATGCTGCCTCAATTCCATTAAGGCGCTTTGTGACATTTGAAACCGTTTCTGCTTGATCTGCCTTCATCATCTCAAAAACCTGACGAATGCTTGTCACCGGAGATGAGATGAGATTAAAGAGAATACGCGCCTCAAAGGTGTCATTGAGATTTAGTTCAGAGGTTAGGCGCTCTACTGCCACATCTTTGGCGATTCGATCAAACTCATTAATCGGAGTTTCATTCTTTATTGCCTCAAGGGCTTTTCGAGTTAGCTCTGCTCGCTTCTCATTGCCTGCCATTGAAAGGTCATCTAATTGATCATCAAAACCAGGAACCCCAAGCATGGTTGCTCCAATTGGCGATAGCTTGATTCCCTCCTCTAGAAAGTTATCGAGAATCTTTGATATCGCACTGGTTGCCATTTATTGACCCTTCGTCTCTGTGTTTTTCTGATTTTCAATTTCTACTAAATCAAAGTTTCCCTTACCAATCTGGCCCTGGTCTCGATACATTTCAAGCTTCTGCCTAGTATCTGCAATATCTAGATTACGCATCGTCAATTGCCCAATTCGATCCTCTGGTCCAAAGGCTGCTACCTGCGTTCTCTCCATTGAAAGTTTCTCTGGGTGATAACTAAAGTTCTCACCTTTTGTATCAATAATTGAGTAATCATCGCCTCGTCTAAGTCTTAAGACCACTTCACCGCTTACAGCCGATGCCACCCAGCGAGTTAGTGATTCTCTAAGCATTAACGATTGTGGATCGAGCCATCTTCCTTCATAAAGAAGGCGCCCAAGCTTTCTTCCTGATTGATAATAATTAGCCAGAGTCTCTTCGTTGTGAACTGCGCTTAGCAGGCGCTCATAGGCAATAAATAGCAGCGCCATTCCAGGTGCTTCATAGATGCCTCGGCTCTTTGCCTCAATAATTCGATTCTCAATTTGATCTGACATTCCAAGGCCATGTCGGCCACCGATCAAGTTAGCTTGCTTCATCAACTCAACGACATCACTGAAATCTTTATTATTTATTGCAACTGGTCTTCCCGACTTGAAGGTTATCTTCACATCTTCCTGGGCTATTGCTACTGCTTGATCCCAGAACTTGACTCCCATAATTGGCTCAACAATCTCAATAGAACTATTTAGCTCTTCAAGTTTCTTAGCCTCATGAGTTGCTCCCAAGATATTGGCATCTGTTGAGTAAGCCTTCTCAGCACTATCGCGATAAGGCAAGTTATGGCTCTTAAGCCAATCTGACATCTCTTTTCTACCGCCAAGCTCTGCGACAAAATCGCTATCAAGCCATGGCTTATAAATCTTTAGCTCAGGATTTGCTAGCAGGCCATAGCGATAGAAACGCTCTATGTCATTTCCCTTATAGGTTGAGCCATCGCCCCAGATCAAAACGTTATCTTCAAGCATCGCTCGAACTAGAAGTGTTCCCGTAACAGCTCTTCCAAGAGGAGTGGTGTTGAAGTAAATTTTTCCAGCGCTTCTAATATGAAAAGCACCAGATGCTAAAGCAGCAAGGCCCTCTTCAACTAAAGATTTCTTGCAGTCAATAAGGCGAGCAATTTCTGCTCCATAATCTTTTGCTCTTGAAGCGATACTTTCGATATTGCTCTCATCGTATTGACCAAGATCTGCGGTGTAAGCACAAGGAAGGGCTCCTTTCTGCCTCATCCAGGCAACTGCAACAGAGGTATCAAGGCCCCCAGAAAAAGCAATTCCAACTTTTTGCCCAACTGGAAGTGAGGCTAAAACTTTGCCACTGGATTGCTTTGAGGACATTAGCCAAGCCTAACTGAGAGCTCATCTTTAAGGCGAACCATTAAGGCAGGCTCAATCTTCCACTGCGTAATGATCTGCTCTAACTCAGCAATATCAGCCCTCTGCGCCGGAGCTCCAGTTTTGAAAGCGCGAATCATCAGATTTCTTGGTGTGTGCTCCCCCGCAACAAATTCGATGATATCGCTGCGATATCCCAAAATCTTTAACACGCCTGCTCTTATTGAATCGGTGAGAATATCGCCAACTCGCTCATGAATAATTCCATGTTTAATAGCAATATTCCATGGAGCTGGCGCCTCTTTCATCTGTCTTTGAATATCATGATGGCAGCAAGGGGCAACCAGAATCATCTCTACTCCACTTTTAACTGCCCAAGAAATCGCATCATCACTTGCTGTGTCACAGGCATGAAGTGCAATTGCAATATCAAAGTTAGCTAACTCTAGGTTTGCTATTTTCGTTGCCTGAAATGTAATTTCTTTACTCATTTTCAATTTCTCAACCAGAGCTACATTTCGCTCTCTACTGTCTTGCCTCTCATCAATACCTAAGGTTTTCACCTCATGCCCCTGCTTCTTTAAATACTTATGGGCTGCAAGGGTTAGATAGGCATGGCCACATCCCAGATCAATTACCTTCAGCTCTTGGTTCTTATCTCGCTTCTCATCAAGGCTATGACTCAAAATCTTTAGAAATTCTTGAACCTGAATGAACTTATCGCTCCTGCTGGGCTTTAGTTTTCCATTATGGTCTGAGATGCCCAGCTCGATAAATATTTCATCATCTGCGCTCAATAGCCGCTCTTTAGACCTATCGTGAGCTAGCTCAGCTGCATCTAGCTCAACTCGCTTTATTGAAAATTGAGCCTCACCTGACTTTGTTAAGCGAAGATTTATCTCCTGGCTTGTACTCTCAATCAAAATGTTTGCATAACCTAATTTAAACAACCTGGCTAAAGAGAGCTCACCTAGAGCAAGATTCTTTGTTGTGTCGCGCTTTCCATCATGGCTTACTGCCTGCCAATGTAGCCCTGCCTTAAGAGCAACTGGGCGAATATCGATCCGCACTTGCTCTGGTTGTTTGCCCTTAGCCTTTCCAGAAATGCAGATCCGCCTGATTGATTCTGGGCTAGTTAACACTTCTTGCGCGCGTGATAGCGCTTTATCTAGATCTTCAATCACGCGCTCTGCCTTCCTAAAATGAGGAAAAGTTAGAAGATAAGTCTAAGGCAGCACTTACTTGCTATTAGCAATCTTGCTAATTCTTTGCACCACGCAGCTTTCGAAGACTAGTCCGATCAATGTCTTTGCTTCGCTCGTGGCGCTTTCGTAGTTGAAGTTCAACAGCTTCGGCTGCCTCATCAAATGCTGCTAAATCATTAAAGCCGGAGCCCTCTGCTCGAAGAAGTGGCCCACTTCCATGGGAGGTGAGAATTACTCGATGAGAGCTCTTTCCAAATCTTGGGTTTGCCTCATGTTTTACATCGACATCAATTCTCTCTATTGGAATACTAAATCGAGTTAATCTCTCTAAGCGTTCAACTGCAATCTTTTGAAAATCTATCGCTAACGTTTCTCCATGGTTGTGAATTATTATCTTCATCGCTCTCCTAACGATCGCTAGAGCATAATCAAGCTTGTAACTATGCCAACGTACTCCTATCTCTGCAGCGCAGGCAAGAGCTATCCTCAGGAATTAACTGAGAATTAAGCCTGAATTTTTTACAGCAGCAGGAGAGTAATTGCTCCAGTTAGGCCTAGCGCTAGCGCTGTTGCTTGAGCAAGGATTGAAAGAGCGGTTTTGCGATCAGCAGCTTTATCTTCTGGATTTGCGACCTTTGAAATCTGACCGAGTTTTCCCAAGTTGAAAGTTCCAGCAAGGCCATAGGCAAGACAGAATTTTCTTCTGGATTGAATAAAGCCGACAGCAAAGACCATAAGTGGGGCAAAGAGAGTTAAACCTGAGGCTTGAGGGGCAGAGCTAGCAATTAAGCCGGTTGCCAGAATCAATGTTGCAACAAGACCAACAAGTGCAACTATTTGGCGGCTACGAACTTCGGCTTTGCCTAGATTACAAGTTCCAGGAATATAAGTATCGCTCACTAGAAAGCTTCTTCTAAATCCTCGTCTTCGGACCAAACCGCTTCAACATCTTCTTGTTTTTCAACCCAAGATAAGAATGAGAGAGCGCCTTTTATAGCAACAGCAATTAAAGCAACGAGCGCTGTAATTCTTCTGATTGCTTTAAACATGGCTTAATTCTATGGCAGCTTTGCTAAAGTTTCCAACGCAGCCATAGCAGCGTTATGTCCAGCAATTCCACTAACCCCACCGCCACGAAGCGCACCAGCACCGGCTAGGAAAATTCGCTCTGAATTAGTTTCAACTCCCCACTTTCTGCTATCCGCATCCTGCTTCCAAGGAAATTCGAGATCGCTATGAAAGATATTGCCTCTGGGTAGTCCAAGCTCTTTTTCTAACTCTTGCGGGGTTTTAACCTCAATACAGAGATGGCCGTCACTATCTTTAGCTAGATAACTCTCAATTGGCCTCTCCAGGTACTGGCTAAAACCATCCAAAATTCTCTTACTCACCTCAGCCTTAATCCGGTCATGCTCGTTATCAAAGAGTGAGGCTGGAAGATGCAAGGCAAAGAGAGTAAGGCTTTGATATCCAGCAGCTATCAAATCTGGATGAAGAATTGTTGGATCAGTGAGGGTATGACAGTAAAGCTCGGAGGGAATGACATCTGGAATTTGACCAAGTCTTGCTTGAGCAAAAGCCTGCTCTAATTCAAAGTAGCTCTCATTTACATGAAATGTTCCAGCGAAGGCTACTTTTGGATCAACGCCACTTTTTAGCTTTGGTAGCTCTTTCAAAACCATATTTATCTTCACCTGCGAACCATCTCGAAGTGGTGGCGCCTTAAAGTCAGTGATCTTCTCTAATACCGTAGGGGCGCAATTTGCTAGCGCAACTCTTGCTTCATAGCTCTGCCCATCTATCGTCTTAATCAGTAGATGATTATCACCTTGAGTAATTGAAGTAACCTCTTGGCTAGCAGCTATTTCAACACCTAGTTGCTTGGCCCTAATTAGCAGTTGATCCACTAGAACGCCCATCCCGCCTTTGGGAACTCGCCACTGCCCGCTTAAGTTTCCAATAACATGATAGATAAAGCACTTATTAGCCAGGTGATCATCAGCGCTAGTAAAGGTGCCGATAAGCCCATCGGTAAGGACTACACCTTTTACTAAATCATCGAAGAAATTATCGTACAGGCTCTGAGCTAAGGTATTTTCAACGAGCTCTATCCAGGTAAGTGGATCTACCAACTCCTTTATCTCTGACTCTGTTGGTACTGGCTTTAACATAGTTGGGGCAACTACTTCAGCAAACTCCTTAATAGATTGATAGAAGTTCTCCCAAGCGATTGCTTCATCATCACTTTCTGTTAGCTCAGAGAGTGAATCTCTACTTTCTTGATCAAACTCTGAATTAATCAATAGCCCCTTATCACTCTCACCATCAAAGTAGGGGGTATAGGAAGATACTTTTCGGCCAATAGTTTCAAAATCAAGTGATAAATCTTTAACGATTTGATCTGGTAGCAGTGAGACTAAATACGAATATCTAGAGAGTTTGGCATCAACTCCTTTAAATGCCTTAACACTCGTTGTTGCTCCCCCGAGTGAGGCGCTTTTCTCCAGAACTAAAACGCTCTTTCCAGCTTTCGCTAGATAGCAAGCTGCAACCAGGCCGTTATGACCACTGCCAATGACTACCGCGTCATATCTCTTCATAGAGATTTAAGGATGCGATCAAATGCCTCAGTAATAATCTCAGGGCTGGTTCCAAAGTTAAAGCGAATATATTGCTTATGGTTTGGCCCATACATATAACCACCTTTGAAAGCTACCTTTCCTCTCTCCAAAAGATGCTTGGCCGGGTCATCTCCTAAATTAAGAGCAGAGAGATCAAGCCAGGCCAAATAGCTAAAGTCAGGCTCTCGATAGGTAATCGAGGGAATCTTGCTATCAATTAGATTCCTGATCAAAACCTTATTCTCCTCAAGTGTTGCAATGACACCATCTAACCAATCAATTGATTGACTAAAGCCAGCAGCTGTTGCAACTGCTCCAAATATTGAGGCTCGATAGCCAACAGATTCAGGCATTGCGTTAATTCGCTGCTTTAGCTCATCTGATCCTGTAATGATTAGAGCGCATTTAAGTCCAGCTAGATTAAAGGCTTTTCCAGAGCCAGAGATAGCCACACATACTTCGCGGGCATCATCACTAATGGCCATAAAGGGTTGAAAATCGCGTCCTTTATAGACAAGTGGTGCATGGATTTCATCGCTTAAAATTACAACACCATATTTTTTAGCCAATGAAGCAAGCGTTACTAGCACTTCTTTTTCAAAGATAACTCCTACTGGATTGTGTGGATGGCAGAGCAGATGAACTTTTACTCCAGCTTTATATTCTCGTTCAATACCATCTAAATCAAGCCAGTAACTCTCTCCCTCTTGCTTTAGTGGAACATCAACTAAGGTTGCACTAACTTCTTTAGGCCAGGTCCAGAAATTTTCATAAACTGGAGAATTAACCATCAGTTTCTCGCCAGGCTTTAATAGAGTTCGAATTACTTCAACTGCTGCAACTCCAGCATCAGTTGCGGTGCGAATATGTGCAGGATCAACTTTCCATCCCCAACGCGTATCTGCAAACTTAGAAAATGCTTCAAATAGCTCTGGCATCGGACCTAAATAGCCCGTATCAGAGCGATTAACCATGTCATGAAGTGCTTGCTTAATTGGTTCTGCTATCGGGAAATCCATTTCAGCAACTGGTAGGGGCAGAACATCGCTGGGGAAAAATCGCCACTTAGCGCTCTTGCGGCCTCTTAGCTCATTTAGCCCAGGGGCTCTAACAACTTCGGCCATGGGTAGCAGTATGCCACTGCAATCAAATTAAATAAAAGGTGCTATCCCTTAACAGATCCAGCGAGCAATCCGCGCACAAAATATCTCTGTAGCGCAAAGAAAACAGCTACCGGCACCAATATAGAAACGAAAGCGCCTGCTGTTAATAACTCCCAATCTCCCCCTCTAGTTCCAGTCATCTCAGCAAGTCTGACCATAAGAGGAGCAATTTCACGTTTGCCGCCACCAAATGTAAGAGCAACAAGTAAATCATTCCAAACCCATAGAAATTGGAAGATTGCAAAGGAGGCAATTGCTGGAATGCTAAGTGGCAGCACTATTTGCCTAAAGAGTTTGAAGTAATCTGCGCCATCAACCCTTGCTGCCTCCATTAACTCTCTCGGCAATTGCGCAATAAAGTTATGGAGCAGAAATATCGCCAGCGGAAGTCCAAACATAGTGTGAGCTAGCCATATTGGAATAAAGGTTCCAGTAATGCCAAAACTTGGAATTATAGTAACGCTTCCAATATGAAGTCCTCCTGAAAAGAGCTGTAGCAGAGGAATTAGAGACATCTGAAGTGGAATTACTTGGAGAGCAAAGATTCCAAAGAAAATAAAATTTCTTCCCCTAAAGTCAAACCAAGCAATGGCATAAGCAGCAAAGATTGCAATTGTTATTGGAATAATTGTTGATGGGATAACAATGGCAAAGGTATTTACAAAGTATTGACTCAAAGGAGGAGTTGCGCCGCGACCTTCAAATAAGACTCTGCTGTAATTCTCAAGAGTAAATTCTGGCTTGGTAAGTACAGTCCACCAACCAGATGAGTTGATTCCTGTCTGAGGTCTTAAGGATGTAACAAATAGACCAAAGGTAGGAATTGTCCAAAGAACTGCCACCAAAATCGCTACAAAGCTAGCCCAGGGAGAGCTTAGATGGCTTTTAACTACTTCTACTTTGCCTTGCTTTATCGCCTTTGCCATCACCGCTCCGATCTCTCACGTCGCAGATGCATCACGTTATAGGCAACTAATGGAATAACTCCAAGGAATAAAATGATTGCTAGGGCGCTTCCAGTTCCATAATTAAGCGCTCTAAAAGACTGGTTGTACATCTCATTGGCTATAACGCTGGTTTTAAAGTTTCCACCAGTCATAGTTCTGATGATGTCAAAGACTTTAAGAGCCCCAATAGTAATTGTGCTTAACACCACGATGATGGTTCCTCGAATCATTGGAACTGTAACTTTTCCAAATCTCTTCCAGCCGCTTGCTCCATCAAGCATCGATGCTTCCAATATCTCCTCAGGGATTGCCTTGATTGCGGCAGAGAGAATCACCATGGCAAAGCCAGTCTGAATCCATACAAATACCACGATTAGTAAGAAGGTGTTTAAGGGCGCGGTTAATATCCAATTCGTTGGAACAAAACCTAACCACTCAGCTATCTGGCTAAGTAGACCAATTTCAGCAACTCGATCATTTGGTTGAAATTGATAGACAAATTTCCAGATAATTCCGGCTCCAACAAATGAGATTGCCATTGGCATAAAAATCAAAGATTTAACTAACCCAGGCCTCTTCATCCGATCTGTAAGCACTGCAATGGTTAATCCAAGAGAAGTTGAGGCAATGGGAGCGATAACCATCCAAATACCCGTATTTCGCAAAATCTGAAGAATTTCGGGTTGGGTAAAGGCCCAGATGTAATTCTCTAAACCAACAAAGTTATCTCCTCTTGCATCCCTGAAAGATAGATAAAGTGTTCTGATAGCAGGGGCTATCAAGCCTATAAAAAGGAAAATTAGCGCTGGGGCAAGAAAAAGGAAGTACTTAACATATCTCTGAACGCGCTCTGAAGTTCTTTCTGCTAAGTAAAAAGCAAGGCTGACAAATATTGCAAAGACAATTACTGTAATTACAAGCCCAGTTAGCTTTGAGGCAGCCTGTTCGAGTTGAGATTGGCGTGCTGCTAACTCAAGCATCAAGCCTCAACTCCCCCTGAGTGATTAATCCCTGTCGTAATTCTGATAACTTCTATAAACATTATTGCAAAGCGCGATACTTTGCGTAAGGGGTGTAGCAACTTTTCTAAGTGCTACACCCCTTACAACTACTACTTCTCAGAAGCTTTTAGGCTCCTTGAGATACCGAAGTCTTTTTAAGACTTAGGCCAGGACTTCTCGATTGCATCAAGAACAGCCTTATCGGACTTGTTCTCTGCAACCCAAGCAGTCATTTCTTTCCAGAATGAACCGGCACCAACAGCTGCAGGCATTGCATCTGATCCATCAAAACGGAAGATGGTTGCATTCTTGAGAATTTCAACCGCATTCTTATTTACTGGATCTGCAACATTTGCAGTATCTAGACCCTTGTTAGCTGAGAACCAGCCACCAAGTGCTGCCTTCTTGTTATTCCATTCAGGAGATGTTAGGTAAAGCTGAACTGCTCCAACTTCACCGCGATCTGAGAATGCGCCAACGAACTCTCCGCCACCAAGGGCAGGGCGTTGATCAGCAGTCACACCTGGGAAGTAGAAGGTAGTTATTCCGCCTTCAACATCAGTGTCGTCTGGAGTAACAATGGTTGCGCCGTAATCAGCGGAGAGAATTCCACCGATAAATGAAGCTTGGCGGTGCATTGCGCAGGATCCATCAACAATTCCAGCTCCACCCTCTTGGAAGGTAGTTGTGGCAATTGCTGAAACATTTCCTACGTACTTAGCATTCTTTAGAACCTTACCGGCTTCTTTAAGAACTGCTGCGACCTTTGGATCATTAAATGGCATAGTGTGATTAACCCAAGCATCATATGTTGCTGCGTCATTAACGCGAAGCATGATGTCTTCCATCCAGTCAGTTCCAACCCAACCTGTTGCATCTCCAGAGCCAAAGCCAACGCACCATGGTTGAACTTTGCCTTCTGCTGCAATCTTGTCAGAGAGAGCGAGTAACTCTGGCCAAGTTGTTGGAATTGTCCATCCGTTATCAGCAAATGTCTTTGGTGAATACCAGACGAATGACTTTACGTTTGCACCAAGTGGAGCGGCATAGAAGGTTCCATCAACGGTTCCATATGCCTTCCAATCTGCTCCATAGAATTCATCTGCATTAGCTGATACATCACTTGTTGCAGGGAACATCTTTCCAGTAGCAACCATCGCCTTTAGTAGACCTGGTTGTGGGAAGACTGCAAGATCTGGAGCTGTGCCACCTTCAACACGAACTGGAAGTTGTGCTTCAAATTCAGCAGTTCCATTCCAATTGATTGTGATGCCAGTGCACTCTTCAAATTCGGCAAATGATTCTTGATAAATCTCTGCCTCTGGGCTACGGATTGAGGAATAAATTTCTACCTCTGTTCCGTCAAAGCCTTGATACGCTTCGTAGGCATCACAATTTGCGCCACCAGCAGAATCGTCTGAGCTGGAGCATGCGCTTAATACAAGTGATAGCGCTGCGAATAAAGAAGTCGCCAACAGAAGTCGACGACGCCGCAATGATGCGGTCATATAGTTTCCCCTTTCGAAAGGACCATAGAAGTTCCACAGATTTCTCTGAGGAGGTTAGAGCGCATCTTTCTCTGGGGCCCCCTGCCAAGCAATAGTTAGCCTCTGTAAACGGGCCGTAAATAACTAACTATTTTGTTATCTTCCCCAGCCAGACGGTGCTCTCAGCGGGCAGGGTGAGCGTGTCTGACTTTAACTGAGCCTTAGCCGATGAGGAGAGGATGATCTGGCAATCGCTCTCAAGTTTAAGTTCAAGGCTCTGGCCTGTGGTGTTGGCATAGAGGAAAAAATCATCCCCCCGGCTAAAGGCTAGAACTCCCTTGGGGGTATCAATCCAAGTAATCCCATTTGATGGCGCTATCTGACGCGATAAAAGTTTTCTCATGTGAAGTGACTTGCGATAAAGAGTTAGATGGCTATCTGCATCTACTTGGGTTTCAACGCATTGATCTTGCCAAGTGCTTGGAATTGGCAACCAAGGTTTTGTAGTTGTGAATCCATAATTTGGTAATTGAGAACTCCAAGGAATTGGAATTCGAGCGCCATCTCTCCCTTTATCAACACCTTTGGTTCTAAAAAAGACTGGATCCTGGCGATCTTTATCTTCAAGGTTGCCATCTTCAAGCCCTAGCTCCTCGCCCTGATAAATATAAATACCGCCGGGAAGGCCATGAGTTAAAAGCGCCATCGCTCTTGCTCTCTGCCTTCCTAATTGCCCTCGTCCCAGCCTTGTTACAAGTCTTGGAGAATCATGATTTGAAAGCACCCAGGTAGGAGAGGCGCCAACTTGCCCGACTTCAGAGAGAGTTTTATTGATTGCACTTACTAGAAATTCTGAATCCCAGGGCGCGATTAGAAAGTCAAAGTTAAATATCTGATGCAATTCATCACTTCTTACATAACGCATCGCTCTTGAACTGGGATGAACCCATGCCTCGGCAACGCTCATCTTCTGACCTGCGTAGGAGTCAAGAATTTTTCGCCAACTGCGATAAATCTCGTGAACTCCCTCTTTATCAAAAAATGGAACATCAGCAAGAAGTGATTCGCGCTCAACTCTATCCATATCACTAACATCAAGGCGAAGGGCTCTAGTCAATCCTTCTGGATCCCTATGATCTCTAAAAATATCTTCCTTAACTAATCCATGAGCAACATCTATTCGAAATCCATCAACGCCCTTATCAAGCCAAAAGCGAAGCGTCTTTTCAAAATCTTTTTTTACCTCATCGTTTTCCCAATTCAAATCAGCTTGCGTGGAATCAAACAAATGCAGATACCACTGGCCAGGTTTGCCATCTACTTCCTTAACTCTGCTCCAGGCAGGACCTCCAAATATTGAGCACCAATTATTTGGCGGAATCTCTCCACTTTCACCTCGTCCATCATAGAAATGAAAGCGTGAACGCTCTAAAGATCCAGGCAGCGATTGAAGAGCTGCCTTAAACCACTGATGCTCTGTTGAGAAGTGATTCGGAACTAAATCAACGATGATTCTTAAATCAGATTTATGCGCTGCTTTTATCAAATTAACAGCATCTTCCATGCTGCCAAATCTTGGATCAACCGCTCTTGGATCTTGAACGTCATAGCCACCATCATTATTTGGTGAGAGATAAAAAGGACTTAGCCATATTGCATCGATGCCAAGTGATTTCAGGTAAGAAAGTCGTGAAATTACGCCAACTAAATCTCCCTCGCCATCACCATTAGTGTCTTGAAAGGAGCGTGGGTAAACCTGATAAATCGCAGAATTTGACCACCAATCCAATGCTTTTTGGCTATTAATTTCTATGCCTCCAAGCGCCTGGTGGAATTCCTTACTACCAAGGTAGTTGGAAGAGTTAGTGAATGTGATTCGCTCTTAGGAAGCTTTAATCGCTCCATAATCGACCATGCAGCCATCTCCCCCATTAGGGAGACGGGCTGCTCAATAGTGGTTAGGTCTGAAAACTCCGCCATTTCATGGCCATCAAATCCAATAATTGAAATGTCATCAGGAACTTTTAATCCATTTCTTCTAATTGCTTGTAGCGCGCCAAGTGCCATCTCATCTGATTGGCAAAAAATTGCTGTTGGCCTATCTGCTCTCGCCAATAAATCATCCATCGCTCTACTTGCGCCATGCATGGTGAAATCACCAAAGACTTCACGAGTTGGCTTAAATTCCAATCCACTCTCAGCTAGAACCTGCATAAATCCCTTACGGCGATCTTGTGGAACACTAAAACCAAATGGGTCATCGGGCCGGCCGGATAGAAGTGCAATCTTTTTATGGCCTAAATTAACTAAGTGCTGAGTTGCTGTCCTTGCCCCTGCAACATCATCAATAGCCACGCTAGAACATTGCGCATGATGCATTCCAACAAGTGCGATTGGAATTCCAAGGCTTAACATCGAATCAAACTCTTCCTCAGTTGGTGGAAGGCTGATCACAATCAAGGCATCTACCCGACCTTTTAGCAATTGATGTTGGAATAATCGCTCGCGCCCTTTCATCTGCGAGAAGTTATAGAGAAGCAGATCAAGGCCTGCCTCTCTAAGGGCTTGCTCTGCGCCATTAATAACTTGAGCGAAATACCATCTAGAGATAAAAGGGGCCACTACTCCAACGGAATTAGTCCTTCCAAATAAAGCTTTGGCAGAGCTTTGCGGGATGGGATAACCAAGTTTCTCTGCAGCATCAAGAATTTTCTTACGAGTTTCAGGATTAACATGATTTAAACCTCGAAGAGCTCGCGAAACGGTGGCGATAGAGACTCCAGCCTCAGTTGCGACTTCCTTAATACCGGCTGCCATGAAAACCTTTCAAAGCCCTTAATGCAAAGAGCTAAATAGAGATTGTAAAACTCTGTAAGCGGCTAAAAATAGACTGTAAAACTGAAAATGGCTACCCTGCCTTCTCATGGCAATCACGCTGGCGCAATCGCGAAAGATCGCCGCGGAGATCGCAAAGAAAAACCCCAGATTCAAACCCATAATCAAGCAATCTGGGCCTTGTCCTCTTGGTCTTAAAACAAAGAAACCCTTGGAAAGTAATTTTTCAACACTTGCTTCATCAATTCTCTCTCAGCAATTATCTACTAAAGCTGCCGCAACAATTATTGGAAGAGTTAAGAACCTATCTGGCGGCCGAATTTCACCGAGTGGGATTAGTCGAATAAGTAGAAGTGATTTAAGGCAAACTGGTTGCTCATCAGCCAAGGCGAGAGCCTTAGAGGAGTTAGCTCAAGCCGCCCTTAGCTCAAAGGTTTCTATGAGCTCTCTTCATCGCCTAGAAGATGAAGAAATTAGAGAGCAGCTTCTGCCGCTCTTTGGAATTGGAGTCTGGACTGTTGAGATGTTTTTGATGTTTCAACTAGGCAGACAGGATGTGTGGCCGGTGGGAGATCTTGGAGTCAGACGTGGTTGGGAGAAGGTTCATCGCATGAGAGGTGAGATAAAGCCAGCTGAGCTTCTTAAATTAGGTGAAACCTATAGCCCATATCGCAGCCATTTAGCTTGGTATTGCTGGCGCGCTACTGAAATTGCCTAGGAGTTTTTTGGTTCAAGTGTTAGCGCTACTGAGTTGATGCACCAACGTTGATCAGTTGGCACTGCATAACCTTCACCTTCAAAGACATGTCCAAGATGTGAACCACAAGAAGCGCAACGAACTTCTGTTCTGATTCGCGGAGCAAGTGAGCGATCCTCTAATAGCACCACTGCATCATCACTTTTTGGGGCATAGAAAGAAGGCCAGCCGCAGCCTGAGTGGAATTTAGTCTCACTTCGAAAGAGCTCTGCGCTGCATGCTTTGCACTTAAAAACGCCAATGGTTTCACTCTCATAATACTTTCCAGTAAATGCAACTTCTGTTCCAGCTTTTCGCAATACATCATAGGAGAGTGGATCTAGGCTTTTAGCTAAACTTTCATCATCTAATTGAACTGGAAATGCCTTTCCAGTCTTGGGATTGATTTTAGGAAGTTCAGATTCGCTATAAGACATTACTTTCTCCTTAAGCCTTTAGAGCTGGATATGCAATCCCAGTACTTGAGTGACAGTCATATCCATTGGGATTCTTCTCTAAATATCTTTGGTGGTATTCCTCCGCCAAGAAATATTCATGTCCATCTGCACTTTGAATCTGAGTAACAATTTCACCAAGTCCTGCGCTCTTAAGCACATCGTTATAAACCTGACGAGTTTTTTGGGCAAGCTCTAACTGCTCAGCAGTGGTAGTAAATATTGCGCTGCGATACTGGGTTCCAATGTCTCCGCCTTGCTTATTTAGTGAGGTTGGATCATGCATCACCCAGAACTCTTCAAGAAGTCTTTGATATGAAATTTGCTCTGGATCAAAAACTACCTCAACCATTTCAGCGTGATTAGTTTTTCCAGTGCAGACCTCTTGATATGTTGGTGATTTAGTAGTTCCACCCATATATCCAACTGAAGTTGTGATCACTCCAGATAGATTCCAGAATCTTCGCTCTGCTCCCCAGAAGCAACCAGTTGCAAAATACGCTCGTTCTTTCATGGGCCAATATTGGCAGAGGAATCACTGATAATCTTTTCCAAAGCGCCCCCGTAGCTCAGGGGATAGAGCACCGCCCTCCGGAGGCGGGTGCACAGGTTCGAATCCTGTCGGGGGCACTTGATCTAAGAAATATTCAAAATTCAATTTAATTACAGAGCTCTAGCGCTCTACCTCACTAACTTTCTGTGAAATCGCGGGGCGAGACTCTTGAGTTAAGATGTTTTGGCGGGGATAATATGGCAGTAATCGCGCCCAAATCTGGTTCGCATTACACCCAAAGACGCAAGAATGGTCAATCTCGGTTTCCCCGAACTGCCCCTTGCCTGAATATTGATGAGGTCTTATGAGCTTGGATTGGCGCCACCGCGCTGCGTGCCGCGATATTGACCCTGAACTCTTCTTTCCTGTTGGAAATACTGGGCCTGCGATTGCTCAAATTGAAGAAGCTAAAAAAGTCTGTATGCCTTGCATAGTTAGACAAGATTGTTTGCAATGGGCACTTGAAAGCGGCCAAGACTCTGGAGTCTGGGGCGGGCTATCTGAGGATGAAAGACGAGCTATGAAGCGCCGCGCTGCTAGAAATCGTGCACGTTTATCTGAAAATAACTTCGAGGAGTAATTCTTTAACGCTCTAGCGGAAAAGAAATCTGAACCTGAGTTCCAATATTTGGTTTAATAAACTCTATTTTTCCAGCTAACTCATTTTTAGTTAGAGTCTGAACAATCTGCAAACCGAGATTTGTGTTTGATTCAAGTGAGAAGTCCCCTGGAATTCCGGCTCCATTATCCACAACTGTTACAGTCATAGATTTTCCACTTCTATTAATTCTTAGCTCTACCAAATCACCACTTTGACTCAAACCATGCTCTAAAGCATTGTGGATCAACTCTGTTAATACCAAGGCAAGAGGCGTTGCAACCATTGAGGAGATAGGGCCAAATTGGCCGACCTTCTTTATCTGGATCTCATTTGGCCTGATATTTAACTCTGATGCACCTTGAATTATCTTGGTAATGACCTCATCAAATTGCACTAAATCCTGCGCGGTAGCAGAGAGAGTCTCGTGAACCAGGGCAATTGAAACCACCCTTCTAACCGCCTCCTCAATAGCAGCGCTAGCTTTTGGATCATCAATTCGCCTTGCTTGAAGGCGAAGCAGAGCTGAAACAGTCTGCAGATTATTCTTTACCCGATGATGAATCTCTCTAATGGTGGCATCTTTACTGATTAAAGCTCTATCTTTCCTTCTTAGCTCTGTAACGTTGTGAACAAGAACAACAGCCCCAATTCGATTATCACCTTCAGTTAATGGCATTGCTAAAAGATCCAGTACTCCGCCACTGTTTTCAAACTCATCTCGCCTCAATTGCTTACCACTCATAGTTATCTGCCAATTCTCCTCCCGTGGATTAAGCGGTGAAGATTGGCTAACAAGAGAATCTAAAACTCGACCAAGGTTCTGCCCTTCAAGGTCTTTATCCCAACCAATTCGATTGAATGCAGATCGAGCATTTGGACTAGCAAAGAGAACTTCTCCTGCAACATTTAGTCTTACCAAGCCATCGCCAACTCTTGGAGCAGCCTCTGCCAGATAGACATTGTCCTTTACGGGAAAGTTTCCCTCAGCAATCATTCGATAGATGTGGTTAGCAATCTCGCGATAATTTAATTCCAGCCGTGACGGCGTTCTCATCGTCTCAAGATTTCTATGACGTGAAATTACTGCTATTACTCGACCAGCAAAAAAGACTGGAATGCACTCAACCTTGATCTTTATCTCTCCAACTTGCTCAGCCCTACTATCTCTAACAATCTCACCACTTGATAGCGCTTGATCAATATCTGGTCTAGACCCCCATGCCACCTCATTGCCCATTAAGTCTTGAGTAAAAACTGTTGCTGCCGTCATAGGGCGAATCTGGGCAATAGTGCGATGTCCCTCCGGCCAACTCTTTTCATCTTTGCGCTTTGGAATCCATAACACTAAATCTGCGAATGAAATGTCAGCAAGCAATTGCCATTCAGCAGTTAATTCGCCAAGACGCAATACATCATCACTTGTTAGCGAACTCTGATCTGAGAGCAGATGGCGAAAAGGCATAGGCGAAAGAGTACTTCAGATTATTTTATGGAGATAAGTGGCTAACTCCCGGAGCGCTCGAGAGAGGCTACTGCGAGAGTTAACTTCAGATAAAGTGGCATATCGATTGCGTGCCCGCTCTAAATTGCCATACTCATAGGGCATAAAGAAGTGAGGCTTGCCGTCGATCTTGCTTCTAAAGCTTTTGCGAAAAAGGGGGCGGCTGGAGCTACTACTCTCTTTGTTGAGTAGATAAATCACATTTAGCTCGGATGAGAACATCTTTAATGACTCTTGGAATTGCTCTAATTGATAGAGGGCGCGGCTATCTTGATGAATTACGTAAATTAGATGAGAACAACTACTCAGGGCCTGCATAAAAAACTTTCCTCTTGTGCGTCGATCAGATACCGCTTGACTCATTACCGGCGCGCTTCCAACATCAATAAAGACGCTCTCATTTTCTCTAGATTCAATCTCATCAAAAGAAGCAATGCTCTGAAGGGATAGAGCGTTATTAAGAGAACTTCGCTGATAACTCATTCTCTCCCCCACCATCTGAGACAGACTCTGCTGGGAAAGATCTGCATCGATGAGCAACATCTGAGCTAATTTGGAGTATTCCTGGGCGGTATTTAGCGCAAGAGTTGAAATTCCAGGAGAGCCATCAGAGCCAGTAAATAAAACCCAAGAATCTCTACGGAATGAGTCTCCAGTTGGGAGAACCTCATTACTTACTCTTAAAGCCTGATTAGCTTGTTGCAATATCTCATCACTACTAAATCTCTTATCCACATCAAGAATAAGAATTGAAAGATTCTCATCAGTTTCTCTTCTTATCTCGCGCCAATCTAATCCAAAGTCCCTATCCGAAATTATTAAGATGCGAACAGCAGAGATGCTTGAAATTAACTTTGAATCAAAATCTGATGGCGACAGTAGGCGCTTTTGGAGCAGGAAGTCATGTTTTAGCAGAACTTCAATAACTTGGTCTTCAACTTGATGAGAGCTTAGTGCGGTGATTAAATTTATTTTCACCGATTTCCCACCAGGATAAAGTCGTAATTTCCCATATCCTCAATCAGGTTTTGAATTATTGGCCTTGGGACAAGAAGCGTTAATACTAAGTCCCCTCCTAGAGTATTTGCCTGGTTATCTATTTGATCTATGACCAAATCACTTGCAATCAAGCGACTTTTATATCTGCCAGATTCAAGGCTTTGCGAGCGTATTTCAGATTTAGTGATTCCATAAATATCAACTCGTTGTCCACTGCCAATATCTTTTGGCACTTGAGAAAAGGCGATAGCAATCGGAACCTGCTGGAGCTGCTGATCTACCTGGCTACTTAGTGCATAGGCTGGTATCAATTCGTCAATTCCAATTTCTCTAACTACAGAGCTTCCAATGATTGAGACCTGTCCATCGATATAGTTTCCAGCATTACCAGGTAACAAAACTTTGCTGATAACCACATCTTCTGCCGTAATTACCTCTCCTTTGTCAAGGTCAACCGCTGCGCTCCAAACTGTGATCATCCGGCTCGATGAATTGGAGATGACTAGAGCTGAGATAAATGAAGCAGCGATTAAGCATCCACCTAAAATCGTTTTAAGATAACTACGGACAGAGAAGTTAAAGGAATTTTTCTGAAGCTTATTGGTATTTTTCATTGGCAATGAATATCCAATTTCTTGCCCTCATGAGCCCCTACTTCCACAACCAAAATGCAGGTATTAACAAGCTGTGGACAATGCCTCATCCTTTTAGATGATAGTTATTTCGCATTTAATAACCATGCTCACTCTATGAAAAATGAAGCAGGAATAAGAAGTAAAAGATTTGATCTGTCTGATTATGATTTATTGGATCATCCGGCATTAGAGCTATTTGAGCAAAATAGCTTTTATTCAACTCCTCTTTTTGGAAGAGATGTAAGCCAGGAAAGCAACAAGCTCTATCTAATTCCAACTAGCCATGGCGAGAACTATGAAGCAGATTTTGCCCCCACTCCTTCTACTCTTGCAGAACTTCCCAATGCCACGCGCTGGACTCTGACTTATCTAATTACCACTCTTGAGATTATGGCTGCAAGGCGCCCCGCATCTCAAGTTGCTCGTACCACACACCGCTACACCTATAACTCACTTCTTACTCAAGTAGGAAGCTTGAAGGAGGTTCCCAAGATCAAAAGTGTTAGAAGAAGCCAGCCAATAGTTGGAGTCGTTGAACTAAACGCAACATTGATTTTCAAAGAGAGAATTAGGGCTCTTGTTGCACGCTTTGAAGGGGTCGATCATAAATGGCTCTGTACTGAGTTAAGCCTTATATAGAAAGCTATGCAGCTCCATGGCAGCGTTTATATTTCTTTCCAGATCCACATGGGCAAGGTGAATTTCTAGATACTCCGCCATTTACTGCAGGTGATGAGCTTGAAGCCTGGCCACTCTCGCTTGGCGATGAGTATCGAAGCTCTTGCTTTGGAGCAGCTGGAGTAACGCCCTTTGCTTCGACGTGTTCATTTTCAACCTTGACTTCAACATTAAACAAGAATCCAACTAGCTCTTCCTTAATTGCATCCATCATTCCAGAAAATAGCTCATATCCCTCTTTTTGATATTCAACAAGTGGATCTCGCTGCGCCATCGCGCGAAGACCAATTCCTTCTTGAAGATAATCCATCTCATAGAGATGCTCGCGCCACTTTCTATCTAGGACAGAAAGGAGAATCTTTCGCTCAAGTTCACGCAGGACTTCAGCACCTAGCTCTTGCTCCCGTTTTGCATAGGCAGCAAAAATGTCGTCTAGGACTTTAGCGGTGAGGAAATCAGTATCTAAGCCAGTTCTGCCACCAACTTCAGCTTCAATATCTTCAACTTTAAATGAGATGGGATAAGTTGCTTTCAGAGCGGTCCAGAGTTGATCTAGATCCCACTCTTCAGGAAATCCTTCATTAGTTGCTGCTCCAACATAACCGCGAATCGTATCTTCAATAAATCCTGTAACTTGCTCCTTGATATCAGCACCCTCTAATACTTCTCGTCTTTCGCGATAGATAACCTCGCGCTGACGGTTCATCACATCGTCATATTTAAGAACGTTTTTACGCATCTCAAAGTTCTGTGATTCAACTTGAGTCTGCGCAGATTTAATGGCATTGGTGACCATCTTTGATTCAATCGGCGTATCTTCTGGAATGCCTGCAGCGCTTAAGAAACGCTCGACAAGAGCTGAGTTAAACCTACGCATCAACTCATCTTGAAGTGAGAGATAGAAACGAGATTCACCAGGATCTCCTTGGCGACCAGATCGACCACGGAGCTGATTATCGATACGGCGTGACTCATGTCGCTCAGTTCCTAAAACATAAAGTCCACCAAGTGCAACAACTTCATCATGGCCTTTGGAGACAGCAGCTTTCTGTCTTTCAATTTCAGCTGGCCACATCGCTTCATACTCTTCAGGGCTTTCAACTGGCGAGATTCCCTGACGTTGTAATTCATAATCAGCCATAAATTCTGGGTTTCCACCAAGCATGATGTCAGTTCCACGACCTGCCATATTTGTTGAAACTGTGACAGCTCCGACCGTTCCTGCTCTTGCGATAATGGCCGCTTCACGTTCATGCTGCTTAGCATTTAATACTTCATGCGGAATACCTTTGCGTCTAAGAGCGCTTGAGAGAACCTCTGACTTTTCAACGCTAACAGTTCCAACCAAAACCGGTTGTCCCCTCCGATGGCGCTGGGCAATATCGTTAGCTACCGCTTCAAATTTGGCATCCTCTGTCTTATAGACCAGATCTGACTGATCAAGTCGTTGCATGACTTTATTGGTTGGAATCGGAATTACTCCAAGCTTGTAAATCTGCATGAATTCTGAAGCCTCAGTCATCGCTGTTCCGGTCATACCAGCTAACTTGTCGTACATGCGGAAGTAGTTCTGCAAGGTTATTGTGGCCAGAGTCTGGTTTTCATCTTTGATCTCAACCCGCTCTTTTGCTTCCAGTGCTTGATGTAGACCTTCGCTATAGCGACGGCCAGAGAGAACTCGGCCGGTATGTTCATCAACAATTAAGAGCTCGCCACTCATGATCACATAATCTTTATCGCGCTTAAATAGCTCTTTAGCCTTAAGAGCATTATTTAGATAGCCAATCATTGGAGTGTTTACTGCTTCATAGAGATTTTCAATACCTAGTAGCTCTTCAACCTTTGAAACTCCAGCATCAAGAATTCCAGTATTACGCTTCTTTTCATCAACTTCATAATGCTCACCGCGAGTTAAGCGCGATGCAATATTGGCAAATTCTTGATACCACTTCGTTGCCTTATCAGCAGGTCCACTGATAATCAGAGGGGTTCTGGCTTCATCAATCAAGATTGAGTCAACTTCATCCACGATGGCAAAGTTATGTTCACGCTGCACGCAATCGGCCAAGTTCCAAGCCATATTGTCTCGAAGGTAATCAAAACCAAATTCATTATTTGTTCCATAGGTAATATCGCAGTTGTACTGTTCGCGGCGCTCTGCTGGGCTCATGGATGCCAGGATTACCCCGACCTTTAAACCTAAAAATCTATGGATGCGTCCCATCCACTCGCTGTCACGCTCTGCTAGATAATCATTGGTAGTAACAATGTGAACCCCTAGACCAGTGAGTGCATTTAGGTATGAAGGAAGAGTTGCTACCAAAGTCTTTCCTTCACCGGTTCGCATTTCTGCAATATTTCCGCGGTGAAGTGCGGCGCCTCCCATAATTTGAACGTCGTAGTGGCGCTGTCCGAGTGTTCGCTTTGATGCCTCTCTGACTAGAGCAAAAACTTCTGGAAGAAGGTCATCTAAATCTTCTCCTGCCGCAAGGCGTGCTTTGAAGGTATCGGTCATTGCCCTTAGCTGCTCATCGCTCATCGCGACATAAGTTGCTTCGTGTGAGTTAACAAGATCAGCAATCTTTTCTAATTGCTTAAGTGCGCGCCCTTCTCCGGCACGCAGAATCTTGTCGAGAATGGCAACCACGGATCAACCTTCCACTTGATGAAATAGGGCTCTATCGTATTAGTAGGCGGTGGGCTGACGCACATACCGTTGCAGCGCCCAAAACTGTCAGATTTCTCTCCCTTAAAGCCCGAAAGGCGCTATCTAACGTAGCCCCGGTGGTCAGTACATCATCGATGAGCAAGATTGGTCTTTCCCTTACTAAATCATCACTTCTAAGCCTAAAGGCACTGGCCATATTGCTCTGGCGCGCAGTATAGGAAAGTTCGCTCTGATCTCTAACGCTCTTCTGATGAATAAGTAGTTCCTTCCAGCGCCATCGCATTCCATTTTTTTCCTTTTGCAGCTCAACTAATTTATCAAGGATTGGGTGGAGAAACGATCCACCTCTTTTTCTTATCGCAGATTTAGTTGAAGGAATCGGAACTAGTAAGCAGTGCGAAATACTTAGCGCCGGATTGTCTAATTCAAATTTCTCTAAAGCAGTACTTAGCGCTCTTGCCATCCAAAATTGTGCGACTCTATTTCTACTCTCTTTGGCTTGAATTACAATTCTAGAACTTGCTGCGTTATAAGCAAGGATTGAATTAACTGCTAAACCTTTGATATATCGCCGCTGGACAGGTGCAAGCCAGAACTGCTGACACTTTAAACAAAGTGGTGCAAACTCAACTTGACAGTAAATACATATTTTTGGAAAGACTAATGAAGTTAGAGCTGAGAAAATTCCTTCTTTTCTTCTATCAAAGTCCACTTAGACATTTTTAGCAAAGCATGTGAATAAACTAAGTGCTTAGAACTTCAATGTGTGGGTAACTCACCTATGGGAACTTCAGTTATTGGTTGACCTTGAGTCAATGGAAGAGTCAAAACAAATTGTGCGCCAGCGCCTAGCTCTGACCAGAGCTTAATGTCGCCGCCATGAAGGTTTGCATCCTCTCTAGCAATTGATAGTCCAAGGCCTGTTCCACCTCTTATGCGAGAGCGCGACGGATCTGCGCGCCAGAAACGATCAAAGACTCGCTCTAGGTGATGAGTGGCAATACCAACTCCATAATCTCTAACTGCAAGTGAAACTGCGCTCGAACCAGCTTTGACTGTTAAGTCCACGGGATTTCCTTCAGCATGATCAATAGCATTTCCTAATAAATTGCGCATAATCCGCTCAATACGTCGCGAATCCCCATCAATTAAAACTTCATCCTCTGGGACATCGATTCGAATTTTCACATCTCTTTGCTTAGCATCCATCGCCAAATCTTCTACGCAGCGATTAACTAGCTGAACCAGATCAATTTTTGACAGAGACAAAGTGGCAACTTGAGCATCAAAGCGGCTGACCTCTAATAGGTCAGTTAACAATTCTTCGAAGCGATCAATCTGAGAGAGAAGAAGTTCAGCACTCCTTGCAATAGTTGGGTCAAATCTCTCTCTAGCTGCAAAAATCACATCAGATGCCATACGAATAGTTGTTAGTGGAGTTCGTAGCTCATGCGAGACATCAGAGACAAATCTCTGCTGAAGTCTTGAGAGATTCTCTAAACGAGTAATCTGTTTGGCAAGAGTATCTGCCATATCATTGAAAGCAGTCCCAAGTCGGGCAACTTCATCACTTCCTTTAACTTGCATTCTCTTTAAAAGGTCGCCTGCGGAGAGTTGCTCAGCTACTTCAGCGGCATACCTGACGGGCTTAATAACTTGCCTTAAAACTACTGAGGCAATAACCATAATCAATGCCATCAGAATAAGTCCTGTGCCCCACATCGAACGACCCATGAGATCAATGGTTTGCTGCTGTGATGCAAAGTCAAAAAGCACATACATCTCATAGCGACCTACAGACTTAATATCTATCCGATGTCCAACAGCAACTCCAGCAACGCTCTCACCATTGAAATATCGCAAATTAGTGCGCTGCCAATGAATCTCATCATCTTCTTTAACGAGTTGCCTTAACTCGCTTGGAATTGACGATGGTTCAAGGAAGTTTGAAGTAGATCTTGAGGGAATGCGAGCGAGCCTTTTGCCAGTGCTACTAAGAAGTGCAATCTCTCGGCCCGAGGCTTTTGCACTGACATTTGTAGACTTGACAATTTCATCGACAATTGTTTTGTAATCGGTATTTTTATTGAGGCTACCAATTAAGAAGCGATAGTCAGCATATTGAATTGCAGCTTCACCTTCAGAAATTGCTGCCGAAATCTTCTCTTCAATAATCCCATCAGAGATGCGGTTATAGAGGTTGGAGCCAAGGAAATAGATTAAAGCTATCGAGATAATACTTGATACTGAAAATACTTTTCTAAATAAAGAGGTTCTAAAGTATTGAGTAATCTTCACTTTTGTCAGAGTCTCTAACTTCTATTACCTAGTGCGCCTGCCCTATATCCAATGCCGCGAACCGTGCCAATGATTGTTGGATTCTCAGAGTCATGCTCAATCTTGGCGCGCAACCTTTGAATATGAACATTGACTAAACGGGTATCGGTTGAGTGGCGATATCCCCACACTTCACCAAGTAAAGCTTCTCGAGTAAAGACTCTTCCTGGTTCTTTCGCTAGTGATACTAAGAGATCAAATTCAAGACGCGTTAAAGGAATCTCTTTTCCTGCTCGAGTGACTGTGTGCTCCACAATATCAATGGCTAAATCACCGATAGTAAGAGTGCTTGAGCTCTCTCCGCCTGTTCTACGTAGCCTTGTCCTAATTCGCGCTACTAACTCTGATGGCTTAAATGGCTTGACCATGTAGTCATCAGCGCCTGCTTCAAGTCCTCTAACAATGTCATGGGTATCACTCTTTGCAGTGAGCATCACGATTGGTACCCGCATAGAGTGTTTACGAATCTCTTTACACACTTCAATTCCATCAAGACCAGGAAGCATGATGTCTAGTAAAACTAAATCTGGCGGATTATTGCGAAAGACTTCAAGTACTTCATCGCCCCGACTAACTAGGTCGACTTCAATACCTACGCCATTTAGAACAATTCCCAACATTTCGGCAAGGTCTTGATCGTCATCAACGACCATTACCGAAGTCATTAGCTACCGTGCTTCCAAGAGTTTAGATATTCATTCTGAATTGGAGTCAAAGTATCAATAGTTGCACCCATTGACTTCAATTTCAGACGAGCTACTTCTTTATCAATTTCAACTGGAACCATGTGTACTCCAGCGCCAAGTCCCTTTGCACTCTTTACTAGCCATTCAGCGGTGAGAGCTTGATCAGAAAATGACATATCCATTACAACAGCAGGGTGACCCTCTGCAGCTCCTAAATTTACTAGACGGCCTTCAGCAATTAGAAGGATTCTTCGTCCATTTCCTAGTAGGTACTCATCGGTTTGATGGCGAATTTTTGAGTTCTTCTGTGAATTCTTCTCAAGCCAGGCCACATCAATTTCAATATCAAAGTGACCAGCATTAGCCAAGATTGCGCCATCCTTCATCAACTGGAAATGCTCAGCTGCAATAACTGTGCGATTACCGGTAACAGTAATAAAGATATCTCCTACTTTTGCTGCCTCTGCCATTGGCATAACGCGATAGCCCTGCATAAGTGCATCAAGTGCTTTAGTTGGATCAATCTCAGTAATTACAACTTCAGCGCCCATTCCTCTAGCGCGCTCTGCTACTCCCTTGCCGCAATAACCAAAACCAGCAACGACAAACACTTTTCCAGCAATTAATTGGTTTGTAGCACGAAAGATTGCATCAATAGTTGATTGACCTGTGCCATAGCGATTATCGAACATATGCTTGGTATCGGTGTCATTAACAGCAATCATTGGGAAAGTTAGTGCGCCATCTTTTGCCATCTGCTGAAGACGAATAACGCCAGTGGTTGTCTCCTCGCATCCTCCAGTGATATTTGGAAGTAGTTCAGTTCTTGTGGTGTGTAGGGTGTTTACCAAGTCGCATCCATCATCGAAGACTTGGTGTGGAGCAATATCAAGGGCAGCATTGATGTGTGAGTAATAGCCATCACGATCAACTGCGTTTCTAGCAAATACGCTAATTCCATATTCATAAACCAGAGCAGCTGCAGTGTCATCTTGAGTTGAGAGTGGATTAGAAGCACATAGCGCAAGCTCTGCCCCTCCAGCTTTTAAAGTTCTCATTAGATTGGCAGTCTCAGTTGTTACATGCATGCAGGCAGCAAAGCGAACACCTTTAAATGGCTGCTCTTTTTCAAATCTCTCTCTGATTTGAGCAAGTACTGGCATATTGCGCTCAGCCCATTCAATCCGCTTCTTTCCTTCAGCAGCAAGTGAAGCATTAGCAATGTCATGTTTTGGCGTAGTCATAGTTGTTGGATTCACTTAAATTTCTCTCCTGATGGGTTTAGAGCTTGCCTCTGATTAGAAGGCGTAGTTTACCCGTTTCTGATTAACTGCAAGACCAGATCTCGCATAGAAGCCATCTGCTCTTGGGTATCGGCCTCAACATTTAGCCTTAATAACGGCTCAGTATTTGAAGAACGAAGGTTAAACCACCAACTCTTAGCGTTAACAGTGAGACCATCAAGCTCATCAAAGGTTAAGCCTGGCTCATAATCTTTAAAGTGGGACTTGATCTTAGCTATCGCTTTGCCCTGATCAACAACGGTTGTATTTATCTCACCGCTTAGGCTGTATCGATTAAAGCTCTGCATTAACTCAGATAGCGGAATCTGACTTTCAAGAAGTGCTGCTATTGCATGAAGGGCAGCAAGCATTCCTGAATCGGCTGACCAAAAGTCTTTAAAATAAAAATGTCCTGAATGCTCTCCCCCAAAGACTGCGCCTTCATCTGCCATCATCTGTTTTATATATGAGTGTCCAACTCTAGAGCGAAGCGGTCTACCACCTGACTCAGTAATTACTTCAGGAACAGCTTTGGAGCTAATTAAGTTATGGATAATTGAAGCACCTGGATTTTTAGCAAGTTCTCGTTTTGCAATTAGCGCAGTTAAGGCAGACGGTGAGACAAGATTTCCTTTTTCATCAACTAAGAAACAGCGATCAGCATCTCCATCAAATGCCAAACCAATATCTGAGCCTTTCTCCTTTACTAGATTTTGCAGATCAACTAAATTTTTAGGCTCGATCGGATTTGCCTCGTGATTTGGAAAACTCCCATCTAATTCAAAATAGATGCCATCAACGATTGCATTAATCTCTCGCATAACTGCAGGCGCGGTATGCCCTCCCATCCCATTTCCCGCATCAATTGCAATTCGTAGCGGCCTTGATTGAAAATCTGGCGCGAAAGCCTTCTCTGGAAAGAGTGAGAAAAGAAACTTAACGTAATCGGCTAGTAAATCTTGGCTCCGCTCTTTTCCCATAGGGCGATTTGGAATGGGAAATCCTTGAGCTATTGCCGACTTAATCCAAGCCAGCCCTGACTCTTGGCCAATTGGCTTAGCCCCGCTTCTACATAGCTTTATTCCATTGTATTGCGCTGGATTATGGCTAGCAGTAAACATTGCACCCGGCATATTGAGAGCTCCTGATGCAAAATAAAGTTGATCAGTAGAGCAGAGTCCAATTCGAATTACATCAAGTCCCTGTGAGGTTATGCCATCTGAAAATGCGGTAGCTAAATCCGGAGATGATGGGCGCATATCTTCTCCCACAACAATGGTTGCTGGCTCGCGCTCTCGTTCAATAAATTTAGCAAAGGCGATTCCAAGTGCAAAGGTGAAGTCAGCGCTTATCTCTTCATCAACCAGGCCACGAATGTCATAGGCCTTAATTACTTTATCAAGCAGCTCTTGATCCACTATTAAATCTTAGCGGTCTTACTTATTATCTGGAATCGCGCGAAGATGGCCACGACGACCAACTTCAGGAGTTACTGCCTTTGGCGCTATCTCTTCAGCAAAACTCTGGCGAATTGCATCAGCAATTGCGATTAAATCTTCTGGAGAAGGTTCAACTATTTCTCGATCAGGGTTATGTTCAATTACGCTCCAGCCTTGCGGCACTGTTAATTTAGCTGAGTGCTCAATACAGAGATCATAGGCATGTGGTTCAACATATGTTGAAAGTGGTCCAATCAGCGCTGTGGAGTCAGAGTAGATATAGGTAAGAGTTTTAATTGCATGCGCGCTACATCCAGATCGCGTGCAACGTCTGCCAACAGCGCTAGGGCGAGAGTTTGGCCTTGAGCTATTAGTTGATGACATGGCGCGAGATTAGTCGCTTACCTCCAACTTTTATGGGATTTACTAGCCGCGAGGCTGAATTACTGCAATGTCAGCAATTGGCTTTGTGGCACTCTCCAGGTTTGTACTTGGCGCAATACCAAGGCGAGCAACCCCATCACCACTTATCCAACTCATCGCTGCAACCACCGGGGTTGCGCTACTAATAGTTAACAGCCTGGCATTTGGTGGAACTCGCCAATTAACGATCTCATCGCCCCGAATCAATCCACTATTACTTTTGCCCTCTCTATCTCTCCAAACTATAGAGAGGATTACTTTCTCCCCGACAAAGCTAATTACTGGCTCAAGGCCATAAATATTAAATGAAACGGTATTAAAGCTCTGGCTTGGAGCGCTCCAAGTAAAGTCTGAAACTGATCCGCTCTTAACTTCAGATAGAACCGATGCAACTATCTGCTCAGTTGCGCTAATTTTTAAGGCAAATGCTTTGCTACCGAAATCAACGCTGCTTAGATCAATGTCTGTAACTTCTCTAGCATTAAGTGATATCTCGCCAATTCCAACTGGAACATAGACCCCATCAGGTGAGATGATTTCAACGCTAGCGCTAGCATCAACTTCTCCAACGCTCATCAGCCTCAAGGTATGTTTAATCGAGCTACTAGGACCCAGTTTGACCGCAAGACCAGCAATTACTAATTCTTTGCCTGCCTCTGACATTGCTGGAACAAAGTCTCCACCAATATTGCTTAAGCCGCGCACCCGCTCATCTAGTAGATATGAAGTGATGCGACCACTTCGAGTTTCAACCTTTAAAACTATTCGCTCAGAACCAGGTGAGAGCGAGTCAATGCGAACAACTTTCTCAGATGAGGCTTTAACTGTTACTGGAAGGCTCTGACTTGCGCCACTTTCAGAGTAAGCGGTTAGATCAATTAGGGCATCACTTAAACCACTATTGATCATAATCAACTTTGATTGACTGGTGACATTAGCTGTTCCGCCAACAAACCAATTTATCGGGCCGCTAATGGTGCAGGTAGCAGCGCTACTCCACTTGCCAGATCTGGTCATAATTACATTGGTATTTGCAGGATTTCCAGCCACCAAAATTGCTCCACGATTAAGTGGATAGCTTCCCGAGCCATTCTTCTTTAGCGCTGCACTTGGTTGATTGATATTTCTTATCTCAATATTTTTAGTTGCAAGCAGTGCAGTTGCTTTTGCTCCCGATACTCCAGCAGGACACGCCGTTGCTGGATATGACTGAGTAACAACAGAATTAGAAGAGCTCTGAGGTAGTAGGTGAGCAATATGGGCAATAATGATAAAAATCAAAAGTGCAAAGCTGGCGCGCGTCTCTTTCATGCCAACTCCTGCTCACTCATCTGACTTCTCCTGCGGCGAGCAGGAAGAGCGAGAATAATTAAGGTCAGAAAGGTCAATAGTTGTAGCGAGACCCAGGCTCTTCTTGAGGTGGCGTCATGGAAGATTAGGAAATCTCCCGGTTCTGAAACATAAAACCTTGGTACTCCATTTTCAGTTTGGGTTAAAGGTAGATAGGTTCCATTAAGAAGCATCTTCCAGCGATTGTCATACTTTTCAGTAATTATTATTACGCCAGCAGATGTAAGTGTTCCTGCTGCGCCAACTTCACCACTTTGCAAGACCGAATAGCTTCCATCTTGAGATAGAAATGAGATATGGCCAAGCGCTCCTGGAACTTTCCAGGTTATTCCTTCATCAGTTGAGGCAGCTCTAGTAAATCCACCTGCGCCATCAATAGTTCTTACTAGCTCTTCATCAATCGGATTTGCTAAAAAGAGATATCGAATCCCAAACTCAGCAAAGACTTTACTGCTACTAACTCCAGATCCAGCAATTAAATCATTTATTGCCTTAGTTACTACTGGAGCAAGTCCTGTTATAACATCGGCTTGTCCGAGTTGCAGATCTTTATCTCGAGCAATGAAATATTTCACCTTTGAAGACTCTGCTCTCAAAACTAAAGTCTTATAACGCCCCTCAGTCTGGGCGCTAGCACTTAGAAAGGCAGGAAGTGCAGATTTTGAATTGGCTTGAACTGGAGCGCTGTTAGCCGATCCCAACCACCATGTAGCTGACGCAAGAATGGAGAGCGCAGAAATTAGAGAGGTAAAGCCAAGAAGAATGTGGCGATAATCAATATTAGATTGGCTAAGGCTAGGTAGATAGTTATCAATCATTATTACTGCTGCAAGTAGCGCAGTTAAGGTTGGAATCACCAGAAGCGACCCAACCCAGAGTTGCTCTAAGGTGAAACTGCCATGGCCTGAAACCTGCCTTGAACCAAGTAGCGCTGCAATGGCTATAAAAAATAGCGCCACCTCTCCTAATCTTGCTGTCTTACTAACAAAGATAGCGATTACAGCAATTAGAAGTATCGGTGAAATTATCCAAATCGGTGGAGCTCCAACTCCACCAGGATTTCCTAAAAGCAATGAGAGGACTTCGCCGCCAGCAAGACTTAAGCCTGGATCAAGGAGAATTCTCGAGGGATGAAGAATAAATTCAATAGACCAAGGGGCGTTAACAATTAGAGGAGCAATTGTCACCGCAATACGGCGGGCATTTCTTCTATCAAAGACTAATTTATCCATCGCATTATTTTTAGAATTAAATGCAATTACATCAAAGATCACCAAAATAATCTGCCAGAGCAGAATTGACATAAATGTCATCGGTGAGAAGGCGCAGACAAAGGTCAATAACAACGCAATCCAGAAAGTCTTTCGCCAGGATAGATTCTCAAGTTGCTCTAGTCCAAATAGCGATCTAATCAACCAGGGTCCAATCACCACTAATACTAAGGTTCCCAATCTGCCGCTATTGATAGCGCTTAACGTGGTTGGCGAAAAGGTATAAAGCAGAGCTGCAATAAGGGCAAGAAAGTGGAGATTAGTAAATTTCTTTGCAAGTGAATATGAACCCCAGAGCGCTAGTGGAACTGCGCACAGAAATAATCCAGTAATAAATAGTGAGGAGTTTGCTGCAGTAAGTAATGAGCCAAATCCAATGTAGGCAACCCAAGGCGGCGCACTAGTACTTGAGCCAAGGCCTACCGTATGCCACGAATCGGAATACATTGAAAATAGCTCAAAGGCCTTAGTAGGCGTTGCTGCTAGAGCGCCACCAACTATCGCTCCAAAGCGATTACGGGAGGCAATCAAGGTCAATAAAACAACAAGAAGTGAAACGCTAAGTATTGGTCGGCGAGTTAGCCATCTAATTGGTGATGGAGCCTGAACTAAATCAATATCAGCATTTTCTAGAGCCTCATCATTTAAATCTAGAGCCGAGCTAGTACCCCCACTCTCTTCATATATAGATGAGCGGCGCCAACTGCGAGAAATAGCAGAGCCAGCTCGCTCAATTGCTAATTGCAGCTGCGATCCTCTAGGTGGAACAAAGCGCGAGATGACTCTTGATGAAACTAAGCGATTCTTTCTGCGCTTTGCTCTAGCTCTAAATAAGTCCTGTGGCTGCAAAATAACCAGAGCAACAGCTGCAATTTCATCTAAGGCATATCCTGGAAGTTTTGCTAGCAGATAACCAATTGCGCGAAATAGAGATGCTGAGAGAAGTTGTAGGGCAATTAGCGGCAGGAGCCACCAAGATGTGTTGGCCATCAAAACATAGGCCGCATGTCTTCGATCTAGAAGAAGTGGGCGATGAAGAAAGGCATCTGAGACATCGATTCGCCTGCGTTCATTTGAAGCTGCTTCAGCGTGATATGCAACCGCCTTTGGAACAGCGATTACGGAGTGGCCTGCAGTATGCACGCGCCAACCAAAATCAACATCATCCCTAAATAAGGAAAGTTCTGGATCAAGTCCATCTAACTCTTCAAAGACATCGCGGCGAATTAATGCGCCAGCTGTGCTAACAGCTAAAACTTCACTGACTCCATCATGCTGGCCTTGATCGGCTTCGCGATATTCAAGTCCGGTCCAGCGAGCGCCATTTGAGGCGATACTTATTCCTAGCTCTAATAAGTGGTTTCGATCATGCCAGCCGCGCAATTTGGGACCAGCCATTGCAACTGCTGGTCGCTCATCAAGGGCCGCTAGGAGCTCTTTTAGCGCGTATGCATCCGGGGCGCAATCATCATGAATTAGCCAGAGCCATTCTGTTTCTGATTCATTTCCTCGTTTAACTTTAGGATTACTAAGCGCTTCTTTAATTGCTGCGCCAAAGCCAGTTTCTTTAGCGGTCGAGATGGTGGCAATACCAGCTCCCCGCAGTAACTTCACAGAGCTATCTTCAGAGCCGGTATCGATAGCAACTATTTGATCTATTGCCCGCTTCTGCTTGGCAAGGGATGCAACAACTTCAGGTAGCCAGAGAGCTCCATTGTGAGAGACGATGATTGCGGTGACAAAGTTATTATCCAAAGTAGGCATTACACCGCCTCTTGTTTAAATAAAAAGTTAGACCAGGTTCCCTTAACTCTTTGAATTAATAACTTCGTTTTTTTATAGTTATTAGATTTAAGCTGGCCGGCGCTTAAGGCGACGGCGTTCACGCTCTGATAGTCCGCCCCAGATTCCAAAGCGCTCATCATGTGCCAGAGCGTATTCAAGACACTCTTGTCTGACCTCACATGAGAGACAAACTCGCTTAGCCTCACGGGTTGAACCACCTTTTTCAGGGAAGAAAGCTTCCGGATCGGTTTGGGCACACAGCGCTCGCTCTTGCCACGATAGCTCAACGATCTCGCCATTTCCCAATTGGATACTTGGACCAGGAATGAAAGTCTGCTCTATTCGACGAGCATCAGTCATCAGTTATACCCCTAAAAAACAGAGCCCACGCCCGATGGTGGGCCTACTAGGGACTAATTACACGCTTGTTATTCGGATGTGTCAAGTTGCTGGCCACTTTTTTTGGGTAGAAATTAATCCCCAATTTGTCGATTTTTCCTTTAATTTTGGGGCAAAAGTGGGCTAATTACTGATTATTTTCTCAAATATTTTTTCATTGCTTGCTATTGAAACATTAGGTGCGATATAGCAATTATCGATTATCGAGCCATCACCAATACTTGCCCCTGCCGAAATAATTGATCCTTTAATTTGGCAGTTCGATCCAATTACTGCCCCGGATTCAATTGCAGAGCCATCAGAAATTATTGCTGTGGCATCCACCGCTGCATCTTTAGCAATCATTACTCCATCAACTACTCCCCTAGTTGCAGGTGATATCGCAGAATTCAAAATCAAATCTTTTGAAGCTTTTATGTATGAGCCTGGGGTTCCCATATCAATCCAATATGAGTCATCGACGTATCCATATAGAGCGCCCTTGCTCTTTAAAAGTTCTGGGAAAGTCTGCCTCTCAACACTTACCACGCTATCTTGGGGGATCTGCACAATTGCACTTCTATTAAAAATATAACAACCAGCATTAATAGTATTAACCTTTGGCTGATCCATCTTTTCCAGAAACTCTAAAACCTTGCCAGCTAAATCAATTGGAACGCAGCCATAGGCGCGAGCATCATTAACTCTTACTAAGTGCAGCGTCACATCAGCGCCCTTGCTTTCATGAAACTGCGCCTGCGCTTTTAGATCATGGCCACTTAGAACATCACCATTAAAAATAAAGACAGATTCATCTTCTGCTAAGTTTAAAAACTTTGCTGCATTTGAGATTGCTCCGCCAGTTCCTAGGAGTAATTCCTCTATTGCATACTTAATTGAAATGCCAAACTTTGAGCCATCGCCAAAGTAAGGCTCGAATACCTCAGCTAGATATGAAGTTGCAAGGACTATCTCAGTTACTCCAGCTGCTTGAGCTCTAGCAATTTGATGCTCGGTAACTGGTGCTCCTGCAACTTTTAGCATCGGCTTTGGAGTATTTTTTGTAAGTTCTGCAAGGCGAGTTCCTCTGCCACCAACGAGCAAAATAGCCTTATTTATCATCGATTTACCGCCGCGATGATACGAGAGGCTGCGCTTGAAATGCTTTCATCGCTAGCAGTTAGGGCGATGCGCACATAGCTATCGCCTTTACTTCCATAGAAACTTCCTGGCGTAACAAGAATTCCTATTTCTGCAAACCAATCCACGCTATCCCAATCTTTTTCATCTCTACTACACCAGATATATAGCCCAGCTTCTGAAAACTCAATTTTAAAACCTGCTGCTACTAGCGCTCTAGCAAGCACCTCTCGCCTTGTTTGATATTTTCCTGCCTGATTATCAACATGGCTCTGATCTGAAAGCGCAATCGCCATCGACTTTTGAATCGGCAGCGGAAGCATCATCCCCATATGTTTTCTAATCTCTAGTAATTGCGCTATTAATTTAGGATCGCCAGCAACAAATGCCCCTCTATAGCCCGCCATATTTGATCGCTTTGAGAGCGAATGAACCGCCAGCACTGAGGTGTTATCACCATTTGCGATTGCCAAAATAGAGTGAGCTGGAATTCCATTTGTAAAAGGCAGATAGCACTCATCGCTTGCAAGAGTTGCGCCAGATTTTCTTGCCCAGGTGAGGCAGGCCTCGAGTTCTTCCTTGCTATGAATCCGACCTGTTGGATTTGATGGTGAATTAATCCAAGCTAAATCAGCTTTCTTGGGCCAAGTAATGGCATCAATTCCAACTTCAAGGACTTCTGCTCTAGCCAGTAGCGCTCCGACTTTATAAGTCGGGTAGGCAATTTCTGGAATTAAAACTGATTTAGCCTCCAGTAGATATGCCAACAGGGCTACTAATTCCTTTGAGCCAATTGTTGGCAGCACATCAAAGTCGCCGCTTGCGCCGAGTGTTTCAACGCAATATTTCTTTAGCGCCTCTCTAAGCGCTGCACTTCCAGTGGTTAATGGATAGCTTGGTGAATCACTACTTGATTTAAGTACCTCTTGAATGAAATCTGGGGTGGAATCAACTGGAGTGCCCTGGGAGAGATCAATGATTCCCTGGCTATGGGCTCGGGCTTTTTGCCCGTATGGCGCTAGGGCATCCCAAGGAAAATCAGGGAGTTTTATCTTCGCCTACTTACTCGCCTGCAGGTTTTTTCTGAATCTGCAGAAGGACTGGATGATCTTTGCCAACTCTTCCAACTTTTGCTGCCCCACCAGGTGAGCCTAATTCGTCAAAGAATTCTGCATTTACTTCCTTATATTCACTGTATTGCGCTGGAACATCATCTTCATAATAAATCGCCTCAACGGGGCAAACTGGTTCACATGCGCCGCAATCCACACACTCATCAGGTTGGATATACATCATTCGATCGCCCTCATAGATGCAATCAACGGGGCACTCTTCAATACATGATTTATCCATTACATCTACACAGGGAAGGGCGATGATGTATGTCACCTGAGACTCCTTTCAGAGAAAATCTAAAAGATATAAACACCGAATTGGCATAAGCGATGCTTACATTGCAGGGCCTAATCCTACAAAATAAGGGGGTGAAGCGCGAGCCAAAACCAAATAATGGGCTACATATCTATGACACTTTAGAGCGAAAAGTGCTGCCTATTACTGCAAGTGATGGCCAAGTGGTGAGAATCTACTGCTGCGGACCAACTGTCTATCGCGACGCTCACGTTGGCAATCTAAGGACTTTTTTGCTTAGTGATTTAGTTCGAAGGACTCTGGAGTTCTCTGGTTTGAAAGTCAAGATGGTACAAAACATTACCGATGTTGGCCATATGAGTGAAGATTTTGAAGAAGATAAAATGTTGGCCCAATCTAAACTAGAAAAGCGAGATCCATACTCCATTGCAAGAGAGTATGAAGAGAAGTTTCATAAAGACTTAGCAAGGCTAAATATTCTCCCAGCTCATCACTATCCCAGAGCGAGTGAGTGCATCGAAATGATGCTTGCGCATATTGCGAAATTAACTGAACTAGAACTTGCTTATCAAGGTGATGATTCCTCAATTTATTTCGATAGTACTAAATTTGATAGTTATGGCCAGTTAAGTGGAAATCGCCTCGATGCGCTCAAGCCTGGTCATCGCTATGAATATGTTGAAGCTGGAGCAAAGAGATTTCATGCCGATTGGGCCCTTTGGAAAGCGGCCGGTAATCGCAGAGAGATGATCTGGCAGACAGCTTATGGTCCAGGATTTCCTGGCTGGCATATTGAATGTTCTGCAATGTCGCTTCATTATCTGCAAGGACATGTCGATCTACATATTGGTGGCATTGATCTTAGATTCCCCCATCATGAAAACGAGAGAGCCCAATCAAATCCTTTAGTCAAAGGTGAAGCAGTTAGCGCCTGGCTTCATGGCGAGCATCTCTTGTTTGAAGGAAGAAAGATGTCAAAGAGTTCTGGAAATGTGGTTCTACTCTCTGATGTAATCACGCGCGGGCTTGATCCACTTTCACTGCGATTTTGCTTTCTTGAAAACCGTTATCGCTCTCAGATGGATTTATCCTGGAACTCAATAAGCGCAGCTCATTCAACATTGCAGCGCTTGAGAGCTAAATATCAACAATGGAAATTGGCGCCTAGGGATTATTCAGTAGAAGCTAGCGCATTTGTTCAAGAAATTCTTGCTCACTTTCAGGCAGATTTAGATACTCCCCAAGTGATGATCAAGCTCAGATCCCTTGAAAAGGATGATCAATTTTCAGATGGCCAGAAGGCAGCGATTTTAGATAATCTTGAACCACTTCTTGCTCTAAAACTACTGGAAGAGATGCCGATTAAAGAGCTTCCGGATGAAGCCAGAGTCTTGTTAGAGGCAAGACAGAGAGCGCGAGAAAACAAGGATTTTGCTTTAAGTGATCAGATACGAGATCAACTTCTCTTACTTGGAATTGCAATAAACGATTCACCATCGGGCCAGAGCTGGAGCTGGAGAAGCTAGAACTTAAATCCTCTTAAGTAGGCGCCAGGAAACAAGCGCTGCTCCCCCAAATACAAAGAGATTGCCATAAGCATTTGCTTCAATTAGAACCTCTCCTCCATTACCAAGACTTGAAGCTCTAACAATTACAAATAGCCAACCAAAGGCAAAGAGTGCAAGTGATAACTTAGAGAGATACATATTTCTAACTAATCGAAGTCCAATAAATAGCGCTAGTAATGAGACTATTAACCCAAAAGGTCTATATGCATTATGCAGAAATGTTCCAGAGACCCCAACTAATGCTCCAAAGAGCAAACTAATTAATGATTTCATAGCTGAATTCCTGAGAATAGATCGGTCTCGCGTCCCTCTTCATTAAATGGTGCGCTAGCTTTTCCATAGACCAAGCGGTAATACTCTTGTCCCCAAACTTTAAAGCCTAAATTATCTGAGAGTGCAAAAAATGGTCCATCTACAGCAATTTGAGTGGGTTGGGCTCGCATCGCATCCATTTTCTTTTCAACAAAGTCTTGGCCATCAATTACCGTTGTAACTAGGTTATCTGGTTGAGCAAAGGGAAAGTCTTCGGCCTTCTCAACTCCCCAGAAATCACTTCCGCTGCCTTTCATTGCCTCAATTCCCTGTTCAATAATTGAAATCGGAATCGTGTTCCAGTAAATCTTTTGAATCTGCCAGCCGCGCTGAGCTGCTAATTCACTTGCTCGCATCGCAACTCTATGGGCTTGAATATGATCGGGATGTCCATAGCCACCGATTTCATCGTAGGTGACCATTACATCAGGTTTAGTCTCAAGAATTACCTCAACTAAAGATTCAGCAGCTTGATTCACATCAGCGTTCCAAAAATTGTCTTTCCTAGAATTTGGCTCTGAGTCCATCATCCCGCTATCGCGCCATGATTTACTTGGAGAACCAAGGAAGCGATGATCTACCACTCCTAATACTTTCATTGCATTTGCTAATTCGACTTCGCGAATTGGACCAAGAGCATCTTCTTTTCCACTTGCAAGATGTTCGAGTTCTGGAACTAAAATCTCACCCTCTTCACCTCGGGTGCAGGTAACAAGAGTTACGCCATATCCCATGGCAACATACTTAGCCATCGTTACACCATTGTTTATAGTCTCATCATCTGGATGGGCGTGAACTAGAAGTAAGCGTGGCTTTCTCATAGAGGTTAGGAAGGCTACACGAGTTCTATTAGTGAAATCTTGCCAAACCTCGTACCATGACACCGATGAGCAATAGCGAGAAAGTTGATAATCGGGTTCGTCTTCCACGCGATGAGCGACGCGCTCTGCTACTAAACGCCGCCCTTGAGGTCTTTACCGCCTCGGGATATCACGCAGCAGCGATGGATGAAATTGCAGATCGGGCCGGAGTTAGTAAGCCAGTTCTCTATCAGCATTTTCCTTCAAAGCTAGATCTTTATCTTGCCCTTCTTGATGTTCATATCGATTCTCTGGTCTTTGCGATTCAAAAAGCTATCGCCTCAAATAAAGAGAATAAGAATCGAGTCAAGGCAACTGTTGGTGCTTATTTTGAGTTTATTGATGATGAAGGTGGCGCATTTCGTCTGCTATTTGAAAGCGATATGAGTGCAGAGCCTCAAGTAAGACAGAGACTTGATCGTATGACCTATGACTGCGCCGTAGCAGTTAGCGCTGTTATCTCACTAGATACTGGTTTTCCAAAAGAGGAATCTATGGTGCTGGCAATTGGGCTTATTGGTTGCGCCCAAATAACCGCCCGCCACTGGCTTGAGCGGGATGGAAAAATTAATCGCTCCGAAGCAACCTCACTAGTTACTAATCTACTCTGGCGAGGAATTTCTGGCTTCCCGCTACAGAGTTAGGAGAGTTTAGAAAATATGAAGAAGCAAAATCTACTAAAACTCTTTAGGATGGGGCTATGAGTACAAAAAAGAGCGGAAAATCAGAATCTGCAAAATCAGAAGTTCGTATATCTGTTGATGATCAACTTCGTGAATTAACGATAGAGACTTCTCTTGATCGTGATGAAGTATTAGCGCTGGTCAATAAGGCTCTGACCTCTTCTGCCCCGCTAGTGCTAACTGACATTAGAGGTCGGCAGTTTGTGGTGCCTGCAGGAAAAATCGGTTCAATTGAGATTGGCGATATAGCTGAACGTCGTGTTGGATTTGCCGGCGCTTAAATTAAATAAGTTCTAGTTTTTCCAAGAGTAAGTAAGTAACTTCTCGATAGTCTGCAGCAACTTCACTCTTTGTATCTAGAGTTAAGATGCTTTTGGCCTGACTCTGCGATAGGCAGACTTGCGCTGATGAGCGAATTGTTGGCTCAAGGCGTAAAAAATCATCGCCAATCAGTGATTTAAACTCTTCATCAAGCTCTTGCGTTGTTTTAGTTACTAAGAGTTGTAGTAGCCCGCCATGGCCAGCGCTCTGGGCATAATCTTTACAATTTAGCGCCCCCCGAAGCGAGAGAATTTCAGTTGTGCTGGGTAGCAGAATTAGATTAGCAATAGCCATAAAGTAGGTAGTAATTCTAGAAACTCCAGTTGGTGTATCAATTATTACTAGATCAAAGCTTTCTAGAAGCTCAGTTAGTTTTGCCGGTGAGATAACTTGATCAAAATCTAGAGCTAACAGACGGCTAGATGAAGCAATGATTGAGAAGCGCTCTCCGCTTTTTATTGTTGAGGCATCAAGTGAGAACTGGCCAGATAAGAACTCTTTTGTACTCACTCTAGGATTTTCAATTCCGCAAGCAAAAGTTAACCCAGCTGATGGATCTGCATCTATTACCAAAACTTTCTTGCCATACTCACTAGCCGCTACCGCTATGCAGTGAGCAGATGTGCTTTTACCAACACCACCAGCGCTATTAGCAACAACAAGAACCTTCACTTCTCTGCACCAACTTGAGCAAATGCAAACTTCATTTCAGGAGTTTGTCTTAAACTTTCAGGGACTAAAAGAAGAGCGCTTCGAAGGGATCTAAGAGCGATATTGGTAGCAACATCTTGGCCAGGAAGTGTTGGCCAGCCATATAAGGATTTAGCCCACTTAGGAAGAGAGGCTGCTGCAACGGAAGTAATGCCTCCCCATAGCGGCGCAATTGGAGTTCCAAAACGAAGAAGTGGAGGAAGTGGAGGAAGGGCGATAAATAATGCAGCTCGTTTTGCGTCATCGCTGGCAGAAAGCTGATCTTTAATATCTAGGAAGTATGCATCTAGTTCAGCAACGCTTCTTGGCACTTTCTCCTCATCAATACCGACTAGGCGAGCAAATATCACCATCTCCTCTAGATATTGATCACGCTCTTTTTCACTTAAAACAAGTCCTGAGCGAAGCGCTGTATCTAGAAAAGAATCAACCATTGCCATATGAACCCAGAGCAGAAGCCTTTGATCATCAAGTTTTAACTTCTCATGAACTCCTCTGACTCTTGCAGCTAACTTTTCGGCTTTTTCCTTGCTAGCAAAGGTAAGAGTTGCAACATAATCTCCAGTTCTCTCAAGCCTTCCCCATGCATCTTCACGGAAGTTGGAATGTGCTGCCACTCCTGCCATCGCTTCAGGATGCAGCGCTTGCTCAAGCAGCGCTCTTATTCCTCCCACAAACATTGAAGGATCTGAGTGGACTTTCCAGGTAATGGAATCGGGGGAAAAGAAACCTAAACTCATGAGGCAAAGAGATCCTTGATTCCAGTCATTAGCATCTCAAATGCAATTGCCGCAGTTAAAAGACCTGCAATTTTTGCAAGGAGTGCCACTCCAGATTCTTTTATGATTTTCACAATGCCAAGTGAGAACATCAAAGTAACTCCAATTATTAAGTGCGCTCCAAGTACAGCAAGTGAAAGCGCAAAAGTCATGGAAGTGTTGGAAACTTCTTGACTAAAGAGCATGATTGTCACAATTGCGCCAGGGCCTGCTAGTAGTGGTGTTCCAAGTGGCACTAAAGCCAAGTTCTTTGGAATTTTTCCGCCGCCACTAAAGTCGCTTCCCTTTAGTAGATCAAGTGAGACCAATAGAAGTAGTAATCCTCCAGCCCCTCTTAGCGCTGGCATAGAAATCTCAAGATAATCAACGATAAATTGGCCAAATAGGGCAAATAAAGTAATAACAAATAGTGAAGTGCCAGCAGCTTGCCAGGCAAGAAGAGTTCTCTGCCGGCGAGTGCGATCGCCTAGAACAGATAAGAATATTGGCGTAGCACCTGGCGGATCCAAAATCACAAGTAGGGTGACAAATGCCTGCAGACCGAATGTAATGGTGCTGATATCACTCATCGCTTCACAACCCTTCTCTGATTTGCCTTTGATTCAAGATGAGCCCATTGTTCAGGATTTGTGGTGAATTGCGCTAATCGGTTTAGTTTGCCATCGCCGTGATAATCACTAGAGCCAGTAATAACAAGGTTTCGCGCGATTGCAAGTGAGACTAGCTCAGCTTTCTCACTCTCTGAGTGATCTGGGTGATCGACTTCAATTCCATCAAGTCCGGCAGCAATTAAATGATCAAATGCTTCTACCGTAAGAGTCTTGCCACGTTTTGAAGCAAATGGATGAGCAATTACGGCAACACCTCCAGCCTGCTTAATAAGCCTTATTGCAGCCTCTGGTGTTGGAGAATAGTGATTAACGTAGTACTTGGATTTATTATGTAAGAAAATTTCAAATGCTTCTTGGCGAGATGCCACATGCCCCTTAGCAACTAAAGCATCAGCTAGATGAGGCCGGCCGAGTGTGGCATCACCAGTTCGCATGGCATAGACCTCATCTATGCTTATTTCAATTCCAGCTTCATTTAGACGAGTAATTATTTTCTCCATGCGAAAGAGACGATGCTCTCTTGTCTTATCAAGTTCATCAATTAGCCCTTGATGGCTTGCATCAAAGAGCAGACCAAGCATGTGAATGCTTAGACCATCTTCATCTTGGCAAGAAATTTCAGAACCTAAAACTAATTCCATACCAGAACCAGAGGGATGATTAAGCAGAGCGTTAGATGCTTCCTGCCAACCGCGGGTAGTGTCATGATCGGTTAGCGCTAATACCCCAATACCTGCCGCAATTGCCTTATCGATTAACCCAGATGGCGTATCAGTACCATCACTTGCATTGGTATGGGTATGTAAATCAATAAGCATGAGGGTAAGGCTACCCTTTTTCCTTATCCTTGCTGCGCATAACAAATATCGCACACCCGGCCAATAAAAGAATCAATCCTGGAACAGTTCCAAGTGGAGGTAATTGATCTAGCCACCAGAAGGCAAGAAGAGCGCCGACTGGAACTTCAAAGAAAACAATTAAGGAGACAATTGCTGGCGATACTCTCTTAAGCGAGAGATTAAACATTGTGTGGCCAAGAATCTGTGCTCCCAAAATTAACGCAAGTAATAACCACCATTGCATAGCTTCAAAGCCAATTAGCTGCACTCCAGTGATAAGGGCAATAGGAAGTGCTGTGAGCGAACAAGTTAAGTAACATAAAGTGGTATAGGTCGAAGTTGCAAGCGTTTGTTGCGCTTTTGAGCCCAATAAAACATATAGCGCAGCAAGAGCAGCGCAGATGATTGCTGCTATATCTCCAATGAAAGCTCTAGTTGAAATCTGAAAATCAACTCCAGTAATGATTAAAACTCCAATGAAGCTAATAACCATTCCAATCCAAGCTCGCCTTGGAATATGGCCGCCAAGTTTTTTCACAAAGTAGGCAGCAAATATTGGTTGAAGAGCGGTAAGGGCAGTTCCTGCCGCCACAGTGGTGTATCTCATTGCTATGAAAAATCCAATAAAGTGAAGTGCTAGAACAAATCCTGCTGCCATTGACCAGGCAAGACCTCGACGATTTTCACTCTTTAACCACTGACCATTTCTCAATGCAAAGGGCGCCATGATTAGCGCTCCGCCAAGGTTTCGCCAGAAAATTAGAGTGATAATTGGCATTGCGCTCAAGGCAATTACTGGACCAGAAGTTCCAATTCCAATTACTCCGAGAAGTAATAATGGAATGTCACGACCACTGGGCATCTGGGTGTGGTTTTGGTTTTGCACGGCAGTTATGTAGAAACTCCTAGCGGAACGCCAATTAAAGATTTCTTTCGCTTTGTTAGTTGATCAATAATTGCAAAAAAGCCTTTAGCCGCATCTGATTCTGGATCTCTAAAGACTATTGGTGATCCTTCATCTCCGCCTTCACGGAGCTTGATATCAAATGAAATCTGAGCAAGTAGCGGAACATCTACTCCTACAAGTTGGCTTAATCTCTTTGCAGTTTCTTGCCCTCCACCTTGTCCAAAGAGTGCAACCTGAGCTCCACTTACCGGATCTGTATATGCAGACATGTTCTCAATTACTCCGATTACATGTTGTTTCAGTTGATGAGCAATTCGCCCTGCTCGCTCAGCTACTTCAGCAGCTGCAATCTGCGGAGTTGTCACCACGATAATTTCCGATGCTGGAATTAGCTGTCCAAGAGAAATTGCAATATCTCCGGTTCCTGGAGGCAGATCGAGGAGTAAGAAATCTAGATCTCCCCAATACGCATCACTTAAAAGCTGTTCTAAAACTCTATGAAGCAGTGGGCCGCGATAAGCAACCGGATCTGCGCGATCTGGTTTGAACATCTCAATTGAAACTACCTTGATTCCATTGGTTTCAACTGGAATAAATGTTTGATCAATAGCTGTTGGCCTCTGCCCTTCAATGCCCAAAAGCCTTGGAATTGAGTGTCCATAGACATCAGCATCAAGAACTCCTACTTTAAAGCCGCGCTTACTAAGCGCTGCCGCAAGATTTACCGTTACTGATGACTTTCCTACCCCTCCCTTGCCAGATGAGATAGCCCAGACTCTAGTTAAAGAATCCGGTTGAGCAAATGGAATGAACTTCTCCCGCCCGCCACGTAGCAGCTTTTTAACATTATCTCTCTGGGCTTCATTCATTACCCCAAATTCAAGTTCAACCTTTTCAACCCCAGCGACCTTAGTCACTGCGCTACTAACATCACTTTTTAACTTATCTCGCATAGGACATCCTGAGATAGTTAGCAATATCTTGATTTTTGCTAACCCGCTATCAAAATCAACACTTTCAACCATTCCTAGATCTGGAAGAGGTCTATGAAGTTCAGGATCAGAGACATTTGCAAGCGCGCTATGAATCTGACTTATGACTTCATCTCTTGAAAAGCTCATAGTAAATCTGGATCTATTTTGGCAGCCTCATCAATAACTTTTTTACTTGCTTTGGCCTGACTCTTAAGGTCATTTGCTAGGGGCTTCACATCATCTAAAGCATTTCCTAATACTTTCTGGGCTAATTTCTTAGGCGTTAAGTCCGTAACTTGAAGATCTTCGAATCCAGGTCCTAGATTTTCCTTTAATTCGCGTGAGGCATAGGTTGTGAAGTTACGAACCTTATGAATAAATCTGGCAAAATCTTTTGCTGCTTCAGGCAATTTATCTGGACCAACTAGAAATAAGCCTAGGATCACTAAACCTAGAAACTCGCCCATTCCAATGCCGAACATGCACCTATCCTATTCTTTAATTAAATCTTCGTCGCAACCATTACGCCATCGCCAACTGGCAGCAACATTGGAAGCCAGAGCGTTGCTGAGTCCTTAATCACCTTGATAACTTCTCGATAGGCCACGCTATCTTCATCTCGCTGTGTTGGATCTGCAACCTTTCCAGAGAGAAGCGCTCGATCAATGACTAATACTCCGCCTGGGCGAAGTGAGCGGTGCGCATTCTCAATTCCATCAAGTAAATCTCCGCTCTTTCTCATAATAAAAATGTCATAGAGACTATCGGCCAGCTTTCCTACAATTTCACGAGAGTTTCCAGTAATTAATCGATATCGGGATGAATTTATCCCCGCCTCATCAAAGGCTTGCTTTGCTAATTTAGCATTTTCAACTTCGTCATCAATTGATGTTAATAGTCCCTTTGGGCTCAGCGCTTGGAAGATCCATAAACCACTAACCCCAGCCCCTGTTCCAATTTCAACTATTGAGCTAGCTCCTATCAAATGAGTGAGATAGCGAAGTAGCGATCCCACTGCTGGAGTGGCATCGTAGGTACCAATTTCTTGCCCTCGAGCTCTAGCTTTTTGAATTATCTCTGTCTCTGGAATAAAGGTGTTTGAAAATGCGCGCATATCTCCGCGCTCGGGGAATAACTTCTCCGTAAATCCTTTTTCTCCAATGCCTGACATCACAGCGTAGCTAGCCACTGGGTCAGTAGGCGAACTCCATATCCTGTTCCACCTTTAACATTTTCTCCTGCATCAACTTCGGATCTGGCAGGACCAGCAATATCAAGATGAACCCACTTGCGCTTGCCAACAAAATTTTCTAAAAATAGCGCCGCAGTGACTGAGCCTCCTTGAAACTTAAACTTATCAGCGGTGTGATTAAAGTCTGCAATATTGCTCTCTAGCGCAATTGAATAATCATCAACTAATGGCATGTGCCAGATTTGATCTCCAGTGTAATCGCCAATATCTGCAAGCTTTCTGGCAAGTTTATTGTCTCTGGTATACATCGCTCCGTAATATCGGCTAAGACCAAGGGTGGCAGCTCCAGTTAGAGTCGCAACATCAATTAAATAATCTGGATCAAGATTCTTATCAGCATAAGCAAGACCATCTGCTAGAACTAATCTTCCCTCAGCATCAGTGTTAATTACCTCAACAGTGGTTCCGCCATAATGAGTAATAACATCAGATGGACGAGTTGATGTGCCGGAAAGTGAGTTCTCAGCAAGCATTAGTAGCGCTGTGATTCGAACATTTAACTTTAATTCTGCCGCAGCAATTGTTGCCATCAATACACAAGCTGCGCCAGCCATATCGCTTTTCATTGCAGTCATTACGTCATAAGGGCGCTTGAGAGAAACTCCGCCAGTATCAAAGGTAATTCCCTTGCCAACCAAGACCACATGTGGCGCCCTCTTTGATCCCTTTGGCTTATAACTTAACTCCACAAATCTTGGTGGGTTCTTAACACTGGAATTACCAATCGCGCTAAGCCCGCCAAACTCTGCCAATTGGCGACCAGATTTAATCTTTAGAGAGAGCGTGGAGCTCTTTGCAAGGGATTTTGCTTGAGCAGCCATCCAGGCTGGGTTTTTAATATTAGAGGGAGTCTGTATTAGATCTCTAGCTTTCCAGGTTGACTTCACTAACACCTTTGCGCGCTCTAGGACTTCAGCAAAATCTCCTACAAGAGTAATCTCTGGCGTTAGGCTTTTTGTGCCACTTTTCTGAGTCCAAATATAAGTAGCAAGGGCAGAGGAGATAAAGTGAAGTTGAGCATCACTTTCCTTTTCAACTAGAAATGAGAGAACTGAGGAGTTACTTGACTTTATCTTTCGACCAATAGCTGCTGATGCTCTGCGAATGTGGGAATTAGTTGAATCTCCAACTCCAACAAGGAGAATGCGAACTACATCTCCACTTGCTTGCAATACTGGAATATCAATTACTTCTCCAGCTTTACCAGTAACAGTTCCGCCACTTTTCTTAATCTCATCTTTAAGTGAAATTGAATAAATCTTTTCAATGCTCTGTATGATTTTTTTGCTTAAAACGATTTCTATTTCAGGTTCTTCTTTAGATTCTTTTGCTTTTATCGGAAGAGCGATATGAGAAAAATTCTTAAAGTATTTCTCCGAGATTTCCCCCGGAAGTTTTACCGTTCCGAGTTTCGGAATCGGTAGGTTCACTTCTTAAGAAGGGAGATTGACGCATTCAATACGTCGGCAAGATTTCGAGCCTCTTCTTGATTTAGCTCTACTACCAAGCGGCCGCCACCCTCGAGCGGGATTCGCATCACTAGGCTCCGGGCTTCCTTGGTAACTTCCATAGGTCCATCGCCAGTGCGGGGTTTCATGGCTGCCATCGATTAGCCTTCTCTCTAAATCAATCCTTGAAAGATCTTTTAGCCTTAAGCCCCAGCTCCAAGCTGGGAGAGGGAATTATCCCTTATCTAGCTACCTTGTGGGAAATTGAAAGCCGAGCTCATTCTCATCCGTCCAGAGGCCAATACCGCCGTAATTGCACGCTTGGGAGCCCCTATTTTCTCGGAAATTTCCTCGACGCTATATCTCTTCACGTAATAAAGGGTAAGCACGATCCGTTCTTCTTCAGGAAGAGAGTCGATGAACTCTTCTAATGTCTGGTTCTGCTTACTCACAAGGCTAAGGCTACTGCCGATGGCGCCCCTTCAGTTGTTAAATCCTCGGGCAAACTTCGCCAAGGAGTAATTCACAGCAAGCAAGATTCCTGGTTTTATCAAGGCCAGAATCGCAGCTGGAGCATCGATTCGTTCATACCAATCAAATCTAGTTTCACCTGGCGCTATCTCTATTAGACGAAATTCTCCAATTCCTTTAATCCAACGACCATAGTGATCAACGGCGCAAAATGTCTCTGGAATCCAAGTAGTAATTTTCATCTCATCCCAGATGCCAATTTTCCCGATTCCAGTAAATGCAGAAATTGTTGTACCAATTCCTGAGCTGCCATCTTTATCCGCACTTGAATTCACCTTTGTCAAAGCCATCCACTGACCTTGACTCTTCCAATCAACTAATTTTTCCCAAACTTCACCAATGGGAGCAGAGATAGTTACGCTGGCTCTAAAGTCCGCAAGTTTGGATTTATTATTCATGCTCATGAAGTCACATGCTTTATCGCGCTATCAATTGTGTTACACCAAGAAACTAACTCATGTTGACCTGGTTTCATAAAGTTCATCGCAGTTAAGTCATCGAGGGCCAAGCGAAGCGAGCCATAGACTCCGCTTGAATCTAGAATCGCAATTGGCTTGTTATGAAAACCTAAATATCTTCCCACCCAGATTTCCAATAACTCCTCAAGTGTGCCAATCCCACCAGGAAGTGCGATAAAACCATCGGCTAAGCTTTCAATTAAACCTTTTCGTTCGCGCATATCTTTTACTACATGCATCTGGCTTGCATCATGATCAATAAATTCCACACTCATTAGCCGCTCTGGAATAACTCCAATTGTTCTGCCGCCATTTTCTCTTGCACCCTTGGCCACCTCACCCATTACCGATATCGCGCCGCCTCCCCAGACCAATTCATGGCCTAATTTGGCAAGGGATGCCCCTAATTCAAAGCCAAGCTCTAGATTCTCTTTTGAAACTGAGGTCGATGATGCGCAATAAACGGCAACTTTCATAGCCACACTCTAAAGCAGTTTTTTTCTTACGCTTACTCTGGGCAAGTGCTAGCCAATAGTTGGTAGCGTTGGACGGTGAGCAAAGCTAGAGCGGCATATGGTTATGGGATTTCAACCATTGCAAAAGATGGATCAATACTTGATACCTATTTTCATCAACTAGGCCTAGGGGAAGCTGAAGCAAGCAGAGTTGATTTAACAAGCCTTGATGGGGCAGATATCGAGCGGGAGATAACTCGAACTCTGGTTAAAACAGAAATTGAGCTAGATAGGCCGCCAGCAAGTGTTGCTGATGCCTACTTGCGACTTCACCTACTCTCTCATCGTCTAGTAAAACCACATGGGTTATCACTTGAAGGAATTTTTTCAATTCTTAACAATGTTGTTTGGACTTCCCATGGGCCCTGCGCTATCACTGGATTTGATCAGGTGCGTTTAAAGCTGCGTACTAAATATGGCTATCTTGCAATCTATGGCGTAGATAAATTTCCAAGGATGCTTGATTATGTTGTTCCAGAAGGCGTGCGAATTGCGGATGCAGATCGCGTAAGACTTGGAGCTTATCTATCACCTGGAACAACGGTGATGCATGAAGGCTTTGTTAACTTCAATGCTGGAACTCTTGGCTCATCAATGGTTGAGGGCCGAATCTCTGCAGGAGTTGTTGTCGGCGATGGTTCTGATATCGGCGGCGGAGCTTCGATTATGGGAACTCTGAGTGGCGGCGGAAAAGAAGTAATCTCAATTGGCAAGCGAACACTTCTAGGAGCCAATTCAGGACTTGGAATTTCACTTGGTGATGATTGCGTTTTAGAAGCTGGCGTCTATTTAACTGCAGGCTCAAAAGTACTTCTACCAGATGGCAAAGTAGTCAAAGCAAGAGAGCTATCTGGCGCAAATTCACTTTTGATTCGTAGAAATTCCCAGAGCGGCGCGCTTGAAGCACTTAATAAAAGTGGAACTTGGGGCGGCTTAAATAGCGTGCTGCACTCTAATTAAATTAAGCAGTAGTGAGGTCGTTCGACAATACCTGGTAGACACTCTTTAGCAATAAAAGGCAGCTTCACAATTGCCTTTGTGTTATGAATCCAGGTTGATGGAAGTTTTACTCTAGCTCGAAAGAGTTCTCCAGTTAGCGTTGCGGTTTCCCCAGTACTTGAAATTGCTGTAATTGAACTAACGCTTCCAGTTTGAGTTCTTGAGTTAATGGTAATTGACACAACATTAGGTAGCAGAAAAGCTTGCGCCATAACGCTCTGTGGCACAAACCTCGACCAAAGTGCATATCTACGATTAATTGTTGGATCTAAACTCCATGGATCAGGGACTCCAGTTAGGTAAGGAAGGGGGCTTCCCCAAACATCAACAACATTTTGCGTAACTCCCCCACTTGATGAAAAGTAAAAGGCTTGAATTGGTTTGTCTTCAAGGGTTACTACTAGAGCGTTATTCTCATCAACAAAGGTTCGATCAACTGCCTCACGCCATTTAACTCCATAGATGGCCTCAGTTTCTTTGGCATAACCCACAAAATTCTGATCCACAGTGGTGTTGTAAATATTGCAATCGCACTCAACTCTAAGCCTAGATAATTTGCCCAGGGCATAAGTTCTTGCAGCTATTGCTTGTGCTTCGAGGGCAGCAGCTGGCCAAGACGAAGGCACTTCACCTAGACCATAGAGATACTCATCATGAAGTCTTAAGGTATTGGTTACTGCAAGATATGAGCTAAGAAGATTGGTTACGCTCTTGAAGACTATTTGACCATACTTATATTGAGTAGCAGTTGCACCATTGGTTAGAAGCGCAGTTGTAGTTGCACTGTCCCACCGAAGAGTCCAAGCAGGTGAAGGATTGATTGCGGCATATTTAGCAGTAGGAGATGAGAGAGCTGGAACTACACTTCCTGCAAAGTTTGTAAAGAGAGCAGTTGTATCACCTGGATATATTCCAAATGGCTCAGGGTTCTCACTTAACGGGATATCGCCTTGGTATAGACGAATCTCGCCAATAGATCCAACTGTATTAAGAGTTACCGATGAAATTAAATTAGCGATATTTACTCTTATAAGTTGATTATCTGGATAAGCAGTTACTGCAGTGCCTGGGTAGTAATAGTTAAGAATTTCAACCGCAGTCTTTGATTCAAGCGCCTGTCCTCGCGCTCCAATCTGACTCATTCCTACCCCATGGCCATAACCTGAGCCAAAGAAACGAAAATCAGTCGGTATTAGGGTCCGCGCGTGAGCAGGAGAAATTACATTCAGCCCTAAACAGAAGATAAGCGATAGGGAAGTAAGGAGAAACGCTCTTTTCTTCATATTTCTTAGGGTACCGCAGCGTTAGGAAATTAGTTGGTAATTAGCTTTCTTGGTGAGGTAATGAAACCAAATCCCCAGCAAAAATGCATGAAAATCAAAACAATTGGCAAGTAAATCCTCTGGGCCAGACCTTTTCCAATAATTAATGAAGCCAAAGTAATTGCGCCTAAATAAGAAATGATTGGAATTAAAAACAGTGATGAAACAAATACAGCTAGAGCTAATGAGATAAATTGCAGTACCAAATTTAGAGGTGGAGCTAGATAGCGAAAATTAATAGTTCGACTATGTTGACGCACTACTGCTCTTCTCCATTTTCCATATTCAAAGTATTGCAAAGCAAGTTTCTTGAGCGAACTTCTTGGGCGATAAATAACTTTTAGCTCAGGGTCGAAATAAACTACGCCACCATTTTTTCTCAAGCGATAATTTAACTCCCAATCTTGTGCCCTGGTAAATCTCTCGTCATAGCCACCAACAGCATCTAACGCTCTCTTTTGAAATACTCCTAGATACACAGTATCTGTTGGTCCAGCCTCTCCCCCGACATGAAATCTTGAAGATCCAACCCCAATTGGTGAACGCATTGCAATAGCTACTGCTTTTTCAAACGAAGTTGTTCCTTGAGCAAACATAATGCCACCAACATTTACTGCTCCAGTTTCTTTCAAAGTCTCGACGGCTTTTCTAATATATTCCTTATCAATTTCTGAGTGCCCATCAATGCGAACAACTATTTGATTCTTTGCCATCTTGAGCGCAGCATTTAAACCTCTTGGAGTTCTTCCTGAAGTATTTTCAAGGACTGTGATTCTAGAATCTTGTTCTGCTAACTCTTTTGCAATTTGCCATGTCTGATCTGTTGAAGGCCCCACTGCCATAATTACTTCTAGTTCGCCTTGATAGTTTGAAGACAGAGCAGCTTTAATTGCAGCGCGCAGATGAAGTGCTTCATTGATTACTGTGAGAATTATGGAAACGGGCGGGTAATTGGCTAGGTGAGCAGTATTACCTTGCTCAAGTGGGCTAGTCATAACGTTCAAACGCTATCGCTTCATTACTCTTGCCTCTGTGAAATCCCCTCGGGCAATTCGTTTCTTCACCATAGCCTCGATAGCTATTGTGGGGATTTCGGCTATCTCCTGGGCAGGTCTGGGACGGATCACAGCAGCAATCCCAAGAGTTGATGCCTTTGCAGGCCTAGAGAATCGTCCAAAGAAAGAATCTTCGGCAGTTAATTATTTAATTGTTGGTTCTGACACTCGAGAGGGATTGAGCCGAGAAGAGATTAAGCGGTTAAGAGTTGGTGGTACTGATGTTGCGGCAGGCAAAAGAAGTGACACGATGCTACTTATACATATCTCAAAGAAGCGAGATAAAGCAGCAATAATTTCTATTCCTCGTGATAGTTATGCGCTAATACCAGAACATAATAATGCTCAAGGCAAAGTAATTCCTGCTGCTTATTCAAAGATCAACTCTGCCTACAACTGGGGTGGCGCGCCACTATTAATTGAAACTCTTGAAAGTATGTCTGATTTAAGAATTGATCATTATGTTGAACTTAACTTTGTTGGCTTCGTACGCATGGTTGATGCCCTGGGAGGCGTTGAAATTTGCACAAAGAAAGATATTAATGATCCTAAGAGCCATCTCACCCTTCCTGCAGGAACGCATGTGCTAGATGGTATCGACTCCTTAAAGTTTGTTAGAACCAGAGTCTTTGATGGCTTAGGTGATCTCGGAAGAATGAAGAGACAACAGGAATTTGCTGGCGCTATGCTGCGTAAGGCAACTAGCACTGGAGTATTACTAAACCCAGTAAAGATGGTTGATTTCATAAACTCTGCGCTAGATAGTGTTGTTACAGATGAAGGATTAAGTCAAGGCGACTTATTAACTCTAGGTAAACAGCTACGAAATCTCTCAGCAAGTAACGTTAGAACACTTACTATTCCATTGAAGTATTACAACTACAATCAAAATGGAGTAAGCGCTGCTGTGCTCTGGGATCCAGTCTTAGCTCCAGAACTCTTTGAAAGAATCAAAAATGATGAAGCCTTAATTGAAGAGGTAAGGCCTGATCCATCCTCTTCACCTGCTACCATCAACAAATTTAAGAGTGGAACTGCCGCTGATAATCCATGTAACGGCTAGTATTTGGCAGTAATGTTAAAGCTCTCAGTAATCGGAACTGGCTATCTTGGTGCAACCCATGCCGCTGCCATGTCATCTCTTGGCTTTGAAGTTGTTGGAGTCGATGTAGATCAGAAGAAAATCGAGCTTCTCAATAGCGGCAAAGTTCCATTTTATGAACCAGGTCTTGAAGAACTTCTCCTGGCAGAGGTCAATTCAAAGAGATTAGAGTTCACATCAGATTTCTCTCAGATAAAAGATTGCGACGTTCACTTCATCTGCGTAGGAACTCCTCAGAAAAAAGATGGCCTAGCTGCAGATCTGACCTATGTTGATGCATCTATTGCTTCTGTTGCGACCCATGCAAAAGCTGGCTCTCTAATTGTTGGTAAGTCCACAGTCCCGGTAGGAACTGCAGGTCGCCTTGCAGATATGCTGAGTAAGTTAAATGAGAAAGTTGAGTTAGCTTGGAATCCAGAATTTTTAAGAGAAGGTTTTGCAGTTGAAGATACCCTAAGGCCAAATAGATTGGTTGTAGGAGTTACTTCAGATCGCGCTGAGGAAGTATTGAAAGAGGTTTATGCCTCACTTATTAAAGATGGAGTTCCTTGGATAAGGGCAGATCTACCAACTGCAGAACTTGTAAAAGTTGCAGCAAACTCATTTCTTGCAACCAAAATCTCCTTCATCAATGCAATGGCTGAGATCTGTGAAGCATCTGGTGGAGATGTAACTGTTCTTGCTAAGGCAATCGGTTATGACCCAAGAATTGGCTCACGCTTTCTGCAAGCTGGAATTGGCTTTGGTGGTGGCTGTTTGCCTAAAGATATCCGTGCATTTATGGCGCGATCAGAAGAACTTGGAGCTAAACAATCCCTTGAGTTCTTGAGAGAAATTGACTCGATAAATATGCGAGCAAGAGCGCGAGTAATTGATTTGGTGAGAGTGGACCTGGGGCAAGATCTAAAGAGTAAGAAGATTGCTGTTTTGGGTGCTGCATTTAAGCCCGATAGTGATGATGTTAGAGACTCACCCGCACTCGATATCGCAGTTCAACTAAGCCAAGCAGGAGCAGCTGTGACTGTTCACGATCCCAAAGCGATTGAGCCTGCTAGAGCGCGCTTTTCTCATTTAGATTTTTCAGAAAGTATTGAGGGATGTGTTGCAGGGGCAGATGTGATTTTGCATTTAACTGAATGGAAGATCTATCGAGAAATCAATCCATCTGCCATAAAAAACCAAGTTAATCAAGCAATTATTATTGATGGTCGAAACGCTCTAGATAGAGATCTCTGGGTCAAATCTGGTTGGAAATTTAGGGCTCTAGGAAGGGCTTAAATAATGGCGCCAAAAATAATCTTGGCATCAGCATCTCCTGCTCGATATAAATTATTACAAAGCGCTGGAATTACCCCTGAGGTAATTGTAAGTGGAGTTGATGAAGAGAGCTCTGACTATCAAAGCCTATCCCCTAAAGAACTAGTAATAGCCCTGGCAATTGTTAAAGCTCATACAGTGAGAGCAAAAATTAACTACCCTGCTCTAATAATTGGTTGTGACTCCACCTTTGAATTCCAGGGACAGAGTTTAGGTAAACCAGGAAGCGTGGAGAACGCAGTTGCAAGAGCTAAACAATTACGTGGAAAATCTGGCCTCCTTCACACTGGTCATTGCATTATTGACACTGAGAAAGAGATTGAAATTAGTGATGTGGTAAGCACCAAAGTTTTCTTTGCAAATATGAGCGATGCTGAAATTGATGGTTATGTAGCAACTGGTGAACCTCTAAATGTTGCTGGGGGCTTTACTCTAGATGGAAGAAGCTCGCCTTTTATCTCAAGGATTGAGGGTGAAACATCTAATGTGATTGGCCTTTCCCTGCCATTATTGCGCAGCGCCATTAACAAATTAGGTTACCAATGGTTTGATTTGTCATGACTTTATATGCCGCATATGGATCAAATCTTGATCCTAGGCAGATGCTTCTCAGAGCCCCTTATTCACCGCACCGCGGAACTGGATGGCTACGCGGTTGGCGCTTAACTTTTGGCGGGGAGGAAATTGGCTGGGAGGGAGCAGTTGCAACTCTTGCAGAAGATGCTGGCCATAGCGTTTTTGTCTCTATCTATGATCTAACTGCAACAGATGAAGCAGCCCTTGATCAATGGGAGGGTGTGACTACCGATCTATATCGAAAGATTAGAGTGCGAGTAGAAACTCTGGATGGTTCTCCGCTCTGTTATATCTATGTACTTAATTCTTTTGAAGGCGGAATGCCATCAGCTCGTTATCTAGAAATTATGGTTAACGCTGCTCGTGAAGCAGGAGCTCCTGAGGATTACATAAAAGAGTTAAGTAATAGAAGTACTCGGTAGTAAGTTGGCCCTATGGATCAATCTCTAATAGCGCAAGTTCAGCAGTGGATAAGCCAAGATCCTGACCCAAAGACGAGAGCAGAACTTGAAAGACTCCTTGCAGATAAAAATGAAGCTGAGCTGCGCTCCTGCTTCTCTGGTTTTCTAGAATTTGGAACAGCAGGCTTGCGCGGCAAATTAGGACCAGGGCCTTCACGAATGAATCGAGCAGTAGTAACAAAAACTGCAGCTGGTCTTGTTACTTACATGCGCAAGCACAATCTCTCATCTGTTGTGATTGGACGAGATGCTAGATATGGATCTAAAGATTTTGCGCAAGACACAGCTGAGATAATGCAAGGCGCTGGTATGAAGGTCTATTTATTGCCAAGAGCTCTGCCAACTCCAGTGCTTGCCTATGCTGTTAGAGAATTAAAGTGTGATGTTGGAATTATGGTCACCGCAAGTCATAACCCACCAGAGGATAATGGCTACAAGGTCTATTTGGGCGGAATAGTTGATCAGATTCGCTATGAAGGATCACAGATTATCTCTCCTGCCGATACGCAGATTTCAGAATATATCTCTCAAGTTCCCGATTTAAACTCCCTAAAACGAAGCAGCGGAGCAGAAGTTTTAGATAACACAATAATTGATTCATATATCAAGGCCACAGCCAAGCTTGCCACCTCAAATAGTGATCTCAAGGTGGTCTATTCAGCCATGCATGGCGTTGGCACAAAGACTTTAGAGCAGGTATTTGCAGCAGCAAATTTCGCTCCCCCAATATTAGTTTCCGAGCAGGCAGAACCAGATCCAGATTTTCCAACCGTTAAATTCCCAAATCCTGAAGAGCCAGGAGCTATTGATCTCTCTATCAAGAAAGCAATGCAAGTATCGGCAGATCTAGTTATTGCCAATGATCCTGATGCTGATCGCTGCGCAGTTGCAATTGCAGATAGAGGTGGAAATTGGAGAATGCTTAGGGGAGATGAAGTCGGAGCCATTCTTGGTGAATATTTAGCCAGAGCTGCTAAAGATAAAAACGTCGCTCTTGCTAACTCAATTGTCTCATCTTCAATCTTAAGCAAAATTGCTAAGGCTTACCAATTGCCTTTTGCTGAAACTCTCACTGGATTTAAGTGGATAGCAAAAATAGAGAATCTACATTTCGGATATGAAGAGGCACTTGGTTATGCAGTTGATTCAAATTCAGTAAATGATAAGGACGGAATCAGCGCAGCCCTAATGATTGTTCAAATAGCAACAGATCTGAAGCGTGAATCCAGGACGCTAAGTGACTTCCTTGATGAAATCTGGAGCAATTATGGCTATCACGGCACCAGACAAATTTCAGTAAGAGTGGATAGCGTTGAACAAATCACCACAATTCTCGGAAGGTTTAGAAACAACACTCCGCAGTCAATTGCTGGATATCGCGTGATTGGCTTTGATGATTTAGAAAAGCCAGTAAGTGGCCTGCCACCAACAAATGGCGTGCGAATATTTCTTGAGCCAAACATTCGAATCATTGTAAGACCTAGTGGAACCGAGCCAAAGATTAAGTGTTACATCGAGGTAGTTAGCGATAATCAGGAAAAGGCCGAGGAGATCATTAAAGGGCTGGATCTGGAGCTACGTACCCTTCTTGCTTCATAACTTGTAGACTCACTACTTATGTCAGCGCTAAATCTGATTGATGGTTCTGAGACTTCGCTGCGAAGATTTCTACAAACCCTTCCCGGCGTAGATCAAATAGGCGCTCAAGAGCGCGCTGCGATGCTTGGAACTAGAAGCATTAAGACCACCAGCAAAAAATGGGCCATCGATATGGCAATTAGCATGATTGATTTAACAACTCTTGAAGGCGCAGATACAGCTGGCAAAATCAGATCACTCTGCTCGAAAGCTCTCCGCCCCGATCCACAAGATGCTTCGGTTCCACATGTAGGAGCTGTCTGCGTCTATAACGACATGGTTGGAATTGCTAGAAAACATCTAGATTCAATTGGCGGTCAAAGTATCCCAGTAGCCGCAGTAGCAACCGCCTTTCCTTCAGGTAGAGCCTCAAGAAAAGTTAAGCTGCAAGACACCAAAGATGCTATTTCACTTGGCGCAACTGAGATCGATATGGTCATTGATCGCGGAGCATTTCTCTCTGGACAACTTGGTGAAGTATTTGATGAGATTAGAGCAATAAAAGAAATCTGTTCAGATAAGGCACACTTAAAAGTAATTCTTGAAACAGGTGAGCTAGTAACTCTAGATAACGTTCGCAAAGCTTCTTACTTGGCAATGCTTGCAGGTGCAGATTTTATTAAAACCTCAACTGGGAAAGTTACGCCAGCTGCTACCGCTCCAGTAGTTCTAGTGATGCTTGAGGCGGTAAGAGACTTCTTTGAGCTAAGTCAGATCAGAATTGGTGTTAAACCAGCTGGTGGAATAAGGACAACTAAGGATGCCATCAAACAGTTAGTGCTTGTTAAGGAAATTGCAGGAGCTGAATGGCTTAACCCAGAGCTATTTCGAATTGGAGCAAGCGCGCTATTAAATGATTTACTTTTGCAACGCATGAAATTAAGTACGGGCAGATATTCGAGCGCAAATTATGTTACGGTGGATTAATAATGAGTGACTTTGAATACGCCCCTGCCCCAGAATCGAAGGCGATAGCCAATATCAAAAAGGATTATGGGCTATATATAAACGGTAAATTCGTTGCCTCTCATAACAAGAAGCGCTTTGAAACGATAAATCCTGCTAATGAAGAGGTATTGGCCAAGATTTCACTTGCCGATGAAGTAGATATTGATAAGGCTGTTAAGGCTGCAAGATCTGCCTATGTAAAAGTTTGGTCGAAGCTGAGCGGCAAAGAGCGAGCAAAATATCTCTTTCGCATCGCTCGTCTACTACAAGAGAGGTCTCGAGAATTTGCTGTAGTTGAAACCCTAGATAACGGAAAGCCGATTAGGGAAACCAGAGACATCGATATTCCACTCTCTGCTGCACACTTCTTCTATCACGCCGGCTGGGCAGATAAGTTGGAATTCGCTGGCTTTGGAGAAAAACCTAAAGCTCACGGAGTAGTAGCCCAGATAATTCCTTGGAACTTCCCACTTCTAATGCTCGCCTGGAAGATTGCGCCAGCGCTAGCTACTGGAAATACTGTTGTGTTAAAGCCTGCTGAAACGACACCACTCACCGCTCTGTTATTTGCTGAAGTGTGCCAACAAGCAGACCTCCCACCTGGAGTCGTAAACATTATTACCGGAGATGGAAGCACAGGAGCTGCGTTAGTTAAACATCCAGATATTGATAAGGTTGCATTTACTGGATCTACCGAAGTTGGCAAGTTAATTGCCAGATCTCTTGCCGTTAGTAATACCCCGGTCACTCTTGAACTTGGCGGAAAAGGCGCAAATATCGTCTTTGAAGATGCGCCAATTGACCAAGCAGTTGAGGGAATCATCAATGGAATATTCTTTAATCAAGGACATGTTTGCTGTGCCGGTTCTCGCCTTCTGCTTCAAGAAAATATCCATGATGAATTCTTAAATAAATTACAGAAGAGAATGTCCAAGATTCGCCTCGGTGATCCATTGGATAAGAACACAGATATTGGAGCCATTAACTCAGCTGCGCAACTAGCAAAAATTCATGAACTCTCATCTTCTGGACAAGCAGAAGGCGCTGATATCTGGTCTGCTCCTTGCCAGATTCCAAATAAAGGATTCTGGTTTGCTCCAACGATATTTAAAGGAGTAACTCAAGCTCATCGCATTGCTAGAGAAGAGATCTTTGGGCCAGTGCTATCTGTGCTTACTTTTAGAACTCCACAAGAGGCGATAGAAAAAGCCAATAACACTCCATTTGGGCTCTCGGCTGGCATTTGGACTGATAAAGGTTCAAGAATTCTCTGGGCAGGAAATCACTTAAAGGCTGGAGTTATCTGGGCCAATACCTTTAATAAATTTGATCCAGCAAGCCCATTTGGCGGATATAAAGAATCTGGCTGGGGCCGCGAAGGTGGTCGCCATGGACTTGGCGCATATCTCAAGGGAGCTAAGTGATGAGTCTTGATATCAAGAAAACTTACAAATTATTTATTGCAGGCGCTTTTCCCCGAAGTGAATCAGGGCGCAGCTATGAGATTAGAGATAAAAAAGGAAACTTCATAGCAAATCCTGCTCAAGCCTCAAGAAAAGATTTAAGGGATGCAGTTCTTGCAGCTAGGAATGCTCATTCATCTTGGTCCTCTGCAACTGCCTATAACAGAGGACAGATTCTCTATCGCATCGCTGAAATTATGGAGGGTCGAAGCGAACAATTTGTTGCAGAGATTATGGCAATGGAATCTGTTAGTAGTAAGCAAGCTCAAGTGCAGGTAAGACAAGCCATTGATACCTGGGTCTGGTATGCCGGATGGAGCGATAAGATTTCAACAATTGCAGGAAGTACTAATCCTGTTGCAGGATCTTTCTTTAACTTCACAGTTGCAGAACCACTTGGCGTGGTTGGAATTGTCGCTGAAGAAAAGTCTTCACTACTAGGTGTTGTATTAGGACTTGCTCCAGTATTGGCAGCTGGAAATTGCGCCGTTTTACTCGCAAGTCAGAGGCGCCCACTTTCTGCCATAACTCTTGCTGAATGCCTTGCAACATCTGATGTCCCGGCAGGGGTAGTAAATATCCTCACCGGTCTAAGTGATGAATTAACCCCGCATTTAGCCTCGCATATGGAGATAGATGGCCTAGATTTAAGTGGTGTTGATAGCAAAAGCGCTGCAGCTCTTCGCATTTCAAGTGTTGATAATTTAAAGAGAGTTCATAGTTTTTCAGCTGAAAAATCTCCTGAGCGGATTCTTTCCTTTATGGAATATAAGACGCTCTGGCATCCAATTGGTGTTTAGAACTTAGTAATTACAAGCGGCAATCTCTCTGCAACTTCACCCTTCTCAGAAATACTAACTGCGCCTTCTAGCGCTTGCTTAGCTCGCTCAAATCTCTCACTATCATCACTATGAAGAGTAAATAGTGCAGATCCACTAATTATCTTCTCTCCTGGTTTGGCATGAATTTCAATTCCTGCTCCTGCTTGCACTGCCTCCCCTTGTCGCGCTCTTCCAGCTCCCAGGCGCCATGCGCTAATTCCAACTTTAAGCGCATCCATTGAAAAGATAGTTCCGCTTTTCTCTGCAGTGATAACTAACTTCTCCTTCGCAGTGGGAAGCGGGGCATCAGGATCTCCACCTTGGGCTTTAACCATCTTTCTCCAGCGATCCATCGCGCTTCCATCTTTGAGAGCAACTTCAGGATCTTTGCCCCTTACCTTTGCAGCATCAAGCATCTCTCTTGCCAAAATTAAAGTTAACTCAACAACATCTGCTGGTCCGCCGCCTGAAAGAACTTCTATTGATTCACGAACTTCAAGTGCGTTTCCGGCGGTGAGTCCAAGTGGCACATCCATTGCAGTAACAAGGGCTCTGGTATTTACTCCCGCTCTTTTTCCAAGTTCGACCATAACACTTGCTAATTCTTTGGCTTTCTCTGGATTCGACATAAATGCACCAGATCCGGTTTTAACATCTAGAACTAGGGCGCCAGTTCCTTCAGCAATCTTTTTACTCATAATTGATGAAGCAATTAGTGGGATAGCGGGTACTGTTCCGGTCACATCTCGCAGCGCATAAAGCTTCTTATCAGCAGGGGCTAAACCGGCACCTGCAGCGCAAATTACCGCCCCAACATCTTGTAATACTTTGAGCATCTGATCATTACTTAGAGATGCTTGCCAGCCTGGAATTGATTCCATTTTATCGAGCGTTCCACCAGTGTGGCCAAGACCTCTACCTGATAGTTGTGGAACAGCAGCACCACAAGCGGCAACTAGTGGCGCAAGTGGAAGTGTGATTTTATCTCCCACCCCACCTGTTGAATGCTTATCAACTGTTGGAACTGCAAGACTGGACCAATTCATTCTCTCACCGCTATTAATCATTGCATCAGTCCAGCGTGAAATTTCACGCATATTCATTCCATTTAATAAAATCGCCATCAATAAGGCTGAGAGTTGTTCATCTGCTACCACTCCGCGGGTATAGGCATCAACAATCCAGTCAATCTGCAGATCACTTAACTCGTTTCGATCACGCTTTGCTGAAATAATCTCAACAGCATCAAAGGCTTCACTCATTTTCTTTATTTCTTCTTTTCTAGATCATCAGGGCCAAAACCCCAAGGAAGAATCACCGACATGTCTTGAGGCCCAGATGGTGTCAATAATTGAAGTTCATTTCCGCCATGCTCAAATAAAAGCTGGCGACAGCGGCCACATGGCGAGAGAAGTTCTCCCTTGCCATCAACGCAGACCACAGCAATTAACCTTCCGCCGCCGCTCATAAGTAAATTGGAGATCATGGAACATTCAGCGCAGAGCGTTAAGCCATAACTAGCATTTTCTATATTGCAGCCGCTAACAATTCGCCCATCACCAACTAAGCCAGCAGCTCCTACTGGAAAGTTTGAATAGGGGGCATAAGCCTTCTTAGAAGCATTTATTGCCTCGTCTTGCAATGACTTCCATTCGATCATCTCTGTCCTATCTCGGAAATCCAGCGGCTACTCCGCCATCTACCGGGATTACTGCGCCAGTGGTTCGAGAAGATTCGTCCGAAAGTAGATGAGCAACGGAGCGAGCAACATCTAAGGAACGCACCCTTGCTTTGAGAATATTGCGCTTGGCATAGAAATCCTCAAGTTCTTCAGGTTTTACACCATGTTCTTTCGCTCTTTGCTCGCGAATTCCACCTTCCCAGAGTTTGCTGTTATCAAAGACTGCATCGGGGTTTAAGGCATTAGCCCTGATTCCGATAGATCCACCTTCAAGTGCTGCAATTCTCATGAGCTGAATCATCCCAGCCTTTGAAACTGAGTATCCGCCAAAGCCAGCACCGGGGGCAAAAGCATTTTTGCTTGCGATATAAACCAGAGAGCCACCCATGCCTTGTAGACGCATCATGCGCATGGCATGTTTTGTTAATAGAAATGAACTTGTGAGATTAATTTCTAATCCCCTTCGCCATTGAGAGGAATCTAATTCTTCTAAAGGACCAGGCACTCCAATACCAGCATTCAAAACCACGCCATCTAGCCCACCAAAATTATCTATGGTTCTATTTAAAGTCTCTATAACTACATTTTCATCGCTCTGATCTCCCTGAACCAAGAGCGGTTTTGAAAATTTTCCAGCAGCAAATTCTTCCTCAGTTTGTGCAAGCCCTTTAGGGTCTAGGTCAGCTAAAACTAGATTTGCTCCAAGAGATCCAAGGTGTAAAGCAATCCCCCTTCCGATTCCACTACCTGCTCCAGTAACAATAAAGATGTTGCCACTCATCTGCGGGGCTTTAGGCTTTAACTTTAATTTGTAGAGCTCCATAGGCCAATAGTCGAAGCCGAATATTTCACTATCAGGCAAGGTTCTGGGTTTAGGGAAAGAGTCAACAACAGTTGAGCCAACGCTATGGGTATGGAAGGCAATATCAGCCATCATCTTAGTTTCACTAATTGTTGCTCCCGCAGCAATCATCCCAATTCCTGGCGTTATAAATAGCTTGGGATCACTTCCATGACTGGAATAACCTTCAGGCAATAGATTCTTATTTGCTTCAAAATAAGCTTCATAACGCGCTCTATACGAGTCAACTGCTACATCAACGCTCTCTGGAGTCAATATGCAAGACCATGGCCTAATTCGAAGCATATGGTCGGCACTTGCAGCCCCAGCCGCAACAACTTTATCGAGGTCTTGTCGCTCAGAAATCTGCCTAAGTCGTGTGTCAATTCGCAATATTTGTTTCTTGCCAATTTTTCCTCGTAGGTGAAGAAGAAGTTCTCGAATTTGTTCTTTACTTAGATCTTGATGAGCAAATTGTGCCTGTGGCTTTTTCTTAAGCGTTGCTAAGAACTCCTTAGCTCTATCTACTGCATCCAATGTTTTTGCATAGCACTTCTGGCTATCATCATCCCAGACAATAAGACCGTGATGAGCTAGAACAACCCCTTGATACTCCTTTAATTCACTAACCAATTTCGATAACTTAAATCCTGGTCTAATCCATTCCACATATGCAAAGCCCTCGCCAAGAGCATCTCGGACAGCAGCTGCGCCATCTTCATGATTAGTTAAGGCACAAATCGCATCTGCATGAACATGGTCGATGTGCCTGGCTGGAAGGAAAGCATGGAGCAAAGTTTCAATTGATGGACGTCGGGCACTGGGATCAACTAAAGCTCTGGTAACAAAATCAACCATAGTGTCATCATCTAATTCACCTTGTGATTTAAGAGCTGAAAGTTCATCGAGATATAGCGCGGGATAATCAACAGCCTCGCCATAAGCCATATCGGCTCCAGATCCCTTGACCCACAAGACCGAACGATTACGACCCAAGTAGTCAGTGATCTCACCTTTAGCAGAGGTGTTTCCCCCTCCATAAACAACAAGAGATTGATCGGCTCCAATCAACTTGGAGCGCGTAACTAATTTCTCTAAATCTGGATAGTTCATAGCGCATCACCTTTACTAATCTGGTAAACACACTTCTCAGTAACAATTGCGGTGATATATCTAGCTAAAGTCACATCAAATGCGGGGTTATAACTCTTTGCCCCAACTGGTGCGACGGCTTTTCCAGCAAAGTGGGTTACCTCGCTATCTGCCCTAAATTCAATCTCTATCTCAGCACCACTTGCAAGTGATCTATCGATTGTTGATTCTGGAGCAACTACTAGAAATGGAATGCCACGCTCTTTAGCAGCAACTGCTACCCCAAGTGATCCAATTTTATTTGCGCTATCGCCATTTCTTGCGATGCGATCTGCTCCAATTAATACTGCATCAATTAATCCCGAGAATAGAGCGCTTGCTGCCGCTCCATCTGGAAGGATTCGATAATTAATTCCAGCCTCACTTAACTCCCAGGCCGTTAAGCGAGAGCCTTGAAGCAGAGGGCGAGTTTCATCGGCGAATACTTCCTCGATATATCCCTGATCACTTAGCTCTCGAATTACTCCAAGAGCTGTTCCCCAATCACTTGTTGCAAGTGATCCAGTATTGCAATGGGTAAGGATCCTTAGTTTTCTCGTTTCACACTTTTCTAATAGATAGGCAGCGCCTAGTTTTCCCATAGCTCGATTTGCAAGGCCATCAGCGCGGCTAATAGCTAGAGCTGATTTCAAAACAGCGGAAGGGCCGTTCACTAATTCCGGAGTTACTTGATCAACTCCCCATGCAAGATTGACCGCGGTAGGGCGAGCAGCTCTTAAGGCAGCAATTGCACTGTCTCTTCTGCCTTGGCTCCAGTTTTCTTGCTTGCTGCGAAGAGCAATTAGAGCCACCCCCAGCGCTCCGGCAACTCCCAGGGCTGGGGCGCCACGAACAGCCAGGGTTTGGATCGCTTCAATTAATTCTTCGTGAGTTTTTATTGTGAGGATTTTCCTCTCATGGGGAAGTAGGCGCTGATCTATCAGGGTTATCGCTCCATCGCCCTGCTCGAGAAAATCGATAGTTCTCACCCAAGCAGTCTAAAGCCAGAGTTGATACTTGGGAACCAGAGTTATAGTCAAAGGTGAAAATAGGTAACGAAAATGTGATGGAACACGGGGTTATTGGTATCGGCCAGCATTTCTCCTTCAATTCTGGCATGGATAGGATTCCCCGTATCAGTGAGCCTCCCCGAAATAGTCATAAAAATGAACTTATTTCTCCACTGGTAATCGATCGATTTACCCTCGGGCATACCTCATTGCCAGAGATCTTTGAGAGGAGATTCATGATTAAGCGCGTGATATCTGTAGTAGCTGTAGTTGCACTTACAGCTCTAGGTTTTGCGGCACCATCGAAGGCAGCATCGGAAAGTGATTGCGGTACCGGGAAACTTTTCTGCATCGGTTTAGTAACTGATACTGGAAAAGTTGACGACAAGTCATTTAACCAATCTGCATGGGAAGGCGCCAAAGCTGCGGCTAAGTCAAATGGCGGTTTCGCTAAATACATCGAAACAACAGATCCAAAAGACTATGCCACAAATATCGGCCAGTTTGCAGATAAGAAATACAATGTAATTATCGGTGTTGGCTTCCTCATGGCAGAGGCCATGACTAAGGCTGCTGCTGATTATCCAAAAATTAAGTTCATTGGTGTAGATCAATTCCAGGGAGCTGCTGTTCCAAATCTAACTGGACTTGTTTTCCCAGAAGATAAGGCTGGATTCCTTGCAGGATATCTAGCCGGACATCTAACAAAGACTGGTAAGACTGGCGCAGTTCTTGGAACTGACCTTGTTCCACCAGTTCGTTACTTCGGAGAGGGATACCGTAACGGCGTTGCATACGCTGCTAAGGAACTTAAGAAGAAGTACCCAGCAACTAAATTGATTTATCATGCTCCAGATAACGCATTTAATGACCCAGCATGGGGTGGAACAACTGCTCAGCAGCTTCTCTCCCAGGGTTATGACGTTATCTTCGGCGCTGGTGGAAACACTGGAAACGGTGCACTACTTCGCGTTGCAAAGAAGAAAGGTGCATATTGCATCGGCGTTGATAGCGATCAATGGGGAACACTTCCTGAGGCTCGTCCTTGCCTTGTAACTTCAGCAATGAAGTTAATTGATAAGGGCGTTGCTGCAGTGGTTAAGACCATTGTTGAAGGAACAGATAAGGGCGGAAACTACTTTGGAAAAGTCGGACTTGCTCCACTACACGACTTCTCAAGCAAAGTTCCTGCTGCATATCAAGCTAAGTTGAAGGCAATTACTCCAAAGGTTCTTAACGGAACCGTTAAGACCGGAGTTAAGCTCTAAGACTTAAGTTAAGGTTATAAAGAAAGGGAGATACGCTTTTAAAAGGGGCGTATCTCCCTTTGAAACAAGAGAAGAAGTTTTAGTTTCAAAAATCATTGGAGAAGCTTGTGGATGCTAAGCAAAGCAAAAAACTTGATTTCAGCCCAATATTAGTTCCGCTGTTATCAATTGTTGTTGCGTTAGCATTTGGCGGTATTTTAATTTTTATTCAAGGAATTAACCCACTTTTAGCTTATAGAGTTCTATTCACAACTGCTTTTGGATCCTTTGATGGAATCGCAATTACTTTGGCCAAAGCCACGCCTTTGATTCTTAGTGGTCTTGCAGTAGCGATTTGTCTTAGAGCGGGTCTGTTTAATATCGGAGCTCAAGGCCAGTTAATCTCTGGAGCGCTTGCCTCTGCATGGGCTGGATATACCTTTGTTGGTCTTCCTGCTTTAGTTCATATCCCGCTCGCCTTAATCTTTGGCGCATTCTTTGGAGCGCTTGTTGCTTTAGTTGCAGCGGTATTAAAGGCCTACCGCGGAGTTCATGAAGTCATCACAACTATTATGTTAAATAGCATTGTTATTGCGCTCTCTGATTATTTAACCAGTAATCCATTTAAAGAGCCAGATCAGCCCCTTACTAGGACTCCAAAGATTCAAGATTCGGCTCAAATGCCTGATTTATTAGGCCTGCCACTGGGATTCTTTCTAGCTATCGGACTTTCCATCACACTCTGGTGGATCATGAGAAATACCACTACTGGTTTCAGTATTGAAACAATTGGAAGAAATAAAAATGCCGGATGGTATGCCGGAATCTCGGTCAAGAAAACCATCATGTTAAGCATGCTTATTGGTGGCGCAGTCGCAGGGGTTGCTGGAGCAGTTGAAACCTTGAGCATTATCGGAAGATTTGAGCCCGCCTTTAACGCAGGGCTTGGCTTTGATGGAATTACTGTGGCCTTGCTTGGCAGAGCAAATCCACTTGGCGTTATCCCCGCTGCAATTCTCATTGGTGGAATGCGAGCAAGTGGCTCTACGGTTCAATTTGAAGCAGGAGTTGCCCCTGAGTTGGTAGATCTACTTCTTGCCATGATTTTATTCTTTGTCACCGCCCCACTTCTTGCTCGATTCTTTAAGAATCGCAAGGAGAATGTGGCAATGACTAGTGGTTGGAGCAACTAATGAAACTACGCACTAGTCATTATTTAATCTTTGCCTTCCTTGCAGCTTTCACCTATTTCTATAGTAAAGATGGATTAGTAGCTACATCAGTTTTATACACTGCAATTCAATTTGCACTTCCCCTAGCACTTGCCGCAATGGTTGGGGTTATGTGTGAGCGAACTGGAGTTGTAAATATTGGTATCGAAGGAACAATGTTGATTTCAGCCTTCACTGCTTTTTTTGCTGGCGCTATTTTGAAAAATACTGTGCAAGGAATGCTGGTTGGAGTCTTTACTGGTGCAATGATGGGACTGCTCTTGGCCCTCATGGCAGTTAATTGGAAAATGGATCAGATCATTGCCGGGGTAATCTTGAATATTTTGGCTGCAGGTATTACATCCTTTTACTATCGCCAGAATTATTCAATTCCCTCAACTCTTGACCCGATTGACCTTCCGGTAGTTGGTGCCTGGCCCATTCTTGGTCCAGTTCTATCTTTCCACGGCCCAATTACCTACTTTGGAATCTTTTTTATTCTAGCTCTCTGGTTTGCGCTCTATAAGACTTCATGGGGTCTGCGCTCAAGAGCAGTTGGAGAGCATCCCTCAAGTGCTGATACTGCAGGAGTTTCAGTAACAAGACTTCGCTACTTAAATGTCACAGTCGCAGGAGCAGTTGGTGGACTTGCTGGCTCATACCTTGCCCTTGAAGCAGTTGGAATCTTTGAGCGAGGATTTACTGCCGGAAAAGGCTTTACCGCACTTGCCATCATGATCTTTGGTAGATGGAATCCACTTGGCGCACTTGCCGCCGCCTTATTCTTTGGATTAACCCAAGCAGTGACTAATCAGCTAATGATTGATGAAGTAGTAGAGATACCTCCCCAATTCATAAACATGCTTCCATATATTCTTACAATTGTTGTTTTAGCAATCTCAGCTGGAAAAGTTCGCCCACCAGCTGCAGAAGGTATTCCTTATGAGAAGGAGAAGTCATGAAGACTCTTCTAGAAATTGAGGGTGTAAGCAAGAGCTTTGGTTCAGTCATCGCCAATGAAGATATCTCACTTACAGTTAGAGAGGGCGAGATCCTTGCTCTCCTTGGTGAGAATGGCGCTGGCAAGTCAACGTTAGTTAAAGCAGTATTTGGCCTGGTTAAGCCAGATTCTGGCACTATAAAAATTAATGGCACCGTGATGGAAAGTGGTGATACCGCTGCAGCAATTGCTAGTGGTGTAGGAATGGTTCACCAGCATTTTCAACTAGTCCCAGTCATGAGCGTTACAGAGAACTTGATTCTAGGAGATGAACCAAAGCGGTTCGGTGTAGTCAACATCACGCAGGCGAGAAAAGAGGCTTTGGCTCTCTCTGAGAAATATGGCCTTGAAGTTGATGCTGATGCAATCATCGAAGATCTTCCGGTTGGTATGGCTCAAAGAGTTGAAATTCTTAAAGCCCTGAGGCGCGATGTCAAGTTACTAATTCTTGATGAACCAACAGCAGTATTGACCCCTCAAGAAACTGATGAACTCCTTGAAGTTTTGAGAAATCTAGCCAAACGTGGGGTTGGAATTCTCTTTATTACTCACAAGCTTCGTGAAGTTATGGCAGTTGCTGACCGAATTGCAGTTCTTCGTGGTGGAAAGTTGATGGGCACCACTACCCCAAAGGAGAGTAGTGAATCAAAACTTGCCCAGATGATGGTGGGGCGCGAAGTAGTTCTACGTGTCGAAAAGAGTCAAGCAAAACCTAAAGAAGTCCTTCTATCGATAAAGAATCTTCGAGTAAGTGATGATAGAAAACTTGAATCCGTTAAGGACTTATCGCTAGAAGTTCATGCTGGAGAAATTCTTGGTATTGCAGGCGTTGAGGGAAATGGTCAGCGAGAATTAGTTGAAGCTATCTGCAGTATGCGCTCACGTCTAAGTGGCGAAGTAATTGTCAAAGGTCAAGGGATTCCAAACCTGAATCCAAGGGCTGCCCATCTAGCGGGCGTTTCTCATATTCCGGAGGATCGAGAGAAGCATGGTTTAGTTACTTCTTACTCCATCGCAGATAACTTAGTTTTAAATAGATTCGATCAGGCACCATTTGCAAGAGGTTGGATTAGAAACTTAGAGGAAGTTGCAAGCAACGGTGAATCACTAGTTGAGAAATTTGATATCAGAGCTCCGGATGCTTATCTCTCAGCTGGCTCACTTTCTGGCGGAAATAAGCAGAAGGTTGTTGTTGCAAGAGAGTTAAGCCAACAGCTAGATGTAGTTGTTGCCGCACAGCCGACTCGAGGCGTTGATGTGGGATCAATTGAATTTATCCATAACCAATTAATCGCTGCTCGTGATGCTGGAGCCGCCGTTCTCTTGGTCTCTGCAGAGCTTGATGAAATTCTCTCCCTTGCTGACAGAATTGCAGTCATCTCTAACGGCAAGATCGTTGCCATATTTAATTCCAAAGAGGCAGATAGAAATACCATCGGCCGATTGATGGCTGGCCTGGCATCCTGATTCGATGCCAAAAACGATTGGATTAATTGCTGGCACTGGTTTCTATGACCTACCTGCACTAAAAGATGGTGAATCTAGAGAGTTAGACACCCTTTACGGAAAAGCTCAAATTAGAAGTGGGGAATGGAACGGCGTTCGCCTTATATTTCTCACCCGCCATGGAAGTGGTCATAGCATTCCACCTCACCTGATCAATTATCGAGCCAATATCAAGGCTATGAGTGATTTAGGTGTTGAGCAGATAATTGCAATTAATGTAGTTGGCGGAATCGATCCAAAGCTATCTCCGGGTGATCTTTGTCTAATTGATGACTTTATTGATTTCACCTCGGGTAGGCAGCACACCTTCTCTGATGGATCAAAACCTGGTGTTCAACATGTTGACCTCACTCGCCCATATGATGCAAAAATACAGAGCGCGCTTCGCCAAAGCGCTAAGGAGTCAGGAATTTTGCTTCATGAAAATGGAGTCTATGCCGGATTTAATGGGCCTAGATTTGAAACCCCTTCAGAGATTCGACTAGCAGCACTTGCTGGTGCGACGGTTGTTGGAATGACAGGATGTCCTGAAGTGAGTTTGGCAAGAGAACTTGGTATTGCTTATGCCAGCATTGCGCTAGTTGTTAATCCTGCAGCAGGATTGAGTGAGGCCGAGATAACAATGGATGAAATAAATAAGGCCCTAGATCTAGGAAAATCTAAAGCTTTAACAGTTATTGAGGGCGCGCTAAAGGTTTTGGCTTAAAAGTGAGCGATTTTGATTTAGTAATAGAGAATGCAACCTATATCGTCACATCTGATAGCAAAAATACAGTCCTAAAAGATTGTGCTATTGGAATTAAAGATAAGAAGATTGTTGCAATTCAAGGCGCAGGCAGTTTGAAAGGTGCTCAGACCTACAATGCTAAAGGTAAGTTGATTGCTCCAGGACTAATCAATACTCACACCCATCTAGCAATGTCATTGCTGCGCGGTTGGGCCGAAGGGGTAAATCTTCAAGGATTTCTAGAGCGAGTCTGGGCAGCCGAAGGATTAATTATGAATCCAAAAAATGTTGCACTTGGAACCCAACTTGGCGCACTTGAATCACTCCTTGCAGGAACCACAACTACCCTTGATATGTATCTCTATCCAGATGCAGCCCACAAAGGCGCAGCAAGTACTGGAATCAGACATATAACTGGCCCACTCTTCTTTGATTTCACTGGTCTTGATGGCCTTGATTGGGAAGCCAGATTAGAGATAGCCAAAAAATGGGAGCAAGTACTTCAAGATGTTGGCGGGCCAGATGTTCCGCCCTACCTAATGCCGCACTCAACCTACACCGTCTCACCTGATCACCTAGTTGAAATTGGAAAGCTGGCAAAGCAGATGGGAGCTTCGATAAGTATTCACATCTCTGAAAATCTTGGAGAAAATGATGATGTTGCAAAACGTTTTGGTAAGTCTCCAACTGAAATATTGCAAGAAACTGAAATCTTAGATTCTCATACCTTATTAGGACACGGCGTTCACTTATCAGATGAAGACATTGAATTACTACAAAAGGCAGGAGCTGCAGTTGCCCATTGCCCTGGAAGTAACCTCAAATTAGGAAGTGGAATTGCAGATATCAAAAAATATCAAAGTAGGGATCTATGTGTTGCACTTGGAACTGATGGTTGCTCATCAAGTAATGATCTAGATATGTGGGCAGTGATGCGAGTGGCTGCCAACCTATATGCCCAAAGCAATGGTCCCGAAAACTTAAGGGCAAGTGAAATATTTCGCATGGCTACAATTGAGGCAGCAAAAGCCTTAGGACTTGAGAGTTCAATTGGAAGTATTGAAGTTGGCAAAAGCGCAGATCTGATTTCAATAGATCTAAACAAGGCGCATCTAATTCCGCTTCATGACATATTTGCCCAGCTTGTCTTTGCTGCAGGACGCGGCGATGTGAGCGATGTTTGGGTTGATGGGAAACAAGTAATAGCAGATGGCAAGTCAACCTTGATTGACTTCTCTGAATTATCGAAAGAAGTTGATGTGGTAGTAAAGACCTTGCACAAGGAGTTTAATGAACAAGGATGAATTGATAGAAAAACTTGATTTGCAGCCCCTTGAAGGCGAAGGTGGTTTATATTCAACGATCTATCGAGATGAGTTAAGTAATGCAATTTATTTTATGGTGGTCTCCCCCGATTTCTCAGCCTGGCATCGCCTGCCCCAGGCCGAACTCTGGCTTCATTTATCTGGCGATCCCCTTCTCCTTCACAGCATTGAAAACGGTCAACTTATCAGCCATCGACTAGAGCAAGATGGGCAGCATCTTGCCTACCAAGTGCCAGCTAATACCTGGATGGCGGCAGAGTCTTTAGGGTCTTATTCACTGGTGAGCTGTTTTCTAGCTCCAGCTTTTTCAACTATGGAATTAGCAGGCAGAGATGAGTTAATCTCTCAATTCCCAAACATTACCAATCTACCGGAGCTATTTCATGAATAAGCAGAAATCTATCCTAATTACCGGCGCTAGCGGGCTAATTGGAAGCGCGCTTTGCAGGACCTTTATCTCTGCAGGCTGGAGGGTGGTTGGCCAAGTAAAAAGTTCTAAAGGCATTGATGGTATTGAAGTAATCAGAAAGGATCTTTCTAAAGCTTCAAGTGGTGCTGAGTTAGTTGAGAAAATAGACGCAATTGATTGCGTAATCAACAATGCTGCTGATCAATCAATCCTTGATCTTAAGCATTATTCATCAACTAAGGCTCAAGAGATGTTGCAAGTAAATCTTCTCTCTCCAATTGAGATAATTCTCGCGGCCAAATCAAAAGGCGCTACATTAGCCATTAATATTTCATCAATTGAAGCATTAAACTCCAAATCTGGTCATGAAATCTACGGCGCTTCGAAATCAGCTTTAGAGTCTGTTACTCGATCACTTGCTCTATCCCTTGCACCAATGCGGATTAATGGAATTAGATTAGGTCTTATTGGAGATGATAAATTAGAAAGCAGGTGGCCGGAGGGTTTTTCCTCTTGGACTAATACAGTGCCAGCAGGACGCATTGGAAGCGCTGAAGAAGTTGCAAATTTGGCACTTGCTCTAACTAGTGAAACCTTTAATTTTGCATCTGGAAGCATCATTGATTTTGACGGCGGTAAGAGCGCACACCCCGGCTGGTAGTTATCCTTGTTTTAGTTGCAGAAGAGCTTGCCTAAGTTGACTCTTTAAGGAGCTATTTACTGCAATGTTAAAGGTTATCCCAACTCCTCCATTGGATGCGTTGTATTCCCGGCCATAAATCCCTTCAACATCATCGAGAACGTCAATAATTGCCCGAGATTCAAGTGCGGCTGAAACTAACTGCGAAATAGGTTTGGTCAGTTGCTTTGAAACCGTTGCGACAACAATTGATTTTGTCTGTGGAATCTGAGCAAAATATTGATCTGGGATTTCTGAAATCAATTTAATTTTCCCAGCAAAACCCTCACTTATAACCGCTACAACTGAAGGGTCCCCATCCCAAGTTGAATAAGCGATATCTACTCCATTTAATTGACTTCGCAAAGATTCAACAGAATCCGGATAGGAGATATTCTTTATTTTTACCTTTGGAAAATTGGCTCTTGCTCCTTTTGCAAAGCTTTCAAGAAGTTCAGGTTCGCTTCCAATAAATGCAATTGATTTACGCTTTGAAAGATTCGCTGCAGCTACCCCTGCAAGATAGGCACCATGGTCTTCTCTAAAATAGATATTTGAGACATTTAATTGTGCAGTAGATTTGTCATTAATAATTGCAAACTGAGTCTCAGTATATTCCTTTGAAACTCTTGCCACTGTCTGTCTATATCCCGGACCAACAGCAATTATTAGTGTGTAACCACTCTTAGCTAAAAATCGCAGCCGTGTTAGCCGATCTACTGCAGTTCCATTTGTCGGAACCTCGCGAACAAATGGTTCAACTAGTCCATACTTTTTCTTCGCAGCTTTCAGTGCTAGGTGAACTGCGTCATTGAACGAGTTATCTCCAAGAAACCCAATGTCATAGGCGATAGCAACTTTTGGTTCTGCAGCCATTGCTGGAGTGAATGGAGAAACTAATGAAATAGTAAGCGCTATCAGAAGCGCTCTAGATTTCATGACTTACTTTCCCTTAAAAGAGCTTGGCACCAACCCTAGAGCTGAATATGTCTTAGCTAAAGTCTCTGCAGCAACAGCTCTAGCTTTCTGTCTTCCCTGCTCCAAGATGTTTAATAAGTGAGCTTCATCGGATAAAAGCTCCTCAGTGCGCTTCTTAACTGGGGCAAAGTATGAGGTAACCACCTCAGCTACAGCGGACTTAAAATCGCCATAGCCTTTGCCAGCAAACTCATTTTCAATATCAGGGATAGCTCGATTACTAAGGGCTGAGTGGATAGTTAAGAGGTTTGATATCCCAGGCTTTTCCTTCTCATCAAACTTTACTTCTTTGCCTGCATCAGTAACTGCGCTCTTTATCTTCTTGGTATTAACTTCTGCTGAATCCAAGATATCAATCACTCCAGAATTTGACGCGGAAGACTTACTCATCTTGGCATTTGGATCTTGAAGATCATTAATCTTTGCTGCAGATTTAATGATGTGAGCCTCTGGAATTGTAAAGGTCTGCCCATACCTTGAATTAAATCTCTGACCTAGGTCTCGGGTTAATTCGATATGTTGTCTCTGATCTTCGCCAACTGGAACTCTATTTGCTTGATAAAGCATGATGTCAGCTGCTTGAAGAATTGGATAGGTGAATAGTCCAACAACAGTTCTATCAGCCCCACTCTTTTGTGATTTATCTTTAAATTGTGTCATTCGATTTGCTTCACCGAAACCCGCCATACACTCAAGGACCCAGCCAAGCTGGTTATGTTCTGGCACATGAGATTGAATAAATAGCGTGCACTTATCGGGGTCAAGGCCAAGGGCAATTAATTGCGCTGCTGCAAGAAGTGTTCGCTTCCTTAATACTTGTGGATCTGTTTCAACTGTTAGCGCGTGAAGATCTACAACACAATAAAAAGCATCATTCTCGCTCTGCAGCTCAACCCATTGCTTGACCGCACCTAAGTAATTACCGAGATGAAATGAATCTGCTGTGGGTTGAATCCCAGATAGGACGCGCTTCATGGCCCTATCTTCTCAATTTTTATCTTGAGTATGTAATTTTGAGATTAAGACAGTCCCAACGCGCTTGCCCTCTAAACTCAAGACTGTCAGCCTCATCCCGGCTAGATGGATGACATCATGCAGTTGCGGGATTCTTCCCAGTTCATGCATCACATAGCCGCTTAGAGTTTCATAGGGACCCTCTGGGATTTCAATCCCAGTCTGCTCAGTTAAATCCTCGAGTGAAATCAGAGCATCAATTTCATAGTCACCGGTGCGGCTCTGATTTGAGACTTCCACCTCATGGCCATCATATTCATCATGAATATCACCGATTAAGGTCTCAACTAAGTCCTCTAAGGTGACAATTCCATCAGTTCCACCATATTCATCAAGAACTATCGCAATTTGCTGACGAGAGGCACGCATCTCAGATAGCGCAGGCAAAACACCTTTAGTTCCAGGCAAGAACATGATGCTACGCACCAAATTCATAATAGATATGCCTTTTCCTGAATGCTCAGGATCAAGAAGATCTCTCACATGGATAAAGCCAATGACTTCATCACTACTTCCCCGAACTACTGGATATCGAGAGTGAGCCTTCTCAACAGCCATCAAAATGGCATCACTGACTAGTAGATTGGCATCAAGGAAATCAACTTCAGTTCTTGGCACCATAACTTCATGAACTAGACGCTCACTTGCATTAAAGACCTCTTCAACAATATCGCGCTCTTCTTCGGTTAGCGCTTTATGGCCAGTTACTAGATCCACTAGCTCTTCTTCAGAGATATCTTCGCGAGATGCCTTTGGATCAATTCCAAATAGCTTCAAGACTAAATCGGATGAGTGTGAGAGTAGCCAAATTAAAGGACGAAATAAGCGAGCAGTCACAGATACCGGAGTAACCACAAAGAGTGCAATCTTTTCACTGGAGTGAAGCGCCACTCGCTTTGGTACTAACTCACCAAAAACTAGCGAGAAGTAGGCAATAACAAGTGTTAAACCAACTAAAGAAATAGCTTCACTTATAGAATTGCTCAATCCAGCATCTTCAAGTGCAGGAATTAAGTAATCTCCCAGGCGATCTGCGCCAAAGGCTGCTGAGAGAAATCCACTAAAGGTCACTCCAACTTGAACTGCCGCTAGAAAGCGATTTGGGTGTGAGGCCAGATCGGCAACCTTTGCCCCTCGTTTACTCTTTTCAGCAAGGGCCTTTAACTGACCCTCTCTAAGTGAGATCAACGCAATTTCAGCAGCGACAAAGAGCGCCCCAAGGGCGATAAAAAAGGCTACGACCGAGATATCTAGAGCAAGGTCTTGAAGGGTAAAAGGGTTAGCACCACCAGGGTCCATTAGGGCTCTAGGGTATAAGACCTACCGCCTTTGAGGCTAAATCACGCCTGACCACCCCTTTCCCCACGCTCAACTCGGCGCTACCCTTCGCCCCAGCCACATAAGTGGACTTGCTTCATCCAACGGATCGTCGGGCACGTACCTGCCCGGAGAAAGAAGAGAGAAACAGAAATGGCATCAGTTGTATTTAAAGATGCATCACGCATCTATCCTGGAACAAGCGCTCCTGCAGTCGATAAATTAAATCTCACCGTCAATGATGGTGAGTTTTTGGTTTTAGTAGGACCTTCAGGATGTGGAAAATCAACATCACTTCGAATGCTTGCCGGATTAGAAGAAATTGATAACGGCGCAATTTATATCGGAGATCGGGAAGTAACAAATGTCGCTCCAAAAGACCGCGATATCGCAATGGTCTTCCAGTCATATGCGCTCTATCCTCATATGACAGTTGCTGAAAATATGGGCTTTGCACTTAAAATTGCTGGCGTTGCTAAAGAAGAACGTGAACGCCGCGTTTTAGATGCAGCAAAACTATTAGATCTTGAACCATATCTAGAGCGTAAGCCAAAGGCGCTATCAGGTGGTCAGCGTCAGAGAGTTGCTATGGGTCGCGCGATTGTTCGCGAACCTCAGGTCTTCTTAATGGATGAACCTCTTTCAAACTTAGATGCGAAACTTCGTGTTGCAACTCGTACCCAGATCGCAGCGCTACAGCGCCGCCTTGGAATTACTACTGTCTATGTCACGCATGACCAGGTAGAGGCTATGACCATGGGTGATCGCGTAGCAGTTCTTAAAGATGGACTCTTGCAGCAAGTAGATACACCAAGAAATCTCTATGACAACCCAGCAAATGCTTTCGTTGCAGGCTTTATTGGCTCACCTGCTATGAACCTACTAACGGTTCCAGTATCTGGCGGTAAGGCAAAGCTTGGAGGCCTCGATGTAGATGTTCCATCATCTGCAGGCGCTTTAGTCACTGTTGGTATCCGCCCAGAAGGATTTAGCTCATCAAGCAAGGGCTTTGATGTTGTTGTTGAAGTTGTTGAAGAACTTGGCGCAGATGCATTCGTCTATGGCAAGCCAGCTGATTCAAATGTTAAGTTTGCTAACGCTAGCGATGAAGGAGCCCAAATAATTCTTCGCTGGGACCCAAAGAGTCCTCCAAAGCCAGGACAAACTGTCACCGTTACAGCTAAGGCTGAGGCTGTCCATCTATTTAGCACTGCAGATGGCAAGCGTATTAAGTAGGTAAAACGCATTAAAAAAGCCCCCATAATCGGGGGCTTTTTTATTTTCTAATTTTTCCTACTTCATTTCCTTCTGCAGATTCTCATCAATTGCTGCCAGGAACTCTTGAGTGTTTAACCAAGGAGCATCACTACTAATCAAAAGTGCAAGATCTTTAGTCATCTTTCCACTCTCAACTGTTTCAATACAGACTCTCTCAAGTGAACTAGCAAACTTGCCTAGCTCTGGAGTGTTATCAAGCTTTGCACGGTGTTGCAGTCCTTGAGTCCAAGCAAAGATTGATGCAATTGGATTGGTTGAGGTTGGCTTGCCAGCTTGATGATCGCGATAATGGCGAGTAACTGTGCCATGGGCAGCTTCTGCCTCAACAGTTCTGCCATCTGGTGACATAAGAACTGAAGTCATAAGACCAAGTGAGCCATAGCCTTGCGCCACGGTATCTGACTGAACATCGCCGTCATAGTTCTTGCAAGCCCAAATATAGCCACCTTCCCAGCGAAGAGAGGTTGCAACCATGTCATCAATTAGACGATGATCATATTCCAGACCTAACTTATCGAACTCTGCCTTAAACTCTTTTTCAAAAACTTCAGCAAAAATATCTTTAAATCTTCCATCATAAGCTTTCAAAATAGTGTTCTTAGTTGAAAGATAAACTGGATACTTTCGAGCAATTCCATAATTAAATGAAGCTCTGGCAAAATCACGAATTGAATCATCAAGGTTATACATTGCCATAGCAACACCGGATGATGGGAAATCAAAAACATTAAACTCCATTGGAGCAGAGCCATCTTCTGGCGTGAAAGTTACAGTGAGCTTTCCAGGGCCTGGAACTCTAAAATCTGTTGCACGGTATTGATCCCCATAGGCATGACGACCAATAACAATTGGTTTACTCCAATGAGGAACTAGCCTTGGGACATTCTTAATAATAATTGGCTCACGGAAAATTACTCCACCTAGAATATTTCGAATTGTTCCATTAGGGGATTTCCACATTTTCTTTAATGAGAACTCTTTTACTCTTGCCTCATCAGGGGTGATGGTGGCGCACTTAACGCCAACTCCATGCTTCTGGATGGCTTTGGCGCTATCAATTGTTACTTGATCATCAGTGGCATCACGGTGCTGAATACCTAGATCGTAATATTCCAAATTGATATCAAGATAAGGCAAAATCAACTGCTTCTTAATAAAGTCCCAGATGATTCGAGTCATCTCATCGCCATCAAGCTCAACGACGCTACCTTGCACCTTTATCTTGCTCATCTACCTATCTGCCTCTCTTGATGTTTAGGTGTTTATAGATCTTTTACATCTGCTTGCTTGGCGCGAACTGCTTCAGCAGCCACTTTGAGCTCGGCTAATTCAGTCGCAGTTAAATCACTTTCGACAACTTTAGTAATTCCAGCTCTACCGATTTGGGCTTCAACTCCTAGATAAACCCCAGTAATTGAGTACTGGCCATCAACCCAAGCGCATACTGGCATCACCTCACCTGAATCCTGGATTACGGCCTTTGCCATCCGAGCAGCTGCAGCTGATGGCGCGTAGTAAGCAGAGCCCGTCTTTAAGAGGGCGACAACTTCTGCCCCGCCATTTCTAGTCCGTGTCACTAGATCTTGAATTTCAGCATCGCTTAACTTTGTAGATAGCGCAGCGCCATCTACTGTGCAGCGAGATGGAATTGGAACCATCGTCTCGCCATGGCTTCCTAGAGTTAAGGTCTTTACTGATGCAACTGGCACATTGAGTTTTTCTGCCACAAAGTGAGTAAAGCGAGCAGTATCAAGCATTCCTGCTTGCCCCATAACTCTTTGATAAGGAAACTTGGTAGCAATTTGTGCAAGAGCTGTCATCTCATCTAGTGGATTAGAAACAACAATGACGACGGCATTTGGTGAGTGCTTAGCAATATTTTCTGCAACTCCTCGAACGATTCCTGCATTAACACCAATTAGATCCATTCGAGACATTCCTGGTTTTCTCGGAAGTCCTGCGGTAATAATTACTACATCAGATCCTGCAGTTGCTTCATATCCTTTGCCGTCAGCAGTAGTTGTTGCTCCAATAACTCTACTTTCAAAACCTTCAATGGATCGTGATTGATTAATATCAAGGGCAAGACCTTCGGGTTTTCCATCCAAAATATCTGTTAAAACAACGCTTTCGAAGATGTCATATTCAGCAAGACGTAGCGCTGTGGTTGAACCATAGAAACCAGCTCCGACTACCGTTACTTTTCCAGATCTACTCATGGCGCGAAACCTACCTTCTATCCTCTAGGAAGCGCCAATGCGATGGCAATTAGCGCGATAACTAGTGCGATAGGAATCACTTTCGCAATTGGACGTATCGAGGCAAGATCGCGGCTTAGAAAGAGAATGAAGCCAGCGGCAATAATTAGCGCTCCGATTCGCACTGAAAGCAGCGCTCCAGTTAACACCCCAGAAAGAGCCAGGGCATAGGAAATTTGCTTGATATTCACCTTGGCTTTAATCCTTATGTAGCGCTAATAGATTAGACAATAACATCGCCCTTGTCATTGGCCCTACCCCACCTGGCATTGGAGCAAACGCGCTCGCAACTTTCATCACTTCGGGATCAATATCTCCCACTAAACCTTCTGAAGTTCTAGTAGTTCCCACATCAATTGCAACAACGCCTTCTTTAACCATATTTGCGGTAAGAAAGTGCGCCTTTCCAAGAGCAGCTATAACAACATCGGCTCGCTTAGTATGAGACTTTATATCGCTACTCTTACTATGAACAATTGTTACGGTAGCATCGATACCTTTGCTTGAAAGCAAAAGACTTAACGGTCTTCCAACAGTTGTGCCTCGACCAATAATTACGACCTCTTTACCGCTTAGAGAAATTTCATTTCGTCCAAGAAGCTCAACAATGGCTTTGGGTGTGCAAGGAATCACCCCACCTTGAGAAAGAACTAACTTGCCTAGGTTTATTGGGTGAAGTCCATCAGCATCTTTATCTGGATTAATCGCACTTAAAACTTTATTGGTATCAATATGAGCTGGAAGTGGAAGTTGAACAATGAAACCAGAGCAATCTTTAGAGCTATTTAGATTATCTATTTCACTTAATAACTCGGTTTGGCTAACAGTTTGTGGCAGCTCAATTCTTATTGAGTTAATGCCTACTTGGCTGCAATCTCTATGTTTTCCATCTACATAGGAGCGTGAACTAGGATCTTCTCCAACTAGTACTGTAGCTAAACCAGGCCTATTTTTTAGCTTTGCTACCTTCAGAGCAACCTCTTGCCTAATAGCTTTGGCCGCTGCAACGCCATCTAATACTTTTGCTTGGGCCATGGCCCTATTCTAGTTCGAAAGAAGAAGCGCTATTTCGCGGCCCTAAAGTTTCGCACCTTCGAAATAACTACTGGCGTATATAGAAATATTGCCACTCCTAGGCCAATTTCAAGGCTCAGAGCTAGGGGCATTAAATACCAATGGGGGCCCACTGATTCAAGATTTGGCGATAAGAGCTCGCCACTTGATGCCCGAGCAATAAACAAAGTTAGCCCAGCAATAAACCCAAAAAGGGCCAGAAAAAACCTACGTAGCTCAACCTGGTCTTGGTATTTACTCACTCCACATTTGCCCGTGACAATTCCAAGTCCAACAATAACTAATGCCAGTAATATAAATAGCGGCTGGGCACCCACTGGCAATCCACCAAGTAGTGAGATTGCTGGAATTTCATCAAGGCGATGTACAAAAGGATTTAACCAAGTCCCATTGCCTATTACTACTCCACTTCCAGCAATGTAGCTAAGAGTTGAGATAAAGAAGTTTGGCAAGTAAAGAATTTGAATAAATAAGAATGCCAACCCACCAAAGACGCCAGGCTCAATAACTCTTGTTAAGTCAAGTACAGTATCAAAGTGCCAAATGAGTGAGAAGCTAAAAACTAATCCAGCAAATCCAATTAGAGCCAATAAAAGAAGTGTTGCTAATTTAAGAGCGCGCTGCCAGGGAAATTGAATACCATGATCAGGAAGAAGATTGCTTGCAATGAATCCTGAAACTGTTGACACAATAAAAAGAATTGGAAAGACCATGTAGAAGGGCGCCTTTACTGTGCTTCCAAGCGAGGCAAGTGAAAGCAGAGTTCCTAAAAGGCTATAAGCAAAGGAAAGTGCCAATATTTGAGCTCTCTTATCACTTGATCTATTTGAGCCAAGCCTTTCGCTCATTCGGAGCAAGGAATTTTTAATCACAAGAAATGGAATTATCAAAGCTCCGATTGGAAAGAAAGTTAAGCGACCAGAGATAGTTTCATTTGAAAGTGATAGATCCAGTGGAATGTGGTGGGCAATAAGAAAAAACCAGATTGCAGCGCGCATTGGATCTGCAGTATTTCCAGTAGAACTTCCAGCTGTTGCCCAGGTAATAAGTGAGATAAAGGCCAGCGGAAGAAGAATTAAAGTTATGCCTCTAACGCCTTGGCCGAAAGCAACTTTCAGCAGTGGCAACATCTCTTTATTCTTGCTTATCCTTTAAGGATTGCTCGGAGCAGTTCTGCAGTCTGACTTGGTGTCTTTCCAACTTTAACCCCAGCTGCCTCTAGCGCCACTTTCTTTGCCTCTGCTGTTCCCGAGGAGCCGGAGACAATAGCCCCTGCATGTCCCATAGTTTTTCCTTCAGGTGCGGTGAAGCCTGCAACATATCCAACTACCGGTTTTGTCACATACTCTTTTATAAATGCTGCCGCTCTCTCTTCAGCATCCCCGCCAATCTCACCAATCATCACAATTGCCTTAGTCTCTGGATCATCTTGAAAAGCTCTTAAGCAATCTATATGTGTTGTGCCAACAATTGGATCTCCACCAATTCCAACAGCAGTTGTAAAACCAATGTCTCGTAGTTCATACATCATCTGATAAGTGAGAGTTCCTGACTTTGAAACCAGACCAATACTTCCAGGGCCTGTGATATCAGCTGGCGTAATTCCAATATTAGATTTACCTGGGCTAATTAAACCTGGGCAATTAGGGCCGATGATTCGTGACTTGCCAACCTTGAGGCTATGAGCATAAAAACTTGCCGTGTCATGAACTGGTATTCCCTCAGTTATGACCACAATTAAAGGCAGGTGAGCATCTATTGCATCAATTACCGCGCTCTTGGCAAACTTTGGCGGCACAAAAATTACTGAGGCATCAGCGCCAGTTGCAGCAATTGCCTCTTTTACTGAATTAAATACTGGAAGAGATTTTCCTTCAATCTCAACTACCTGCCCACCCTTACCAGGAGTTACGCCACCAACAATGTTGGTTCCACTTAAAATCATTCTTCTGGTGTGCTTACTTCCTTCAGAGCCAGTAATTCCCTGAACAATGACTTTTGTTTTCTCAGTTAGAAAAATCGCCATTATTTAGCTGCCAACTCTGCAGCTCTTGCAGCTGCTCCATCCATGCTATCAACCTGCTGAATCAAAGGGTGATTTGCTTTGTTTAGAATTGCTCTTCCTTCAATAACATTATTGCCATCGAGTCGAACTACTATCGGTTTACTTGCTTTATCGCCAAGCATTTCAAGAGCTTGTATAATTCCATTAGCTACTGCGTCACATGAGGTAATACCGCCAAAAACATTTACGAAAACTGATTTAACATCTTTGTCTCCAAGAATGATTGAGAGGCCATCTGCCATTACTTGAGCTGATGCTCCCCCGCCAATATCAAGGAAATTCGCTGGTTTTACTCCGCCAAACCTCTCGCCTGCATATGCCACGACATCAAGAGTGCTCATCACAAGTCCTGCGCCATTTCCAATGACGCCAACCTCGCCTTGGAGCTTTACATAATTTAGATCGCGCTCTTTTGCCAGTGCTTCAAGTGGATCGGCTGCCTCATGATCAATCAGGGCTTCAAATTCAGGATGACGGAAAGCTGCATTGTCATCAAGTGTGACCTTTCCATCAAGGGCAATTACTCTGCCATCAACAGTTTTCACTAAAGGATTAACCTCAACCAAAGTGGCATCAGAGCTTTGAAAAGTCTTCCAAAGGGTTACTAATACATCAGCAACTTGGTTTTCAACATCGCTACCAAATCCACCTTGTCGCACTATCGCTAAAGCTTTTTCTTGGCTAATTCCCTCATTGGGATCAATATGAACTTTTGCTAATTTGTCTGGAGTTTTATGTGCAACTTCTTCAATATCCATACCGCCTGCAACCGATGCCATCACCAAAAAAGAACGGTTAGAGCGATCAAGAAGAATTGCTAGGTAATACTCACTCTCGATTGGAGCAGCGGCAGCAATCATGACTTTCTTTACGATGTGGCCCTTGATATCCATGCCAAGAATTGCTTCTGCTTTTACAAAAGCATCATCGCCATTTTCAGCAAGCTTTACCCCACCAGCTTTGCCGCGCCCACCAACTTTTACTTGAGCTTTGACTACGACTTTCCCGCCTATTTCCTGCGCTGCATCTCTTGCTTGGGCAGCAGTTGTGGCAACTTTTGCTTTTAAAACTGGGATTGAGTTGGCCTCAAATAGATCACGGGCTTGATATTCAAAGAGGTCCACGGGTCATAACTTATCTACTGGGGCATATCGGAGCAACAATCGCTTATCTCCATAGCTACCAAAATTTATTGTGGCCTCTGCTTTCTCTGCCTCACCTGAGAGCGCAATCACAGTGCCAAGCCCAAATGTGTCATGGCTTACTCGATCACCAATATTTAGTTGCAAGGTATTTGACTTAATCGCTGCTTTTGGTAGCGCACTTGGTGCATATTTTCGTTTCGTCATAGGAGATGAGATATATCCACTCTCACTTTTATTCCAATCAATTAAGGAATCAGGAATTTCATCTAAGAATCTTGAAGGAGGGTTGTAATTGGGCGCTCCCCAAGATGAGCGATATTCCGCCCTTGAGAGATAGAGCCTTTCTCTAGCTCTTGTTAGACCAACGTATGCCAGTCTTCTCTCCTCCTCTAACTCCTTCTTCTCACCTAGCGTCCTTGAGTGAGGAAAAATTCCTTCCTCCATTCCAGTGAGAAATACAGTTGGAAATTCCAAGCCTTTAGCGGTGTGTAGCGTCATAAGAGTTACAACACCGCCATGATCTTCACCCTCTGGAATCTCATCTGCATCTGCAACTAATGCCACATCTTCTAAAAAACCAGCAAGTGAGATTTCTTGACCTTCATCAACTTCTCGCTCTTGATACTCCTCAGCAACTGCTACTAACTCTTCAAGATTTTCAATTCGCACCTCATCTTGTGGATCATGGCTATCACGGAGCTCATCTAATAACCCTGATTGCTCAAGAACTGCAGCAGCAATGATTGCTGGTGGTCGATTGGCTTCAACTAATACTTGAAGAGCTGCAATCATCGCAACAAATTCAGCGACAGCAGATGATGCCTTTGCTCCAAGGCCAGCAGCGCTTGCTCTATTTAAGCCTTGCCAGAAAGTAATACCTTCAGTCTTTGCATAATCATCGATAGCTTCAAGGGCCCTATCGCCAAGGCCGCGCTTTGGAGTATTGATGATTCTTCGCATGCTTACCTCATCATCAGGGTTTACCAATACTCGAAGATAGGCAAGTAAATCCTTTACTTCCTTGCGTTCATAAAAGCGCACTCCTCCTACAACTTTGTAAGGAATAGTGGCGCGCA
>Ga0194134_10000072_pt1 | contig 142286 bp, 115 predicted proteins | sample TA2KigOff0mmetaG_FD_148602 | JGI IMG/M metagenome (GOLD analysis project Ga0194134, IMG submission 148602) | Freshwater microbial communities from Lake Tanganyika, Tanzania - TA2015056 Kigoma Offshore 0m | ecosystem: Environmental > Aquatic > Freshwater > Lake | place: Tanzania: Lake...
CATCCAGGCGCAACGCTCAGTTGCGCCATGGACGAGGTGGACCGCATGGTGGGTGGCGTGCACGCGGCCGCCGAAGCCTCGCTTGGCATGGTCGGCGACACGCAGGGCGTGCGTGGCCACGGCGACACGCGCGACGCGGCCGAGTTCAAGGTGGAGAGCGTGCAGGAGGAAGGCGGCTTCGTGCTGCACATCGGACACGTCACGTGTGGCCGACTGAATCGCACGGACTCGGTGATCCTCGACCTCGCCCGCGGTCATCGCAAGCATGTCGCCGCGCATCACACCGGCACGCACCTGCTCAACTGGGCGCTGCGCGAGGTGCTCGGCGACGAGGTGCAGCAGCGCGGCAGTCTGGTGGCTGACGACCGCCTTCGCTTCGACTTCAGCTTTGGCCGCGCGATGACCGCCGAGGAGATCGCCCAGGCCGAGCGTCTTGTGCAGGAGGCGATCGCGAAGAACCTGAAGGTGGACGCCGCCGAGGCGCCGCTGGCCAAGGCGAAGTCCATCGCCGGCGTGCGCGCGGTGTTCGGCGAGAAGTACCCCGACCCCGTGCGCGTGGTGAGCATCGGCGCCACGGTGCAGGAGCTGCTGGCCGACCCCGCCAACGCCAAGTGGCGTCAGTGCAGCGTGGAGTTCTGCGGCGGCACGCATCTCACCTCAAGCGGCGAGGCGAAGAGGTTCGCGATCGTCAGCGAAGGCGCGCTCAGCGCGGGCGTGCGACGCATCATGGCGCTGGCGGGCGTACCCGCCGAGGCGGCGTTCATGGCAGCGAAGAACCTGCGCGAGCGCATGGCGGCGGCCGACAAGCTGGAAGGCCAGGCGCTGGTTGACGAGGCGAGCGCCATCACCGCGCTGAGCCAGGAACTCACGCTCCCCGCCACCGAGAAGCACGCGCTGCAGGCACCGCTCGAGGCGCTGCGCGAGAGGGCGAAGGCCGCGCGTCGTCAGGGCGAGAGTGCCGGTCGCGAGGCGGCCGTCGCCGGCATGCATGCGCTGCTCGCGCAGGCGCCGGGTCACGCGCTGATCGCGCAGATCGACGGCGCCGATGCGCCGGCCCTGCTCGCGGCGCTGGATGTCGCCAAGTCGAAGTCACCGGAGACCGCCGTGCTGCTTGTCAGCCCCGATGCCGAGGCAGGCAAGGTGGGCATCGCCGCGCGCGTGCCGCAGTCGCTGATCGCCAAGGGCCTGAAGGCCGGCGACTGGGTGAAGGCCGCGGCACAGGCGTGCGGCGGCAGCGGCGGCGGCAAGCCCGACATGGCGCAGGCCGGCGGCAAGGACGTGACGAAGGTCGCCGACGCGATCGCGGCGGCGAAGGCGCTGGCGGCGAAGGTGGGGTGAGCCCGGACGCATCCTCAGCAGAGTCGTGTCGTCGCGCACCGCTGCGTTACCTTGCGCGCATGCAGCCATCCGCCTCGATCGATTCGGTACTGAACGAGACACGCGTGTTCCCCCCACCGGCCGACTTCGCGGCGCGCATGGGCACGCTGCATGTGCCCGACCTCGCCTCGTATCAGGCGATGCACGATCGTTCGATCCGCGACCCCGAGGGCTTCTGGGGCGATGTGGCGAAGGACTTCCATTGGTTCAAGCCGTGGAGCAAGGTGCTGGAATGGAACCTGCCCGACGCGAAGTGGTTCGTGGGCGGCCAGACCAACGCATGCTTCAACGCCGTCGATCGACAGGTGGAACAGGGCCATGGCGACGAGGTCGCCATCATCTGGGAGGGCGAACCGAACGCCACCGGCCAGCACGGCCATGAGGTGCGCCACATCACCTACCGCGAGCTGCGCGACGAGGTCGCTCGCTGTGCCGCCGCGCTCGAATCGCTTGGCGTGAAGAAGGGTGATGTGGTCACGCTCTACATGGGCATGGTGCCGGAACTCGCGGTGGCCGTGCTCGCCTGTGCGCGCCTGGGCGCACCGCACAGCGTGATCTTTGGCGGCTTCGCGGCGCAGGCCATCGTGGATCGCGTGCACGACGCGAACAGCAAGGTGATCGTGACCTGCGACGGCGCGCACCGCCGAGGCTCCATCGTGCCACTGAAGACAAACGTGGACGCGGCGTGCGAGCGACTTCCCGAGGTGCGAAGCGTGCTGGTGCTTCGCCGTACCGGCACCGAGGTCTCCATGAAGCCCGGCCGCGACGTGTGGTGGCACGATCTCGTGCCGAAGCAGACCACCACCCGAGCCTGCGAACCGGTCGATGCCGAGCATCCGCTCTTCCTGCTCTACACCAGTGGCAGCACCGGGAAGCCCAAGGGCATCCTGCACACCACCGGCGGTTACATGGTGTTCACCGCAGCCACAGCACGCTGGACCTTCAACCTGGTGCCGGGCACGAAGCAGGTGTACTTCTGCACGGCCGACCTCGGCTGGATCACCGGCCACAGCTACATCGTGTACGGCCTGCTTCCCAATCGCGTGCCCACGCTCATGTACGAGGGCGCGCCGAACTGGCCCGGCGAGGACCGATTCTGGTCGATCGTCGCGCGGCACAAGGCCACGCACTTCTACACCGCCCCCACCGCGATCCGAAGCTTCATGCGTTGGGGCGACCAGCACCCGGCGAAGCACGACCTGTCGAGCCTGCGCGTGCTGGGCACCGTGGGCGAACCGATCAATCCCGAGGCATGGATCTGGTACCACGAGAAGATCGGCGGAGGACGCTGCCCGATCGTGGACACCATGTGGCAGACCGAGACCGGCGGGCACATCATCACGCCGCTGCCGGGCGCCACACCCACCGTGCCGGGCAGTTGCACGCTTCCCATGTTCGGCGTGGACGCGGCGGTGGTGGATGACGCCGGCGTGGAGCAGCCCGCGAACAAGGGAGGCCTGCTCGTGATCCGTAAGCCGTGGCCCGGCATGCTGCGCGGCATTCACGGCGATCGCCAGCGCTTCATCGACACCTACTTCAGTCGCGTGAAGGGCATGTATCTGGCGGGCGACGGCGCGCGCAGAGACGAGCGTGGATACTTCTGGATCATGGGCCGCATCGACGACGTGCTGAACGTGAGCGGCCATCGCCTGGGCACCGCAGAGGTCGAGAGCAGTCTCGTGGGCAGCAAACTGGTGGTGGAGGCCGCGGTGGTGGGCATGCCTCATGAGATCAAGGGCACGGGCATCGCGGCGTTCTGTGTGCTGCACCCCGACCATGCGGCGCACGCCGACGACTCCATGCGCAAGCGACTCATGGAGCATGTCGCGCGCGACATCGGAGCCATCGCGCGCCCCGACATGATCCGCTTCACGAACGGCCTGCCGAAGACCCGAAGCGGGAAGATCATGCGCCGTCTGCTTCGCGACATCGCGGCTGGCAAGGAGACCACGCAGGACACCACCACATTGGAAGATTTCGGGGTTCTGGCGAAGTTGCGCGAAAGCGACGAGGCCTGAGTCGGTCCAAATCTGGAACTTCCATGCCATTCAGGTCCTGATTTCCGGGGCAGCGGACGATTTGTCGTGATTTGAATTGTGCCGGGACTTCGTATTCAATTAGTGAATCTCCGAGAAGGAACCCATGCAGTCCCCCTCCCCCAACCCAATGCCCCTCTCCCGCACCATCGGCCGTGACCTGCTTGCAGGCCTTGTGGTGTTCCTCGTGGCCGTTCCGCTTTGCCTTGGGATCGCCTTCGGCTCCGGCGTACCTCCGATCGCGGGCATCATCGCCGGCATCGTCGGCGGCATTCTGGTCGGCATCGCGAGCGGCTCGCACATCAGCGTGTCCGGCCCCGCGGCAGGTCTCACCGCGATCGTGCTGGCGCAGATGGCAGCGCTGGGCAACTCCTTCGAGGCCTTCCTGCTCGCCACGGCGATCAGCGGCATTCTGCAGATCGGGCTGGGCATGCTACGCGCGGGCGTGCTGGCCAACTACTTCCCCACCAACGTGATCAAGGGTCTGCTGGCCGCGATCGGCGTGATCCTGATCCTGAAGCAGGTGCCACACCTTGTCGGCCACGATAGGGACTACGAAGGTGACATGTCCTTCGCTCAATCGGACGGCGAGAACACCTTCTCCGAGATCGCGAAGATGCTGCAGGCGTTCCTGCCGGGTGCCACGATCGTGGGTCTGGCGTGCATCACGATGCTGATCGCATGGGATCGCAGCCCGCTGAAGAAGAGCCTCTTCCCCGCCCCGCTGGCCGCGGTGCTGCTGGGCGTTGCCATCAGCGAGACGCTCCGCGCCTCCGGCTCCGCGTGGGCCATCGAGACGAGCCACCTGGTGGCGGTGCCCGTGCTTGGAACCGACGGCGTGGGCTGGGACACGATCTTCCGCACCCCGGATTTCTCGCAGCTGGGAAATCCCAAGGTGTATATGGCGGCCGTGACGCTCGCGATCGTGGCAAGCCTTGAGACGCTGCTGAATTTGGAGGCCACGGACAAGCTCGATCCGCAGCGGCGCTATTCCCCGCCGAACCGTGAGCTCGTCGCGCAGGGCATCGGCAACCTGACCGCCGGTCTCGTTGGCGGCATGCCGATGACCTCGGTCATCATCCGAAGCTCGGTGAACGCCAACGCAGGCGCGCGCACGCGGTTCGCCGCGATCTTCCACGGCGTGCTGCTGGCGCTCTGCGTGTTCGCGCTGCCCACCTTGCTGAACCGCATTCCGCTGGCGGCGCTCGCGGCCATCCTGGTGATGACCGGCTTCAAGCTGGCCAGCCCCGTGGTGTTCCGCTCCATGTGGCGCGAGGGCGTTGGACAGTTCGTGCCCTTCGTCGTCACGCTGGTGGCGATCGTGCTGACCGACCTGCTGCTTGGCGTGGCGATCGGCATGGCGGTCAGCGTGCTCTTCCTGCTGAACGGCAGCCTTCGTCGCGGCATGACCATCGTGCGCGAGGAGCACGCCAGCGGCATCGTGAACCGCGTCCAGCTGGCGGATCAGGTGAGCTTCCTGAACCGCGCCGCGCTGCAGGAGACGCTGGCGCGCTTCCGTCGCGGCGATCAGGTGGTGATCGACGCGCGCAGCACCGACTACATCGACACCGACATCCTGGGCCTGATCCGCGCCTTCCGCGACGAGACCGGCCCGGCGCAGGGCATCTCGGTCAGCCTGGTGGGCTTCCAGAATCGCTACGCGCTGGGCGACCGCGTGCAGTACATCGACGTGAGCACGCGTGACGTGCAGGCGAGCCTCACCCCGATCCGCGTGCTGCAGCTGCTGCGCGAGGGCAACGAGCGGTTCGTCTCGGGACGCCGCCTGCAGCGCGATCTGGTGCGGCAGGTCGACGCCACGAGCGCGGGACAGCACCCGATGGCGGTGGTGCTGAGCTGCATCGACTCGCGCGCACCCGTGGAACTGGTGTTCGACGTGGGCATCGGAGACCTGTTCGTGTGCCGCCTGGCCGGCAACGTGGTCTCCCCGATGGCGCTCGGCAGCATGGAGTTCGCGTGCAAGGTGGCTGGTGCCAAGATGATCCTGGTGCTTGGCCACACGCGCTCCGGCGCCGTGAAGGCCGCATGCGACTTCGCGCACAACGGCCTCGACGTGGAACAGGCGACCGGCCTCACCAACCTGCCGTCGGTGATCAAGCCGCTGATGGACGCGGTGCGACTCGAGACCGAGACGCGCGAGAATCGCACGGCGTCGAACGAGGCGTTCGTGGATCGTGTGGCGGCGATCAACGTGCGCAACATGATCCAGGCGCTTCGCGAGGGCAGTCCCACGCTGCGCACCATGATCGACGAGGGACAGATCGGCATCGCAGGCGCGATGTACGACGTGAAGACCGGCCACGTGAGCTTCCTCACCTCGACCGAGCCCGTGCCTGCCGCCGCGGTCTGAGGCGCGTCAGCGACGGCGGCGTGACATCGTGAACGCCGCCGCAAGCAACACTGCGGTTCCCGGCGCGGGCACCACCCATGGGAACGGATTGCACGGTTTCACTCTGCCCTCAGGGCCGATCCACGTTTGGGAGTTGATGAGGCGGATGAGCCAGTCGATGTTGATGGGCGAGAAGGGACATTGCAGCTGTCCAACCCCCGCCGGATCCAGCGAGGCGGCTCCGACAGCCGCCCACGCGCTCCCATTCCACTCCAGTCCCGCCAGGATGCGGTCCGGTTCCGATCGCGACGTGAGTAGCCACCACGGCAAGTGGTCCGGTGCCTGCGCTGAGAAGTCCCAACCCACCGACGGACGATCACCGGCTAGACCGAAGTCCTGCCATCCCACGAAGGGCGTTGTGACCGCCCGATCCGCACCATCGCACGTCAGGTCACCAAGAAATCCGAAGCCGCTATTCGGTTGCGCACCCGTCGTCGTCACGAACTCCTTCGGGCTCTTGACGGTGGTTGGGAGGCCGCCAGCCATCTCACCGTGTGCAGTCGCAGCCATCAGGCCAGCGGCGAGCACGGCGGTTTGTATGCCAGTATGGAAGAACATTTGAAGTCTCCTGATCCTGATGCCGGATCCATGAAAGTGAGGAGCTGCTGGCCGACGGGCCTGCCCGGCTTCGGCGCGGCGTCAGGGAGCGCCGGTACTAGGCACTACTCCCTACGAAATCTGCGAAGGTTTGTGAAACGGCCTTCATCAGGCCGAAATACCGACCCTTTGCGGGCTCAGATCAGGGTCTTCACGGCCGCAAGCGCAAGTACGAGCGCCAACGCGCCCCGCAGCCACGCCGCCGAGAGCCGCGAGGCAAGCAGGCTGCCCACCAGGACCGCAGGCACGCTGCCGGCGAGCATGCTCAGGAGCATGCGACCGTCCACAAGCCCCGCGATCAGGTAGCCCGAACCACCAACCATCGCCAACGGAATCGCATGCGCGATGTCGGTTGCGATCAGTCGCTGCGGTGTCATGCGAAGCGGATAGAGCGCAAGCATCAGCGTGGTGCCGAGCGCCCCAGCTCCCACCGAGGTGAGCGACACGATCGCGCCAAGCACTGCGCCCGCCACGCCCGTGAGCAAGGGCTGTCGCGACTTGAATCGCTCCGGATCAGCGATGCGGCGTTCGCGGGCAAGGCGTTGAAGCACAGGCGACGCCAGCAGCCCGACGGCCGCGACCAGCACGGCTGAGCCCACCGCGGTCGAGAGCCATGCGATCCGTCCAACCGCCACGCCGGCCGCCACAAGCGACACCATCGCGATCGACGCCGGCAGACTGCCCACCCACAGACGCCGCGCCACCTGCCAGTCCACACGATCGCCCCGCTGGTGCAATGGAAGCGCCACGGTCTTCGTGATCGCGGCGAACCAGAGGTCCGTGGCCACAGCCGTCTGCGCTGGAACACCAAAGAACAGCAGCAGAATCGGCGTCATCAGTGCACCCCCGCCCACGCCCGTCAGTCCCACCACGAACCCGGTGAGCGCGCCTGCCGCGGCGTAGGGCGCGTCGATCACGGCGCCTCCACCGCGGGCATCGGCCACGCGGAGGCCACGAAGCCGTCATTGCGATTCACCGACTTGCCACAGCGGAGGCGTTCACCATGCAGATCGTGCACCACACCACCTGCCGCCTCAAGCACGGCCTGCGCCGCGGCGGTGTCCCACTCTGCCGTTGGACCGATGCGCGGATAGCAGTCGGCGGCACCCTCGGCCACGCGGCAGAATTTCAGCGAGCTGCCGGCCTGCACCAATTCGTGCGCGCCAAGCCGTGCCAGATAGGCGCGCGTGGCGTCGTTCATGTGACTTCGGCTCGCGACCACGCGAAGCGGCGATCCATCGCGCCTCGCAGCCACGGTGATCGGCGACACCGCGCCCGCCCTCTTGCACTGCGCGCCCAAGCCCTCGCCCCCGACGAACAGTTCGTCCAGCACCGGCGCGAACACGAAGCCAAGCACCGGGAGTCCATCGCGCACAAGCGCCACGTTCACGGTGAACTGCCCGTTGCGAGCGATGAACTCCTTCGTGCCGTCAAGCGGATCGATCAGCCAGAACGAGCCGGATGGACGGCGATGCACCAGCGAGGCCTCGTCCTCCTCGGAAACGACCGGGACCCCCGCCAGCAAACGCGTGAGGCCAGCCTCCAGAACCCGGTGCGCAGCCAGATCGGCCTCAGTCAACGGCGTGTCGGCGCCCTTGGAGGACACCTTGACCGTGCCGGGCCGCGCATAGACCTCCAAAATGGCCTCGCCTGCGGCACGGACCAGGTCTGAGACCGTGTTCGTGACATTGGTGCCCAATAACTGTTGTCGCATGATGCGTTTGCAGTCTAATCTGATCCAGCAGATCGCCAAGTGGAAAGTTTGAATTGGCTCATTTTTCACTATGATGCATTCTGCGACATATGCAGCCTGCAACGCCTCCAGATCTGCTTGGGCTCGACGCCCCGAAGGCGTGGGACACCGAACTGGCCTTCGCGCATCTGAAGGCACAAGGCGACTGCGATTCCAAGCGCACTGCGGAGCGTCGCATCCGGGACCTCGGCGTGATCGCGTCCCCGCTTGCAGCGGAGGACCTGCGGAATGAACGCGGCGACGCACCGACCCGGATGCTGCTCGACTGGGAACTTGAGGAGGAGCGCTCGCGGCGCCATCTAGTGCTCTTCGTGCAACTGCACCGCATGCCCACGGGCCGCCTGTGTCTGCAGGCCAACGACGCACGCGGCGCGAACTTCTGGATCCCGCTCGAGCAGGGCGGGCCCGCCGGAATCGCCGGCGCCATCGCGGCATTGCACGCGCACGTCGGCAAGCCGATCGGCCTCTTTCCGCATGGCGATCTTGTCGGCCCGCTTCGATCCATGCGCGCGCTCGATGGCGTGACGCTGCATCATCTCTTCCACCATCCTGTGCCGGAGATCCCCGCGCCCACGCCCCTGCCACGTCACGGCGCCTCGCGCAGTCATCTCGACCGCCTCGAGGACGAGAGCATCCACATCCTGCGCGAGGCCATGGCGCAGAGCGAGCGTCCGGTCATGCTGTACTCGATCGGCAAGGACAGCTCGGTGATGGTGCATCTGGCGCGCAAGGCCTTCTTCCCGGCGCGTCCGCCCTTCCCGCTCATGCACATTGACACGCGCTGGAAGTTCCGTGAGATGTACTACTTCCGCGAGACGATGGCGAAGCTCGCCGGCATGGAACTGATCCGCTTCGTGAACCCCGAAGCCGTCGAGCGTGACATCAACCCCTTCGACCACGGGTCTTCACTGCACACGCACATCACCAAGACCGAGGGCCTGAAGAAGGCGCTCGACCTGCACCGCTTCGATCTGGCCTTCGGCGGCGCGCGCCGCGACGAGGAGAAGAGCCGCGCCAAGGAGCGCGTGTTCAGTTTCCGCAGCGCCGCGCACCGATGGGATCCCAAGAACCAGCGGCCCGAGGTGTGGAACCTCTACAACGCGCGCAAGGCGCCCGGCGAGAGCATCCGCGTGTTCCCGCTCTCGAACTGGACCGAACTGGACGTGTGGGAGTACATCCTGCGCGAGGGCATTCCCGTGGTGCCCCTCTACTTCGCGAAGGAACGGCCCGTGGTTGAGCGCGACGGCACGCTGCTCATGGTCGACGACGACCGCATGCGATTGCTGCCAGGCGAGCGCATCCAGCGGCGCCGGGTGCGCTTCCGCACGCTCGGCTGCTATCCGCTCAGCGGCGCCTTCGAGAGCGACGCGGACAGCCTTGAGGCGATCATGGCCGAACTGATCGCGGCGCGCACCAGCGAGCGCCAGGGTCGCATGATCGACCACGATCAGGCGGCCAGCATGGAAAAGAAGAAGCATGAGGGCTACTTCTGATGCCGCGACCGCGAAAGAAGCCCGGGACGCCGCCTTCGACTCCTGCGGTGTCCCTCGACGAGTTCCTCGAGCGCCAGCGCCAGGCGGAGCTGCTGCGCTTCATCACCTGCGGCAGCGTGGACGATGGCAAGAGCACGCTGATCGGTCGACTGCTCTGGGAAAGCCAGATGCTGTTCGAAGACCAGGTCGCCGCGCTCGAGCGCGACTCGAAGCGCCATGGCACGCAGGGCGAGGGCATCGACTTCGCCTTGCTGGTCGACGGACTCGCCGCGGAGCGCGAACAGGGCATCACGATCGACGTGGCGTACCGCTTCTTCTCCACCGCGCGACGGCGCTTCATCGTGGCCGACACCCCGGGGCACGAGCAGTACACCCGCAACATGATCACCGGCGCCAGCACCGCCGACGCGGCGATCCTGCTGGTCGACGCGCGTCAGGGCCTGATGGTGCAGACCCGCCGCCATGCGTTCCTGGTGTCGCTGATGGGCATTCGGCACGTCGCGTTGGCGGTGAACAAGATGGACCTCGTCGGCTTCGATCGGGTCACCTTCGAGTCGATCGTGCGCGATTTCGAGGCCTTCGCGAAACCGCTCGACTTCGCCTCGATCACGCCCCTGCCGATCTCGGCGCTGCGTGGCGACAACGTGGTGACCCGCTCCAGCGAGACGCGCTGGCACGCCGGCCCCACGCTCATGGGCTGGCTGGAGACGGTGGAACTGCCGCGCGCACGCGAAGGCCGGTTCGTCTTCCCCGTGCAGGTGGTGAGCCGTCCCGATCCGTCCTTCCGTGGATTCGCGGGCACGATCGCCGAGGGCTGGGTGCAGGCCGGCGACACCGTGCGTGTCACGGCGAGCGGCGAGACCGCGCGCGTGCAGCGCATCGTGACGATGGATGGGGACCTGCCGCGCGCCGAGGCTGGACGCGCCGTCACGCTGACGCTGGATCGCGAGATCGACGCGAGCCGCGGCGACGTGATCAGCTGCAGCGACGCGATCGACACCACGGATCAGTTCGAGGCCACGCTGGTCTGGATGAATCAGGATCCGGGTCACGTGGGCCGCGCCTACCAACTGCAACTGGCCACGCAGTCCGTGCCGGCCTCGATCACCGCGATCAAGCACGGCGTGAACGTGAACACGATGGCGCAGGAGCCACGTACCGCCCTGTCGCTGAACGACATCACCGTGTGCACGCTCGCCACGGGGCAGCCCGTCGCGTTCGACGCCTACGCGAAGTCGCGCGCGCTCGGCAGCTTCATCCTGGTCGATCGCATCACGAACGCCACGGTGGCCGTCGGCATGATCCGCCACAGCCTCCGACGCGCGCAGAATGTGCATCGACAGGCCCTGACGGTCAGCCGCACCGATCGCGAGCGCCTGAACGGCCATCCCGGACGCGTGATCTGGTTCACCGGTCTCTCGGGCAGCGGCAAGAGCACCATCGCCAACGCGCTTGAGATGGCGCTGCACGCGCAAGGCCGACGCACCTACATCCTGGACGGAGACAACGTTCGACAGGGCCTGAATCGTGACCTCGGATTCACGGATGCCGACCGCGTGGAGAACATCCGCCGTGTGGCGGAGGTGGCGAAACTGATGTGCGATGCAGGCCTGATCGTGATGACGAGCTTCATCTCCCCCTTCCGGGCCGAGCGCGAGATGGCGCGCGAACTCGTGGGGCGCGAGCGGTTCACCGAGGTATTCGTGAACACGCCGCTCGCCGACTGCGAACAGCGGGATCCGAAGGGGCTGTATCGAAAGGCGCGTGCCGGGCAGCTGCCGAACCTGAGCGGCATCGGAAGCCCCTACGAGGCGCCCGCCATGCCGGACTTGACCATCAACACCGCGCGCACGAGCGTTGACGATGCGGTGAAGACGCTCCTGAAGGCGATCGACGCGCGCTGACTCGCGGCGGAGGCCGCGAACCGAACGACACACAGCGCACCTCGCGAAGCCCTTCGCGGCGGAGGCCGCGAACCGAACGACACACAGCGCACCTCGCGAAGCCCTTCGCGGCGGAGGCCGCGAACCGAACGACACACAGCGCACCTCGCGAAGCCCTTCGCGGCGGAGGCCGCGAACCGAACGACACACAGCGCACCTCGCGAAGCCCTTCGCGGCGGAGGCCGCGAACTCAAACAGTGGAGCCGAGGGGAGTCGAACCCCTGTGCCGAGACGCTCGCAACGAAGGCTTCTACGCGTGTATCCAGCTATTCCATCTCAAATCCCGTGTCAGTCGCTGGACACTTCATGGGATTCCAGACAGACAAGATGTCGCAGGGAACCGCCTGTCAGGGTTCACCCACCAGCCTGATATTGATGGACATTCACGCCATCAGGCGTCACATGGTGTCCATGCAGCCAAATTAGGCCGCGAGAGCGTACTGCGTGTTGGCAGACGTTTTTGTGCCTACTTTTTACGTGGCCAGCAGGCTCCACGACGCGCGACCTTCGTCCGATTGCGCCCGGTCGATGCCGGTACGGCCCCGATTGTCACAGAACTCAGCCATTGTAGGCGCAAGCGTCGTCGGCGCGAAACGACCCGATCACTTCCCGGCGAATTCCACCGCGCGCAGCCGATTCAGGCAGTTCAACGCGGCCACCTTGTAGCACTCGGCGAACGTCGGGTAGTTGAACACCGTGCTCAGGAAGTAGTTCAGGCCTCCACCCAGCGCCATCACCGCTTGGCCGATGTGCACCAGTTCGGTCGCCTGACTGCCAATGCAGTGCACCCCGAGCAACGCGCGGTTCTCGCGATGGAAGATCAGTTTCATCAGGCCAGAGTCATCACCCCGGATCTGGCCACGCGCACTCTCCGCATATCGCGCCACACCGATCTCGTAAGGAACGCAATCCTTCGTGAGCTGCTCCTCGGTCTGACCTGTGCAACTGAGCTCGGGCACGGAATAGATGCCGTAGGGCCAGTGCGGACTCATGCCGGGATGCGGCTCACCGAACATCTCGCACGCGGCGATGCGTCCTTGCTCGTAGCTGGTCGCCGCCAGGCCGGGCGCGCCGATCACGTCACCCGCCGCGAAGATCCATGGCACCGAAGTGCGGAAGCGGTCATCCACCTTGAGGCGTCCGCGATCGTCACCCTGCAACCCGACCGACGTCAGGTTCAGCTCCTCGATGTTGCCGATACGGCCGGCGCTCATCAGCACCATCTCGGCGCTCATCTTCTTGCCGCTGCGCGTGGTCACGGTCACGCGCGTATGCCCGTCGGCGCCCTTCTCCTTGACGGCCCCCGCGACCTCTTCGCCCAGTCGGAAGGTGACCTGTGCCAGACGCATCTGATGGACAAGCTCGTCGATGATCTCGTGATCAATGAACGGCAGCGGACGATCGGCCTTGTCCATCACGGTCACCTGCACGCCGGCATGCGCGAACATGCTCGCGTACTCGATGCCGATCACGCCCGCGCCGATCACCAGCAGTGTGCGCGGCAGTCGCGGCGCCTGCAAGATCGTGTCGCCGGTGAACACGCACTCGGGGTCGGGCTGCGTGTCGCCTGGCATGATGGCGCGGCTGCCGGTGGCGATCATGACAAAGCGTGCCGAGAGGTGCTGCACGCCCTCCGCGCTCGTGACTGCCATCCGATTCGCGCCGTCCATGCTTGCAGTGCCGTGCAGAAGCTCGATCTCGTTTCGGTCGAACTGGTCATGCACCACCAGGCTTTCGCGCTCCACCACCGTGCTCACGCGGCTCAGCAGCGCCTGCATGGTCGGACGCACAGGGCGCGCGCCGATCGAATACAGGCTCAGCATCTGGCTGCGCCGGGTCAGACTGCACACGGCCTCGCGGAAGGTCTTGCTTGGAATGGTGCCCAAATCCACGCAGTTGCCGCCGATGTGGCGACCCTTCTCGATCACGCAGACTCGCTTGCCCAGCTTGCTCGCCTGCACCGCAGCGCGCTGGCCGGCAGGGCCGCTTCCAATCACGACCAGGTCGAAGTCGAATTCAGGCTCGGACATGAGGTCGAGCATAACGGCGACCGGCGCGTGGTCTGATACCCGTGCACAATGCGCCCATGCACAACGGAATCGACCCATCTTCCCTGCCCGTGGATCGTCGCTATGCGCTGCTGATCGGATCGATCGTTCCGCGACCCATCGCGGTGGTGGGCACATGCGCACCGGACGGATCCGAGCCGAATCTTGCGCCCTTCTCGTTCTTCGCAGGGGCAGGCAGCGACCCCATGTGTCTCCTGTTCTGCCCCGCGAACCGTCCCGACGGAACCGAGAAGGATTCGCTGCGCCACGCGAAGCCCCGCGCCGAGGGTGGCAGCGGCGAGTTCACGGTGGGTGTGGCCACCGAGCCGATCATTCGCCGGATCGTGGCATGCGCCGAGGAGCTGCCACCCGACCAGAGCGAGTTCGATCTGAGCGGACTGACGCCGGTGGGTGGCAGGAAGGTGCGCGCGCCGCGCTTCATGGAAAGCCCGATCGCGTTCGAGTGTCGCACCCTGCAGGTGATACGCACCAATCCGGGCAAGCCATCCGGCGGCAACATCGTGATCGGCGAGGTGGTGTGGATCCACGCCGATCCTGCGCTGATCGACGAGCGACTTCGCGTGGATCCCGAGCTGCTTCAGGCCGTGGGCCGCATGGGAGGCATGGAGTACACGCGCACGCGCGACCGATTTGCGCTGCCGTGGGGCGCCGCGGCGCTTGCGTCCAGAAACAAGTTCTGACCCTGTTACGCGGACGGTGATTCAACCGCGCCGACGCGCGAAGTCGCGCATGAAGTCCGCCAGCGCCCGCGCACCCGCCACGGGCATCGCGTTGTACATGCTGGCGCGGATACCGCCCGTGCTTCGATGGCCCGCAAGTCCGTCCATGCCGTGCGCCGCCGCCTCAATCACGAACGCGGCGTCGATCGCCGCACTTGGGCCGCGGAACAGCACGTTGATCGGGCTCTGACACCAGCGCTCGGCGTGGGCCTTCCAGAAGCCGCCGCTGTCGTCGATCGCCTTCAGCACGATGTCGCTGCGCTCCGCCGCGAGCCGCTCCATGGCCTTCACGCCACCCTGCTTCTCGATCCACCGGCACATCAGGCCCACCACATGGATGCCGAAGGTGTTCGGCGTGTTCGGCCGGCTCTCGCCCTTCTCGTACTCGTCGTAGCGCAGCATGCTCGGCAACGTGCGGCACGACTTCTCAAGCAGGTCACGCCGGATCAGGACCATCGTCATGCCGCTCGGCCCCAGATTCTTCTGCGCCGCGGCGTAGACGAAGCCATGCCCCGAAAGATCCAGCGGCTCCGCGAAAATGTCGCTGCTCGCGTCACGCGCAAGCCACGCTCCGTCGGCGGCGGTCGGCATCACGCTCCACTTGGTTCCGTCCACGGTGTTGTTGCTGCACCAGTGGTGGTAGGCGGCACCCTTGCTCGGCGCCGCCTCATCGGCGCGTGGCGTGCGGCTGAACGCGCATGACTTTCCGTCGAAGGTCAGATTCACCTTCCCGACCATCTTCGCGTCAGCGATCGCCTTCGTCGTCCATAGCCCAGTATCGGCATAGTCCGCGTGTCCGCCCTCCGGCAGGAAGTTCATCGGCAGCATGCCGAACTGCAGCGTTGCGCCACCCGGAATGAACAGGCCCGCCCAGTCCTTGCCCGCACCCGCCACGCGCATGAACGCCGCGTGGCTCTCCGCCAGAAGCGCGTCGAACACCGGGCCGCGATGGCTGTGCTCCAGGATGCCGATGCCGCTTCCGTTCAGATCCAGCAGGTCCTGCCGCAGCTGCTCCAGCACTTCCAGCGGCATCGCCGCCGGGCCCGCGCTGAAGTTGAACACGCGTCCGCCCGGCATCGGCCGCACGGCGGCGAGCATCTCCAAGCCTTGCACCGCGCTCATGCCCGCCTCACGATCGTGAACAGGCCTGCGCTCAGCACCGCCGGATTCTTGCGGATCGCGGCGAGCTGGTCCTCGCTGGGTGCCTGGTCAAGATGGATGCGCGCCATCGCAGCCTCGCCTCCCTCGTAGATGATGTTCTCCATCTCCTCCACGTTGATCCCGCCCTGACCGAGCGTGTAGAAGACATGCGCCAGCACGCCCGGGCGGTTCAGGTGCCGCACCGAGAGCAGCGTGGTCGCCGGCGTCTGCCGTGCGCGATTCACGCAGTTGGGTGCGGTGCCTCGATCCAGCCACTCGCGGATCACTCGGACCGTCTCGTGCGAGACCGCCTGCGCCGCCTGGTCGGTGCTTGCGGCCACATGGAACGTCCCGTAGACGCCGGGCAACTTGGCGAGCGGACTTTCGAAGCTGGCGCAGTCCGACTCGGGCTCCTTCGAGAAGACGTCGAGTCCCGCGCGAATGCCTCGATCCCGCACCGCGGCGGCCAGCGCGCCTTCGTCGATCACGCGGCCGCTCGAGATGTTCACCAGGATCGCGCCCTGCTTCAGCGCGTTCAGGAACTTGTCGCCGATCAGGCCATCGGTCTCCTCATTCACCGCCACGCACACGCACACCACATCGGCGAGCTTGGCCAGATTCACGATGTTCGCGCAGAAATGCACACCCGCAGCGTCGGCCTTCTCCTCGGTCAGGTGCCGGCTCCACGCCACCACGCCCATGCCGAAGGTCTTGGCGCGACGAGCAATCTCCATGCCCACCTGTCCCAACCCGACGATGCCCATGGTGCGTCCATGCAGGCCCGCCGCCCTCAGGAAGTCGGCGCGATCCCACTTGCCCTCGCGCATGCGGATCACCTGATCGGGCACGCGACGATCGCACGCCAGCACGTGCGCCCATGCCAGCTCCGCCACGGCATGCGCATTGCGTCCGGGGCAGTTGCTCACGAACACGCCGCGACGGCTCGCCGCCACCAGATCGATCTCCTCGGTGCCGGCACCCGCCTGCACCACGAGCGCCAGACGCGGACTCGCCTCGATGGTCGCGGCCGTCACCGCGGTCTCGCGCACCACAAGGACCTCGGGCTGCAGCGTCGCGAGTCGCGCCGGCAACTCCGCCGCGCTCACGGTGGGTTCATGAATGGTGTCGCACCCAAGATCGCGCAAGGCCTGCAGACTGGCCGCCTCGAAGGCGTCGGCGACAAGAATGCGCGCGGTGGTGCGGCTCCCGGAGGCTGGCGCGCCGCTGCGCGGCGAAAAAGTGGTCATCGCGAAATTGTAGTCGCCGCCCGCTCCAATTCCGCCATGCACAGACCCGATCGGAACCGGGGCTCGAACCACGTGCTGGCCTCCGGAAGCAGCCTGCCGTCCGCGGAAAGTCCACGCAATTCAGAGAGTTCCGGATCCGCCACCAGGATCATGCAACCTGCCGCGCCGGCTCGAACCTGCGCCTCGATCGCATCCTGATGCATTCTCGATCCCGCCTTCCAGGATGCTCCGCCGGCCCATGCCTCCACCTGGAGCACGGCCTGCTCGAAGCGCTCCGACATCTCGCAGCAAAACCAGGCGACGCCCCCCGGATCGGCGGCGCAGACCAGTGCGCATCCCGGCGCGGGCGCGACACCCGTCATGTCCGCCACGCGAACCGCCTTGCTGGCCGTCAGGAACGCCGCGGAACGATCCACGCCGATGCCTGCGATCGACGCACGCCCCGCCACGTGCTCCATCGGAACCAGCATGGTCAGGGTGTCACCGCTCGCGGCGTGAGGTGCCGCACGATGATGCCCCTCCAGCAGAAGGCCTTCACGCACCTCTCCGAAAGCTCGTGCCAAGGCCTCGGCTCGCGTGCCCAACCACAAGGTGTGCGTCGCGCCATCCTCGGCCACCACATGGAACAGCGGACGATCGTTCATCTCGCGCTCGAACAGATCCAAGATCTCGGGCGTCGCGTCGAAGCCCACGATCGTCGGATCCGCATGCACGCCCACGTGCGACGTGTGTCGTTGCCACGACGCGGCGCGATCGGCATGCGCACGCCGGTGCGGCCGCACCACCTGCGATCCGAAGACACCGCTCTCGACGCAGGCCACCAGCGCCACCGAGGTCCGTCCCGCGTGCACCTGCCGGTGCATGAACATCGCCGGCTCCGCGTGCCGAATCAGCGCGCGTGACTCCAGAAGTTCCTGCACCAGAGGTGTGCCGCGCTCCAGCAGCGCCGCCAGACTCCGTGGGGTGCGCTCCGCATGCAGGCGCCGATCCGGTTCGCTGTGGTGGTCCAGACGGGCCATGGAGAACTCGCGCACGCGGGCTGCAGAGGGCCGGATGGCCAGGAATGGACGGATGCGAATCACGGTTTTTGACTCAGGAATGCCAGTTTAGGCGCCCGGTTCCATCTGCACCGCCTTCACCGGGCCTCGAAAGCGGCAGATCCGCTTCAGGAGGTCCCCCTTCGGACCGACCTCCCGGTGGGACTCGGCTTGGCGCCGGACCCCACGACCGCACAGTCAAGACCAGATCCGAAGCGAGGTTCTCATGCGTTCCAATCTGCCAACCCGTCACGATGCGCCCGAAACGGAAGCGCTGCTCCACGCGCCACAGTCGAACACCGACCTGCCCGGTGGCGCAGGCTTCGATCGACTCGCCCGCAAACTCCGACGCGCCGGCCTGGTCTGGGCCCAAGCGGAACCAAGCCACCTTCGCTGGAGCCTGAGCGGTGACTTCCTGACCACCTTGGTGGCGGAGAGCCCTTGGATCCGCCGACGCGTGGACGAGATCTCGCAGGGATGGAACCATGGCGCCACCGTCTCGCATGTCGAGGCGATCCCAGGCTGCTGGGTGCTGCCTTCGGGTGCACGCGATCGCTGCGATGGCGCGGCTCGTGGACTCGCGGTGGCGGTGACGCGCCAGGCCGCAGGCCCCCGCGGCAGCCTCCGCGCGCTCTGCCAGGGTGCCGGACTGGATCACGACCTGGTCCGCGACATGCTGCTGCGCGACTCCGCCATCTCGCTGAACGAGATCCCACGTCTGGCGGCCATGGTGCGCCTGCTCAAGCCCGTAGCGCTGCAACCGTCCACGGTTCCAGGCGTCGAGACCCTTCTGCGGGCGGTCGAGACCACCCATCGAACCGTGCGCGGACACAGCGAGCGGACCTCACGGCTGGCCCAGCGTCTGGCCGAAGCCGCGGGCCTGAGCAAGAAAGAGCGTGAAACCGCGCGCCTGGCAGGGTTGCTGCATGACGTGGGCAAGCTCGGCGTGCCCGAAAGCGTCATTCGGAAGCCTGGTGCCCTGACTGCGGAGGAACGCTCCGTCGTCAACCTGCACCCCGAGATCGGCCATCGCATGCTTCAGGGGGTGCGTGGGCTTGAACACGCCCTTCCCGGCGTGCTGTGGCATCACGAACGTTGGGATGGCGCGGGCTATCCGCACCGTCTCTCCGGCGAGTCCATCCCCCAGGTCGCCCGAATCATGTCGATCGCGGACAGTTTCGATGCCATGCGAAGCGAACGACCATATCGCCGGGCACTCTCCGATCAGGAAGCCATCCGTGAGATTCGCGAGGGTTCCGGCCGTCAGTTCGATCCGCGTCTGGCGAAGACCTTCCTGCAGCTGCTGGAGTGCCAACCGGCGTTGGCGGCCTGACGACTTGCGCTCCCGGCGAATGTGGCACAAAATGCCCGCATGACGGCCGAGGTCATGGATCGACCCGCGCAACTCGCGAACCTCGAGAGAGTCGCTTGCGCGCTGCCACACCTCGACCGACTGGTGCTCCAGTTGCGCTGGGCGGATGGACTGACTCGCGGAGAGACCGCACTGGTGCTCGATGTGGAGGCCGCTAGCGTGCTGGCCGCCGAGATGCGCCTACGCAGGTGGTCTGCAGCTGCGGTGCCGATCAGTTGAAGTCGAGCAAGATGAGGGCCACGTCGCCGAAATCGACGAAGCCCGAGCCATCGATGTCAGCAGAGCATGCATTGCACGGGCCGAATTCCAGCAGCACGAGCGAGACGTCCCCGAAGTCCACTCGCCCATCGCAGTCAAGATCAGTCGCCCTGCACGGACTCGCCGTCTCCACCACGATGCGAAGACGCGACGCCTGTGCCAAGCCGAGCGTGACCAAGCCGTTCTCCTTCGAATAGAACGACGGGAAGGCTCCGCCCTGCTGCTGCACAAGCGTCAGAGAGCTAACTGACAAGAACAGGCGTCCCACATCGAGCCCCTGCGCGAGATACCGTTGGATCCCAGGATCCGCGACGTTCAGCGTGAACTTCATGATGGCGTTCGCGGGCACCAGCGCGCCTACCGCAAGTCCCTCCACATCGCCGATGGCGAAGGGCTGAGCCTGAAATCCCTGTCGGGGATTGTTCGAGATGTCTGTGGCCACACCTTCCGCGTTCACCTGCGCCGCGAAGGCGTTGCGCACACCCGGACTCAGCGGACTCAGACCCGCGTTCGCGAAGACGGAATTCTCGAGAAAGTTGCCCGAGTTCCATCCACCGCGGAACCCTACGCCGAACAGCTCAATTGGCTGTCCGGGGTCGGTGTCCACCGTCAATCGTGGATCCGTCGATGGAAGGAAGTTAGTCCATGGATCACTGGTCGTGTCCAGCCGGAAGACGAGATCGTTCGCAACCTGCACCGTGACCTCGGCACTGGTGATCACGTAGCCTGAAGCGCCTGCACCAACGGGGATCTGCGGGCCCGTGTCGAATGCAAGCAGTACCTGTCCGTCGCGTGCATCGAATTGGGTCTGCACTTGACGGTCACTTCCGAACACACTGAACGTGCTGCGGGTTCCCGGCGTGGCATTGAACGGGTACATCCAGCGATCCGATGCTGGGCGTGCGAGCAGAACATCAAAGGTGTCTGCGCCGGAGGGCCGAACGACAAATGTCGCGAGGAGCACGATCAGAGGGAAAAGGTGTCTCATGGGTGGAATGAGACCGTATACTGATGAACTTGCCGGTTCCACGCCGAAGCAACTTTTTCCTGCCCGCAAAGGGCTTCACGCTCGTCGAACTGCTGGTGGTCATCGCCATCGTCGGCCTGCTTGCCGCGCTGGCAGTGCCAGCCATCTCGAAGGTTCGAAATCGGGCCGCCGCGGTGAGCGAACTCGCTGCCCTGCGCGGCGTGGTGATGGGCTGGACCCAGTACGCCGCGTCACAAAAGGGCTCGCTGATTCCCTGCTTTTATGGGCTGCCCCCCCTCGAACCCCTGCCCGCCTTCTACGAGGATGGGCTTGCCATTCCCCTGACCGTGTACGGGAACCAGCGCTCCGTCGTGGCACGATGGCCATGGCGGCTCGCGCCCTACCTCGATCATGATGCGCGCCCGCTGCAGCCCGGCAACGAGAACTGGCAGGTGAACGAATGCAGCGCGGGCGATCCCATGAAGGCGCTCTATTTCGGCAGCCTCTATCCCGGCTTCGGCATGAACGGCATGTGGGTTGGTGGCGACCAGGAGCGATACGGCTTCATGCCGTCGGAGATCGGAGGTCGCCCGAATCCGTTCCACAAACTGCATGTCTCACGACTCTCAGGCATCCGACATCCGGAACGTCTCACGGTGTTCGCAAGCGCCCGCACAAATCAGGATGCGTGCGCGACCGGCCAAGTCCGTGAGGGCTATTTCAGGCTCGAAAGCCCGCAGTGGCTTGGCCCGCAGTGGCAGGCGCGCTACGACCCTGAGCTTGCCAGCAGCTGCGGCAACGTGAGCGCCCGATGGGATGGGCAAGCCTCGGTCGCGACGGCCAACGGCGGCGTGGAACTCGTGCCGATCGAGGAACTGCGCGACATGCGTCGCTGGGCCGATCAGGCGGACAAGGCCGACTGGCGCTTCAGCCCCCGCTAGGCGGCGGCACAGTCGGCGGCGGCGCGACGGGCTGAGCGCCCGCGTTCGGTGCCGGCGTCGGCGTAGTGGTGCGACCCGTTGGAAGCGTGGAGGGCGACTTCGGCTGGGAGATCGTGGGTGGCGGTACGGGCTTCACGCCCAGATCGGGCGCCGGCGGCGCGCGCTGCGGTCCCAACTGACGCTCCGAGGGCTTGGTGCCCAAGCCCTGCGAGGGCAACACGCCCTGCGCCGTCACGGGCATCTCAAGCGCCTTCAGTTCCTCCTCCGACAGCGGCTTCACATCGGAGGGATCGGGCTGGTTTCCCTCCACGCCACTCTCGTTGAAGCCCCACGCGCCCATGCCCTGCACGGCCTCGCGCGCGCTCGGGATCGGCAGCACTTCACTCCAATCGATTCGCGCCTGTCCCAACTGCGTGCCGGTCGCGAACGCGAGGTCCACCAGCGAGATCTGCCAGGTGGCAAGAGCGCGAACCTCGCGGCTCTGCGCGTCGCCCAACCGCGCGGCCGCATCGAGCACGTCGATGCTGGTTCGAAGGCCCACGTCGAACTGTCGCTTCTCGGCCTCATATGTTCGCCCAGCCAGCGCGGTCTCCAGACGCGCCGCCAAGATGCGCCGCCATGAGTTCTCCAGATTGTCCATCGCGTTCAGCACTTCCTGCCGGATCGACAAGCGGCGCTGGTCGCGTGTGGCGAGCCGCTGCAGCCGCGTCAGGATCGCCCCCTGGACACGGTTCTTGGCAGCCTCGTTCCCCAAGGGAATGCGCGCGTTCGCGGTGAGCGAATATTGATCGGCGTCACCGATGGAGTCCCACGACTGGACGAAACTGGTGCCGTATCCGAAGTACTGGTAGGTGTAGTCCACCGTGAAGAGGGGCAGCGCCTGATTGCGCGCCAGGTCGATGTTGTTGGCGTCGATCGAGAGCTGCAGCTCGAGTTCGAGCATCTCCATGCGGTTGTCGATCGCCTTGGTGCTCATCCGCTCGGGATCGAACTGCAGCGATATGGGGCTCGGCAGCGTCTTGGTGGCCACGTACGTCGTGCCGTCAAGCGGGAGTTCCGGATCGTTCATGATCCGCTTCAGATCACGCTGTCGCAGCCGCACCACGTTGTCGGCAAGAATGATCGCCTCCAGTCGGCTGCCCACGCCACTTTCGGCGCGGATGATCTCCACCTCGGCCGTCTGACCAGCCTTCACGAGTCGCCGGGCCAGCTCCAGCTGCACCACGGCAAGCTCGTACTGCTGCAGCCGGACCTCCAACTCGCGCGTGGCGGAGTACAGGTTCCAATAGGCCCTGTCCACGTTCGCCAGCACACGAATCGCCTCCAACTTCGTGCGTGCATCCGCGATCTGGCTGTTCAACTTCGCGACACGGATGCTTGCCGTATTCGCCTCGATGCCCGCGCCACGCAAGAGCGGCTGAGCGATCGAGAACTGCAGGCCACTCTGATTGTCCTGGGAGGCCGGAATCAGTCCGGCGAGGTCCTGTTCCGCCAGGATCGACTGGGCGGACAGATCCACGGTTCCGCCGGTCGCCAACGGTACGGTAAGACCTGTGCCAAACGTGTCCCGTGCCAACCCCTCGCCGCCCAGCACGCTCGAGACCAGATTCTGATCGTTGCGGTTGTAGTTGGAGAAGATGCTGGTCTCGAACTTCGCCATCTCCACCCCGACCGCCGACTCGGCGAGTGAGGGATTGAACAGCTGCACGCGCAGATCCAGGTTCCGTTCGAGCGCCAGCAGGCGGCAAGCGGCCAGCGTCATCTCGCGCATCGGCGGCGGCTTCTGCCCGGGCAGTCGGTCGGCAGCAAGATCCTTCGATGCCTCCGCCAATGTTCGGGCAGGAATCGAACTTTCCCGAACAGGATCGAAGGTGCCCACCTCGCGTAGACGCTCGGGCGACGCGGTGTGTGGCGTCATCGAGTCACTGAAGAGCTCGTTCTGGCAGCCGAGCGCAGCCGACAGGACCAGCGCGACCGCCACCCGCACGATCCGAATCGTGCCATGCTCACTCATGCCGCAGCGCCTCGATCGGATCCAGTCTGGAGGCCTTGATGGCCGGGAACATGCCGAACACCACGCCCACTCCCGCGCTGAACACGAACGCGAGCGCCACGGCCCACGCGGGCACGCTCGCGTTCTCAAGCTTCGCGCCCGGGATCTGGCTGACCGCGAACGCGAAGCCCTGCCCGATCAGCACGCCCACCAGACCGCCCACCAGACACAGGGTGACCGCCTCCAGCAGGAACTGCAGCAGGATCGCGGTCGGCGTGGCGCCCACGGCCTTGCGAAGGCCGATCTCGCGCGTGCGCTCGCTCACGCTCACCAGCATGATGTTCATGATGCCGATGCCGCCGACCAGCAGGCTGATGCCCACGATGCCACCCGCCACCGCGGTGATGCCGCTCGCGATGCTCTTGAACTGGTCGATGAACTGGTCGATGGCCTGCACGCGGAAGGTGTCGGGATCGCCTGGCGTCAGGCCGCGCACCTTGCGCAGCACGCGCGTGATCTCGGCGCGCGCGTCGTCGGCCTCGGCGGGCGAGTTCGCCAGCGCCACGAAGCGCATGAAGAAGTCGCGGTCCATGAACTTCTCCATCAGCGGATGCGGAATGAAGAGCTCCGCGCTGATGGTGTTGAAGCCCGTCATGCGCTCGGTGATCGTCTCCACCACGCCCACGATCAGGAACCGCCGTCCGCCGATGATCAGGTGCGTGCCCACCGGATCGGCCGGCAGCTGCAGGTCGCGCACCGCCAGGTCGTTCACCAGGCAGACCTGGCGCGCATTGTCGATGTCGAGCTGGCTGAAGGGCCGCCCCATGATCACCTGACGGTTCTCGGTGGCGTGCCACGCGGGCCAGATGCCGCTCACGCTCACACCCTCCAACGTCTCCGCCTCGCTCTGCACGCTCAGGCTGGTCTCGCTGATCGGCGTCAGCCCCTTCAGCGAGGTGCATTGATCGCGAAGCGCGAACGCCTCGGGTGCCTTCAGCCGGATCTTCTCCCACGGAAAGAGGTTCCTCGGCACGCCCTCGGGGCGGCTCGGCCACACGTACAGGCGCGCGGCGCCGAAGGTCTCGAACTCGGCCAGGACCTTCGTCTTCAGGCCGGTCAACGCCGCGATCACGGCGGTGGTGCTTGCCACGCCCACGATGATGCCAAGCGCCGTCAGGATGCTGCGAAGCTTGTTGGCCCAGATCTGCCGCAGGGCCAGCACCACGTTCTCGTAGTAGAAGAGTGGATTCAGCATCTCAGGCCGCGCTCCGGATCGCGGGCACCAGCGGACCGACGGCAGGATCCTGCTCGGCCGGCAGGTCGCTCAGCACCAGTCCGTCACGCAGCCGCACCACGCGCTGGCAGTGCGCCGCCACGTCGTTCTCGTGCGTCACCATCAGCACCGTCTGTCCATCCTGGTGGATCTGCTCGAAAAGCTTCAGGATCTCCTCGGTGGTCACAGTGTCGAGGTTGCCAGTCGGCTCGTCGGCCATCAGGATGCGCGGCTTCGCGATCAGCGCGCGCGCGATCGCCACGCGCTGCTTCTGGCCGCCGCTCAGCTGGTTCGGCCGGTGATCCATGCGCTGGCCCAGGCCCACCCGCTGCAGCGCCTCCTCGGCCAGCTTGCGTCGCTCGCGCGCCCAGCCCCATCCCTTTCCACGCGCGTACAGCAGCGGCAATTCCACGTTCTCGAGCGCCGTCAGACGCGGCAGCAGTTCGAAGCTCTGGAAGACGAAGCCGATCTGCTCGTTGCGGATCTGCGACAGTTCCGCCGCATCCAGCCCGCTCACCTCGCGTCCACTCAGGTGGTACGTGCCGGCCGTGGGACGATCCAGACAACCCAGCGTGTTCATCAGCGTGCTCTTGCCGCTGCCCGAACTCCCCATGATGGCAACCATCTCGCCCGCATGCACCGTCAGGTCCACGCCGCGAAGGGCGTGCACGATCTCCACGCCCACTTGGTAGACCTTCGTCACCCCCCGAACCTCGATGATCGGCTGCTGGGTCATGTCGGACTCAACGCATGCCCCTGCGTCCGCCTCCCATGGGCGGACCCATGCCGCCACCCTGCCCTCGTGCTTCCTCGGCGGCGGCCCAGCGGCTCGCGTCCTTCGAGGGATCCTCCTTCTCGACCGCTTCACCGTCCTTGAGCTTCTCCAGGGATCGATACGGACCGGTGATGATGGTGTCACCCGCGGTCAGGCCTTCCTTGATGAGCGTGTCCGTCAGGTTGCTCGGGCCGGTCAACACCGGCGTCACGACGGCCTTGCCGTCGACCACCCGGAACACCACGGTGGTCACGCGGCGATTCTTCTGCACCAGCGGACTCGACTGCACCGATTCGGGCAGGTCGTTCACCGGACGCTCCACCACGGCCTGACTGGGCACTATCAGCCCCTCCTGCCTCGCGATGTCGATGTCCACGTTCCCGGTGAGTCCGCTGAAGATCTGCCGACCCTTCAGGTCCAGGTTCACGAGCACCTTGAAGCTTCCGGTGCCGTCCTTCTCCACGGTGCGCTGCAGCGCGATCTCGCTCACCTTGCCGTCGAAGGGATCATCCTTGTAGGCATTCACGTAGATCTTGGCGTCCTGACCCACGGCCACGCGCGCGATGTCGGTCTCCGCCACCTTCGCGTTCAGGTGCATCGCGCCCAGATCGGCCACGGTCATGATCAGCGTGCCCGGACTGTTCATGATTCCCACCACCGCCAGCTCGCCCACCTCCGCCTTCAGGTACGTCACCAGGCCGTCGATGGGGCTCACGATCACCGTTCGACGCACCGCCTCGCGCGACTGTTCGATCGTGGCCTCACTGGCCGCAAGCGACCTCTCCAACTGCGCGATCGTCTTCTCCGCGGCCTGTACCTGACTCTCGATGTCGCGCGCACGCGCGATCGCGTCGTCGAGCTGCTGTCGGCTCACGTCACCCGTGTCGTGCAGGGCTTGCGTGCGCGCCAGGATCGCCCGCACGTTCTCCTGATTCTGCTTTGCGCCCTGGATGCGGCTGCGCTCCGCCTCCAGACGGAAGCGGTCGCCGTCACGCCGCGCCTCGGCACCCGCGAGCGCGGCCTGCAGATCGCGGCCATCCATGCGAACCAGCACGTCGCCCTTCTTCACGCGCGCACCCTCGCGCGCCGGCAGCTCCATGATGCGGGCACTCACCTCAGCGCTCACGTCCACCTTGCTCTTGGGCTCCACCACGCCCGGGGCCGACACGCTCTCGACCAGCACGCCGTTCTTCACCTCGGTCATGCGGACTTCGGTGGCGCCCGTGCCGTCGGAGCTCATCATGAAGGCCACAGCGCCCCCAATCAGGCACAGCACGACGGCGATGATGAGATAGGTGCGCATGGGATCCCTGTTTAAGTCCAATAACTTGTCAGTACCCCCGTCGGAGGAGGCTACCTGTTTCGCCCAACCCGTGTGCTGGTTGCAGCCGAAGGGGGTGCAGGGAAAGGAAAAGCCCGCAGGGAGCGCCTGCGGGGGCTTGATGGGCTGTTCAGGGGCCCTGTCGCCGGCGCGACCTTACTGGCAGGGTCCGGTGCTCAGCAGGATCAGTGCCACGTCACCGAAGTCCACCTCGCCGGTGCCGTCCAGATCGCTGGCGCAGCCCGGGCAGCGACCGTAGTCCAGCAGGGCGAACGCCACGTCACCGTTGTCGACCTCGCCGCTGCCATCGATGTCACCGAAGCATGCGTTCACCACGCCCTTCAGTCGCAGCGCCGTCTTGTAGTAGATGTCCGGGTTGTCACCCGTCTGCACCACGTAGGTTGGCGTCGCGCTTGCCGCGTAGCGCCCGAAGCCCGACGTCGGCCAGTTCAAGCTTGCCCAGTAGGCGGGTCGGAAGCTCGTCGGGCTCTGCTGCGGAATGCCGTTGGCCGCGTAGTAGAACACGCCAAACGCACCGTTCGTGGCTCCAGCCTTCTCCGGCTTCAGCACCCAGTAGTAGTCGCCCGAGAACAGGTCGATCGGCGCAGTCAGATCGATGAAGTACCGCCGGCCGTAATCCGAGTTGATGTTCGCGTACGAATTCGGGTTGAAGGTCACGGTGCCCTCGGCCACCAACGTCTCGCCGTTGGCTTCACTGAAGGCGTTCAGCCAGTTGCCGGATCGGGAATACACGGCGTAGCGCAGGGTGTCCGCGATCGCCGCACCCGCAGGAAGCGTGTTGGCCGTGCTGTAGTTGAAGCCGACGAATTCGAAGCCGTCGATCGTGCCTCCGTTGATCAGCGTGAACGGCTGGGCGATCACGTAGCGTGCGTTCGTCGCGCTCTGATAGCCCGAGGTGTAGTAGAGATTCACCAGCGAGCTGTCGGAGACCTTCTTCACCCGCTTCTGACGACCGTTGTCGTACAGCGTCGAGCGATAGGCGACCGTCATGGAGCCCGGCGTGAGCGCCGGCGCATCGTCGGGGCTCTGTCCGTCGTCCAGGAAGGTTCCAAGCCGGATCAGGTAGTAGTTGCCCTGCGTGGTGCCCACCAGCGTGATGGCGGAAGGCCCGCCCGAATCCGTGGTGCCATCGCCGTCCTCGTCGCAGCTGTCGTCGCGGCAGCCCGCGTACTTCGTCGGCAGGTCCGACGGATCGCCGATGTCGGGGCTCGCACCAAGGTTGTAGATGCTCACCACGGAGTCGCCGAAGTTGCCGAGCCCGCACATGGTGACTCGAAGGTCGCCGTCGGTCGGTGCGGGGCCCGCCAGGTACCACACGTCGCGCGCGGTGTTGCTGGAGCAGAGCGAGTTCACGTTGTTCGGGCCATCCGTGTTGGCGCCCGTGTTGTCGAAGCCGAACGTGATGGAGCCTCCGGCCAGGTCGATCTGGGCCGGTGTGGTGAAGCAGTCGTTGTCCGTGATCGGATTCACGCACGCGAACACGAAGTTCCCGCACTCCGCAACGCCGACCTGCACGCAGTTGGCGTCCCAGGCCACATTGCAGCACTCGGTATTGAACTGACAGACGGTCTCGCAGCACAGCGCGTCATTGCAGCCGGGCTCGGTGCTGGCCTGGGTGCACTCCCCCGCCGCCGTACCACACGAGGCGCTGTCCAGCGCGCTCACGGTGACATCCAACGCATAGAGCACTGGTCCGTCGTACTTGGTGGGCGCGCTGGTGGGATTGAAGGCCGTCGAGATCACCAGCACCACGTCGCCCGCAGGCGCCGGGATGCGGAAGCGTTCAATGCCGTTCGGCAGGCGCACCAGCGGAACCTGCGGGCATCCATCCGAGTCGAAGGCGCCGGCCACCAGCGTCTTCGCCGAGGCCTGCACCGAACCCGAATACATCGAGAGGTAGCTCTGCTCCCCACCCGCGAAACCCACCGGCGCCCCATCCACGGTGCGCCCCATCGACAGCGTGACTTCCAGATAGCAACTGGCCGGCACCGAGAAGCGCAGCCAATCCAGGTCTCGCGAGCTGGAACTGGTGCCATTCAGTGGAACGAAGGTCCCGACCTCGCCAGTGAATCGAAAGCTCGAACCCACCGACTGCGCACCAAGCTCGCTGAACGCGGCCGGGGTGACGTTCCATCCACCATTCGGATCAGGATCCGCCACGCCGTCCAGATCGGCGTCGACACCGTTGTTGAATCCAGTCTCGACCAGACCGGCGCCACTCGCGGGGTCCGCAAGGTTGCACACCTGCGCCCAAGCCGCGCCAGTCGTGCCGATCACAAGCCATGCGCCCAACGAGCGCCCGAGGAAGGTCGCGAGATTCTTCATTTGCATCTGATTCACAATGGGATCACACGGCCCACCACACGGGCCTGCGTGCAGTATGAACCAGAATCGCCGCCTGTCAGGGGCGAAACGGTCGATTGCGCGAAACTTTCCCCGACGCGGGGTGGGCGCCGTCGCGCCTCACTGACAGGGTCCGGTGCTCAGCAGGATCAGGGCCACGTCGCCGAAGTCGACCTCACCGGTGCCGTCCAGATCGCTGGCGCAGAGCTGGCAGGAACCGAAGTCCAGCAGGGCAAACGCCACGTCACCATTGTCGACCTCCATGCTGAAATCCAGGTCACCGAAGCACGGCATCGAACTCACGGGCGTTCCCTTGAGCTTGATGGGTGCGTGGTACAGCACGCCAGCACGATCGCCCGTCTGCACGCGATACGTCGCCGTGGAGCTGGCCGTCGTGAGCACCCACGTGCCCGGGGCGGTCGCGTAGTTCTTGGCGTTCCACCAGCAGGCGCGGTTGTTCGCCGGGTTGAAGTGCTCGATGCCGTCCTGACCGTACACATAGAAGCCCAGCGCACCGCTGGTCGAGCCCGCCGTGGTGCCCTTCAGGCCCATGAAATAGGACCCGGCCGTCAGCATGAACGGGGTCGGGAAGTCCAGGAAGTAGCGGCGGCCCGCGTCGGAACTGATGTTCGAGTAGGCCGTGCTGTCGAAGACGAGCTCGCCCTCGGCGACCACGGTGTTCACGCCGGGATTCCAGGTTCCCATCCACGCCGCACTGCTTCCGTCACGCGCGAAGATCACCCACTTCACGCGATCGGCGATCGCGGAGGCACTCGTCGGTACGGTGGTGCTTGCGCAGAACTCCAGACCCTCCACCTGCGCGTCCTCCGGGAGGGTGAACGGCGTCGCCAGCATGTAGTCCGCATCGGTCGTCGAGCGATAGCCCGTCTGCACCGTGAGATTCAAGGCCGTGTTGTCAGAGTTGCGAATCACCTGACGCTGACGACCGCTGTTCCACAGGGTCGTGCGCACGTTGAAAGACACCTGCCCCTGCAGCGCGAGGGCCGAGTCCGGATCCGCGCCGGGCTCCAGATAGGTGCCGATCCGGATCAGGTAGGTGTTGTCCTTCAACACGTTCACCATGGTGTACGCCGATGGTCCGCCGGCGTCGGTGGTGCCATCGCCGTCGTCATCGCAATAGTCGTCGCGGCAACCCCGATACAGCGCCGGAAGCGTCTGGCCATCGGCAAGACCCGTCACTGCGCCCAGGTTGTAGGTCGAGATCACCGAATCGCCAAGATTGCCGACGCCGCACATGCTGATGGTCACATCCGCGTCCGCGGGCATCGGGCCGATCTGGTACCAGATGTCGCGCGCGGTCAGCGCACCGCACAGCTCCAGCAGGTTGTTTGGGCCATCCGTGCTGGCGTTCGTGGTGTCGAAGGCGCGCACCACCGGCATCGAAGCGACATCAATGATTTCGGGCGAGGTCGCGCAGTCGTTGGCCGGACCACCCGCGTCGCAGGCGTAGACGAAGTTGCCGCACTCTGACACACCAGTCTGGATGCAGTTGTTGTCCCAAGCCACACTGCAGCAGTCGGGCTCTAGGGTGCAGACCAGATCACAACACGCAGCGTCGCTGCAACCAGACGTGGCGCGAGCGGTCACGCAGTTGCCCGTCGCCGTTCCGCATGACGCATTGTCCAGCACCTGCAGCGTCACGTCGAGTCCGTACAGGATCGGGCCCGCGTAGAGGGAGGCATCCTTCGGCGTGGTCGCGATCACCAGCACGTCGGCGCCCGCGGCGACGGGCACCCGCACCTGGGTGCGTCCGTTTGGATACACATAGGTCGAGCCATTCGGGCAGCCGACCTTGGCGGTGTTGGACAGTTCAACGGCCTCTGTCTGCGACTGCACATTGCCGGTGTACACCGACAGTTCACTCACCTCACCCTGCCCAAAGGGCAGCACGAAGCCCCCAAGGTCGCGGCCCATCGAAAGTGTGATCGCGGCGTAGCACGGACCGGTCGCCGTGAAACGGATGAAGTCAAGGTCACGGAAGTTGGTCCCGCTCGTGCCGGAGTAGTTGCCCACCTGACCGGTCACGCGGAAGCTGGTCCCAGGCGCGTGCGTGCCAGCCTCAAGGAACGGGTACAGACCTGTTCCGGGATCGGCCGGGGTAAACCAGCCACCGTTGCCGTCCTTCAGGATCGCCTGATTGAAGCCGCCGTCCACCAGCGTGGCGGGTGAGGCCGGAGAATCCAGATCACACACCTCCGCCGTTGCAACGGAAGCGGCAACGGAGGCGATGGACATGGAGATCGCGATTCGGATCGTGGGGCGCATTGGCTGTGGACTCCCGAGAGATGGGCGTGGCGTTCGCCGAGAGCACACCTCGACATATTCCCAATGTGACCCGCCAACGCCCGCGTTCCAACATCAAAGGCCTGTTTCCAATCGAAGACCGGCCACTCATCCGCAAAAAGGAGGACCCCCCGGCGCAAGGCCGGGGGGTCGTGTACCCGTAGTGATGTGCCTTCTCAGATCAGCCGTGCATCAGGAGCACGGACCGGTGCTGAGGAGGATGAGGGCGACGTCACCGAAGTCGACCTCGTTGGTACCGTCGAGATCGGCCGCGCAACCCGGGCATTGCCCGAAATCGAGCAGGCAGAACGCCACGTCGCCGTTGTCGACTTCATTGTTTCCGTCGAGGTCGCCGAAGCAGGCGACAGCGAGGTCACCCTTGATGCTGAACGCGGGCTGGAAGGTCAGGCCCTGGTTGTCATCGGACTGCGGCGTGTAACTCTCGGTCGTGCCATTCGCCTCGAACAGCTGGTAGGCGATCATCTCGGGACCCGGGCCAATGCCACGCCAACCGAACGCCTTGCCGGCGACCGTCGGACCAGCGGGGTTGGTACCGGTGTTGTTGAGCGAGAGGAGATACTGGTCGGGGATACCCTCGATGCCGTAGCTGAGCCACGCGAAGTACGTGCCAGTCGTCGTGCCTTCCGAGTTGTCGCCGTAGCAGGTGAAGTAGTAGTCACCTGCCGCGAGCTCGAACGCCGCGCTGAGGTCGACGAAGTAGCGCTGGCCGTAACGGTCACCGACGTCCGCGAAGGCCTCGATGTCGAACGGTTCGATGCCCTCGAAGAGGACCTGCGAAGCATCGAACATGCCGGCGCCGAACGGACGGCTGAAGGCCCCGTGATCCGTGTCGGCGCTGTTACGCGCGATGACCTTCCAGGCAACCCGGTCTGCGACGCCGGAATCACTGCCGAAGGCGGTGAAGTCGAAGCCGTTGACTGAGGCTGGCTCCAAGGTGGAGAAGGGCACGAACATCCAACGCTTGGGGTTGGTGGATGAAGCGACACCCGAAATCCAGCCCAGGTTTACGTTGGTACCGTCCGCCTTCGCCAGCGCCTCCTGCGCGCCGTTGCTGAACAGCTGGGCACGGAAGCTCACGTTCAAGCTGCCGGTGAGACCAGCGATGCTTGGGTCGTTCGGATCCTGACCAGCATCCAGGAAGCTGCCGAGGCGGAGCATGTAGTACTCGTCCTTCAACACGCCAATCAAGTTGATGCCGGCGGGACCACCGAAGTCGAGCTGACCGTCGTCGTTGTCGTCACACACGTCGTCGCGGCAGCCGATGTAGAGGTCCGGCAGCTTGCTGCCGTCGTCCAGCGACGAGATCGGCGTGCCGGCGGTGTCGGTGCCCAGCCCATAAACGCTGAGGACCGCGTCACCGGTGTTGCCGGCATCGCACATGCTCGCGCGGAGCTCGCCGTCATACGGCAGCGGGCCCACCACGTACCACACGTCACGGGTGGTGTTGCTCGAGCAGAGCGCGTTCACGTTGTTGGGACCGTCGTTCGTCGCCTGCGAAGCGTCGAAGCCGAAGGTGATCGGCAGCGTAGTCGCATCGATGAACTCGGCCTGGCCCGCACAGTCGTTCGGCACGCTGGCGTTCGTCACGCACTCGTACACGAACAGACCGCACTCCTCAACGCCCGTTTGGATGCAGGACGCATCCCACCCCACGTTGCAGCAGTCCGGGACGAACAGGCAGACGGTGTCGCAGCACAGCGGGTCATTGCAGCCGGGCGACGTGTTCACGTCCGTGCAGTTGTTGGTGCTGGTGCCGCACGAGGCGTTGTCCAGATTGACGATCTCCAGGTCGATCGCGTAATTGATCGGGCCGGTGTAACGCGCCTCGTCGAATGGCGTGGTCACCACGATCATGTGCTGGCCCGCGGGCACCGGCACCTTCGCGCTGGTGGTGCCGTTGGGAAGCGTGGCCTCCACGACCTGCGGGCAGTCGGTCGTCAGACCCTGGCCGTAGATGAAGAGCGCGCCTTCGTCACCGCAGTACACGGTGTTGTCAGCCGTGGACGGGCCGGTGGCCACGAACACGACGGACTGGGTCGCCGGATCACCCAGCGCCGAGAACGGCACGCCGTCCTTCGACATGCTGACCGTGACCTTGATGTAGCAGGGCTGGGTGACGGTAAAGCGCCACCAGTCGAGATCGCGGCGATTGCCGCCGTCGGAGCCGAGGTAGTTGCCGGTCAGGCCCTTCGCGCGGTACGCGCCGGGGGCAAGGGTGCCGAGCTCGGCGAACGCGGGCTCGCCGAGGTTGCAACCGCCGTTCTCGTCGGGGTCATCGGAGCCGTCGTAGTCGGAGTCGACATTGTATTCCCACGCGGTGTCGGCGGGAAGGTTGCCCGCGCTGTCGGTGTCGCACACCTGCGCGTAACAGAGTGACGCAAAGCCGGTCAGCGACGCGAAGGCCGCCAGGCTTGCGAAGAGGTTCTCACGCTTCATGAATCATTTCTCCTACGGGTACTCGGTCGTACAGTCTTTCTCCGCCTCGGAGACGCTTCCGGGGCTTGCAACGCATACAAATGAACCACGCCATGTGTGGATGGTGTCGACCCAACATAACCCTTCCTTCACAAGCGGCAAAAAGGATTCTCACACTTCAGCCGGGGTTTTCTGAGCCATGGCACGGTCCTAAAGTCCGAAAATAATTATCGGATCATTGCCCTGCCTCCGCAACAGGCATTCGGTGGATCAGCCCCGAACCCGCTCCACCGTGGCCGTCAGGCCCTTGGACTGGAACTGCTCGCAAACGAGTTCCGCATGCTCACGATGGGTGCGCAGGACGACCGCCTGTCCTTCCTCGTGCGCCTCAAGCGTGTGCTCGAACGCCTGCTCCATCGGAACGCGTGCGAGCATGGCCACCGTCTGCACCACGAAGCCCATCTCATTGTGGTCGTCGTTGTGAAGCACGACGGCGAAGGGCGGCAGCGCGCGGGTCTGCGGAGCGGCCGGGGCGGTTTCTGGCAGCGTGGCGGTGGACATTCGCGCAGTGTGCCCGAACGCCCCCACCGCTTTCAAGCCCCACCACGACATTTCTCGACTTCTCGCCTCAGCGCCAGTCCACCACGACCTTGCCGAACTGCTGGCCTGACTCAAGTCGGGCATAGGCCTCGGACCCCTGTTCCGGGAGCAGCGTCGAATCGATGACCGGCCGGATCGCGCCCGTCCGGAAAAACTGCACGACTTCCCGGAACTCCTGCATCGAGCCCATCGTGCTGCCGAGAATGCTGAGCTGATTCCAGAACACCCGCGCCAGATCCAGGGTGCCTTCGAAGCCGCTGGTGCAGCCACACGTCACGAAGCAACCACCCCGCGCCATGCCACGTACACACGCGGGAAGCACGGAACGGCCGACCGAGTCGATCACGATGTCCACCCCCCGACGACCCGTGGCGGCGCGTACGGCCTTGGACCAGTCGCTGCCGTCGTCCAGAATCGCATGGTCGGCACCAAGTTCGCGAGCACGCTGCAACTTGTCCGCGTGGCGACTTGTCACGATGGTGCGGCAGCCGACATGGCGCGCCAGACCCAACGCCGCAAGCGCCACGCCTCCACCGATGCCGGTGATCAGCACGGTCTGACCCGGGCGAACATGAGCCCGCGTGACCAGCATGCGATAGGCCGTCAGGTGCGTCAGGCCGAAGGCGGTGGCCTGCACCGGATCGGCGTCGCCGATGTCCAGAAGATTGGTGACCGGTGCCACGAAGAACTCGGCCATGGTGCCCGGCGAATGCTCGCCGATCATGTGAATGTCCTCGCCGGCATCGACGTGATCCGGATGCCCGGCACCCGATCGAATGATCGCCGCGTTCAACAGCACGCGGCGGCCCACCCAGGAAGGATCCACGCCCGGGCCCACCGATTCGATCCGTCCCGCGCCATCCGAACCGGTCACGGTCGGAAACTTCGTGTCAAGGCCGGGCAGGCCGCGCCCCACCCAAAGATCGAGATGGTTCAGCGCCGATGCCTCGGTTCGAACGCGGGCCTCGCCGACACGCGGTTCCGGCAGCGCACGATCCTTCGTGAACTGGACGTTCGCCGCGACGGGGCTTCCTTGACGAAGAATCTCGACTGCTCGCATGACGGAACTCTACCGTCGCCCTCCGACGCACCCGTGTGAAGCGTCGCCGTAGCATTCGCGCATGGTGCATGTGCGCTTGCTCACCGCCCTGCTGGTCCTGACCACCACGCTCACCGCGTGGGCCGAGCCACCGCAGGCCGTCCCGGCCCCCGCCCCACAACCGGGCGTGCAGGTGATCGCGGACCCGGGGGGGCTGGACTTCGGAATCGTGCCGCCGCACACGCTTCTGCAGGGCGACTTCAAGCTGGTGAATCTTTCCGACAAGCCGCGCAAGGTGCTGCAGGCGGTGCCCAGTTGCCAGTGCACCACGATCGACATTGTTGGCAAGGAGATTCCGCCCAAGGGCACGCTGCAGGTGCCCGTCAGCATGAAGGTGAGCAGCACAGGCACCAAGACGGCGAATGTGAAGGTGATGGTCGAGGGCGAGGCGAAGCCGATCTCGCTGGGACTGAAGGCGGAGGTCTCGTACCCGGTTCGGGTGCAGGTGGCCGATGCCAACGGCACGTTGCAGCCATTCATCGACGCGGCCGCGAATCCGGCCGCGCTGAAGGGCGTGGCGGTCGTCTCCAGTGTGGATGGCAAGCCGTTCCGTATCCGAAGCGTGCAGAACGAGGCACCCCAACTTGTGGCTGGCCAAGGCGATGCACCGCGCGCGAGCTGGCAGGTTGAGTATGAACTCCCCGGGGCGCCGTGCGATCGCGTGCCCGCCTACCTGATCGTGGAAACCGATCGGCCCGATGCGCGGCTGATTGACGCGCGCGTGCGCCACGCGTGCACGCGGATCAGCCCGGGAATTGACATCGCGGAGTTCCGTTCCAACGCCGGTGTGATGGCGGCGGGCGCCGGAGCCACGTTCGAGCTGGAGGTGAAGAAGCTCGGCCAGAACCGCATCGGCAAGATCGAGGCCCTCGATCCGCGGTTCAATGCATCGATCGTGTCGCAGCGCTCCGATGGCGCCTCCGCCATGGTCACGCTTCGAATCGAGCCTGGTCCTGACGTGCGCGGCGTGTTCCTGACACCGGTGCGGATCGTGGCCGTGGACGCGCTCGGCAACACGGTCTTCGTGCGCAAGCCAGGTGGCGCACCGGGCAGCGGCGACCCGACGGAGTCCCGAAAGGTGCCCGCGGAAGCGCAGCTGCTTGTGTTCGGCAAGGTCGAGTGACGCGATTCAGAACGAGACTGACACGCGGAAGGTCAGGATCCACGCGCCGCCGATGTCGTATTGCGACTGGTCGCTGGGCTGACGGACCCACTGCAGATCCGGCTGGATGCCAAGCCACGGCGTGACCTGAATGTTGTAGAAGGCTTCCGCCACGTACTCGCCCTCGCCGGGCGAGACGCCCAGATACGGCAGATTGCTCATGTGCGCGTAGGCGAACAGGAAGCCTGCGGTGTCGTTCGGGCGCGCCTCGAGAATGCCCTTCCAGTCCGCGCCACCCATGATCGACCACTGCGATGGATTCTGCGAGGGCGGGCTCCAGCCGAATTGCCCGAAGAGTGAAAGGCCCTGCCCTTGCGTCGCACCCTCGGGCTGGAAGACGGTCTGCGAGAACGATGTATACAGGCCCCACGGACCCTCGACATCCGCGTCACCCCCTGGCGAGGGAACCATGGAGGTGTTGGGCGCGGCGGATGGGCCCGTCTGGTCGAACCAGCCGATGTTCGCATGGCCTGGGTTCTTCGCATCGCTCCAGCGGAAGTCGACCTCGCTGATCAGGAAGTAGCTGCCAGGGTTGTCCCAGAAGAAACCGCCCACCCCGCGCCGACCCGATGCAGGACCGGACTGGCCCGTGGAGGGGTCGTACCAGTTGGTGGAGCCGTCGAACATGCCGAACTTGGCGTCGATCCAGTCGATCGGTTGCAGCAGGATCTCGAATCCGCCCGCCTGGTTGGGATAGGTGGGAAGATCCTGCGCCATCACCGACGGTATGTACGCGGCAGAGTTCACGAACTGCAGGTCCGGATAGCTCACCGCGAAATCCACGTTCGCGTCGATCTTGCCGAGCTTCAGCCGCAATGCGCCATCCGCGAACGACTGCTGGTACCAGTACTGGCCCAGTTCGGTGAAGTCCTGCGCGAACGGATACACCGCGTCCCAACCCCAGTAGTCGGGCACGTAGTCGGTGGCTAGATTCGTGGAACCCGCCTGCTGGAAGTCGATGAAGGCCTCGCCACCCTGCCAAAGTCCCATGCGACTGGTGTCGATCGACAGGTTCACATCGATCAGGTAGGGCATCACGAAACCCTGCTTGGGCGTGTCACCCATCACGGTCGCAAGATCCAGGGTGGCGGTTCCGTTGAAGGCTACGCCCGAGTCGCTGAGCTTGTCGCGAAGTCCACCCCAGTTTCCCGTGAGGTCCGCGGTGGCCCAGGGCCATGTGCCGTTCGCGTCCGGTTCATTGAAGGTCGGGCTCTGCGGGCCCGTCGAAGTTCCCTCGGTCACGGCTTCGGGGCGCGGCGATGGCGGCGTGGGTGCCTGCTGCGGTGCAGCGTCATTGCCGACCGCGGACGCGGTGATGGCGGTGCAGAACAGGATGGGCAGCACGCGGCGCAATGATGGAAGGGATAGCACAAGACCGATGACGCTCGCATCTACCATGTCGGCATGTCGACCGCATCGCTGATCGCATGGACGCTGGTGTTCGCGCTTGTGGCGCCGCAAACCGACGTGGATCGCGCGCTTCGCGATGCCCCGACCGTGCCGCTGGATGCACGCGTGGATGCGTCCAAGATCACGTGCCTCGCCCCGCCCGGTGTGCCGGATCGCCTGACACCTCCCCCGCCCATCCTGCGACGCATCGCCGAGAACGCGGGGGACGTGCCGATCGAACCCGCGACATTCGACGCGGCGCAAGCGTCGATCCTGCGGGGGCTCGCATTCCTGCGTGGCACGCAGTCGGCCTCCGGTGGATGGATGGAGGGAACGCCCGCGCAAGGTTCCGAGGCGCCGAAGATCTCGAAGGCCGCCTCCAGCGCGGTGACGGGCCTCGTGCTCCGCGCCTTCGCTCAGGCCGGAATGCTGGAAAGCAACGACTCTGGCGTCGCGCGCGGTGTGGCGTGGCTGATGAAGGCCTGCTGGGGAGCCGACGGCTTCGAGCCTGACGCATCCGGCGGCCTAGCGACCTATGTCGCCAGTTGCACCGCGCTCGGATTGGCTTCGCTGGATTCCGACAAGCACGCGGAACGGCTGCGTGAGGTGATCGCGTGGCTGCGTCGCGCGCAATGGGATCAGGGCGAGGGGATTGGACCGGAGCAGGACTGGTTCGGCGGCGTTGGCTACGGAAGCCGCGGCCGTCCCGACCTGAGCAACACGCAGATGATGCTGGAGGCGCTGCACGAATCGGGCGCCAAGGCCGAGGATCCTGCCGTGCAGCGCGCGCTTGCCTTCGTGGCGCGCTGCCAGAACATGCGCTCTGAGGGTGGTGCGGCATGGGCCAACGCCGGTGGTGCCGACGGCGGCTTCGTGTACACGGTGGCCAACGGCGGCGAGAGCTTCGCAAGCGAGGCGGCTGGCGAGGGTCGATTCGGCGAGAAGATGCGGGAAGGCACGCGCGCGCTTCGCAGCTACGGAAGCATGACCTACGCGGGCTACAAGAGCATGCTGTTCGCAGGCTTGCGGCGCGACGATCCGCGCGTACTGGCGGCACTCGACTGGGCGCGCGCGCACTGGAGCATGCAGGAGAATCCGGGGTTGGGAAAGCAGGGACTTTTCTACTACCGGCTTGCGCTGGCGCGCGGACTCGCCGCATCCGGCCGCGACACCATTCAGGACGCCGGCGGCACGCCGCACGATTGGCGCACGGAACTTGTCGACGCGCTGGTCGCGGCACAGCGACCGGACGGCAGCTGGATCAACGATCAGGACCGCTGGATGGAGGGAGAGCCGGCGCTGGTGACCGCGTACGCGGTGCTGGCGCTGGAAGAGGCGATCAAGCCCTCGCGGCAGTCGCAGTGAGGACTGGCTCGGCCGCGACCAGTCGACGGCTCCACACCGCGCCCTGCAGGGTGATCATGAGGAGCAGCGCGCCCGTGGCTTGATGGGCACTGGTCGAGATCACTTCCCAGCCGGGAATCGCGGAGCCCTTGCGCATCATCACCGCACCCCACGCGATGAAGCCAAGCAGCACCTGTACCGCGACCACGATGGCCATCGAGGTTCCACAGCGACCGAGTGGCGACAGATTGCCCTGCGTGCGTGCGACACCAGAGAGACGACTCGCCGAGAGCAGCACCACGATCACCGCCACCACGGCGAAACCCAGGTGTCCATGCATGGCCCAGACCGGGTGCACGATCCGCGCGTCGGCCTCGGTGGGCGAGACCTGCAGATGGCGGTAGGCCGCGCCAAGAAAGAGCTGCAACAGCAGGATCACAGGCGCGATGCCCGCAAGAGCTCGAATCGAGGCGCCCGCGTCCATGACGATCGCTGGCGTGGGCGCGACCCACCGCGCGCTCATGCAGGCGGCCAGCACCGCCACCGTGGCGAAGACGATCTGACCGAACACGCCATGCGCGATCGCGAGCGCGATGCTGGGCTGCAGCAGCGATGGATCCTGCGCAAGCGTGGGCGTGCCGGTGACGCGAAGACCTCCCATCAGGCCCTGCACGCACACCGCCAGCAGCACCAAGGTCGCCAACCAACGCACCCACGCGCGCGATTCGTGTCGCCAGCAGAGCGCGGTCAGCGTGAAGGTGGTCAGACCGACCAGCATGCCGAAGAGGCGATGCGCGTGCTCGTAATAGACTCCGCCCTTCATCTGGCTGACCGGATACAGGAGCATGTTGTGACCGAAGGAGTTCGGCCAGTCGGGCACCGCGAGTCCCGCCTCGAGTCCGGTGACCAGGCCTCCCGTGACAAGCAGCAGGAAGATGGTCGCGGCATTCACCAGCGCGAACAGCGAGAGCGGTGGCGGCAGGCGACCGGGAATCTCGGGCATACGGCGCGCCAATGCGCCACCGATCCCGGCCAGCGCGCCACTGCCAATCAGCAGGGCGACGCTCCAAGCCACCGACTCGAGGACCATCGCGCGAGCGTCCTTGCCACCCACCACGCTTCCGACGATGAGCAGGTTGACCACGCCACACACCAGACCAGCCGCGATGGGCCCCGCCTGACCGCGTGCATGGCGCACAGCGACGAATCCAACGCAGACAGGCGCCAGCAGCGTGAGCGCGAAGAGGGCCTCGCCTATCCAGAAACCCACGCCCAGCATGGCGATGTAGGCGATCCCCCACTGCGTCGCGGCGCCCGCGAAGCCAAGCGCAAGCGTGTAGGGCCGCACCCGGCCCGCGAGCACGGCGAAGACGCCAAGTGCGCCCGCAACGAACGTGATCCCAGCGAGCAGCGCGATACCCGGGGACATGGAGGCGGGGGGCACGGCGACGGGTTCAATCATGGGTCCCTATGGTAGACCTCCCCTGCCGGCCCGTCGCATGAACTTCCCCGCAGACATCTCCGTGCAGAAGCCCCCAAGCCGGGCCGATGACTGGACGGCGCTGGTGAAGGCGCGATTGAGCCTGATGGTGCTTGCCACCACGCTGGTGGGCTTCTTGGTGGCCGTGCCGGGCTCGGTGGACTGGCAGCGATTGCTCTGGACGCTGGGCGGCACATTCCTGTCCGCGGCGGCGGCGGCGGTGCTGAATCAGGCGATCGAGGTTCGCCATGACGCACGCATGCATCGGACCGCCAACCGGCCCGTCGCAGCCGGTCGAATGAGCGTGACATGGGCGGTAGTCGTTGGGTTCGCTCTTGGCTATGCCGGTTGCTTCATGCTGGCGATGCGCGCGAACCTGCTGGCCTGCGGACTCTCCGCAGTCACGATCGTGCTGTACGCCGGGGTGTATACGCCCTTGAAGCGCGTCTCCACGTTGAACACCGTGGTTGGCGCGGTGGTGGGCGCCATTCCACCGATGATCGGTTGGGCCGCCGCGAGCGGCGGACTGCAGCGTGGTGCGTGGGTGCTCGCGGTGCTGCTGTTCACATGGCAGCTGCCGCACTTCTTCGCGCTGGCTTGGCGGCATCGAGAGGACTACGAGCGTGGCGGATTTCGCATGCTTCCCTCCGTGTCCGGCGGTGAATTGATTGCGGCGCAGACCAGCGTACTGGGGTCACTGCTGCTGGTTCCGATCGGTCTGATGGCCACGCTGCTGGGGCTGGCGGGGCTCACAAGCGCGGTCGTGTGCGCGCTCGCTGGACTCGCCATGACCTGGTTCGCGGTGGCGCACCTGCGGCGTCTGGATCGCGACACCGCACGCAACCTGTTCCTGATGAGTCTGGTGTACCTGCCCGTGGTGCTGCTGGCGCTTGCGCTGGATCGAGGACCGACTTCCGGCATGGCCGGCGTGCGTGGCGGACGGACCGTGCTGCAGGAAACGCCATGAGCCGGCCCCCTGACGTGCCCGCGACGGGGCCGCGCCGACTGCGATTTCGCGAGGGTGGATGGGTGATTCTGTTGGCTGTCGCGGTGTCGATCACGCTGCTGGCGTGGGCACTCTCGGGCGTGCTGACGGGACATCGGCCCAAGGGGGATGGCCGAACCGTGGAGAGCTACGGCTTCGACCTGTCGAACCAGCGGCTGGAGGGTGGCGCGCTGGTCGCAAGCGGAAATCCACGCGACTTTCTTCCGCCACTCGATGCGCCACGCACCATGGCCGGCTTCGAGATGCAGGGCTGGAACGAGACACATCGCACCAAGCTGGTCGTGAGCGACGATCGCGTGATCGGTGTGGTCGTGGGCGGCGAGGCCCGTGCCTACCCAGTGCGCGTGATGAACGTGCACGAGGTCTGCAACGACACGCTTGGTGGAATGCCGATCGCGGTCACCTTCAGCCCGCTGTGCGACGCGGCCGTGGCCTTCGATCGGCGCGTGGACGGGCGCGAGCGCCTGTTCGCGGTGAGCGGACTGTTGCTTGACTCGAATCTGGTGCTGTATGACCGAAGTGACACGCCGAGCCTCTGGAGCCAGATGGGCCTCAGCGCGATCGCAGGACCTGAAGCCGCACGCGGAGTCACGCTGCGGCAACTTCCGGATGTGCAGCTGTGCACCTGGAAGCACTGGCTTGCGATGCATCCTCGCACGGATGTGGTACTGCCCGATCCCGATGATGCACGCCGCATGAAGCAGTTCAGTTACAGCCGCTACCTGCTGAGTCCGCGCCTGGACTTCCCGGTCGCGCGCTGGCGGGACCCGGGTGACATGGCCGCCAAGACGCCCGTGATTGTCCTGCGTCGCGGCGAGGCGTTGAGGGAAATCCTGCTGGCGGACGCCGCCACGGGCATGCCGCCGTTCGAGCTTGGTGACGCGACGATCGAGGTGGATGCGCAGGCGAAGCCTGCGTCGGTGTTGTTCCGCACACGCGACGGCTCGCCCCTGCTGGTGACCCCCTGCCTGCACTTCGCCAAGGTGGCGTTCACGCCGCAGCGTTGAGCGATCCAAGCCACAGCGTGGCATAAAGCACCAGCCACACTGCGTCGAGGAAGTGCCAGTACATGGCGCAGTACACGGCGCCCTCGGGATGCTCCGGGCTGTAGCGGCCCGAGCGCGCACGCCACCACACCACGACGAGCGGCACGAGACCGCCGATCACGTGGGCAGCGTGCAGTCCCGTGAGCACGTAGAACGTCCAGGCATACAGACTGTCCTCGATCCGAAGCTCGGCGCGCCACAGATCCAGCCACGCCCACGCCTGCAACGACAGAAAACCGATCGCAAGCGCAAGCGTGAGACCCGCGAGTCGCGCCGCCCGACGCTGTAAACCCTGCCGGATCGCACGCACCGTGCCATGCATGGCGGCACTGCTTGCCATCAGCGCACCCGTCGAGAGCAGCAGCAGATGCGGCAATCCAGGCGCATCCAGCGGCCGGAACGGCTCGGCAGGGTCGGGATTCAGCCGCACCACCAGATACCCCAAGATCGTGGCCACGAAAAGGACTCCCAGCGTGATCAGGAAGAGCCACATCCCGAACACTCCCGCCGCATGTCGTGCGCGCGGGGCGTCGAACGGATCCACGACGGTGGCGGTCTTCACCGCCACGACACCGGACTCCAGTTCACGGGCTGTACGGCGTGTAGCGGGCGACCGGTGCGCCCGGAGCGTTGGCCTGCAGCGTCGCTTCAACTTCTGGCGGATTTCCCACGAACTGCGTGGGGCGGTACTGCGCGGTGTCCATCATGCAGAAGGCCATCATGAGGATCACGAAGACCATGCTGCCGACGAAGGTGAGCAGGTTGAATGGCCGATCCCACTTCAGGTGCATGAAGAACAGCGCCACCAGAGTCGCCTTGATCACGGCGACGCCCAGGGCGATCACCATGTTGAACTCGCCGACATCGATGTAACGAACCGCCACCGTGATCGCGGTCAGCACCAGCAGCGCGCCGCCGACGGCGAACAGGATCCACATCGGGACCAGATGGCCAACCAGCGGATGTGGCTCGTGCTTGGAATCGTGGGCGGTGCCGTGTGCCATGAGGGTCCTCGCGACCGGATCAGTGGATCAGGTAGAAGAGTGGGAAGAGGAAGATCCAGACGAGATCGACGATGTGCCAGTAGAGGCCGCCGACGTCGACTGGAGTGAAATAGTTGCTGTTGAAATCACCGCGTGCCCCACGCCAGATCAGCCAGGCCAGCATCACCATGCCCGCCAGCACGTGAATGCCGTGCAAGCCAGTCATGCAGTAGTAGATGGCGAAGAAGAGGTGCGTGTTGGCCGGCATCTTTGGATCGGCCAGGTGCATCGAGGGATGCGCGAAGGCCGGATCGTTGTCTGCGACTGGCAGGCCCTCGGCAGTCGCCTGCTCGCGAACGCTTGCGAGGCCACCTGGAGCCGCTGCGGCAGGCTTGATGGCACTCGCCTCGACCGGCGGTGTGGACACGAGAGACGCCACGGATGGCGCCGCAGGATTCGCCACGGTCAGCGCAACTGGGGCGGGCGCAGGTGCGGTGCTGATGACCTTGGCCTCCTCGGCCCCCGCCTGATCCGGTGGCGGCACGTAGAAGGACTTGCCCCACACCAGATGTTCGTGGATCTTGTGGCTGTACTCGAAGTACTTGATCACCATGAAGCCCACGGCGCCCATGAAGGTGAGCACCAGACACCACACCATCGCTTTCGTGCGGTTGGTCTGCGCGAAACGCACGGCCAGCGCCATCGTGAGGCTGCTCAGGATGAGCACGCAGGTGTTGACGCCACCCATGAGCGTGTCCAGGTAGTGGCTCGCGTAACTGAAGACCTCGGGGAAGCGGCTGCGCAGCACCGCGTACGCCACGAAAAGGCCTCCGAAGAACAGCACCTCGGTCGCCAGAAACAGCCACATACCGAGCTTCGCACTGTCGAACTGGTGCGCAGGTGTGTCGAAATGGTGCTGCAGGAACGGATACTTGGCATGATCGCCATGCCCGTGGGCGTCATGCCCGTGCGCCTCGTGAGCGGTTGCCTGACTGGTGTGGAGGGTGCTCACGGCAAGGTCCTTGGTGCGATCAGTGGAGCGGATTTCGTGCAGCCTCGGCCGCAAGCGCCGGGTCATTCACGTAGCCCTGCGTCGTTTCGTCCCAGCGCAGCGCCCGGAAATCGTAACAATCTCCGACGCTCGGCTGGACCGCGAAATTGTCATGCGGTGGCGGGCTTGTGCATTGCCACTCGAGGCTTCCGCCACCCCATGGGTTCGCAGCGGCCTTGCGTCCGCTGTACAGGCTGCTCAGCAGGCAGTAGGCCGTCAGGAAGAAGCCACTCGCCATGATGTACGAGCCGATCGTGCTGATCACGTGATACGTCTGGTACTCGGGCAGGTAGTCGTAGTAGCGACGCGGCATGCCCTTGGCGCCCAGGTAGAACTGGGTGAAGAACGTCACGTTGAAGCCGATGAAGATGATGATGCAGGCCGCGGTGCCCAGCTTCTCGCTGTACATCTTGCCCGTCATCTTGGGCCACCAGTGGTGCAGGCCGCCGATCATGCCGATCAGCGCCGAGCCCATCATCACGTAGTGGAAGTGGGCCACCACGAAGTAGGTGTCGTGCAGGTGCACATCGGTGTTCAGGGTGGCCAAGTGGATGCCGGTCAACCCTCCGATGGTGAAGAGCACCATGAAGCTCAGGGCATACCACATGGGCGTGGTCAGCGAGATGTTGCCCTTGTAGAGCGTGGTGAGCCAGTTGAAGACCTTGACCGCGCTCGGGATCGCCACGCTGAAGCTGATCAGGCTGAACAGCGTGTTCATGAGCGGGCTCTGGCCACTGGTGAACATGTGGTGACCCCACACCAGGAAGCTGAAGATGGCGATCGCGATCGAGCTGAGCGCGATGAACTTGTAGCCGAAGATGTGGCGGTGCGCGTGCACGCTGATGAGCTCACTGATGATTCCCATCGCGGGAAGGATCATGATGTACACCGCGGGGTGGCTGTAGAACCAGAAGAAGTGCTGGAAGAGAACCGGGTCGCCACCCATCGAGGGATCGAAGATGCCGATGTTGATCGTGCGCTCGATCACCACGAGCATGAGGGTGATCGCCAGCACCGGGGTGGCCAGCACCTGAATGATCGCCGTGGCGTAGATCGCCCACAGGAACAGCGGCATCCGGAACCAGGTCATGCCCGGAGGCCGCAGCTTGTGCACCGTCACCACGAAGTTCATGCCGGTGAAGATGCTGCTGAAGCCAAGGATGAAGACTCCGAAGAGCACCGGGATCACGCCACCGGTCGTGGTGGTGGTGCTGTACGGGGTGTAGAAGGTCCAGCCGGTGTCGAATCCGCCCATGGCAAGGCTGACAAGCGTGAACGCCGCGCCCGCGAGCCACAGATAGAAGCTGCCGAGGTTCAGTCGCGGAAAGGCCACGTCCTTCGCGCCAAGCATGATCGGCAGCACGAAGTTGCCGAGTGCCGCCGGGATGCTGGGGATGATCACCAGGAACACCATGATCGCACCATGCAGGGTGAAGAACTGGTTGTAGACGTCGGCGGTCACGCCGGGGATGGTCTGACCTGGCGTCAGCAGCTCGGTGCGGACCAGCAGCGCGAAGACGCCACCCACGAAGAAGCTGACGAGCACGGCGGCCATGTACATCACGCCAATGCGCTTATGGTCGAGCGTGAGCGCCCAACTCAAGAAGCCGCGCGTATGGGTGAGATAGTTGTCCGGCCGGCTGGCCAGATCGATCGGTCGGGATGCGTCAATGGTGGTCATGGCGTGTTTCTCTCTTCGCTCACTTCATGCTGACCTTGGGGGCGGCGGGCGCCTCCTTGAGATACTTCCCCGTCTTCGGGTCGAAGTCGTCCAGATGCTGCATCATGCCGATCACTGCGTCGATGGCCTTGTCGTTCAACTGGCCCTTGAAGCTTGGCATCGCGTTGCCGTAGCCGCCGACCAGTTCGCTGCCCGGATTCAGGATGCTGTTGCGCAGGTAATCCTCAGGCGTGGCGTACTTCTTGCCCGGTCCGATGAGGCTGGCGTAGGTGGAGCCGTCGCCGAACTTCTCATTGGATCCCTCGCCACCGTGCACGCGGCTCCACAGCCCCTTCCAGCTGGGCCCAATGCCCTTGGTGCCGTCGAGCGAGTGGCACTGCTGGCAGCGCGCGTAGATCTTCGGACCGGCGCGGAAGAACAGCTCCTCCTCAGGGATCTTGTCGAGCCACTGGCTCTGCTCCACCAGCCATGCGTCGAAGTCCTCCTGCGCCAGCACGTGCACCTTGCGGTTCATGGTGCTGTGGCCCGTGCCGCAATACTCGGTGCAGAACAGATTGTGCGGATTCTGGCCCGACACGTCATCGGCCTGGAACCACAGGTAGCTGTAGCGGCCAGGCACGAGATCCTTCTTCACGCGGAAGTCGGGGATGTAGCAGCAGTGGAGCACGTCGCTGGCCCGCATCGTGAGCTGCACGGGACGGCCGGCCGGCACATAGAGGTCGTCGCTGGTGGCGCCGTTGGGATACTTGAAGTTCCACGCCCACTTCTGCGCCGTCACCTGTACCACGTACGCGTTCTTCGGCGGCGTGCTGATGTTCAGGAAGTCGCGGAAACCGATGTAGAAGATCACGATCACGATGAGCAGCGGCACCACGGCCCAACTCGTCTCCAGCGGCAGGTGGTGGAGCGGTCCATCGCTCCGGAAGGCCTGGCCCTTGCGTACGCGGTACTTGACCACGAAATACACCAAGGCCGCCAGGATGCCGAAGAAGAAGATGTAGCAGATCCAGTTGATCGCATAGAACATGGGATCCACGCTCTGGGCGATGTTGCTGGCGGCTGGCGGAAGCCACGCGGTGCCCTGCGGAGTGGTGTCGGCGGCAAGCGCTGCGACGAGAGTGTGAAGGGGAGCGATCATGGTTGGTTTCTTGGAAGCTGATTGTTGGGGGCTCAGGCCGTCCGGACCACCCCAGGATCCGACGATGCCGCGCTGGGCGGCGCGAGCCGGCGCGCCCGGACTTCCCTGCGATAAAGCACGAAAAGGGTTGTTCCAAGGCCGATCACGGTGACCAGGCCACCCAGTTGCATGATCCGGAAGGCCCACAGCACGTAGCCGCCCTTGGAGGGGTCGAACTGGTGGCACCAGAAGACGAAGCGATCGAAGGTGGAACCGAGTCGGCCCTCCCCCGCGCCGGTGAGCGCCAGACGCAGATCGGCGGCGGATGGCGCAACCCCAGGGAGATACTGGCTGAGCACGCCCGTTCCCGTCATCGCGAAGACCGCTGCCGGGTGCGCGTACTCGCCGTCAGGCATCAGGCGATACGGGAAGCCGACGGCCTCGGCGATCGAGCGAACGGTCGCCTCGTCACCGGTGAGGAACCGCCAGCCCTTCTCGCCACCGGCACGACCGTACTCGGCCGCATACCCCTTGCGCTTGGCGGCTGCGAGCTCGGCATTCTCTGCGGGATTGATGCTGATGAAGACGACGTCAAACTGGTCGCCCACGGTCCAATCGAGTCCCTGCAGCCCACGCACCATGCCATTCAGCGCAAGACTGCACAGCATCGGGCAACGCATGTAGCCAAGCTGCAGCAGCCGCGGACGACCGTCCGCAAACAACTGGCCGATGGTGATGGGTGCGCCCGTCTCATCACGCAGGGTCGCCTGCATCGGAAGCGGGCGACCACGGCAATCGGTGACCTCGAGTCCCTCGAGTTCCTTCGGGGTGGCTGTGGTCTCAGCGCTGGGCGCGAACCCGACGCCATCGAGCGCACGCTGCGCCATCGCGCCACACGACAGCGCCAATGCGGCGAGCGCCGCGAGCTGCCGCTGGCAGGATGGACGCGAGCGAAGGCTCACTTGGCAGGTCCTCCCCGTGCAGGTGCAGGTGCGGGGGCCGCGGGTGCGGCGGGCGCGGGTGCGGCGGGTGCGGGTGCGGCAGGCGCGCCTGAGATCGGCAGGCCTTCCTTCGCCACCATCTCCATCGCACGCTCCACCGGGATGCGGATCTTCTGATTCACCTTGCCGTCTGCCTCGGTCCATGGATAGCGCTGGTAGCTGCCGAGTTGCTCACGCCACGTCGCGCGAGCGGCCTCAAGCTTGGCATAGGCCGGATCGATCACCTTGGCATCCGTCTCGCGTGTCTCGGCGTGGAAATACATCACGCTTGCCGCCACGACCAACGCGACCAGGATCACGATGCCTGCGAGTGAGAAGAACCAAGTGCTCCCTGGCTCGGGATCATCCAGTTGCCTTGTGATGGCGGATGTGTCGGTGCTCATGTGTTCTCCGATCAGAAGTTCTCGAAGCGCAGGCTCTCTGCCAGGCGTGGATCGCCCTTGCACAGCAGGCCCGTACGCACCAGACGCGCAAGCGTGCGGCCCACGAGAAGGAACAGCATGCCGGCCGACAGCGCGATCAGACCAGGGTTCAGAACCGGCGCCGCCTCGTTGGCGTAGGCCGCCAGCAGCGCGTCGTAGGTGTCGTACTTGCCGATGTCGTGCGGAATCACAGGCTGGATCAGGTAGGCCAGATCCACCCAGTGGAACACCAGCATCCAGGCCACACCAAAGGTCAGCGTGCCACGCCATCGCTTGGTCCAGCGGCTGATCAGGAAGAGGAACGGGATGACAAAGTGGCCGAACAGCAGCGCGGCACTGACGATGCGCCACTGGCCGATCTGCCGTGCCATGAACCACGTGGTCTCCTCGGGCACGTTGCCGTACCAGATCAGCATGTACTGACTGAACGCGATGTACGCCCAGAACACGATGCCGAAGCCGAACAGCATCTTGCCGAGGTCCTGATAGTGCTCTGGCGTGACGACGTCCTTCAGCAGGCCGCGACTCTGCGCGCGAAGGGACATCAGCGCGATCGCCGAGAAACCTCCGGCGCAGCAGGCCGCAAAGAAGTACACGCCGAACATGGTGCTGAACCACGCGGGGTTCAGACTCATGATCCAGTCGAACGAGGCGAAGGTCGTGGTCAGACCGAACAGGATGGCGGCGGGGCCCGCCCACTTCCCCATCTTCTCCGACCGCGCCACGCTGCGGTCACTGTCCTGCGCCACAGAATTCGACAGGAAGAATCGTGCGAGCAGCGCCCAGACCAGCAGATAGCTGGCAGCACGGATCATGAAGAAGCCGGGGTTCAGGAACGCCACCTTCTTGCCCACCAAGGCGGCCTCCTCGGGCGCGACCTCGCGCAGGTGATCCAGATTGGCCCACGGGAAGAGCGTGTCCAGACGGCCGTCGAACCAGAGCCACGCGATCGGCAGGAAGCCCAGCCACAGCCACAGCAAGTTTGCGGCGATGCACTCGGCCACGCGGCGAACCACCACGCTCCAGCCAGCACGCGTGAGGTGCTGGATGATCACGAAGAACAGCGCGCCCAGCGAGAGCGACACGGCAAAGAGCCACGCCTGAAGCCACGCCTTTGCGGCGAAGCCCGGGTCCGTGCGCACCATCGCGAAACCGGCCACCAGCAGCACGATGCCGGCGATCGTCAGCACGCGCGAGCGCGGTGCAAGGCGCTCGCCCGAAATGGCGGCTGCGGGAATCGCGTTGGCACTCAGGGCGTGCGCCATGTCACTTCGCCTCCGCCAGCGTGGTGCCGGCCGGCACGTCCGAGGGACGCGCGTTCTGACTTCGCTGCAGGGTCTTCACGTACGCCGCGATAGCCCAGCGGTCCTCGACCGGGATCTGGCTGCCGTAGCCGGCCATGTTGCGGATGCCGTGCGTGATCGAACTGAAGATCTGACCCACGGGCTGCACCGTGACGGTTTCGTCGTGAACCAGATTCTTCGCGGTCACCCACACGGTGCCGTTCACCGGACCGTTCGTGTTGGCGACCAGCTCCATGGCGCGCTTGTTCACCAGGCCGTCACCGTTGCCGGTCTCCCCATGGCACACCGAGCAATAGATGTTGAAACGTTCCTGGCCGCGCTTGAGCGTGGCCACCGTCAGTGGCACCTGTGGCGGAAGCGTCTGGGTCCACGCACCATCGGTGACCCCCTCGTACAACAAGCCGTCGACGTAGGTCTCGCCACGCGCGACCGCGTTCTGCACAGGCGGTCGGATGGTGCGGCGATCGGCGAAGAGCGGGTTCACCGCCTGCGTCTTGAATTTCGACTGGAAGTCCATGTCCTGAATGATGTGAATCGGCAGGTTCGGATTCGGCGTGGCTCGCACGCGGGCGATCACCGCCGGCGGAATGAGCAGGCAGAGCAGCGCGATCAGTCCGACGTAGATGAAGATTCGCGGCATGTCAGGCCTCCACCGCCTCGACGGCCTTCGCGCCCAGGCCCTTCAGGAAGTCCTCGGTGCGGCTGCGGAAGAAGCGTGGGTCGCGCGACTGGATCACGATGAAGAAGCGATCGTCGGTGGCGCGCAGGAATCGCTTGTTCGCCAGCAGTGGATGGGAGAGCCACGGCAGGCCGTTCAGCAGGAGCATCAGGCCCACACAACTCGTGGCCGCGAGCAGGATCGTGAGCTCGAACATGACCGGAATGAACGCCGGCAGGCTGATGAGCGGCTTGCCGCTGATGAGGAACGGATAGCCCGTCACCCACACCAGCGCCCACACCGAGATGCTGGTGGCGTTGGTGAAAGCCTGCAGGATGAAGCCGACCGTGGTGCCGGTCAGGCCCGCGCCGAACACCAGTAGCGGCAGGATCGTGCGCTGGATGCCCATGGCCTTGTCGAGGCCGTGCACGGGGAACGGCGTATGGCAGTCCCACCAGCGATAGCCCGCCTCGCGCACCTTCTCGGCGGCGTGCAGCAGCGAGGCCGGATCATGGAACTCGGCGAGGACGCCGTGGATCTTGGGGCGCGGCGCGGATTGCGCGCTGGCCGGTGGACTGGATGGAGCGAAGGTCGTCATCTCTTGGGATTCCGGTGCTTCAATCAGGGGGCGTCGGGGGTATGCGGTGTTTCAGGACTGGCGAGCGCGGCATGCCCATGGCCCGCGCCGTGGTGCTGCCAGCCTTCCCAGTGCGGGTCAGCCTGTGGCATCGTGGCCTTCACCTCGGCCACCGCGATCATGGGCAGGTAGCGGCAGAACAGCAGGAACAGCGTGCCGAACAGGCCGAAGGCACCCATCATGGTGCCCATGTCGACCCACGTCGGCGTGAAGAAGTCCCAGCTGGTCGGCAAGAAGTCGTTGGCCAGGCTTGAGACGATGATCACGAAGCGCTCGAACCACATGCCGATGTTCACCACCAGGCTCAGCGCGAACATGAGCGGGATGCTGGTGCGGATCCGCTTGAACCAGAAGAGCTGCGGCGTGATCACGTTGCAGCTCACCATGATCCAGTAGGCCCACCAGTACTGCCCGAACGCGCGGTTCAAGAAGGCGAACTTCTCATACAGCGCGCCCGAGTACCACGCGATGAAGAACTCCATCGAGTAGGCGTAGCCCACCATGCATCCCGTCACCAGGATGATCTTGTTCATGTTGTCCAGGTGGCGCAGTGTGATCATGTCCTTCAGGCCGAACATCTGCCGGGCAGGCACGGCGAGCGTGACCACCATGGCGAAGCCGCTGAAGATGGCGCCCGCGACGAAGTACGGCGGGAAGATCGTGGTGTGCCAGCCGGGCAGCTGGCTCACGGCGAAGTCGAAGCTCACCACGCTGTGCACGCTGAGCACGAGCGGGGTGCTCAGTGCGGCGAGCAGCAGATAGGCCCGCTCGTAGCGGTGCCAGTGGCGGTTGCTGCCCCGCCAGCCCAGCGAGAAGAGTCCGTAGGCGAACTGCTGGATCGTGCCCTTGGCGCGGTCGCGCAGCGTGGCGAGGTCGGGGATCAGGCCGACGTACCAGAACAGCAGCGACACGGTGAAGTAGGTGCTTACCGCGAACACGTCCCACAGCAGCGGGCTGCGGAACTGCGGCCACATCTCCATTTGGTTCGGAATCGGGAAGAGCCAGTACGCCAGCCACACGCGACCTACGTGGATGCCCGGGAAAAGGCCGGCGCAAATGACCGCAAAGATCGTCATGGCCTCGGCGAAGCGGTTGATGCCCGTGCGCCATTTCTGGCGGAACAGGAAGAGGATCGCGCTGATCAGGGTGCCTGCGTGGCCGATGCCGACCCAGAACACGAAGTTCGTGATGTCGAAGGCCCACATGACAGGGTTGTTGAGGCCCCATACGCCCACGCCGGTGAAGATCAGGTAGTTCACGCACACGCCAAGCAGGCCGACCAGCGACAGGCTGACCACGAAGGCGGCGTACCACGCGAACGGCGGTCGCTTGCTCTCGGCGACCTGACAGACCTGACGGGTCACCTGATGGAACTTGTCCATGTGCAGCACCAGCGACGCGCGCTGGCCGGGCACATCGACGGTGTTGTCGGTTTCCTCGAAGCCGGGCAGTCGACCCGTGCGGGAGTTGCCTGGGATCGCGCTCATGCCTGCGCTCCGTTCTTGCGCGTGTTCAATGCATGGCCACCATGGCCGGCATCGCTGCCGTGGCCATGGTCATGCCCGTGGTCATGGGCCCCATGGTCGATGCCCGGGTTGTTGACGCGCGCGAGGTACTTCAGTCGCGGCTTCACATTGAGTTCCTCAAGCATGCCGTAGGAGACCTTGCTGGCGTGCAGCCTGGACACCTCGCTGTTCGGATCGTTCAGGTCGCCGAACACGATCGCGCCCGCAGGGCAGGCCTGCTGGCAGGCCGTCTGGATGGCGCCATCGGGAATCGAGAAGTTGGGCTTGCCACTCGCGATGCCGCCCGCCTTCACCCAAGCGTTCTTGTACTTGATCTTCGCCTGCGCGATGCGCTGCACGCAGAACGAGCACTTCTCCATCACGCCGCGCATGCGCACCGTGACCTCGGGATTGAACTGCATGCGCAGCCACTCGTCGGGACCGGTCTCCACGAAGTAGTCCGGCTGCACCTGCAGCGGCGTGGTCTGCTCGCGGATCGGATCGCGGCGCTGGTAGTCGAAGAAGTTGAAGCGGCGCACCTTGTAGGGGCAGTTGTTGCTGCAGTAGCGCGTGCCGATGCAGCGGTTGTAGACCATGTTGTTCAGGCCGTCCGCGTCGTGCACCGTCGCGGCGACCGGGCACACCTGCTCACAGGGCGCGTTCTCGCATTGCATGCACGCGACGGGCTGAACGGAGAACGCGTCGGGCTTCCTTGGGTCGGCCCCTCGGAAGTAGCGATCCACGCGGATCCAGAACATCTCGCGGCCACGCTTCACCTGATCCTTGCCGACGATCGGAATGTTGTTCTCCGCCTGGCACGCGGTCACACATGACTGGCAGCCGGTGCAGGTGGTCAGATCCACGCTCATCGCCCAGCGGAACTGCGCGCCGTCGAGGTTGCCCTCCTGCCACAGGCTGAGCCGATGCGGCACGTGCGCAACATGCGCCGCGAAGTCCGGATGATGCTTGTAATTCTCGAGCGAGGTGCCACGCACGAGCGAAGGCAGTCGGTCCTGCACCCCCTGGTGCGGCACGCTCGGGATCAACGCAGCGTCGATGCTGCCGTGATCCTGCGTGTGCGCGAATTCGTAGGTCTCGCCGGTCGGCTGCACGCTGGCGCCGCGCACCATCGCCATGTTGGCGGTGGTCCGCATGGGGTACGCGTTGAAGCCCGCGTCCTTCGCCAGACTTCCTGCGCTCTCGCCACGACCGCCACCAAGGGCGATCGCGGCGCTGTCGTCGGCCATGCCGGGCACGGGGAAGACCGCGGCCTGCATGCTGCGATCGCCTGCGCTGACCTTCACCATGCTGCCCTGCTTCACGCCGAGCCGGATCGCCGTGGCCGGCGAGACGAGCAGCGCGTTGTCCCAGGTGATCTTGGTCACCGGGTCGGGCAGCTCCTGCATCCATCCGATGTTCGCGAAGCGACCGTCGAGCACGCGGCTGTCGGGAATGAAGCAGAGTTCGACGCCCGCATCGCGGCTCGCTGGCTGCGCATCCGCGAGCACGGAGACGGCCTTGGCGACTTCGCCAGCACGCAGCGAGGTCGAGGGCGACTGCGGGGTTCCGGTCATGAAGACGCCCTTGTCGAGCGCGCCGCGCCACATGGCCTCGAACGCCGAGCCACTCAGACCGCTCGACGCCATGGAGGTGCGGCGCACGATGGTGTAGCCATCCTTCGGCTCGCTGCCACCCAGCAGTCGCGCGAGCATCTCGATGGCGCTCAGACCACCCTGTGCGGGATCGATCAGCGGCTGGATCAGCGGCTGCTGGATCGACTTCGTGCCGTCGGGGGAGGACACGTCGCCCCAACACTCCAGGAAGTGCGCCTGCGGCACGTGGAACGTGCACGCCGCATCCACGCTGGTCTCGTCGCGGTGATAGGCCAGTCGCGCCACGTTCGGGACCTTGGCCATCGCCTTGGCGAAGTCCAGATCCGCCGGCGCGTCGTAGCACGGGTTCGGACCGAGGATCAGCAGCGTGTCCACCGATCCCGACGTCATCGACTTCACCAGGTCCACGAGTCCCTGCGGCGCCTCGTTTATGGCCGCAAGGGCCATGGTGGTGCCGACCGAACCGAGCGAGGCGTTGATCGCGGCGACCAGCGCGTGCATCTCGGCGGACTGGCCGGTGCCGCAGCACACCATCGAGGCTCCCTTGGCCTCGCGCAGGTCCTTCACCATCTGGTCGAAGACCTCCTGCGAATGCTCGTCGAGCACGTTCTTGGCGGCAGTCGATCCCGCGAGGCGCTCGATCGCCGCCACCAGCGCGGCGTCACCGCCGACGCCGACGGCCTTGGCGATCATCGCGGCCAGCACTGGCATGTCGCCGCGCCGCACGGCGACGCGATTGTCCGCGGCCATGCCCGTGACGGTGACATGCGGCTCGAACGCGTAGAGACGGTTCTGCGACTGCTTCGAAGGGTCCTGTGCCGACAGACGTCGGCTCGCGGCCCAATCACGCGTGACGCGCAGGGCCATTGGCTCGGTGCCGAGCATGTCCCAGTCCAGCGCGACGATGATCTGGGCCTTGTCGACCCGGGGCGTCACGCGCATCGGCGAACCGAACGCGATGCGCATGCCTTCTCGCGACCGGCGGGCGGTGAGCGCCTCCCACGCCGACACGGTCGCCTTCGGGTATGCCTGCTGCACGCGGGCGAGCATGTCGAGCATCGAGGGGCTCGAGGTCTCGGGCATGAGGATCGCGAGACCCTCGCCCTGCTTCGCGCCGAGCACCTTCGCGCGCTCGCCGATCCACGCCTCGAACTCCGCCATGCTCGAGGCCTTGCCAGCCTTGAACACCTGGCGGCTGCGCTCGGGGTCGTAGAGTTCGAGCACGCGCGCCTGCATCCACGGCGTGCTTGCGCCGCCCCAGAACGGATGATCCGGATTGCCGTCGAGCTTGATCGGGCGTCCGTCGTAGCTCGTGGCGATCAGGCCGTAGCCGATGCCGCGCAGTTCGCACGCTGTCGCGTAGGTCACCGGCACGCCGGGGGTGCGGTTCGCGGGCTGGCTCGAGTTGGGGACGATGTAGCTCTCAGGCCAGCGGCGACAGCCGGTCAGTCCGAGTCCGGCCAGCCCGAACCCTGCGCCCATGATCTTGATGAAGGTGCGACGGTCCTCCCCCTCGAGGGTGTCCGCGGCAGCGGGAAACTCGCGATGTGCGAAGGCAAGAGCCTGCGCATCCTGCTCGCGCTCGCCCAACGACCGCCACCACGAGGCGCCCTTGCGTGCGTCGACGGTGCGCTTGGGCTCGCCGCCGCTGCAGCCGCAGCCGCCGGTGGTCTCGGGCTGCGACACGGGAAGCGGGATCGTCCGGTCGTGTCCATTCAGCGATGACATGTGGAGCAGTTCTCGTTTGGATGAATGTTGAACGTCTTCTGCAACTGCTCGCGCTGTTCACGCGTCATCTCCTTCTTCTGATCCCACGCCAAGTTGGTCACCTGCGAGACAGGGCGAAGGCGGTCGACCGGCTCACGGTGGCACTCAAGACACCAACCCATGCTGAGCGGCGCCACGCGATAGACCTCTTCCATCTGATCCACTCGGCCGTGGCACTCCACGCAGCCCACGCCGCGATTCACGTGCGCAGCGTGGTTGAAGTAGGCGTAGTCGCCGAGCTTGTGGACCTTCACCCACTCGATCGGCATGCCGGTCTCGTAGCTCGCGCGAACCTTCGCCAGCTTCGGGCTGTCCTTGTGGATCTGCGTGTGGCAGTTCATGCAGGTCTGCGTGGCTGGTACCGCCGCGAAACTTGCCTGCTCGACCGAATTGTGGCAGTAGCGGCAGTCCATGCCGAGCTTGCCCGCGTGAGTCGCGTGGCTATAGGGCACAGGTTGATGGGGCATGTAGCCGGCCTCAAGGGTCTTGGGACTGAACCCATAGGCGACGAACATGACGGCGTACAGCGGGGCCACGGCACCGACCACCAGCACGAAAGGCAGGATGGCGTTGGTCCAGCGAGGGAAGAGGAAGCGGCTCACGGCCTGGGAGGTCCTCAGGAAGGAGGCGGGGCGACTTTGCACCATTTTTCACAAAGTCGGTCTAAGATGTTAGGGAAATTTCGGGGGGCGTGCCACCGGAAATTGAATTGCTTGATACTCGGAGCAACTTCTCTTGATATCGCCGGGCGTTTGATCCGTTCGCTACCTTTGCGCAGAGCATGCTCCAGCAGGTCCTGCTTCCAGAAATTGTGCGTCGGATCGATGATCCGACCGAAGCATCGGTCTTGATTCGAATGTTATCGGAAGTTATGGCAGACCCGACGGGTCTTGCGGCTCCAACGCTTGAGCAGGCTTTCTCGGAAAGGCTTCGCCGAGGCGGAGTTGCGACTCCCGAGGGCGTCGCCTTCCCGCATGCAGTGATCGCGGGCGTCCACCGTACCTGCGTGGGACTGATCTGCCTTCCATCTGGAGCGCGGCTGGATCCGAACCAGCCGGCGAGCGATCTGATCTTCGCGATCGCAGGTGACGCGGCTCGCCCGTGGGAGCATGTCCGCCTGCTCGCGCGACTGAGCCGAATCGCGGTGGACGAGTCGGCGCGCCGTCGGTTGCGCGCGGCGCCCGATGACGCCGCCCTGCTTGCGGCCCTCCTGCGGGAGGACGCGAGCCATGCATGAGCCCGGATCGAATGAACTGCAGCTGCTGGTGCTGATCGCGCGAACCGAGGAGAGCTTCGATCCGGTGGTGACCGCACTGCTCGACGCGGGCATCACGGGCGCGACGGTGCTCGAGAGCCGCGGCATCGGCGCGATCATCCGATCCGAGATGCCGATCTTCGCGGGCCTGGCCGCGCTGCTGCCACAGGCCACCGGAAGTCGCGTGATCCTGTCGATCGCGACCACCGAACGCATCGCCGCGCTCATGCGCTACCTGGACCAGTTGCCACGCGAGCGCAGGCCGATCGGGGTCACGCTGCCGGCGCGACAGGTCCTGGGTCTGGAGCCGTGAACGCGCTGGCTTCGGCCACCACCCTGCGCGGCTTGCCGGAGGCCATCGCGGCGCTCGCGGTTGGAGGCACCGCACTGCTGCTCGCGTTCCTGTCGCTCACGCGCCCCGCCGCAAGACTCTCACGCTGGCCGCTTGCGAGCGCCCTGCTGGGCGGCGGATGGATCGCGCTGGCGTGCGGCGTCGCGCTGGGGCCGCTGGGCACAGGCCTGCTTCGCCGCGAGTCCGTCGCGGAATTGGAGCCACTTGGCCAGATGTGTCTCGCGTGGATCGGGTTGCTTGTGGGTATGCAGATGAAGGGCACACTTCTGGCGGCCGTGCCTGCGCCACTGCTTCGCTGGATCACCATGGACGCGGTCGTGAGCTTCGTCGGCGCGGCGGTGGTGACGTGGTGGGCCCTTCGGACCGCGGCGCCGCAGGTCGACCTGCGTGTGATGTGGCCTCTGCTGGCGATGATTGGCGCTGCATCGATCGGCTGGTCCGGCGAGCTGCGGTCGCTGCACGGTCTGGATGCGCGCGCGTCGAGCGTCGCCGCACTGATTCAGGGTGGTGCTGGATTGGCAAGCGCCATCGCGATCGTGGCGTCCGACCTCGTCACGCTGAAGCCGGGCGGCTCCGCGTCCCTCATCACCACGCTTGCGATCGCCGCGGCGGCGACCGTCGCCCTTCGCTCCACGCTTGGAACGGAGACCGGCAACCAAGGGCGACTCACGCTCGCGCTTCTTGGAACGCTGGCTCTGGTCGCGGGCGCCGCGGCGCTCGCCGGCGCAAGCACCCTGCCCGGCGCATTCCTGCTGGGCATGGCGATCACGAACCTTCGCGGCGGATCGATGCGTCGCATGGAGCGACTGGTGGCGGAGAGCGAACCCGCGGTGGCGGCGGTGTTCTTCCTGCTGAGCGGGATCATCCTTGGACGAACGCCGGGATGGTGGCCATGGATGATCGCGGGCGGACTGCTGTTCGTGCGGATCGTCGCCAAGCCCATCGTCGCGCGCATCGCGCTGGGCGATGCTTGGGATCAGCCAGGCGCGCAGCGACTCCGGCCTGCTCCGGTGCGACAGGCACCGATCGCGGTGGCGCTGGCGGTGGCCGCGCTGCTTGCCCACGACACGGTCGCGGAGCGGGGCTGCCTGCTTGCGCTGGTGCTGTGTGGCTTGGGCAGCGGCGTCCTTCCGCTGCTCTGGAGGGCGCGATCGTGAGGCGCGTACTCGGACTTCTCTCCAGCCTGCTGCTGCTGGTCATTGCAGTGGGATTGCTTCGGGCGTGGGGCGGCGACAACGAGGCCGGTCTGATGACTCCTGGCGTGCTCGGGGATCTGCCTCGATCACCGGCGACCGGTGTCGGCACGGCGGCACTCTCGCTCGGCCTGCTGCTCGTGGGATCGTTCGTGCTTGGCGAGATCGTGGCGCTGGCTGGACTGCCGCGGGTGAGTGGTGCGCTGCTGTTCGGAATGCTGACCGGGCCGAATCTGCACGTGGTGCTCACGCCACCATTCCCGGCGCTCGTGCCACAGGCGGAACTCGACTATCTGCAGTTCGTCGACGCCCTTGCCGTGAGCCTGATCGGACTTGTGGCCGGCGGCGAGATCCGCATCGAGTTCCTGCGACGCTCCGGCAGCATGCTGGCGCGCCTGGTGGCGGCGGAGATGTCCGGCGTGCTGTTGCTGGTCGGCGGCGGCGTGGCGGCGCTCTCCGGCATGATTCCACTGCTGAGCGAGCGTGGCACCGGCGAGCGCTGGTATCTGGTCGCCGTGCTCGCCGCGATGACCGTGGCCAACAGTCCGGCGATCGTGACGGCGATGCTGCGCGAGACGCGCGCCTCCGGACCGTTCGCGCATCTGGCGCTGTCGATCACGGTGGTGAAGGACCTCACACTCGTGATCATCGTGAGCGCACTGCTGGCGGCGTGGTCCACCTCGGACGCCGGTGGTGGTGGTGCCGCCGCGTTGGGCGTGGGCTGGCATCTCGCCGGATCGCTTCTCGTCGGCGCGGTCTTCGCGGCGGTGCTCGCAGCCATCACGCTGCGCACGCGCGGGCGACTGGACCTGCTGGTGGTGGTGATCGGCTTCTCGATCGCGCTGGCTGGACGCATGCTGTCGATCGCGCCGCTGCTGGCCGGGATCACCGCGGGCTTCGTGCTGGCCAACGCGGCACCCAACCGCTCTCGGCGCCTCTTCAACTCGATCGACGACCTGCTTCCGGCGACCTACGCCCTGTTCTTCGCGGTGGCTGGCGCGCGCATCGGACTCTCGAGCCTGGCGGCGCTGTGGCCGTTGGCGCTGGGCATTTCGGCACTTCGCCTGGCGGGCCTCTGGTGCGGCATGCGGGCCGGGTGCGCCTGGGCGGGCGTGCGACCACCGGTGCGCACCTGGCTGTGGACCAGCATGGTGCCGCAGGCCGGCGTGAGCATCGCGCTGGCGGCCGAGGCGCGAAACGCCTTCGCCGGTCAACCGTGGGCGGACCTGCTGCACGCGCTGCTGCTGTCGATCGTGGCGCTGCACGAGATCGTCGGCCCTCCCCTGCTGCGGCTCGGTCTGCTTCAATGTGGCGAGGTCCGACGATGATCGACACGCACTGCCACCTCACCTTCTCGCAGTACGACGGTGCCATCGACGCCGAGATCGCGCGCATGCGCGAGGCCGGCGTGCGCGCGAGCATCACGGTGGGCACCACCAGCGCGGACAGCGTGCGCGGGCTGGCGATCGCCAAGCGCCACCCGGAAGTCTGGTGCAGCGCCGGGGTGCATCCGCTGCACAGCGACGAGCCGATCGACTGGAGCACCTTGCGCGCGTGCGCGCAGGATCCGCGATGCGTGGCCTGGGGCGAACTCGGCCTCGACAATCACTACGCCACACCCGTGCGCGCCACGCAGCTGTCGGCACTGGAGGGACAACTCGACCGCATCGGTCGTTGGAGCGCCGAAGGGCTGTGCAAGCCGATCATCATCCACTGTCGCAAGGCGTTCGACGACCTGCTGCCGATCCTTGAGGCGAGCGGCCTGCCGCGCGAGCGCTTCGTCTTCCATTGCTTCAGCGGCACGCCCGACGAGGCGCAGCGCGTGCTTGACTTCGGCGCGTGGATCAGCTTCACCGGCATCGTGACCTACCGCAACGCGCCCGAGGTGCAGGAAGCCGCGCGACGCGTGCCCGCGGATCGCATCATGGCCGAGACCGACGCACCCTTCCTGTCGCCCGAGCCCATGCGCACCGCGAAGCCAAACCGGCCGGCGCACGTCATGCTGGTCGCGAAGCATCTGGCCGCGATCCGCGGCGTCGACGAGGCCTCGTTCCTGTCGACGCTGGACGCCAACGCATGCCGCTTCTTCGGGCTACCGGCGGCGTGATCGCCGCGATGAAGGGCTAGCATCGATCCCATGGACACAGGCCACCAGGGCGATCGCAGCGAAGGCGCCGTGATGACGCTGGGCGATCATCTGGACGAACTGCGTCGACGCATGATCTGGGCGGTCGCGCTGCCGCTTCCGGTGGCGGTGATGGCCTTCGCGTGGGCGGAACCGATCCGGACTTTCCTCTGCCAGCCCGCCGTGCACGCGCTGGAGGCGCACAACCTGCCCACGCAACTGCAGGTGCTGAGCCCGATCGAGACGCTTGGCACCGATCTGAAGATCGCGCTGGTGACGGCGTTGGTGCTTGGTGCGCCGTGGATCCTGCTGCAGGTGTGGAAGTTCGTGGAGCCCGGCCTGTACGCGCACGAGCGGCGCTTCGTGCGGCTGCTGCTGCCGATGTCGGCCGCGCTCACGGTGTCGGGTCTTGCGCTGCTGCACTTCCTGCTGATGCCGATGATGCTGGAGGTGCTGGTGAGCTTCGGAAGCGAACCGCCGCAGCGCATGGAGTCGGCGTCGACCGCGCAGGTGGCCGCCGCACCCGCCGTCCCCACGCTGCCGGTGCTGCACGAGGCCCCCGCGCATCCTGCGCCGGGACAGGCGTGGCTCACGCCGGACCATCGACTCGCGGTGGCGGTGCCCGACGGCGAAGGCATGGTGCAGGTGCTCAGCGTTCCCCTGGTGCAGGGAAGCCGTCTTGCGCAGCAGTTCAGGCTGAGCGAGTACCTGGACTTCACGCTGGATTTCGCGCTGGGCACGGCGATCGCGTTCCAGACCCCGCTGATCGTGCTGCTGCTTGGATGGCTTGGTGTGCTCACGCCGCAGGCGCTTGGGCAGTTCCGCCGATACGCGATCTTCCTGTCCGTGCTGGTGTCGGCGATCGTGACGCCGAGCGGCGACCCATTTTCGCTGGCCCTGCTGGCCGTACCGATCTACGGGCTCTACGAACTCGGCATCCTGCTGCTGCGTGCGGCACCGCCTGCGGTGGTGGCGCGAGGCGAGGTGTTCTCGCGCATCGTTCGCGCGGCACGGGGCGGCACGTGAGTGGATTCCTTCGCGGCGTGCTGCGACGAGATCGTGCGTGGCTGGATCGCATGCGCCTGCAGCACGCGTGGCTGGAGTCGCGCGATCTGGCGATGATGCGACGCGCGCTGGATCTGGCACGCACCGCAGCCACCGCGGGCGAGGTGCCGGTGGGTGCCGTGATCTATCGCGAAGGCGAGATCGTGGCCGAAGCCGCCAACGACCGCGAGGCGACCCGAGATCCCGCCGGCCACGCAGAACTGGTCGCGCTGCGACGGGCGGGCCAGAAGTTGGGGCGTTGGCGCCTGCACGACTGCCGGATGGCCGTCACGCTGGAACCCTGTCCGATGTGCGCCGGTGCGTTGGTGAACGCGCGACTCGGCGGACTGGTTTTCGCCGCGTTCGATCCGAAGGCGGGTGCCGTGGGAACGCTCTACGACATTCCCAGGGATCAGCGCCTGAACCATCGGTTGCCCTGCGCGGGCGGACTGCTGGAACCCGAGGCGGTCGGCCTCCTGAGGGCATTTTTCAGGCAGCGCCGCGGTTCCAAGGTTTCAACGTCCGAGAATAGTTGATATTTCGTCATCCTTCCCGTCTCTGTGTGGGAACCGCTGGCGGTGTGCCGGTCGAATCTCACAGTGCGGTGGTCCACCCGTTTTGGGGTGGGGAGCCGCTTCGGCTCCAACTTGGACATAGGGAGATAGGAGAGGACTTGCCATGCACATGTCGAGGGAAAAGGGTCGCGCCTCTGGCGCGAACGGTCGTTCGGTACTTGGTACGTCGCTGCCGTGGCTGATCGCCTCGATGGCGTTCGGCAAGACGGTGCCGTTCACGGCCGGGCAGTTCAAGGTCGAGTCCGGAGCCAGCCCGTCCGCGGCTGCCGCGGTCCACGAGAACGTGAAGATGCGCTCGCTGACGATCGGCGATCGCACGCTGCGACTGGATGACGGTCGCCAGCGCGCCCCGATTCATGTGCGCGTGACGGAAGTCGACGCCGCTGGTCAAGAGAGCGCCCCCATCGATTCCGGCGACGCAGCGCCGCTGGCACTGACGCCGGACATCCAGCGTCCGGTCGGCATGTCCGCGCTCGACGCGTTCAGCAGCTTCGATCTCGGCCGCATGGTGCGCGGCGGTGGGGCCAAGGCGCTCCGCGTGCAGGTCTTCCTGACCATGCAGGAACGCGATGACGACGCGTTCGCCGATGACGCGATGCCTGAACTGGTGGTCTTCGGCGGCACGCAGGGCTCGATGCGCGTGACGCCGATCCTGGACGGCAGCCCCGATGTACCTGCATCACTGAGCTTCGGTCAGGCGCGCGAGATTCCGGCCGATGCGTTCACGCAGGGCCGTCTGCCGATGACCATCGGCTTCACCGGTGACACGGACCCTCAGTCGATCGGTGCGGTGGGTCTGGATCTGTCCGGCGACCTGGGTGTCGGCCCCGGCAAGTCCGTCGTGGGCTATCAGATCGACCTGCCCGCGGGCTCAAGCGCCCCGGTGAAGGTGCTTGCCAGCGGCGAGGTGGAATTCGGCGCCTACGCCAACTTCGCGGATGTCTCTTCGGTGCTGGCGAAGGCGGCTCTCGGTCAGTTCGGCTCGGACAATGCGGCGCTGGACTCGGCAGAGGACGCCGCGACGAGGATCATCGGCCCGGTGTTCATGGGTGTGGGGGATGGACTGAAGACGCCGGCGTACGACCAACTGCCGCTGAACGCGTACACCGCCCCCGAAACGAAGGGCTTCGAGGAAACAGGCTCGCGCCGCACGCCACCTCCACCACCTCCGACGCCGGTCATCCCTACGCCTGGCGCGATTGCGCTTCTGGCGCTGGGCGGTGTGTGCGCTGGCCGACGCCGTCGCTCCGGGTGATCACTCAGGACTCGGTGACATCCGACGTCTCGAAGATCTCCGCCAACACTTCCGTGGCGTAGCCCCCGCGCGGCAGATCGAACGCCAGCCGCACGAAGGCGCCATGCTGATCCACGCCGGACTCGACCTCCGCGCTTGACACGCGCATGCGCAGGCTTCGTCGTTCACCCTCGGGCGCGAGCGCGGACGCCGCGAAGCGGTCGACATCGACGCCGGTCCCTGCGGCGACGGACCGCTCCAGTTCCGCCGCCTCCTCCTCGCTCGGCATGCCGGTCGCGCCGATCATCGGGCCTGTGGGCGAACACTCGAAGGCGTCAACGCGTGTCGCGAGCGTCTGCGCCTCCTCGGGTCGCGCCAGCATCGCCCCAGTCACGCGGAACAGGGAACGCCCCGGATGCAGGTTCGCCACGTCGCCCGGGATGAATCGGTTGAAGAGCCCTCGCTCCATGCGCGCCGAAAGCACCGCGTTGAAGACCGCGCTCTGGACGGCGTTCAGCCAGAATGATCGCGTGGGACCACGCACCGACAGCACCGCGGAGCGGGCGGATCGACCCTCCGCAAGGGCTCGGGTGACCGCGCGCTCCGCGAAATCGCCTCGCGCCCACAGCGGCACGCTGGCCGCGTGGTCGCCGGCGGCGAATCGTTCACGAGCCTCTCGCTGCGACTCTGGGAAGGGTGAACCTGACACGCCTGCGAGTTCCTGCAGCAGCTCCTCCCAGCGTTCCTGCGCCAGCAGCGATCCCAGCACATGGCTGTTGCGACGGTGTCCGAAGCGCTGCACGCCATAGGCGTTGGGGGCCCCCACGCGCTCGAGTTGCCGAATGGCCTGCAGCACGCGCGGCGCCGCAAGCGGATCCGTCTGACGCACGCGGATCGAGAAGCGGTTGCCTCGGAGTTGGCCCGGGCGCAGCTTGCCATCGTGCCGCCGCGTCCAGAGCACCTGTATGCACGGATGCTCCAGCACCGGCGGATCCGGAAGGCCGGGCAGATGCACGGACACCGTCTGTCGCGTGACCGCCTGCCGATCCTTCATGCCTGCATGGCCGATCGCGCCCTCACGCACGCCGCAGTGACGCGCGAGCACGCGCACCATCTCGTCATGCGTGAGACCCGACTTCTGGATGCCCATGTGCAGATGCTCGCCCTGCCCGCTGGGCTCGATGAGTGGAATCTCGTCGACCAGAAAGTCCTCGGGACGCTCCTTGATCACGCCGCGCACGCGAGTCGTGGTCACGAGACGGCATGTGAGCAGCGGACTGCCGAAGGCGGACGTGCTCACGCGAGAATCTCCCAACCGCGCAGCGCCTCACGGATCTGCGGGACGGTCTCCTGAAGCGGATCGATCTGCCGCACGCGCCAACCCGCCGCGCGGGCCGCGGCACAGTTCTCGGGAAGGTCGTCGAAATAGGCGATCTGGGTGCCGGCGCGTCCGATGGCCTGCTCGAACGCCTTGAAGATCCGCGCCTCGGGCTTCACGAGCTGCATCAGGTGCGATGCGTGCCGGTGATTCAGGCGCGCGAAGAACGGCATGGGCTCCATCTGCCGCCAGTGCACGGCGTTCGTGTTCGACAGGCACGCCGTGGGAAGGCCGGCCTGCTGCAGCTCTCCCAGCATCTCGCTGACACCTGTGTATTCGCCCAGGATCCACGCATCCTGCACCGCCGCGACGTGTTGGGGAGGAAGCTCGGACCCCACGCACCGCGAGAGTTCCGCGCAGAAGATGCCGTGCTCGAGTTCACCGCGCTGATACAGCGACACGAGTTCGCGAACGCGCGAGGGATCCACGGCAGCGGGGTCCGCTGTACGCGGCAGTCCCGCAGCGTCGCATCCCTCATGCCAGGTCTGGCAGATCCGCACGAGCACGCCACCCAGGTCGAACGCGACGAGCACGCCACCACGCGACGCGCTCACGCTTCGTCATCCTCGTCGTCGGGCTCCTGCTCGGGCCCGATCTCGGGCACCGGCCCGGAACCCGCGGCCGCCTCGGACGAGGCCTGCTCCAGCACGTCCTCCTCGACGAGGATCGGCGCGCCCTTGGCAACGCCGAGCGCGATCGCGTCGGATGGGCGCGAGTCCACCTCGATCTCCGCGCCGTCCCGGCTCAGCACGAGCCGCGCATAGAAGGTGCCCTCGCGCATGGCGTGGATCTCGATCCGAAGCAGCGTGGCGCCGAGCGCGTCGATCACCGACGCAAGCAGGTCGTGCGTCTGCGGACGTGGAATCTCGATGCCCTTCAGGCGCCGCTCGATGGCGAAGGCTTCGGGCAGGCCGATCACGATCGGAAATGTGCGGTCGCCGCCGACCTCGCTGAGCTCGATGATCTGCATGTCGGTCATCTCTCGGATGAAGATTCGCGACAGTTGCATGGCGACTTGCATGGGAGCCTCGACGAGGATGGTAGGACCCGCCCCATCCTTTCGCCCTGTGGTCGGCTACCATATTCACTTTCCGTCGCATCCCACACTCCAAGGAACACGCCATGGCCAAGCACCTTTTCACGAGCGAGTCCGTCTCGATGGGCCACCCCGACAAGCTCGCCGACCAGATCAGCGACGCCGTGCTCGACGCGATGCTCGCGAAGGATCCGGCCAGCCGCGTGGCGTGCGAGACGCTGGTGACCACCGGCACCGCCGTGGTGGCGGGCGAGGTGACCACGAAGGCGCAGATCAACGTGGCGGACATCGTGCGCAGCACGGTGCTCAAGGCCGGCTACGACTGCCCCAGCAAGGGCTTCGACGGCAAGAGCTGTGGCGTGAACGTGCTCCTGGGCAAGCAGAGCCCGGACATCGCGCGCGGCGTTGGCCGCAAGAAGAAGAAGGCCCAGGGCGCCGGCGACCAAGGCATGATGTTCGGCTTCGCGTGCAACGAGACCAGCGAATACATGCCACTGCCGATCGCGCTGAGCCATGAACTGGTGAAGCGTCAGGCCAAGGTGCGCGAGAAGAACCTGTTGAAGGGACTGCGCCCCGATGCGAAGAGCCAGGTCACCGTGGAGTACGACGGCCTGAAGCCCGTGCGCGTGGTGACGGTGGTCCTGAGCACACAGCACGCCCCCGAGTGGAACGGCCCCGCAGGCCAGAAGCGCCTGAAGGCCGAGGTGATCAAGCACATCATCAAGCCGGTGCTCGGCAGGTGGTGGAGCAACGGCATCAAGGTGCACGTGAACCCCACCGGACAGTTCGAGATCGGTGGCCCACACGGCGACTGCGGCCTGACCGGCCGCAAGATCATCGTGGACACCTACGGCGGCCGCGGTCGTCACGGTGGCGGCGCCTTCAGCGGCAAGGATCCAAGCAAGGTGGATCGCAGCGCCGCCTACATGTGCCGCTACATCGCGAAGAACATCGTGGCCGCGGGCCTGTCCGACGTGTGCGAGGTGCAGGTGAGCTACGCGATCGGCGTGGCCGAGCCGACCAGCGTGCTGGTGGACACCCAGGGCACCGGCAAGGTGCCCGACGCCTGGCTGGCCAAGGAGGTGCGCAAGCACTTCGACCTGACGCCGGCGGGCATCATCGGCTCGCTCAAGCTTCTGAACCCGATCTACAGCCCCACCGCCACGCACGGTCACTTCGGTCGCCATCCCGGCGAGGGTGGCCCCGGCACGTTCACGTGGGAGCGCACCGACAAGGCGCCCCTGCTGAAGAAGGCTGCGGCCCGCAAGTACCCCAAGCGCGCGCGCTGATCGGCCCTCGTGAATCCAGGGCGCATCGCGGCATTCGAACGGCTCGAGGCGCACGCCGCCTCGTGGCCCAGGATCGATCCGCCCAGCGAGGAACTGCCGAGTCTCGACGCTCGCGACGCGGCGCTGGCGCGCAACATCGAGCGCCAGTCGGTGCGGCGCTGGTTCACGCTGAAGGCGGTTCTGGAGCGGCAACTGACGCGCCCCTGGTCGAAGGTCGAGGCGCCGCTGCAGGCAGCCTTGATCGGTGGCGCGGCGCAACTGCTGCTGATGGACCGCATCCCCGAGCATGCCGCGGTCGACGAGACGGTCGAATGGGCCAAGCGACGGTTGCGTGCCGGTGCGGGCGGACTCGTGAATGCGGTGCTTCGTGGCGTTTCGGGCATGCGCGAGACGCGCATGAGCCGCGAGATCTTCGCCGCGTTGGATCCCGAGGCATGCGACACGCTGCCGCTTGATGACGGCGGTGGCTGGAAGCTGGCGAAGGCCGTGTTCAGCGCCTCGCCGCCGGAACGTTTGGCGCAGAAGTCGGGGCTTCCCCTGCATCTGCTGCTTCGGTGGATCAATCGCTTCGGCATGAACGCGGCGCGTGACCTGGCCCTGCACACGCTGGCGCAGCCTCCGATCGTGGTGCATGAGCTGCCGGCCGGAATGGAAGGAACGGAGTCGATCGCGGGCACTGACGCCGTCACCTGGACAGGCGACCATGCGCAGCTGCTCGCCGCACTGCAGGCGTACCCGGCCGCACGCGTGCAGGACCTTGCCAGCGCACGCGCCATCGAGAGCACGCGGGCGCTGCGACCCGGGATCATCGTGGACGCCTGCGCAGGTCGCGGCACGAAGTCGCTGCAGCTGGCGAAACTGCATCCGGACGCCGAGGTGGTGGCGAGCGAACCCGACGAGCGCCGTCGCGCCAGCCTTCGTGAGACCGCGGCGCGCGCCGCACGCGCGGGACTGGGAAAGATCCGCGTGGCCGAGGGTGATGATCTGCGCGAACTGCTCGGCAAGGCGGACCTGCTGGTGCTGGATGTGCCGTGCTCGAACACCGGCGTGCTGCCGCGCCGCGTGGAGGCCGCGCACCGCATGAGTCCCGCAAGCATGGAGTCGCTGGTGAAACTGCAGCGATCGATCGCCGAGTCGCACCTGCCGCTGCTGAAGTCCGGTGGCGCCCTCCTGTACGCGACCTGCAGCCTGGAGCCCGAGGAGAACGAGCGTCAGGCCGAGTGGCTGACCGCGCGCCTGGGCCGGGTGCAGCCCACGATCGAGCGCCTGACGCCCAAGGGGCTGCCCGGCGGCGGCGCGACCTCGTACCGGGACGGGGCTTTCGTGGCCCTGTGGACCGGGGTTTCCCCGCAGGCCCGATCACAGCCTGCTTCGCGGTAGCATTGTCCGATTCCCCTGCGAGGGATCGCATGAACGTCACGGACGTGCTCCAGCCCAATTGTGTGAAGGTGCCGCTCTCGGCCACCGACAAGCGTGCAGCGATCGACGAACTCGTCGACCTGCTGGCTTCGGAGGGCGCCGTCAGCGATGCGGCCGAACTGAAGGCCGCGGTCTGGCAGCGCGAGACCCAACGCAGCACGGGCATCGGCGAGGGACTGGCGATCCCCCACGGCAAGGGGCCTGCCGTGAGGCGCCTCGCCATGGCGATCGGCATGCCGGCCCAGCCCATCGTGTACGACAGCATCGATCACAAGCCGGTGAAACTGATCGTGATGCTCGTGAGCCCGCCGGACAAGGTCACCGAGCATGTGCAGGCGCTGGGTCGCCTGAGCCGCCTCATGACCGACGCGAACTTCCGTGAGAGAACCTACGCCGCACGCAGCGCCGCCGAGGTCTACGACCTCTTCCACAAGGCCGAGAGGGCGGGCTGACGCGCATGCCGAGGGATCCGTACGAGGTCCTGGGCGTGGCCCGCTCGGCGACCACGGAGCAGGTGCGCGAGGCGCACCGCAAGCTCGCGAAGAAGTTCCACCCCGATCTGAACAAGACGCCCGAGGCCGCAGCGAAGTTCAAGGAGATCCAGGAGGCGTACGACCTGCTCTCCGACGCGCAGAAGCGCGCGCAGTTCGACCAGCACGGTCATGCGGGGCCGTCGATGGGTGGCGGCCCCGGCGGCGGATTCGGTGGTTTCGGTGGCGGCGGCACATGGGGCAACGTGGATCCCTCGACCTTCCAGGAGATCTTCGGCGACTTCATGGGCGGCGGCGGACGGCGCGGTGGTGCGCGGCGCGGGCCGAGCGCCGGTGGTGATCTGGAGAGCGAGATCACCGTGGATTTCATGACCGCGGCCGTGGGCGGCGTGCGGCACGTGAGCGTGAACGACGGTCACGAGACGCTGAGTCTGGATGTCCGCATTCCTGCGGGCATCGAGACCGGCGGAACGCTGCGTGTGCGCGGCAAGGGTTCGCCCGGAGGCGGCGGCGGACCCGCGGGCGACCTGGTGCTTCACATCACTGTGGCGCCGCATCCATGGTTCCGGCGCGAGGGTCTGGACATCCTGGTCGACGTGCCGATCTCGATCGCCGAGTGCGCCTTGGGAACGACCGTGCAGGTGCCGCTGCTTGAGGGCACCGCAAGCCTGCGCGTGCCGCCCGGCACCGGAAGTGGCAAGCGTCTGCGACTGAAGGGCAAGGGCGTGCAGGCGAAGGCCGGTGCGGGCGACCTGTACGCGGTGATCCGCGTGGAGGCGCCGAAGTCCATGTCCGAAGAGGACCGCGCGGCGCTGGAACGCATGAAGTCGAACGAGGGCGATCCGCGCGCCGACGCGCCATGGAATGCGCGCTGAACTTAGCGCACCATCGCCGACGACTCGCCCACCTTCCGCAGGCTCACGACATCCGGCAGGTTCCTGAACCAGCCGTCGTAGTCCAGGCCATAGCCCGCCACGAAGAGGTCGGGAATGTCGAAGCCCACGAATTCGCAGGCCGTGGACATCGCCGCAGGAATGCGCTTGCGCAGGAGCACGCAGGTACGCACGCTGGCGGCCCCGCGATCGAGCATGTCCTTGCGGAGGAAGGTGAGCGTGCGGCCGCTATCCAGGATGTCGTCGACCAGCAGCACGTGCCGGCCCTGAACCGTCGGCATGACGCCCTCGATGCGCGGCCCCTGCGACGTGGTGCCTCCACCGTAGCTGCGCACGGTGGCAACGTCCACGCGCAGGCGATTCGGCATTCGCCGCACAAGGTCTGCGGCGAACACGAACGCGCCGGTCATCACCGGCACGATCACGATGCCCTCGGCGCCTCCGCCATAGGCCTCGACGATCTCCTGCGCGAGCGCAGGCATGCGCGCGGCGATCGCCTCGGCGGGCACGACGACTTCGGCAGGTTCATAGGTCAGCATGGTCATGGCTTCAGCTTCCTCAGGAGCATCTCGTTCAAAGTCTTCGCGTCAGCCTTGCCGCCGCTGGCCTTCATCGCGGCACCCACGATGCGGCCGATCGCGGCCAACTTGCCCGCGCGCACGTCCGCGGCGGCCTGCGGCTGTGCGACGATCGCCTCGTCGCACCAGCGCTCCAGCGCGGCATCGTCACGCACCTGCAGCAGGCCATGGCGCTCGGCGAGCTCCTGCACGGGGGCGTCGCCATCGCACAGCAGGCCGAAGAGCTGGTCCGCGGCCTGCGGACCGACGGTGTTCGCCTCGCGCAGCGCGAAGAGCTCGGACACGCGCTCCGGCTTCACGCCGAGCGCGGACAGGGCCACGCCACGCTCGTTCGCCCACTTGGCGCCGGTGTTACGCAGCAGCTTGCCGATCGCGAAGCCCGCCTTCGCGCCGCCTCCCGCCGCCGCCACGCAGGCCTCGAACCAGAGACAGTCGTCGCGTTCGGCGGTGAGGTTCTCCGCGTCGATCGCGGCCAGGCCGTAGTCCTTCACGTAGCGCGCGCGACGCGCGAGCGGCGGCTCGGGTAGTTCCGCCCGCAGACGCGCCAGCCACGCCTCGTCGATCTCGACGGGCACCAGATCCGGATCGGGGAAATAGCGGTAGTCGTGCGCGTCCTCCTTCTCGCGCTGCAGCACGGTCTCGCACTTCACGTCGTCCCAGCCGCGCGTGGCCTTCATGCCACGCCCCATCACGCGGCCGTCGCGCTTCCACGCCTCGACCTGGCGCACGGTCTCGTGCTCGATCGCGCCCTTCACGGCCCTGAAGGAGTTCAGGTTCTTCACCTCCACGACCGGCGTGCGGATCTCGGTGCCGTCCTCGAGCGTGATCGCCATGTTCACGTTGGGCTCGAAGCGCATGTGACCCTTCTGCATCACGCCCTCGGAGACCCCGAGGAAGCGGCAGAGGTTGCGCAGTTCCTGCGCGAAGGCCACCACCTCGTCGGCGCTCGTGAAGTCGGGCGCGGTCACGATCTCGAGCAGCGGCGTGCCCGCGCGGTTCAGGTCGACCAGGCTGCCGTCGTAGTGGAAGCCGCCGGGCAATTCGTGACCCAGCTTGCCCGTGTCCTCCTCGAGGTGCGCGCGGATGATGCCGATGCGCTTGACGCCGCCCGCAAGCGGCAGGTCGAAGAAGCCGTCGGCGCAGAGCGGCTGGTCGTACTGACTGATCTGGTAGCCCTTCGGCAGGTCGGGATAGAAGTAGTTCTTGCGGTCCCATCGGCAGCGCTTGGCGATGGTGCAATGCAACGCCAGCCCGACCAGCGCCGACATCTCCACGGCGCGGCGGTTCATCACAGGCAGCGTGCCGGGAAGCGCCGCGACCAGCGGATCGACCAGTTCGTTCGGCTCGCGACCCTCGAACTCCGGATGGGCCGGATTGGGCGCGCGGGTGAACATCTTGCTGCGCGTGCGCAGTTCGACGTGGATCTCCAGGCCCACGATCAGCCGTGTGCTTCGGATGGCGGGCGATGCGACGCTCACGGATGGATCATAAAGTGCCGGGGATGAGTGCGTCCCGACTTGCCATGGCCATGCTCCTGACGCTCGGTGTTGGCTGCGCGAGCACTTCGGAGTCGCCGGCCCAGGAGGCCGCGTCTCCGTCGCCGCCGCAGCAGGCGGCCGTGACCAAGTCTGCCCCACGCGGCGCTTCCTCGAAGGGACGCGTGCTTCGCACGAAGGAATCGGTGCTCGCCCCCGAGGACACGAACGCGCGCATGCGCTCGGATGCGCCCGTGACCGCCGCCTCGGACATGCCGAGCGAGGCGCCCTCGACACCGCCGGAGTCCGTCACGCCCTCGACACCTCCCTCGCCGCCGCCGATCCAGCCGGTCACAAGCCCGATGCTGGTGCCGGTGCGCACCCTGTGCCGCCCGAACGCGCCCGTCGAACTGGATGTGCGTGCTCCGGTGGAACATGGGCCGCTGGTCATCCACGTGATGGATCGGGCAGGAACCACCATGGACCAGCTCGCGGTCACGGCAGGCGTGGTCGATCTCTCGCCGCTGATGAAGGAACTCGAACGCGCCGATCGTGCGCGTTGGCTGCAGTTGCGTGAATCGGGCCAGCCGGTCGGAGCGCCTGTCTGGTTCGTGCCCCTGCGGGCCGCGCCTCCGGTGCGCACCGTTCGCTCGATTCGCGCAAGCACCCAGCAGCCCTATCTCCGCGTGGTGGGCTGGGGCGATCGGGCCTATGACCCGACCGATGCGGAGACGGCCGCGGTCATGCCCACGTGGACCGCGCCGGATCCGATCGTGACCTCGGGGTTCCGACTGGAGCCGGCCGTCGACGTGATCCTGCACACCGATGCGGGGCCACTTCGTGTGGCACTGGTTCCAGACGCGGCGCCCGCCACCGTGGAGAACTTCCTCCGCCTCGCGCGCGAGGGCTTCTTCGACGGCACCATCTTCCATCGGGTGGTGCCGCTGGATCGCGAAGGTCGGCCCTTCGTGATCCAGGGAGGCGATCCGACCGGCACCGGCGATGGCGGGCCGGGATGGAACCTTGCGCTGGAACCCAGCGATCTGCCCCACGACCGCGGCGTGCTGGGCATGGCGCGCGGCGACGATCCGCACAGCGCGGGCAGCCAGTTCTACGTGTCGCTGTCGCGCGAGGGCACGGCACGGCTTGATGGGCAGTACTGCACCTTCGCCGTGCTGATGGATGGATGGGACACGCTCGACGCCATCGCCGCCGGCACCATCGGTGACGCGACCACCGGGCGCCCCGCGGTGCCCGTGCGCGTCGAACGCGTGGAGATCGTGCCGGCACCGCCGCGAGGCGAGTCGCCGCTGTGGCCAGGGCCACCAAAGCCCGAGATCGTCAGCCCTTCGCCGACTCCGCAGCGCTGACCTTCGTCATCTTGGGAAGGCTGCCGGTCGGCCGACCGCTTCGATCCACCGGCACCGCCGCGATCTTCTTCACGATCTCCATGCCCTTCGTCACCTGTCCGAAGCCGGTGTACTGGCCATCGAGATGCTGGCACTGCTCGCGTGTGAGGCAGATGAAGAACTGGCTGCCGGCGCTGTCGGGATCGGCGCTGCGCGCCATCGAGAGCGTGCCAGGCTGATGCGGACGCTTGTTGAACTCGGCCTTCACGCGCCAACCGGGGCCACCGGTGCCGGTGCCCTGCGGGCAGCCACCCTGGATCACGAAGCCCGGAATGATGCGATGGAATCCGACGCCGTCGTAGAAGCCTTGTCGCGCGAGCTTCTGGAAGTTCGCGACGTGGTTCGGCGCCACGTCGTCCCAGAGTTCCACCTCGATGTCGCCGAATTCCGTTCCGATGGTTGCGGTTGGATATGCCATTGCGCAAGGGTAGCGCCGCGCGCGCTCACCGACCGAGCGCGCGTCCCGTCCGGATCTGGCTCACGACCGTGGGCAACAGATAGGCCCTTCCCTCGAAACGAGTCACCTGGCCGCTGAGCACCACCGAGAGCGGCTCCTGCGAGCCGCGCGCCTGCCGTTCCAGTCGCTCGAGCACCGCGCACGGAAGCAGCGTGGCCTCGCGTTCCCCGATCTCGCCGCGCGAACTTTCGAAGATGAATCGCCACTGCCCCGTGATCGGATCGCGCGTCACGATGCCATGACGATCCTGCACCGGACGTGCAGGCTCAAGCCAGGGCCGCTGCGTGAGCGGATCGACGCCACCGCCGGCCATCTGGGTCGCGAGCTGGCGCACCTCGGACTGGCGCTCCTCAGGCGCAAGGTCCGACGATCGCTGCACCTGCCCGATGCGATCGAGCAGATCACGCTCGACCTCGTCCGCCTGGACAGGTCCGCCCTGCACGATCGCTCGCTCGCGCGCGGCGCGCGCCTGCGGAAGCAGCGGAACCCAGCGGATGCCGAACGCCTCCGACGGATCCTCCACGCGCCGCATGGTCTCCAGATCGACCTCCGAATCGTCCTCGGCCGCCGGTTCGGCGATCGCTGCGCCTGGCGGGCGAAGTGTGGTGGATCCCGTACTTGACGCGAGTTCCGCGATCGTGGTGGCGAACATCGGCAGCGCCGCGTTGCGACCGTGGTACGTGGTCACGCGCGCGGACATCTCGAAGTTCGCCTTCGTGCCCGACGCCAACGATTCGAAGCGGCGCTTCATGTCCTCAAGCGTGGCACTGGGAAGAAGGTCGATGAGACGATCTCGCTGTCCCTCGACCGTTCCGTGCAGACGGAACGTCCAGCCTCGGCCTGCCGCGGGTGGCTCGAGGGTGCCCTGAACGTGGGTCAGGAACGCACCGTCTTCGAGCAGAGGTCCCTGGTCAGGCACCGCCAGGGCCAGGGAAGGGCCCGAGAGCGCCGCGGAAAGCAGCAGGATCTGCACGAGATGCGACATTCGAGGTTCGCCCTGCGTTGACGGCACGGGGCTTGGCTGCAAGGATACGGATCCTGCCACGGCCGTGTACCCAAGTGGCCTAAGGGAACGGATTGCAAATCCGTGATTCGTGGGTTCAAATCCCACCACGGCCTTTGCGGCGCCCCACCTCGGCGCCGCAGAACAAGGCGAAGGGCCCCTCCGGACGGAAGGGCCCTTCGCGTTTTTCAGATGCACCCTGGATCGCGGTCGAGGTCAGCCGCAACTGCCCATCGTTAGCAGGATGAGGGAGATGTCTCCACCACCGACCTCGCCGTCGCCATCGACATTCGCGCGGCACCCGGAGCAGAGACCGAAGTCGAGCAACACCATAGCCACGTCGCCCGCGTCGACCTCACCGCTTCCGTCGAGATCTCCGAAGCAATCCGGCGCGTGCAGCACCACGTTGTAGTCGCCCACGGCCAGGAACTGCTCGACCTGCCCCGGCACGCGCGAGGCGTCCGCCTCGCCGTCGAAGTTGGTGCCCCAGCCGAACCAGTTTCCGACGGAGTCGCGCGCAAAGGCGTGATCGGTGCCAGCCTGGACCTCCACCCACGTGGCTCCTTCCGAGGGCTCCGCGGGAGCGCCCGACACCTGCGCGAAGTAGTCGTCGCCCCACGACACCAGCGCGCCATCGCTGCGGAGCGCCACGGCGAAGGTGCCGGCGAAGCTCATCTGCGTGAACCGCATGCCCGATGGCAACGCAGGCACCATCGAGGCGCCGTAGTAGTAGTCCAGACCCCAGCTGATGATCTGGCCGTCGCTGCGAAGCGCGAGCGCCACGTCGTAGCCGATGCCGAAGTCGACCCACCGCAGGCTTGGCGCGATGGAGGGCACCGTGAGCATCTGCGACTGCTGCGAGACGTTGAAGGTCGGCTGGTTCGCCCCCCACATCACGATCGATCCATCGTCGCGAAGCCCGCCGCCGTGGAAGTAGCTGGCGGTGGCCTTGGTGTACTTCCTGCCGGGCGGGAGCGGTGCCACGTTCGCCTGACCGACGGCGTTGCGTCCCCATGGCAGCAGCCGGCCCTGATCAGTGAGCCCGAAGAACGTGAATCCCCAGCCGCCGAAGACCTTGGTGAAGGTCTGGCCGGCCGGTGCCGTCGGCACGGCGCTGACCTCGCCGTTCATGTCGTAGCCCCATGCGATGATCGTTCCGTTGGAGCGCACCGCGGCGACCGAACGACGGACGGCGCCGACATGCACCACATCCGTCAGGCCGTCAGGCACCGTCCCCTGCCCGTAGATCGTGACGTCACCGAACACGCTCACCACGCCCTCCGCGAGCGCAGGCGACGATGCTCCGGCGATCAAGGCCAGACCAAGCGACAACGGAAGCCTTGCGGATGGATGCATGGCCCCAAGGTAAACCCGAAAGTCCCGGCAAAAAGTTCCGGGAAGCCGGATTTCATAAATTTGTTGGTTTGCAAACGCTTCCGAGGCGCGCTGCGTCAGGTGTACAGCAGCACCAGGAGCGCGAGGTCACCCGAGTCGACCTCGCCGTTGCCGTCGAGATCGCTCGCGCAGCCGCCACAGGCACCGAAGTCCAGCAGCAGCATCGCGACGTCGCCGGGGCCGACCGTGCCGTCGCCGTCAAGGTCGCCCTGCAGTCCCGTGCCAACGGTCACCGTGAGCGTGACCTGCACATTGCGGATCTGCTCGCCGGCCACCGCCTCGTCGCTGGTTCGAACCGTCGCCACCGTGCTGTACTCGCCCGGCGTGGCACCGTTGGAGTCGAAGGCGAACTGCAGCGTGCGCGCACCCGTCGCGAGGTTCGCGCCGACGCCCTGCGGCATGGTGAACCGAGACGCGAAGGCTCCGCTGAAGGTGACCTGGTCCACGTCGAGCTTGGACTGCGAGGCGTCGTAGCCGAAGTTGTAGAGCGGCGTCGTGACCGTGGCGGCGCCCGTGTCCGGCTCGCACTCCAGCGTGAGGGCGATCGAGTTCAGATCGCTGGCAAGGGCAAGCGAGGGGTTGCTTCCGCGAATGACGCTGACCGAAACGGGAAGCGAGACCGCCGCCGGCTCGACTGCCTCGCTGGAGCTCGTCACACTGACGGTGCCTGTGGCCGTGCCCACCGTGGCGGTGTTCAGCGACACGTTCACGGTCGTGGAAGACGGCTGGAGCGCCGCAGTGCCCGTGGCGGTTCCGGTGACCTTGCCCGAGCTCGTCACGCTGTAGGACAGGTCGTCCACGCCCAGCGCGTTCACATAGGTCGCCACGTTCTGCACGCGCACGGGCAGCGCGACCGTGGCGTTCTGGATGGCGCGCGTCGGCAAGGCCGACACGAAAGCGGCCGACAGCTTGGCCGGCACGGTGAACTCGAGAATCTGCGGGATGTGGTCGCTGGCGATCTCCAAGTCGTCGGCCAACGCATTGGAACGGGCCAGTTCGCCCGGGAAATACGTGTTGTTTCCAAAGCCGATGCCCTTGTCGAAATGCGCGCCGTCGTTGCCCACGTTGCGCATGGTGCCCGCGATCATGGAGATGCCGTTGCCATCATTCGCCGCAAGACTCGGCATCACGAAGTCGAAGCGGTCATCCATGCCGCCACCGACAAGGCCACAGCATGGGTTCACGGCCGGTGCCTGCGAGTGCTTGATCGCCTGCATGGCACCGGCCCAAGTGCCCGTGCCGAACGGATCCACGGCTTGCGCCGGACCCGCCGAGATGAGTTCCTCGTAGCCAGGCTCCGTGTTGCTGTAGAAGTTGTAGTCACCCGTGTAGAGGATCGGGTATCCGGCGGGCAGTGCGTCAGCGTTGTTGCGGATGGCCACCGCTCCGTCCAGTCGCAACGCCTCGTTCGACGGACCGCTGCTGGCCTTCAGGTGCGAGCCGTACACGTACACACGGGCCTTGGTGTCGCTGTAGCCGGTCAGCTGAAGCAGCCAACGGTCGGTGTAACGACCGGCCTCGGTGAAGATGTCGGCATGGCCCGAGGTGATTTCGGAGAAGCGGTCGCTGCGATAGAACATCGCCTGCGCACCACTTGCGCTGGTCTCGCCGCTGGCCGAGGTGTATGTGGCGAGCGTGTAGGTCACACCCGTCGGCGCCGCGCCGTTCACCAGCGACTGCAGTGAACTCAGGGATCCTGTCGTGACCTCGTTGAAGGTGATGATGTCGACCGGCTGCGCCCAACCTGCCTTGTTGTCCGCATGCAACGCCTGAAGCACGCGCGTGAGCGCGGCGGGGTTGCCCTTCAGGGCGCAGATGTTCCAGTGCGCCACCCGGATCTGCGCATGTGCAGAAACAGCCAGACCAACCACCGACAGGAGGGCCAGCAGGCGGGAGGGTCGCATCTCGGTAGAGGATATCCCCGAAGCCGCGAAGTCCAAGAACTCGTGGCCAGGAACCTTGAAACGGTCAGGGCTGGTGCGGGTATACCTGTCCTCCCCGCAGGGTTCCCGGTCGCTCCGGCCCTGGCTCTCGGACTCGAACTGGAGACCTCTCATGACCCGGATGCTCGCGATCGCCACCGTCCTGACCGCCCTGCTGGCCCCCCGCCCCGCCGCCGCGCAGCAGGTCGACGTGCAGGAGTTCAAGCTCGCCAATGGCATGCGCTTCCTGCTGGTGCCCCGCACCGACCAGCCCAACGTGATCGCGGCCGGCTGGCTGGCGAAGGTGGGCAGCGTGAACGAGCGCCCCGGCATCACCGGCATCAGCCACTTCTTCGAGCACATGATGTTCAAGGGCACGAACACCATCGGCACGCGCGACGCGGCAAAGGACGCCGACTACCGCGCCAAGCAGAAGGCGCTGCGTGACCGCATCAACGCGATGGTGTGGAACGACCAGTACGTGCGCTTCTTCCGCGGCGAGATCGACGATCCCTGGAACCCCGCCAACGACACTCCCGAGCTGAAGGACCTGCGCGCGCAGCTGAAGACGCTGATGGACAGCCAGCAGGGACGTGGCATGGGCGAGGAACTCACCACGCTGAAGAAGGACCTGGCCGCCGTGGACACCAAGGCCCCCGACGCGGCCGCGAAGACCGACGTGCTGAAGAAGCGCATGGCTGAGATGGAGCTCGCCCAGTCCGCCGCCGGCAGCATCGTGAAGGACGAGTTCGACCAGGTCTACAGCAAGAACGGTGGCAGCGGCATGAACGCCTTCACCAGCCACGACCTGACCTTCTACTTCATCAACGTGCCCAGCAACAAGTTCGAGCTGTGGGCATGGATGGAGAGCGACCGCCTGAAGGACAGCGTTTTCCGAGAGTTCTACAGCGAACGCGACGTGGTGCACGAGGAGCGCCGCCTGCGCACCGAGAGCACGCCGACCGGCAAGTTCCAGGAGCAGTTCGACGCGATGTTCTGGGTGAGCTCGGGCTATGGCTGGCCGGTCATCGGCTGGACCAGCGACCTGAACAGCTACACGATGGAAGAGGCGATGAAGTACTGGAACATCTACTACCGGGCCAACAACCTGGTGGGCATCATCGTGGGCGACTTCAAGCCCGACGAGGTGAAGGCGACCATCGAGCGCTACTTCGGTCGGCTCGAGGCGGGCAAGGAGATGCCACCCCAGGTCGTCACGCTGGAGCAGAAGCAGAGTGCCGAGATGCGCATGAACGCCGAGGGCGACTTCCAGCCGCAGGTCGAGGTGCGCTACCACACCGTGCCCGCGGGCCACAAGGACAGCTACGCGCTGGAGATGATGGCCGAGATCCTGAACGGCAAGACCGGTCGCCTGTACAAGACCATGATCGAGGGTCGCAGCATCGCCAGCAGCGGCCGCGCACAGAACGACGCGCGCAAGTACGCGGGCCTGTTCGCCTTCGAGGCCGAGACCAAGGGCGACGCGACACCCGATCAGCTGGAGCAGGCCTGGTACGAGGAACTGAAGAAGCTGCAGGACGCGCCCGTGGACGAGCGCGAGCTGCAGAAGGTGAAGAACCAGGTCGCGGCCGACAGCTATCGCCGGCTGCAGAGCAACTTCTTCCTGCTGGTGCAGCTGGCCTACGCCGAGTCGATGATGAGCTGGCGCGAGCTGAACGAGGCGCCGAAGAAGCTGCAGGCCGTGACCGCCGCGGACATCCAGCGCGTGGCGAAGGCCTACTTCGACGTGAACAACCGCAGCGTGGCGACCTACAAGCGCAAGGCTGGCGCGGCGGCCTCGGACGATCCGGAACTGGCGGCACTGCCCGCGCCGATGCGTGCGCGCGCCAAGCAGATGGCCGCGCAGCTGGGTCAGATGCAGGATCCGGCGGAACTGCGCCAGACCATGGAGGCCTTGGAAGCGCAGTCCGCGCAGGTGCCCCCGCAGATGAAGCCCATGTTCGAGTACATGAAGAAGAAGATGTCGGAGCGCCTGCAGCAGCTCGAGAGCGGCGCAGCACCCGCCGGCAAGTAATCCCCACGAACACGAACAAGGAAACCCAACCATGCGACACCTGATCACCGCCATCGCGATGACGCTCACGCTGCCCGCTCTCGCAGGCAGCGACGCCACCACCCTGCCCAAGCGCCCTGAGGAAATCTCCTTCGGCGCGCTGAAGTTCGATGCGCCCGACGCGGCGAAGTTCCGCCACACCCTGAAGGACGGGACGCCCGTCTATCTGGCCCCCAGCAAGGAGTTCCCGCTCATCAGCCTGAGCATGACCTTCAAGGGCGGTAGCAACCTGGATCCGACCGACATGGTCGGTCTGGCCGGCATGACCGGCCGCATGATCCGCGAGGGCGGCACGGCCACCATGAAGCCGGGCGACCTGGACGAGGCCTTGGACTTCATGGCCACGCAGGCCAGCGCGGGCTGCGCCGACACCACCAGCAGCGCCAGCCTGAACTGCCTCTCGAGCAACTTCGACGAGAGCCTGAAGCTCTTCGTGGACATGCTGCGCAACCCGGGCTTCGACGTGGCGCGTCTGGATACCAACCGTGGACAGGCGCTCGAGGGCATGAAGCAGCGCAACGACGACGCGCGCGGCATCCAGGGTCGCGAGTGGACCGCCCTGCTGTACGGGCGCGAGCACTTCGAGGCGCGACAGCCCACCGAGACGAGCTTGAAGGCGATCACCCCCGAGGCGATGAAGGCCTTTCACAAGCGCATCTTCCATCCGGGCAACGTGATCATCGCGGTCAGCGGTGACTTCGAGCCCAAGGAGATGCTTGCCAAGCTGGACGCGGCCTTCGACGGCTGGGAGCGCGGCGAGAAGCAGGCGGATCCCGTGGCGCCCACGCAGAGCCTGAAGCCGGGCCTCTACCACGTGCAGAAGGAGATTCCGCAGGGCAAGGTGCAGATCGGTCTGCGCGCCATCACGCGCGATGATCCGGACTACATCCCCTACATGATGCTGAACGACATCCTGGGTGGCGGTGGCTTCACCAGCCGCATCATGACCCAGGTGCGCAGCAACGAGGGCCTGGCGTACTCGGCGGGCAGCCGCATGGGCGCGAAGGTGTACTACCCCGGGGAGTGGCGCGCGAGCTTCGAGAGCAAGAACCCCACCGTGGCGCTGGCCACCAAGATCGTGCTCGACGAGATGCAGAAGATCCGCGACAACCCCGTGACCGACGAGGAGCTGGAGACCACGAAGAAGCAGCTCATCGAGACCTTCCCGCGCACCTTCGAGAGCAAGCCCGCGATGCTGGGCGTGTTCGTGAGCGACGAGTGGACCGCCCGACCGAAGGACTACTGGACCACCTTCCGCGACAAGGTGAACGCGACCACCAAGGAAGACCTGCAGCGCGTGGCGAAGAAGTACCTGCAGCCCGACCAGGTGGCGATCCTGGTGGTCGGCGACTGGAAGACCATCGCGCCGGGCGACCTGAACGGTCGCGCGAAGATGGCGGACTTCTTCGGCGGCAACGTGACCCACCTGCCGCTGCGTGACCCGATGACGATGGAGCCGATCGCCGAAGCGGGTGCCAAGCCCGCGCCGACGAGCCCCTCCGCTCCCGCAGGCAAGGCGCCGGCCAGCCAAGGCTGAGCGCACTCCATCCTGAAGCAAAAGCGCGACGGGCCGCACCCTCCTGCGGCCCGTCACACTTCGTCTTGGCTCCACTCGGCACTCCCCGCCGCGGGCCTCCCTTTGCTGCGCGCACCTCTGGGTGTCGGCCCTTGGCACGGCCCTTTCCTTCACCGAATACGGAGCTGGGGGGCGGTGTGTGAGATGGCTTGGTGAAATGCCGTATCCAGGGCCCGCGGGGCGGTTTTCCAGCGCACACGCGCCCCCTACCATCGACGGAATGCCGCTGACCGCCGAAGTTCCGATTCGTCCCCTGCCCCCGGGCCGTGACACGCGCATGGACGCCATCGAGCGCACCGTGCGCGCGGGTGGACGCCTGAGCGAGGCCGATGGACTGGCGCTGTACGAGACGCCCGACGTGCACCGCGTGCTGGCGCTGGCCGATCTGGTGCGTCGCCGCCTCCACGGCCGCGCCGCGTACTTCAACATCAACCGCCACATCAACTACAGCAACATCTGCGCGCTCAGCTGCAAGTTCTGCGCCTTCCATCGCAAGAAGGACCAGGACGGCGCGTACGAGATGGACACCGCTCGCATCGTGCAGGAGGTGCAGGGCGCGGCGGCGGCCGGCGCCACCGAGATCCACATGGTGGGCGGGCTGCACCCGTGGCTGCCCTTCCAGTGGTACTGCGACACGCTTCGCGCGATGAAGGCCGCGGTGCCCGCGATGCACATCAAGGCGTTCACGGCGGTCGAGATCGTGCACCTGCAGCGCATCTCCAAGCGCGGCGCCGAAGGCTTCGAGGGGATCAAGGCCGTGCTGCGCGACCTGCGCGAGGCGGGTCTTGGAAGCCTGCCGGGCGGCGGCGCCGAGGTGTTCGACGACCGCGTGCATGACGAGGCCTTCAAGGGCAAGATCCGCGGCGAGCAGTGGCTGGACGTGCACCGCGCGGCGCATGAACTCGGGCTGAATTCGAACGCCACGATGCTGTATGGCCATGTCGAGCGCCGACCGGAGCGGATCCGCCACATGCGGCTGCTGCGTGAGCAGCAGGATCGCACGCTGGCCGACTGGGCACGCGCGCAGGGCATCGCCGCGGGTCCTGACGGCGCGATCGTGCTGACGGGCCCGGAGACCAGCTATCCGAAGCGTCGTCTTCCGATGCCGGGGCAGGAAGGACTTTCGACCGGCTACTTCCAGACGATCATCCCGCTGCCCTTCTATCCCAACGAGAGCGAACTGGAGCGGCTGCCTGCACCGACCGGACTGGAGAACCTGCGCACGCTGGCCATCGCGCGCCTGATGCTGGACAACTTCCCGCACGTGAAGGCATTCTGGATCATGCAGACGCTGCCGATGGCCGAACTCATGCTGGGCGCGGGCGCCGACGACATCGACGGCACGGTGGTGTGGTACGACATCACGAAGGCGGTCGGTGAAGGCAACCACCAGGAGACGAGCGTGAAGGACCTGGCGAAGGCGATCCGCGACGCCGGCTTCGAGCCCGTGGAGCGCGACACGCTCTACCGCCGCGTGGTGCGCGATGGCGCCGCGTGGGACGTGGCGGAGTGAGGACGAACCCCCAATGAAACAGCGCCGCGCGAAACGATCTGCGCGGCGCCGCGGAGACGGCGGGGAGAGGCCGCGCCAGAGCTTGGCGCGGCCGGCAGGGACGGCTGTGTGGGCGTTGACCAGACAACTCGGTCATCCCTGCCGGCATCGAATACGGGGCGTGCGGCACCGTGTGAATCGGAATGATCGGATTGTCGAGGCGTCTCACGTGGCGTCGGCCGGGGGCGCCGTGTCGGTCTCGGCCATGCCCAGCGCCCAGCGCCACTCGGGCATGCGGAGTTGCCGCGCCACAACGAACACCGTCGCCGCACCCATGCACGTGAGCGACACGAGCCGGCCGAACTGGTTCCACCAGCCATCACCGAACGGCAGCGCCGTCGAGACGCCCCACGTGACGACTCCCATGATCGCGGTGGTCACGAAGATGCGACCGACGCTGCCCCACGTGTGGTCGTCCATGACGCGCCCCACACGGCGGCGAAGCGCGCGCGACAGGAGGATCCACTGGATGTACGAGCAGATGGTCGTGCTCCACGCCAGTCCCGTGATGCCGAGCGGTGTCCAGATCAGCGTGACGTTGAGCAGCAGGTTCAGGCCGACCATCTGCGCACTCAGCAGCGTGGACGTGCGGTGGTCGTCGAGCGCGTAGAAGGCGCGCGCGTAGAGCTGCATGACGCTGTAGGCGACCACCGCGGGCGCGTAGGCAACCAGCACGTCACCGATCTGGCGCACGTCGGCGGCCGTGCACTTGCCACCCTCGTAGACCACGCTGGACAAGGCGTGACCCACCAGCATCAGGCCCAGGCTCGCGGGCGCGGCGATGAACATGCTCAGGCGCACGCCGCGTCGCAGCGAGTGCAGGAACGCGGCTTGCTCCTTCGCCTGCCGCGAGAGCAGCGGGAAGATCACGGTCGCCACCGAGATGCCGAAGACGCCCAGCGGGAACTCGTAGAGCCGGGTGGCCCAGTTCATCACGGGGTTCGCGTGCTCATCCAGCGGGAACTGCAAGCCCGCGAAGGTCGGTCCGAAGAAGAGCGGGTAGCACGCGATCATGCTGTCAATGAACACGTTCAGCTGGAACACCCCTAACCCCAGCAGCATGGGCAGCGCGGCCTTCACCGTGTCGCGCAGTTGCGATCGGGTACGCGCGAGATCGAATCCAAGCCGTACACCTGCCTTCCCCATCGCGCGGATCATCCAACCAAGCTGTGCGACTCCCGCCAGCAGCACCGCCATCGCCATCCAGCCGATGCGTTCCGACGCGCAGGCGCCGCTCTGGCACGGCACCAGCCACACCAGCAGCGCCGCGCCGATGATCGACAGGTTCAGCAGGATCGGACTGAACGCTCCCGGGCCGAAACGGCCGTGCACGCCCAGAAGCGCCGCCATGAGCGCCACCACGCACACCATCGGCATGTAGGGCAGCATGGTGGCGAGCAGTCGCAAGCTCATCGAGCCAGAGTCGGTCGTGACCGGCAGCGCGAGCGCCACCACGACGCCGACCAGCGTGATCGCGGAGAGCAGGATCGCCAGCAACGAGAGCAGCGTGCCCGCATAGGCACGCGCAAGGGCCGGATCGTCACGGTCGAGGCGCGTGTAGATGGGGACGAAGCTCGCGGTGAGCGCCCCCTCGCCGAACAGGCGTCGGAACAGGTTGGGCACTTGAAAGGCGAACGCGAAGGCTCCCATCACGGGGCCCGTGCCGAAGACGCGACTCTGCACAGCATCGCGAGCCAGCCCGGAGAAGCGGCTGAGCAGCGTGAGCAGGGTGACGGTTCGGGCATGCTTCTCGAAGGCCATGACAGGGTCGCCGATGATGTGAACGGGTAGCATCGACCACACCGTGACGGGCTCTCCACGAATCGTCCCGATGCTGCTCGTGGCCGCGCTGATGGCCGGCTGCGCCGTCCGCGCGGTCTCCAAGGTGAGCCGGGTGTTCGGGGGCGAGAACGAGACCATCCTGGAAAGCGACGTGGCCGCCCCGCCCGACATGGAGAACCGCCACTCCTCGGGCATCGAGCAGACCGGCGACACGCTGGTGGGTGGGCAGTTCACGTTCCGCGGCCACATCGAGGAGACCGTGACGTTCTCCAACGAGATCATCGAGCGCTACAAGGAGCGTGGGTGGGGCATCGGCCGTCGCGAGGTCGAGACCAACCACGGTCGACTGACCTTCCGCAAGGATGATCGCGAGGTCGAGGTGGACTTCCGGGGCAACCCCGTGAATCCATGGATGAGTCAGGCAACGGTGATCGTTCGGCGTCTGGCAGGGTCAGCGCCGCAACCAGCCGGCGGCGGCGGCGGCAGCGGCCCGGCCTGAGCGCATCGCGGCGTCGATCGAGCCCTCGGAAACGCCGTCGCCCGCCAGAAACAGTCCGTCGCCTCGATCGATGCGCGGACGGGCGGCCATGTCCTGCGGGCGCTGCGCGGGCAGGGCGTGCCGAACCTCGTGTGCGCGCAGCAACCGCCACGGCGCCAGATCGATGCGGAACCATCGGGCCAGTTGCGCGCGCACCTGGCGCTCCATGCCCGCGGCACCCGCGTCGGAGAGTTGCAGACCCACCACGTTGGCACTGACCAGCGCGCGCCCGGCCGGTGCACACGCCACCCCTGCCGCCGAGATGTTGACCAGGTGATTCACGGGGCCATCGCCCATCCCATCCAGATGCAGCGTGGCTCGGCGAAGCGTGTCCGGCATCGAGGCCTCGGGCGCGTCAAAGGCGAACTGGATCGTGCTGCGCCAGGCCGTCGCGGGCGTGTCGTCCAGCGCGATCGGCGCGATGGCGCGGGCAGCCTCGCGATCGGTCGCGAGAATCAGCGCGGAGGCCGCAAGCGTTCTACCCGGCGTGCGCACGCGCCAACCGGTCGGCGTGCGCTCCATGCCGTGCACGGGTTCACGAAGGCGGACGCTGCCGGCGCGAAGCGGTGCGGCGAGCGTGTGCGGAAGCGCCTCCATGCCATGCCTTGGAATCGCCGCGCCCCCCCGCATGAACATGGCCAGCAGGAACTCAAGCAGGCCCGCATCAAACTCGAGCGATCGGTCCAGGAAGACGCCGCCGAAGAACGGGCGGATGAAGCGGTCCGTGAAGGCGCGGCCCGCGTGTTCCCTGCGCAGAAGTTCCTGTGCGCTGATGCCACGCAGACAGGGCGCCGTGGGCGCGGGGTGCGTGATCACGCGAATCAGGCGCGGCAGCATGAAGCGAAGCGCACCGGGACCTGCCACGCCGCCGAGGATCGCGTTGATCGGACCCTGCGGCAGGGTGAGCGGGCTTCCCACATGCACGAAGCGGCGACCGTTCCACACCTGCGCCTCGAGCGGCAATCGGCACAGATCGAGTCGATCGAGGTCGATCCATGCACCCGCCTCGGGATAGGCCGGAAGGTGCACCTGGAAGCCGCGGTCGATGCGAAAGCCGTTCACGGCATCGGTCGCCACACGTCCACCGATGCGGTCCGACGCCTCGAGCACCACGCTCTCGACACCCCCGCGCTGCAGCGCGCGCGCCGCGGTGAGTCCCGCAAGACCGGCACCGATGATGACGACGGGATCCATGTGTTCCTTCGCTCCTGAGATCGACGGGCGTGCGGCGGGTTCAGGCCTTCGCCGCGGGTGCAGGCGCGTCGGCGTCGGCGCGTTCACGCCACATCGAAAGCACGCTCTCCGCAAGACGCCGATAGTCCTCGGCCCCAGGGCACTTCGAGTCGTAGTCGAAGATGGTCTTTCCGAAACTCGGCGCCTCGGCCAGCTTGATGTTGCGCCGGATCGGAGGCGCAAGCAGGCGGCAATCACGCCACGGCACGTCGGCGCCACGGAACTGCTCCAGATGCCCGCGAATCTCGTCGACCACGGCCTTGCCATGGCTGGAAAGCGTCTCATGCATGCACAGGATCACGCCGGAGGCGACCAGATTCGGATTGAGCCCGGCGGCCACGAGCTGCACCGTGCCCAGGAGCTTCTCTAGACCGCGCAGGGCGAGGTACTGCGCCTGCATGGGCACGAACACCTCGTGCGCCGCGGTGAGCGCGTTCACGCTGAGCACGCCAAGGCCCGGCGGGCAGTCGAGCAGGATCACGTCGAACTTCTTCGCCACCTTCGTCAGCGCGTCGCGCAGCACCGTCTGCACGCCGTCACGGCCGGCGAGCTCGCCCTCGACCAGCGCCAGCTCGGTGTCGGCGGGGATGAAGGAGAGGTTGTCGCGCCCCTTCACGATGCAGTCCTCGACCTTCGACGGTGGCTGCGAGAAGAGCGAACCGGTGCTCGGGCGGCCCTCGTCGGTCTCCACACCGAAGTGCAGCGACAGGTTCGACTGCGGATCCATGTCGACCAGCAGCGTGCGCAGCCCCGAGACCGCAAGCGCAGCACCCAGATTCACCGTCGTGGTGGTCTTGCCGACACCGCCCTTCTGGTTCAGCAGCGCGACGATGCGGGGACCGGACGGGCGGGAAGACATCGGCACCGAGTATAGAAGCGCACGAGGCATCGAACGCCCGGGCAACGGCGTGTCAGACGTCCTTCCACTCGACCGGCAGCGTCGGTGTCGCGGCCAGTCGTGCCTTGCGCAACGCATCGATCTTCGCGTTGACGGCGGGCATGCGGCTTGCCGCGGGGCCCTTGGATTCGGCCAAGCTCTCGGCCCGCATCCGACCCGTCCTCTTCGGAGCCGCCAGAGGAGGCGTTGCGCTGCGCGCGCACCTCCTCACGTTTCAGGATCGCATCGCTGGTCTTGCCAAGATGCAGTGGCAGCCGTGCATGGCTGATGACGACATCCTGCGTGTCATACATCACTCCGGCGGGCCGAAGTTCGGTCGCTTTGGCGCGGGGGTCGCCGCTTTCGGCGTCGGGGCCTCTGTGACGGGCGCGGGCGCAGCCTCGGGCACGGAGGACTCGGACGCCGGAATCGAAGGTTCCGATGTCGTCAGCGGCATCGGTGACGAGCCACTCCACCACGCACTCGCGTCGAGCGTCGCGAGCGGTATCGGCATCCAGTCCGGCACCGCGATCACGCCCGTCTGACGCGTGCCTGCACCCCCGGGTGAACGAGCGACCCCCACCATGAGCGCACCTTGGCGCGGCACCCACGACTCGGGGAGTTCGATCGTGCAGCGCCAGCGATCCAAGAATGAACCACGCTGCACACGCGGCGCGACGATGCCGGGCGCACCATCGACGATCGGCTCTCCCACCTCATGCATCCGTACGCGCGCGGAGCCAACGCCCTCGCCGGCGACGACGAGTTCAAGTTCATCCAGGTCGATCGACTGCGGCCGCAGACACTCCGCGAAGACCTCCCACCGACCGAATCGCTTGCGCAGGCTCGCGGTGGTCAGCCACTCCGCGGGCGGAGGTGCGATGCGCTGGCGCTGCGCATCGGCCAAACTGAGTGGCGGCCGAAGCACACCGAACGCATAGCCAGGTGGCCGGGGCACGATCCGCGCCGGAGGGACCGGGAGGCGCGTCTCCCAGCCCTTGCCCGAGATCAACAGCGTGCCAGAACCCGGCGCGGCGTTTCGCGTGAGCGGATCCGGCATCAACTCCGCGGGCCGATCCAGATTGCGACGGGCGACGCCGCCTGCGGCCAACTGGATCTCCACGGGCGACGCGAATCGACTTTCGACCCACGAGATCCGGAGCGCGACAGGTTCTGGCGAGGCATTGGCGCACGCCAGACGCAGGGAGGTTCCTGCATCAGCCTCGACCCAGCAGGTCACGCACACGCGCTCACGCACACGCGTGAGGGCCGCCTCCATCACCTGCTCATCCGTGCGAGTGACATCGAGCAGGGTCGAGAGCAGCGCCGCAAGCTCGTCGGCACGCGCAATCCACGCAGCCACGCGCACGGTGCGATCGCCGCGCTGATCCACGCAGGTGGCGGTGAGATGCTCACGCAGCTCACGCGCGACACCTGGACTCACGCGCTCCACTCGATCGAGTCCCGCCTGCCAGAGCTGCGCGCGATGAAGCGCGTACAGCACGCTTTCGCGATCACCCCGCGGCTCGGGCGGGCTGCATCCGGCCTCGTCCGCCAGCAGCCACCAGCGGAACCACTCCGCCGGCGCAAGCAGATCGGGGCGGTCCAGCGTGGGCGTGTCGCCCGCGGCGAGCGCTGGCTTGCGCGCATCAGGCCTTGGCTCGGACAGCGGAAACCATGCGGGATCCACCTGCGTTCCTGCCACGCGCAGCGAGCCCCCCCGAAGGTCGGGTGGCAACTCCGCAAGCAGCACCACCACGCCAGGAGTCGTGGCGTCGGCCGGTGCGCGCGCGATGGGGCGAACCTCCAGTCGCTCATCGGCCCGCGTCCAGCCGCGCTCCAGCATGGGCGAACTCGCCACGATCCATGCCAGCGTGCCCTCGATCGGGGCGCCCCCATCGACGCGTTCCACGCGCATTCGCTCCGGCCAGCGATCGCCCTCGGAACGCTGCATTGGAATCACCAACACACCTCCCGCCGCGACGGCAGGCTGCGTCATGGCCGGCTCGATGGTGCGTGCGCTCGCGTGGGCCGCCAGCAGCACGAGCATCCACGCACCAAACTGGTGGTGGCTCATGGCTTCGGGGCAGGCGATGCGGCGGGCTCGATCCGCTTCGAATCCGGCGGCACGGCGTGCGCCTCGGTGACCGGAGGCGCGGGCTTCGAATCTGGAGCGTGACGCTCGTCGAGGCGCGTTTCCACACGCGGCGAGGAGAGCCGCGCATCAGGAACACGCGCATCACGGACCACGTGACGCTCGTCGGGAGCGCGCGCATCGGGCTGTCCGCCGGACGATGAAGCTTCATTCGTGCGAATGCCGGGTGCCGGCAGCATGGTGCCCTCGGTGTCCATGCGGATGCCCGGCACGCGCACGTTCGTGAAGTCGGGCCGACCGATGAAGAACTGCGTGCCCGAGGGCCACACGGGCAAGCCCACGCCCTTCCATGAGACGTACTGGCCCTGATCGAACACCGCGTACATCCCGCCCTGACTGCGCACCAGAAGATCCGGGCGCCCCGCGACACCGTACAGGCGCATGAAATTGGTGCTCTCGTTCAGTTCGACGGGCATCACGCGCAACGTGGTCTGCGTGGCCGAGACGTCGACGGTGCCCGCCTCCACCGGAACCAGATCACCGGGCTTCGACTGCTGGGCAAGCGCCGGAGCCGCGAACGCAAGAAGAAGGATGCGCGCGAAGATGGTCACGGGGCCGGCAGTGTAGTTCACGCCCCCCAGAATCCCGCTTCGACACGCGTGGTGGCCGCAGGAAGCCAGATTGGGCCGTCCGCTGTCCGCACTTCCAGACCCCGCATCGCGTCGCATCGCAGCACGACGCCCTCCACCGGCCCGGACACGGACTGGAAGCGAAGTCGAAGCCCCACCGTGCGATCGAGTTCCGCGAAACGCGCCGAAAGCGCCGCGGGCTCCATGGAGAGCGCCTCGTCCATGCGCAGCAGGAGCCGCTCGATCACCTGAAGTCGATCCGCGACGGAGCCGAGCTGCGCCAGACTCACGGCTCGATCACCCAGTTCATCAGGGAATCCTGACTGCAGCACGTTGACGCCCACGCCGATCAAGGCGCGCCCCTCACGAACCTCGACCAGCACGCCCGCAAGCTTGCGAAGCGCTCCATCGTCACAACGTGCGAGCAGGTCATTGGGCCACTTCACGCCCACGCGCTCGACCTGCGCGGCAGGAAGCGCGTCGCGGGCGGCCATCGCCACGGCGACCGCCGCACCGATGGAGAGCGTCTCGACCGCGCGCGGCTGCACCGCGAAGGTGCAGGCGACGCCCATGTTGGCCGTGTCCGCCCATGCGCTGCCGAGGCGGCCTCGACCTGCGGTCTGTCGCCCAGCCGTCACCAGCAGGCCCCCGTCCACGACCCAGGTGCACGCCGCATCCTGCGTGCTGGCCGTCTCGCGAAGCACCCGTACCTGTCGGATGTGCCGCGTCCCGGCGCACACGCGCTCCAGCGCGTCAGGCCACGCTTCCAGAGGCCGATCCAGCACGCTCAGTCCTCCACGATGTCCAGACCGAAGTCGACTTGTGGCGCGGAGTGCGTGATCGAGCCGACGCTGATGAAGTCCACACCACTGCGCGCGATCGCCGGAACGCTCGCGGTCGTCACGCCGCCGCTGGCCTCGAGCTTCAGCCATGGCACGGTGCGATTGCGCAACGCCACGATGCGCCGCATGCGCGCCGGCGACATGTTGTCCAGCAGCACCGCGTCGACCACACCACGCGGCAACGCCAGCAGCGCCACGAACTGCGCTTCAGTGTCCACCTCGACCATCGTGAAGGCGAGCGGTGCACGCCGTCGTGCACGCACGACCGCGCGCTGCAGCACGCTGGCGATCCGCTCCAGCGGCACGCCCGCGAGATGGTTGTCCTTGGCCAGGAAGGCGTCGAACAGTCCGGCACGGTGCGACACGCCTCCGCCGCAGATCACCGCGGCCTTCTCGAGCGCGCGCAGGCCCGGTGTGGTCTTGCGCGTGTCGCGGATGCGCACGGGCGTGCCCGCGGCGGCGTCGACCATGGCGCGGGTGGCCGTGGCGACCCCCGACATGCGGCCGAGCAGGTTCAGCATCACACGCTCGACACGCAGGATTCCACGCAGCGGACCGTGGAGCGACAGCACAGGCGAACCACGATGGAACCGTGCGCCGTCGCGAGCAAGCACGCGACAACGGACACCGGGCGCACCCAGCGCCACGAGCCGTCGCGCCACGGCGACGCCCGCCAACACGCCAGGGCAACGCGCACGCACCATGGCGGTCGCGCGCCGCTCCACCGGCACCATCGCGAGACTGGTCAGGTCGCCGTGCTCGCCCAGATCCTCGCGCAGGAACGCGCGCAGTTGCGCGTCGAGATCGCGTGGCGAGCGTCGCACGGACGGCTTGATTCGCTTTCTGGCGGGCACGCACGAATGGTACGGCCCTGCGCCACGGCACCGTTACCCTGTGCCGCCATGAGCATCTTCACGCGCATCATCCGAGGCGATATCCCCTGCCACCGACTGCTCGAGAACGAACGGGTGATCGCGTTCCTGGACGTGAACCCGCTGAGTCCGGGCCATGCGCTGGTGGTTCCGAAGGAGGAGAAGGTCCACCTGCATGAACTCAGCGAGGCGAGTGCCGCGGCGCTGGGTGCGGCCCTGCCGCGCGTGGCCGCCGCGATCCTGTCCGAGACCGGTGCCACGGCCTACAACGTGCTGCAGAACAACGGCGTGCTGGCGCATCAGGCGGTGATGCACGTTCACTTCCACGTGATCCCGCGCTTCGACGACGGTCGCGGCCTCGGCATCGCGTGGAAGGCCGCACCGATCGACCATGCCGCGGGCGCGGCGCTGGCGGACAGGATCGCGGCTCGACTGCGCGGATGATCCGCTCGCTCAACCGACGTTGCGAATGATCAAGGTGGCGTAGCGAGGAGGACCCGGGGGCCACGTGCAGTGGACGTCGCTGTCTCGCATGGGCATCACGGGAACACGCCGCGCAGCTGGTGCACCCGACTGATCTGCTCCAGCGCCGAGGCGATCGCAGCGGTGCGCAGATCGCTCTCGAACCGATGGCGCGCAAGCCGCACGCGACGCGCCGCCTCGGTCATGTGCTGCCCGAGGCGCTCCTCCATCTCGGTGGCGGTGATCATGGTGGAACTCTTGTTCAGGGTCCACTCCATGTGGCTCGCCACCAGTCCCCCGCCGTTGCAAAGCAGGCTCGGCAGCACCTCCACGCCACGCTGCAGCAGCACATCGTCGCCCTCGGGCGTGGTCGGCAGGCTCGCGGCCTCGGCCACCACACGCGCGCGGATCAGCTGCGCACTCTCGCCATCGATCATGCCCTCAAGCGCGGCCGGGATGAACAGGTCGACCGGCGCACGCAGGAAGCCCTCGCGCTCCACGGCGTCGGCCTGCGAGAAGCCCCGGATGCCTCCGACCAGCTGCACATGCTCGGCCAGATCCGCCGCGTCGAAGCCTCGATCGTTCCGCACCGCGCCCGTGTCGTCCATCGCGGCCACCAGCGTGGCGCCTCGCTCCTGCAGGATGCGCGCGATCCAGCTGCCCACCTTGCCGAAACCGAGCAGGCTGAAGCGAAGTCCCTTCACCTGCATGCCAAGATCGGGCAGCATCTCCTCAAGCACCATGATCATGCCCATCGCGCTGGCGCGATCACGACCGGGCACGCCGCCCAGCTCGATCGGCTTGCCCGTGACGGCGCGCGAGGTGTCTTGGCGCCCGTGCTCGGGCGTGGTCTGCGCGAAGGTGTCCACGAACCACGCCATGGTCTGCGAGTCGGTGCCCACGCCAGGACCTGGAATGTCGTAGTCGGGACCGATCTGGTTGCTGATCGCGCTGCAGAACCGGCGCGTCACGCGCATCTGCTCGTCGCGGCCCAGTTCGCGCGGATTGCAGCGCACGCCACCCTTGGCGCCACCGAACGGCAGCCGCAGCAGGCTGCACTTCAGGCTCATGATCATCGCAAGACCCTTCATCTGGTCCAGCGTGACGTGCGGATGGAAGCGCAGGCCGCCCTTGTACGGCCCGAGCGCGTTGTTGTGCTGTACGCGGTAGCCAGTGAACATACGGTGATGACCGTCGTCCATCAGCACGGGGAAGTGCACCACGATCTCGTTCTTGGGCTGCGCGAACATGAGTTGATGCTCGCGTCGCATGCCCACCATCGGCGCCGCGGCGAGCACCTGCAGAAGCACCTGATGAAAGAGGCTTCCCGGTTCGGGCGCGACTTCGAGTTCCTCAAGCATGCGGGCGGGTGACTCGACCGCGCCGGGCTGGTCGAGTGCGGAAAGCGTGGGATCGTCTCGATGCTGGTTCATGGTGCTTCCGTGAAGGACTGGAAAGGAGATTTCGCAGGTTGACGCGCCGCGGCTGCGCCAAATGCGCAGTTTCCGGCACCGCCCATAACCGACAGGCTCACTGTGTCCGGACGAACTGGATTCGTCCCCAGTGCTGTGGCTCCATGACGTGCGCGTTCCAACTGGGTGCCCAAGCCCGCGTGTCCACCGTTCGCTCCGGATCCGACTCGGTGCCCTCAGGCAGATCGTTGCGCAGGAAGTTCGCGCGCCACACGTCGCCCGGCGCCGGCATCGAGGTGCCCAGACACTCCCAGGGAATCGCCATCTCGACGGTCCACGAGCGATCCTGATCCGATGCGTCGTTCAGCGTGCCCTGCACACGCACGCCACCATCCAGTGCCGGACAATTCCAATCAAGCTCCTCCACACCACCCTGCGACGGCGGCTTGGCGAGGCGCACATCGCGGATCACGCCGTGGGCGTTCGTGAGGATCGCGAAGAGGTCGCGACCATCGCCGGCCGGATCAAGAAGCAGCGTGAAGTTGTCCTCCTGATCCAGCGCCGCATCGTGCGTGGTGCGGCTCGCCTGCACGTCAGGTGTCTCGACCAACGCGCCGACGTACAGGAAGCGGTCGTCCCACATCAGCTTCACCCAGGTTCGCGTGGCCCCCGCCCGACCGTCGCCGGAAGCGTGCATGAATGGATCGCTCCAGGGCGTGTTCGACCAGGGCACATTTTCCACCGCGCCGCTGAGATCCGGTCGCGTGCGCGTGAAGTGACACGCGCACGCAGGCTGCGTGCCGAGCATCGGTCGCTTGGGCGAGGGCCCATAGGCCCTGTTCTGACAGGCCACGAGACATGCGAGCGCAGGAAGGAGCAGCGATGCGAGTGCGCGCTTCACGGCGCGAACTCTACCGCGCCCCAGCCTCGGGGCTCGGCAGGGTCGGCAGGAGGCTGCCAGGCTGCGCGTTCAAAGCCGTCGGCCTCGGGCGCCCCGTCCTCGCTCGCCGTCATCGGATGCCAACTCGTGCGACCAAGATCCACGCGCCACACCGCACCCGGCTTCGGCGCCTCGACAGGTCTGGCCGGCGAGCGACCCTGCGGCGCGAGCGAGCTCCACGGCAACGCGAGCACCACGGTCCAGCGCTGCGTGGCGCCGTCGCGGGATCGCTGCACCAGCGTTCGAAGGCCACGCGCATCCCACTGGTTGCGGGCCTTGGCCTTGCCCTGCGGATCCGCCTCGAACCATGCGTCCACGACCGTGCCCATGCCGATCAGTTCCACTTGATAGCCGCCCATTTCCGGATCATCGGCGAGCATCAGATCGACGTCGTGTCGCTGCGGTGGCTTGCCCTGCTGCGGCGCGTTCTGAGGTTCCAGCAACTCGACCGCGCAGTACAGGTACGCGTCGTCCCACAGCATCTTCGCGCGCGTACGCACCGGCGCCACGGGGCCGCGCCGACGCACCACCACGAACTCCTCGGTCCAGGCGGCGCGCTGCCACGGGCCGTCCTCGAAGGTGCCCTCCAGCGCAGGCGGTTCCGAGGCCCGCTCGCACCGATAGGAGCGGATCGGCGCAGCCGACTCCGCAACGATCGCGGGCGACGCATCTCCGCTCGCCTGCGCATCCGCGAAGTCGGGCCGCGGACCGCGACACGCGGCCACCGCGGCCAGCATCGCCAGCGACAGGAGGATCTGGATGCCCGCCACGAGCCGCATGGGCGGAGCCTAACGACCTGCCGCCGATTTCCCAACCCAAACAAGGGTTTCGATTCACCGAAGAATGCGAACGCTCAGCGCTTGCCCTTGGCGGCCTTTGCGCGCTCCATCTCGAGCACCGCGGCGCGACCTGCGGCCAAACGCGCCACCGGCACGCGGAACGGCGAGCAGCTCACGTACGCCAGACCCACGTCGTGGAAGAAGCCCACGCTGGCGGGATCGCCGCCGTGTTCGCCGCAGATGCCGAGCTTGATGTCGGGACGTGCGAACTTGCCCTTCTCGACCGCGGTGCGCACCAACTGGCCCACGCCGCCCACGTCGATGCTCGCGAAGGGATTCTCCTTCGCGATCTCCAGCTCGGCGTAGCGAGGCAGGAAGCTGCCCGAGTCGTCACGGCTCATGCCAAGACAGGTCTGCGTGAGGTCGTTCGTGCCGAAGCTGAAGAACTCGGCGGTCTTGGCGATGTGATCCGCGTTCAACGCGCCACGCGGCACCTCGATCATGGTGCCAACCATGTAGGCGAGCTTCTGGCGCGTCGCCGCCTGAACCTCGCGAGCCACGCGGTGCACCACCTCGACCTGCAGCTCGAGCTCGCGCTCGAAGCCGACCAACGGGATCATGATCTCGGGCTTCACCTTGATGCCCTCGGCCTGCACCACCGCCGCGGCCTGCAGGATCGCGCGGGCCTGCATCTCGCTGATCTCGGGGAACACGATGCCCAGTCGGCAACCGCGGAAACCGAGCATCGGGTTGAACTCGTGCAGCTCGCGCACGCGCGCGGCCACCGCCTCGACCGGCACACCCATCTTGGCGGCCAGCGTGGACTGCGCCTTCTCGTCGTGCGGCAGGAACTCGTGCAGCGGCGGATCGAGCAGGCGGATGCACGCCGGACGGCCCTCGAGCGCGCGGAAGATCCCCTCGAAGTCGCCCTGCTGGAAGGGCAGCAGCTTCGCCAGCGCGGCGCGGCGCGCGCCCTCCTCGCGGGCCAGGATCATCTCGCGCATGGCGTCGATGCGGTCGCCCTCGAAGAACATGTGTTCGGTGCGGCAGAGGCCGATGCCCTCGGCACCGAACGCGATCGCGTTGCGGGTCTGCTCGGGGGTGTCGGCGTTGGTGCGCAGACCGAGGCGGCGGTACTGGTCCGCCAGCTTCATCACGAAGCTGTAGTACTTGAACACGGCGCTCTCGCTGGGCTTCATGGTGCCCGCGATGAGCACCTGCTTCAGCTCGCTGTCCGCGGTGTCGATGGCACCCGCGAACACCTCGCCGGTGGTGCCGTCGATCGAGACAGGCTCACTCTCGCGCACGGTCACGCCGTGGCAGGTCATGGTGCAGGTGTGGTAGTCGACCGCGAGCTCGCCCGCGCCCACCACGCACACCTTGCCCATCTGGCGGGCCACCAGTGCCGCGTGGCTGCTCACGCCGCCGCGCGCCGTCAGGATGCCTTCGGCTGCGATCATGCCGCGCAGGTCCTCAGGGCTGGTCTCCAGTCGGATCAGCACCACCTTGTGACCCGCACGCACCATCTCCTCGGCCTTCGCCGCGCTGAAGACGGCCTTGCCGCTCGCCGCGCCGGGACCGGCCGCGAGGCCCTTGGTCAGTCGGCGGCCCTGGTCACGCGCCGCCTGGTGCGCCTTGCGGTCGAACACCGGCTGCAGCAGCTGGTTCATCGCCTCGGGGTCCGCGCTGCGGATCGCGTGCTCGGGCTTCATCAGGCCCTGCTTCACCATGTCGTGCGCGATGCGCACATAGGCCAGCGCGGTGCGCTTGCCGTTGCGGGTCTGGAGCATCCAGAGCTTCTTGCGCTCGATGGTGAACTCGAAGTCCTGCACGTCGCCGAACTTCTTCTCCAGCGTGGCGCGAACCTTCTCGAGCTGCTTGAAGATCGGGGCCATGTGCGCGTCCTTGGCCATCTGCGCCACGGGCAGCGGCGTACGGATTCCCGCCACCACGTCCTCGCCCTGCGCATTGATCAGGTACTCGCCGTAGAACACGTTCTCGCCGGTGGCCGGGTCGCGCGTGAACGCCACGCCGGTGCCGCTGTCCTCGCCCATGTTGCCGAAGACCATCGCCTGCACGTTCACCGCGGTGCCCCACGCCTGCGGAATGCGGTACTTGGCGCGATACACCATCGCGCGATCGTTCATCCAGCTGCTGAACACGGCGGCGACGGCACCCAGCAGCTGCTCGAACGGATCATTCGGGAATGCCTTGCCTGTGCGCTCCTTGATGAGCGCCTTGAAGCGCTTCACCAGCTCGCGCAGGTGCGCCTCGCCCAACTGCGTGTCCTCGCTCACGCCGACCTCGTGCTTCAGGCCATCCATCACAGCGTCGAACGGCTCGTGCTCGTTCTCGTGACGCTTCTGCACCCCCATCACCACGTCGCCGTACATCTGCACGAAGCGGCGGTAGCAGTCCCACGCGAAGCGCGGGTTGCCGGTGGCCTTGGCCTGCGCCTCGACGGTGTGATCGTTCAGGCCCAGGTTCAGGATGGTGTCCATCATGCCCGGCATGCTGTCGCGCGCGCCCGAGCGCACCGACACCAGCAGCGGATCACGCGTGCTGCCGAACTTCTTGCCGACGGCCTTCTCGAGCTTCGCGACCTGCGCCTTGACTTCCTTCAGCAGCGCGGCGGGGAGCTTGCGGCCCGCGTCGTAGTAGAGCTTGCACACCTCGGTGCTGATCGTGAAGCCCGGGGGAACCGGCAGGCCGTAGTTGCACATCTTCGCCAGGTTCGCGCCCTTGCCGCCCAGCAGCGCCTTGTTCTCGCCGTCACCCTCGGTGCCCTTGGCTCCGAAGAAGAAGACCATCTTCGAGGGCACCTTCACCTTCGGGGCGGTCTTGGCGGAACGGGAAGCGGGCTTCTTCGAACGCGAGGGGTTGGCAAGCGACATCGGCTGCTCTTTCCTTGGAAGGCCCGGAACGCGCCGGGCGAATGGGAGTGCGTTGCCTGCGGCGGTCGCCGCAAAGGCGCAACAAGAATAGTGAGATGCACCGCCTCGGGAAAGATTCGGGAAACCAGCCCCGAACCCCTAGGATCCGCGCATGCCCGCTGACGCCCTGCCTTGGCGTTGCACCCCGCTTCAGGCGATGGCCCGTTGGCCCGCCGAGGTGCCGCTTGCCGCGCTGGTCTCGGGCGACGAGGGACCATGGAGCCGCTGGAGCGTGCTTGCGGTGCCGGGCGCATGGCAGTCGCTGCCCCACGACGCCGACGCGGGCGCCGCCAAGTCCTGGCTCGCGGCGCTGGAGCGCACCGCGCGTGGCGAGTCCACCTTGCCCGGCGACGGCGGGTGGCTTCTGCAGCTTTCCTACGAACTGGGCGCGGTGTTCGAGCCGGCCACGCATGCCGCGCCGTGCGAAGCGGATCCGTGGCCGCTGGCGCAGGCGGCGCGCATCGAGACCGCCGCGGTGCACGACGCGCGCACGAATCGCTGGTTCCGCGTCGGCGGCGGCAGCGCGCACTGGCCACGCATCGAGGCCGCGATCGCGGCGGCGGACACGGGCGGTGCATTCGAACTCGACGCGCCAACCCCATGCACGAGCGATGCGCACTACGCGGAGCTGGTGGCGCGCACCGTGGACCTGATCCGAGCGGGCGATCTCTTTCAGGCCAACATCGCGCGAGGCTGGCACGCGAAGGGCCGCGGCGACGCGCGCGCCTTCGGACTCGCCGCGCTGCAGGCAAGCCAGGCACGCTACGGCGCATGGCTGGAGACTCCCGCGGGTCACCTCGCCAGCATGAGCCCCGAGCTCTTCCTGCATGTCGATCGCGACCGCCGCGTGGTGACACGCCCCATCAAGGGCACGCGCCCCGCCGGCGCGGACACGCGGGAGTTCCTGCGCAGCGCCAAGGACGCGGCTGAACTGCACATGATCGTCGACCTCATGCGCAACGACCTGGCGCGCGCCTGTCGCGCGGGCAGCGTGCGCGTGCGCCAAGCTCGTGCCGCGGAGCCGCACGCCACCGTGCTGCACGGCGTGGCGGAAGTGGAGGGAGGCCTGCGAACGGAGGCGGATCTGGCCGACCTGCTGGCCGCGACCTTCCCGCCGGGCTCGATCACGGGTGCGCCGAAGGTGCGGGCCATGCAGGTGATCCGCGAACTGGAGGCCTTCGACCGTGGGCCCTATTGCGGCGCGATCGGGCTGCTGGGCGCGGATGGCACGCTGTCGCTGAATGTGGCGATCCGCACGGCCGTGCTTCGCGGCTCGAGCGCGTCCTGGCAGATGCGCTACGCGGCAGGATGCGGCATCGTGTCCGACTCCGATCCTGCGGAGGAGGTTCGCGAGACGCACGCCAAGTCCGCGGTGCTTCTGCGCGCGGCGGCGCACGCTCGACAGGCGACGGATTGGAACGTACGCACGATCAGCGCTGCGGTATCTGCTTCGCCTGCACGCGCTGTACCTGACGCGTGATCTGCGCGGTGACCACGCCCTGGTGGCCGGGGTTGAAGCTGAAGTCGAAGCTCACGCCCACGTAAGTGTTCTGCATGCTGTCGATGTGCGTGTGCACCACCTTCGCGGTGGTCACCAGCGGCACCGGTTCCTCGGCGCCCAGCGGCAGCTTCATCCAGAACACGCGATGACGGCCCAACACACCGGCTTCCGCGCTGCCCACGCGCAGGCCCACGCCGCCGCCGCCGATGTTCATCAGCGTGGCGGTGATCGGCGGTCCCACCTGCGGCATCAGCGCGTTGTCCTCCGGGCTTGGCGCGTCGCCGCGCATGACAGCCTCGAAGGCGAGTTCGTTGGCGCGCTCCGCAGGAATCACGGTCTTCGGGTCCAGCAGCGGCCACAGCGTCACCGTCGGGAGCTTCAGGCCCTGCAGGTCGAAACGGTCGAAGCGGCGCTGGCAGCGCTCGATCGCGGTTGGCGTGGACAGACGCACCATTTCCATGGGGCGCGGTCCGCCGCTGCGCACGCTGCCAAGCACGCTGGTGTCGAAGGTGAAGCGGTTCTGGCCGATCACGAAGGCCGCGACCAGCTGCACGCCGGACTGCAGCTCGATGCCCTTGCCAAGTGCCTGCGGGCGCTCGACCTCCAGAAAATCGTCGCCGATCTGCGTGAGCTTGGTGCGCCAGACCAGATCCGCCTGCTGGTCACCGCGGGCGTCCTCGGCACGCGCGATGGCCAACTCCAGGCCGCCGCCCTTCTCCATGACCTGCTGAAGGCTGCGGCGCCACTCGGTGTTCCTGCTTCGACTTGCGGGCATGAGGCAAGTGTAGGGCCGCAGGCCGGGCGCAGTTTCAGCCGTCCTTGCGCGGCTTGATGCTTGGGTCGTACTGCGCGGCCTCGTCGTAGATGCTGCGGGCTGCGGGCGGCGTGTTCACCTCGCCTTGACCGCCGCGCTCAAGTTCGATCACCAGTCGGCGCGAACCGGGATCGATCGGAAGCTCGATCGGACTCTGCGCCGGACCGTATCCGGAACGCGTGGCGACGATCTCCCAGCGCTCGTCGGTCCAGCCCACGCCGAAAGTCTTGGTCTCCAGCGTGAAGGAACCGTCGCGCGCACTCGAACAGCTCGCGACCACCTCGCGACGCATGCGATTGGGGTCGCGCACCAGCTGGATGCGCACGCCCTGCACACCGGCGCCCTGCAGGCGATCGTCCGAAGGATCGACCACCGTCACGGTGCCGAAGCCACCGTCGACCACGCGGCCTTGCAGCTGATAGCCGCAGGCGGAGAGCGCCGTCGCGCAAAGTAAGCAGGCCACACGCGTCACGCGCATGGCCTGCAATCTAGCAGCGGGATCGTGGACTCCGATGAATCAGGAGCACGGCCCGAAGTTCAGCAGCAGCATGGCGATGTCGCCCGTGTCCACCAGTCCGTTCATGTCCTGATCGGGCTGGATGAGGTCGGGATCGGTCAGGTCGCCAATGAAGAGCAGCGCGAAACCCAGATCGCCCGTGTCCACACTGCCGTTGCCATCCACGTCACTGAAGCAGTCGCAGATCGTGTTGCCGCCGTCGTCGAACAGCAGCCAGGTGTTCTCGCGCTTGCTCACCGCGCTCAGGTTCGAGCAGATGGTGTTGCCGGCGAGGACCACGCAGGCACGAGGCAGGCCCGAGGTGTTCACGGGGGCATGCAGTCCACCTCCACGGCCTTGCGCGGTGTTTCCGGTGATCACGCACTCCGTCACCATGCACTTGGCGCTCACCGAAGCGTCCGGCACCACGGAGACACCGCCGCCTTCGGACACCTGGGACCGATTGCCGGTCACGGTGCAACCCTCCAGCGTGGGGAAGCCGCTCTGGTACTGGACCAGGTGCACGCCACCGCCACGGTAGGTGCTCACGTTGTCGGTGATCATGCAGTTGCGAATCACGGGACTGCCGCCGAAGAACTGCAGGCCGCCGGCGTCGCTCGTGGCGACGTTCTGGCTGAAGGTGCAGTTCTCCACCAGTGCATTGCTGTACAGGCCGTACAGGCCGCCACCGTAGCCCGCGGCGTTGTTCACGAACGCGCAGTTGCGCACCGTGGGGCTGGCGTTGGCGATGTACATGCCGCCGCCGAGCCGCAGAGAGTTGCGCTCGGAGCCGACCGGACCCTTGCGGATGGTGAAGCCTTCAAGCACGGTCGCCGAGGTCTCGCCGGTCACCGCGCGGACCACCGAAGTTGACAGGCCTGTACCGTCGATGATCGTGTTCGCGCGGGCGCCGACAGCCTTCAGCGTGATCGCCTTGCCCTTGAAATCGATGGCCTCGTTGTAGGTGCCTTCGGAGACGAGGATGATGTTGCGGGTCGAGTTCGCCGCGTCAATCGCGCTCTGGATCGTTGAACGCTCGCCCGGTACCGTGATTGGTCCCTCACAGATATCGGGGATGCCGTTCGAGTTCGCGTCAGCGAAGAGTTCTGGCTGCAGATAGATCTGAACCAATATCGACGATGCCGTCGTTGTTGCAGTCGGCGGACCACTCCACGACGTAGCTTGGAGTCGCGGCATTTCCGCTGTACTCGCCCGGCCGATCATTCCACCGAAGGGAACCGCCGTAGTAGCAGATTCGATCTTCCCATGAGGCGCCGGTCGGCTCGCCGGCGGCCCACTCCGTGTAACTCCACGGCTCCCCAGTGCACCACCCGAACTGCAATGTCGTCGCATTCTTGACCGCACCAATCCAGGGCCCAACGACCGTTCCCGAGAGGGTCCGAACAACACCTGGCGTTGAAGTGATCAAGCTTCGCACGAAGTTCGCTTCCGAAACATCGGTGATGGTCACCAGGTGGCCACCCTTCGCACGCGCTTCGGCGTCAGCGACTGTCCAGGTGAAATACGTCGCCGAGGGAACCGCCTGATACCAATGCCCGTTTCCGCCGTCGCTCACCTTCCACTCGACGGCTTGAATTGATTGCGCAGGGGCAAGTCCGTTGAAGGCGACAGCCACAACCACACACACCGCACGAAAGACGCTCTTACTCATCGACAGATCTCCCGGAGCCCCGAAGCGGTGGCTCTCAAGCGGGCCACGCTACCCGCGCACCCAAAGGTGATTCAAGCATGATTTGTTCGCAAATCCGGGATTTCAACTCGAATTGCCGGCGGGCCTGCTCATGTGCCGTGCGCTCCCGCCCGTATGCATGGCACGAGCCTGCGCCTACAACCCCCGCAGTCGGTCCACCGCGGGCAGCAGTTCCTGCCACTTCTCGGGGCCGAAGTCGCCATCCTCCATCTCCACGCGCCAGTCGGTGATGGTCTTCGGATCCAGCGTCACTTCACTGCCCGCATCCAGATCGTCGCGGCTGCGTGACTTCTCAAGCAGCGCACCCACCACTTTGCCCGCCTCGAAGCGCTTCACGCAGAGCCACGCCTGCTCCACGCGATCGGGATCCTTGCCGTTCTCCAACGGCGCCTGCACCGTGAAGCCGTTCTCGCGCACGTGCACAGCCGCCTCGCCCTCGGCCTTCTTCAGGCTTGCGAACGCGGTGGCGAAGGTCTCCCATCGTCGCTGCGCGCGCAGCATGCTGGCCTTGGTCGCGTGCTCGGTCGCGTAGAGCGCGGCCTGCCCGCCTTCGATCGCGGCCACCGCGTCGCGCGGCCAGGTCCACACCTTGCGGAACGCGCCCACGGCCTCGGGGTGACAGAGCACCGCGCGTACACCAAGCAGCGGACTCGCCTCGCCGGCGTGACCCGCTGCGGCTCGGAAGTCCGTCGAGCCGGGCATGCCCGCCTCCATCGTGGCCGCCACTTCGCGCCACAGCTGCAGCGTGATCGAGAGTCCGGGGCCGACCTCGAACACCTCGCCCGCATCGGGCATGTCGCCCTCGAGCAGCAGGCCCGCGACGGCGTCGAGCAGGATGAGTCCCGCGCGCACGTGCGAGGCCGGAAGTTCAAGTAATTCAAGTTCAGGCCGACCGCAGCGCCACAGGCCCGTGGTGAAGAGCATCGTGGGGTGCTCGCCGCCCTCGGTGGGCGACGCAAGACCCGCGCCACTCACGCGCCAGAGCCAGCGCTCATGCGGCAGCGCCTCGGGCGCCAGAAAGCCGCTCTCGAGCACGTTGCGCGGCAGGAAATGGCCGGTCACGGCGTCCAGGATGCCCGGCGAGTCACCGATCGCACCCGCCATCAGCGCGACCAGCCTGAAATACGCCTCATGCGGCTCCTCGCTGGGCAGCAGCGCCTGCATGCGCACCACCCACTTGCAGCGCTTCACCGAGTCCTCGACATCCTCACCCTCAAGGGACTGCGCTTCCTCGGCCCATACCAGCGCGGGAACCGGAAGGCCGTCCATCGAGAAGGTGAAGGCCCAGAGGGTGCCGTCCTCGTTCTCTTCGGGGCTTTCGCCCTCGAGTTCGTGGCCAAGCCAGGCGGCGAAGGCGGTGCCGATCTCGTCGCGGGTGGGCGCTTCGGTGTGCGGCCAGAAGATCACCCAGCCGGAGGGGCTGGGCTCGGGCAGTTCCCAGGGATCCTTGCTGGACGCGCTGGCTTCGGGATCGGATTCGGGCGCTGGATCGCTCATGCAACGCGATGTCCGGCACCGCGGCACGCATCTTATGGGGTCCAGCGTGGACCATGAAATCGAAGAAGTTGCCGCAATTGGGCGTTCAACCTTGCCTGCGCCGCGATCCGGGCTACCGTTGCCTCGATGTTCAAGACTTCACGCATTGCGCAAATCGCGCGCCGACTGAAGGCAGGCTTGACCGGACTTCTCCCCCGGCTCCCTATGCCCAAACCGGTGCCGATCCCTGTGCGCGTGAAGCCCGGATCTCGTCAGGCCCGTTGATTCACCCTTTCGCGGCGGTCCTGAAACGACCAGACCCTGCCAGCAAGCAGGGTCTGTCGCTTTTTCGGTCATCACGCCGCCTCAGGTGCCGTCACTGTCCTTGTCATCTCCGTCGTCATCGCCGGCGGCGGCCTTGCCGTCGTTCTCGGCCTTCACTTCCTCCGACATCTTCTCGATCGAGGCGACCACGTCGCGCAGCTCAGACAGGTTCAGCTGCGTGCTCAGTCGCGCGGTGTTGCCCTGCACGCCCTGGCTGATGCGGAACATGAGGGGCTTGCCGCCACGCAGGTTCTTCATCGCCGCGGCCCCGTCGTCGGTTTCGAGCGAATCCCCCACCATGGCCATCAGGTCCCGAAGGTCCATCGCTATGAACCAGTCCAGCGTGCCCCAGCTGCCGGTGACGAGCTCCTTTCGGATGTCGGTCGCCTGCGCGTTGCCCAGCTTCGCGATGTCGAGCGGCTTGCCCGCGAGTTCCTGCGAGACCAGGATCTCGTTGCCGCGGAACTGCATCGTGGTGGTCGAAGGCTGCATGGCCTTGTTGAAGCTCTCGAGCGCCTCGGCGTCCATCGACTCGCGCGTGAGCACCTCGACCGCCTCCTTCAGACGGGCGGCATTGGGTTCGGCGCGTACCGTGAGCGTGTCGCCCTTCTCCTCCACCTGCATGCGGCCGGCGCCGGAGCGCTCGAACGCGGGCGCGAGGTCCTTCAGCGCCTTGCGGAAGGTGGCCGCGTCCTGCACGCGCGTGGACATCACCTGAGCGGCGTCGCCTTCCACCTTCAAAAGCGCGACGCCGCCGACGATGCCGCCCTGCAACTGCTGCACCACGACGCGGGCGCGCGTCATCGCGTCGGTCCAGGCCTTGCGCTCCGCGTCGGTGGCGCCCAGGTTGACGATCGCGTCGTCGATGGACAGGCGCTCGCTGAACAGCGTGTCGAGGCCGTTGGTGGAGACGCCCCAGTAGGACTGCAGTCCGCGCGGAAGCGCGGCGGCAAGGCGCTCGACATCCTCGGCGGAGAGTCCCGCGGGGAACGCGGTCTCGCGGCTCCAGTCGGCCCAGACGCGCAGATCGTCGCCGTCCAGCGTGACCGCGAACGAGGCGCGGCGAAGCGTCATGAGCGCGTCGATCAGCTGGTTCGCCTGCTCGACTGCGGACTGCGCCATCGCGCTCTGCATCTCCTCGCGGCGGCGTTCCTCGGGCGTGGCATCCTCGGGAAGCGGCTCCGACATGAGCGACATCTGCAGGAAGCCGGCCATCATCTTGAGCTGGTCGCCCTGCTCGTCGAGCAGGCGGCCGATGTCGATCCGGCCGCAGACCAGACTGGCGGGAAGGCGTTGCAGGAGCGCGCTCGGCGTGGCTTCGGCACCGGGGGCGGCGAATGGCTCGCGATCGCTCGAGACCACCACGAGATCGTTGGGCAGCACGCTCACCGAGGTGCCACGCGTGCGTGCGCGGACGGGCGCGGCGGGTCGCGACTTGGCGTCCTTCGCCTGCGCGGCCTCGGCGCGAGCCTTCTCCGCGGCGGCTGTGGCGCCTGGAATGCGGAAAGCCTGATGCGAGACGATCGCGCTCATGCCCATCGGCGGCTCGTCGCCATCTCCGGCGGGCTGGTCGATCCACCACAGCACGGGTTGGTTCAGCGGGATCTCGAGCTCGGTCCGCACCGAGTCCTTGAGGAGCCGACGGAGTTCGGACTGCACCGGCATGCCTTCGGCCAGCGAGCCCGCGGCGGTGCGGATGCGTGCGATGGCCTCATCGGCACGTTGCGCGTTGTCGACGAAGATCACCGCGATCGTGTCGGGCCCGGTCAGGCGCGCGAGTTCCGCGGGCACCTCGACGGAGGGACCCGCCTCGGCAGCGGGCGTGACGGCGATCGGCTTGGCCTTGGGTGCGGGCGCGCCCTGCAGCGCGATCGAGAACGCTAGAAGAAGTTTCGCGAACATGGCGCGGAGGATAGTCCACCAAAGAGGGTCAGAGGTTGTTACTGACCACCAGCAGCGGCGCGCCAAGGCGCTGCACGAGGCGACAGATCGTCAATAAAAAACCCCTGAACCTTATTACGGGACGATGTTCACGAGGCGCTTGGGCACCACAACGATCTTGCGCGGCGGCTTGCCGCCAAGCAGTTCGGCGATCTTGGGTTCGGCGAGCGCAAGGCGTTCCACATCCGCGGCGCTCGCGTCCGCCGGCACCGTGAGGTGCGCCCTCACCTTCCCCGCCACCTGCACTGCAAGTTGCACGCTGCTGTCGACCAGCATGGCGGCGTCGAAGGCAGGCCACGCGGCACCCGTCACGCTGGTGGCGTGGCCGAGCTTCGCCCAGATCTCCTCCGCCATGTGCGGCGCGAATGGCGCCAGCAGCCGCGTGAAGCGATCGAGTTGCTCGCGCGTCATGCCGCCCTGCGTGGGGTCCGTCATCTCGGTGGGCCGCGTTGCGGCATTGACCACCTCGATCAGCGCGGCAATGGCGGTGTTGAACGCAAGGCGCTCGATGTCGTCAGCCACTTTCTTGATAGCGCGATGCAGCAGGCGCTCGATCTCGTCGCTCGCCTTGGCCGCCAGCAGCAGCGCACCCGTGCGCTCGCACACGGCCACGCGCCAGGTGCGCTGCAGGAAGCGGAACACGCCCGCGATGTCGCGCGTGTTCCACGGCTTGCTTGCCTCCAGCGGGCCCATGTACATCTCGTACAGACGGAAGGTGTCGGCGCCGTATTCGGCGATCACGTCGTCCGGGTTGATGACGTTCTTCAGGCTCTTCGACATCTTGGCCACCACTTGCGTGACCTCGCCGCCACCCTTCTCGAAGAACTTGCCATCGCGCTCCTCGACCTGATCCACCGCCACCAGCGTGCGATCCGTGCGCTGATACGCATGGCTCGTGATCAGCCCCTGGTGGAAGAGCTTCGCGAACGGCTCCGGCGTGCTGACATGGCCAAGGTCGAAAAGCATCTTGTGCCAGAAGCGCGCGTAGAGCAGGTGCAGCACCGCGTGCTCGTTGCCGCCGATGTAGAGGTCCACGCCGCGGCTCGCCCCGTCCGGGCCGGTCATCCAGTAACGCTCGGCTTCTTTCGAGACGAAGCGCGCCGCGTTCATCGGATCGCAATAGCGCAGGTAGTACCAGCACGAGCCCGCCCAGCCAGGCATGGTGTTGGTCTCGCGGCGCACCTTCGAAGTCGCCGGCAGCACCTTCGGGTCAATGCCCGCATCAGCCGCGGTGATGTTCACCCAGTCCGTCGCCTTGCCGAGCGGCGGCAGCGGCGTGTCGCTCTCGATGGGCGCATAGTCGGCGAGTTCCGGCAGCGTAAGCGGCAGCTTGGACTCGGCCACCGGGTGATGCTTGCCATGCTCGTCGAACACCACCGGGAACGGCTCGCCCCAGTAGCGCTGGCGGCTGAAGAGCCAGTCGCGCAGACGGTAGTTCACGCGGCGCTTGCCCAGGCCCGCGCCCTCGAGCCACTCGATCACTGCGCGCTTCGCCTCGACGGTCGCCTTGCCGTCGATCGACAGCGCCTTCGACGCGCTGTGCACCGCCGCGCCCTCGCCGCTCGTCGCCTGCTCGCCGGTGAACGGCTGACCTGCGATCTCCACGACCTGGCGAATCGGCAATTCGAACGCCTTTGCGAAGGCGAAGTCGCGCTCGTCGTGGGCGGGCACGGCCATGATGGCGCCGGTGCCGTAGCCCATCAGCACATACTCCGCGGTCCACACGGGGATGCGCTCTCCCGTGGCCGGATTCACGGCATGCAGTCCCGTGAAGCACCCGGTCTTCTCCTTGCTGTCGGCCTGACGATCGACATCCGCGCGATCGCGGCTCGCAAGCACATACGCCGCCAGCTTCGCGCGCGCAGCGGCGTCGAGCGAGCCGGCACCCTTCGTGACCGCCTCCACCAGCGCATGTTCGGGCGCCACCACCATGTAGGTCGCGCCGAACAGCGTGTCGGGACGTGTTGTGAACACACGCAGCGCGCCGAAGCCCTCGACCGCGAAGTCGATCTCCGCGCCCTCGCTGCGACCGATCCATTCGGCCTGCTGCACGCGCGTGCTGTCGGGCCAGTCGACCAGCGACAGATCCTCCAGCAGCCGATCCGCGTACGCCGTGATGCGGAACATCCACTGCTTCAGCGGCAGCCGCTTCACGGGGTGCCCGCCGCGCTCGCTGCGACCATCGATGACTTCCTCGTTCGCAAGCACCGTGCCCAGCTTCGGGCACCAGTTCACGGTCTGCTCGCCCAGATACGCGAGGCGCCGCGTATCCAGCCAGCGCTGGCGTTCCAGCGGCGTGCACGCGCTCCACTTCTTCGCGACCCCGCCGACCTCGACCGCCTCGTCATGCGCGGCCACGGCCGCCTCGAGCTCCGCGATCGGCCGCGCCTTGCCCGCCTTCGAGTCGTACCAGCTGGCGTAGGCCTGCAGCCAGATCCACTGCGTCCAGCGCACGTAGCCCTCATCGATGGTGCCGAACTCGCGGCCCCAGTCATAGCAGAAGCCGAAGCGCTTCAGCTGCCTGCGGAAGTTGTCGATGGCCTTCGCGGTGGTGACGCGCGGATGCACGCCGGTCTGCACGGCGTACTGCTCGGCGGGAAGCCCGAACGCGTCCCATCCCATCGGGTGCAGCACGTTGCAGCCGCGCATGCGCTTGAAGCGGGCCACGATGTCGGTGGCGGTGTAGCCCTCCGGATGGCCGACATGCAGGCCCGCGCCGCTGGGGTACGGGAACATGTCCAGCACGAAGAACTTCGGCTTCGAAGCGTCGAAACCCGCGTCGCCGGGGTTGCCCACGCGGTATACGCCGTCCCGCTCCCAGCGCTGCTGCCACGCGATCTCGATGCGGTCGGCAAACGCAGCGTCGTAGCGGAACGGTGTCTCGGAGTCAGCCATGAAGGCGGACAGCCTAGCCGCGTCAGCCGCGAACGGTCTCGGCCCTCTCGCGCTCCTGGTTCAGCAGACGAAGCGTCTCGCCCACCAGATAGAAGCTGCCGGTCACCACGATCAGGTCCTCGCGACTCACCGCGCGGATCGCGAGTTCGAGCGCCTCGGGCAGCGAGCGCGCCACCTGACTCATCTTGCCACTGCGCTCGGCGAACATCTTCTGCAAGTCCTCAGGCGCAGCGGCGCGCGGCGTAGTGCTTGCGCGCGTGAAGATCACCTTGTCGGCGCCCAGGTTCACCTTGTCGAGCATCGCACCCACGTCCTTGTCGGCGCAGCAGCCGAAGACGCAGACCATGCTGTCGTAGGGAACGTGTGCACCCACGCACTTCATGAGCGTCTGCACGCTGATCGGGTTGTGCGCGCCGTCCACCAGCACGCGCGGACGCTCACAGACGAGTTCCATGCGGCCCGGCACCTTCGTGTTCGCCAGGCCACGCGCGACCTTGTCCTCGGGGCAGTCGAAGCCGCGACCGCGCAGCACGTCCACCGCCGCGAGCGCCAGACCGCAGTTCGAGCTCTGGTGCTCGCCAGGCATCGGCACGGGCAAGTGCTCGAGCCGGCTAGTCTTGGTGTAGAGGCACACGCGCGTGTGCGGCCCAAGATCCTCGCTGGTGCAGAAGCGGCTGCTGAACTCGATGTCCTTGTTCACCACGCGCAGGTCCGCGCCGACCTTCTCGGCGACCTCGCGGAAGGCCTTGTCCACCTCGCTCGGCGGATCGAACACCACCGCGGGCACGCCCTTCTTGAAGATGCCGGCCTTCTCGCGGGCGATGGCGCCCAGCGTGTTGCCCAGCAGCTTGGTGTGGTCGAAGTCGATCGTGGTGATCACGCTGACTTCCGGCATGATCACGTTGGTGCTGTCGAGCCGGCCACCCAGACCCACCTCGATCACCGCGATGTCGACCGCCTCGTCCGCGAAGTGCTTCAGGCCCACGGCGGTCATCACCTCGAAGAAGGTCGGCTCGCTCGAGCACTTGGCGGCCGCCTTGGCGACCTTCCTCAGCAACTCCGTGAACGCAGGCTTGCCGATCAACTTGCCGTTCACGGTGATGCGCTCGCGCACGTCAACCAGATGCGGGCTGGTGTACTCGCCCACCACATAGCCGCAGGCGCGCAGCATGTTGGCGATCATGCTGACCGTGCTGCCCTTGCCCACCGTGCCCGCCACGTGCACCGTCTTCAGCTGCTCATGCGGATTGCCGAGGTGCTTCAGCAGCTCGCGCATGCGATCGAGCTTGAAGGCGTCGTCGCTGTAGCGTGCGTTGCGTTGGCGCTCGATGTCGGTGCGCTCGTGGAGCCACTTGAGGGCGTTCGCGTAGCTGCTCATGTCCGGCAGCTTGATGCGCGCAGGCTTCGGCTCGACCACACTCGAACGACGCGCGGCGGTCGCGGAACTTCCCCTCGTCGCGGGCTTTGCAGCCGCGGCCACCGATGTGCGGCATCCCCTCGACGCCGACTTACTGACAGCTGAGCGTGCCATACGGCGATCGTAGCGAAATGAGGGGGGTCGGTTCAAATCATGTTGCATAAGTGCCTGTATCTGATGTACTTGCGACAGCCGGTCCGCGTGCCCGCTTGGCGTAGGCTCGGCTTTCAGCATGGAAACCACGAACCGACCCGAGAATTCCGGCGCCGAGAGCTGGCGCGCCCTGCGCATCATGAGCGAGTTCGTCGACGCCACCGACGCCCTGGCCAATCTGGGACCCGCGGTGAGCGTCTTCGGCAGTGCGCGCACGGTCGCGGACTCACGGTACTGGAGCATGGGTGTGCAGGTGGGTGCCGGCCTGGCCAAGTCCGGGTTTGCGGTGATCACCGGCGGCGGCCCCGGCATCATGGAGGCGGCGAACAAGGGCGCGATCGAGGCGGGTGGCAAGAGCGTGGGGCTGAACATCCTGCTGCCCCATGAACAGAAGCCCAACCCGTACCAGACCCTCTCGCTCGACTTCCGCTACTTCTTCATCCGCAAGCTGATGTTCGTGAAGAGCTCCATCGCCACGGTGTGCCTGCCCGGCGGATTCGGAACGCTCGACGAACTCTTCGAGGCGCTCACGCTGATGCAGACCCTGAAGGCGACGCCCAAGCCGCTGGTCCTGATGGGCCGCGCCTTCTGGCAGGAGATGTTCGCGTGGCTGCGTGGCGGACTGCTGGAGAAGCATGGCTACATCGCCGAGGTGGACCTGAACCTCATGCACATCACCGACGATCCCGCCGAGGCCGTGCAACTGATCAGCGACGTGCACGCGGGCCGACGCGCCTGGGCGCCGCACCTGCCGCGCTTCCCCGAGGATGCCGGCACCGAACTGGGCGAGGGCACGCGTCTGGGCACGCGTCGGCACACCGGCGAGGGATTCGTGTCGGGAACCGACTGATTCAGCGCCATTCGTGGCGCGGATAGCGGCGTCGCAGTTCGTTGCGGAGCTGCGGATAGAGCACCGTCCAGAAGTTCGCCAGGTCGCTCGTGACCTGCAACGGCCGCATGTTCGGACCAAGGATCTCCAGCGTGACCGGCACCCGACCACCGGCGACCGCGGGTGTGCGATCGAGCCCGTACAGCCACTGGATGCGCGCGGAACCCTTGGGAGGCTGACCGGTTTCGTAGCGAAGGCGCATGCGTCGACCATCGGGCAGCGGCAAGTCCCCGGGCGCCATGCGATCCACGAATCGCTGCTGCTCGTGCTCGAGGGCGCCACGCACCACGCCGAGGCACTCGCGATCCTGGACTTCGCTGGCCCGATGCGCGCCACTGCACACCTCGAGCTGCAGCATCTCGATCTCGTCGGGCGTGTACTGCATCAGGCCCTGCTCCGGGAACCACGCCGCCACGCACCGCACACGCGCGATCCACTGCTCGACCGATTCGTCCCAGCCTGCGAGCGTGATCGTGCCGTCGCGCACGCGCTCCCACAGCAAGCGCTCCGCCTCGGTGCGATCCTCGGCGCGCGGAGGCCGCGCCGTGGCCTCGAAGGGGGTGCCCTCGAAGCACGCCTCCTCGATGCGTTCCACCGCCCGCGAAGCGGGATTCCAACGCAGCGACTCGATGGTCTCGAAGCGATCCGGAAGCGCCTCGTACACCCAGGCGACCTCGAGCGGCGAGGCCATCGAGAGGATCTGCGTGGCAGGGTCCGCGGGATTCTCGTCCGCCTGCAACGCGAGCAGAAACCCCTGCCCCTGCACCACGGAATCGCGATCGATCACCGCCTTCCTGCGGCCGCCAGCCAGAAGGTGCGGTCGATTCGCGTCAGGTCGCCACGCCACGCCATCGCCGAAACCGACGAGCATCGCAAGGCTCACCTCGCGCAGGCCCACCTCCGGTCCGTCGCGTGGTCCGCGCGGAACGGCGCCAGCCAGCCGATCCGCCGCGCGCACCGCCTCGCGTGCGGATTCCTCGAAGAGTTGCAGTCCAGCAGGAAGGCGAGCGCCACCCGCCAGCCGCTCCAGGATCCGCTCGCGCACCACAAGATCGCTCGGCGCATCGCCCTCGTGCAGACACGCCAGCAGCGCGCGCCGATCGGCGCTTCGGATGAAGTCCCGCTCGCTCGCCACGGCGGCCCATCGCGCCACGCGCGTCACGCAGCCAAGTCGCGCGGCCTCGACCAGCGCCGCAGCGAGCCTGGGCGCGGTGGGCACCCGCGCCATCCGTGTGCCACGCTCGGTGATGCGGCCCGCCTCGTCGATCGCGCCGAGTCGCTGCAGCAGCGTGCATGCGCGTGACCACGGTTCCTCCGGTGGCGGCTCGATCCACGGGAAGTCGCGCACCGATCCCGTGAGCGCCGCCACCTGCAGGGCGGTGTCGCTGAGTTCGGCGCGCGCGATCTCGGGCTCGTCGAAGGCGGCGCGGCGCGCATGATCGGTCTCGCTCCACAGGCGCACGCATCGCCCCGCCTCCATGCGGCCCGCACGCCCCGCACGCTGCTCGGCCGCCGCGCGGCTGATGGGCTCGAGGCGCAGCGCGTCCAGACTGCGTCTGGCATCGACGCGATGCACACGCGCGAGGCCGCTGTCGACCACGCCGCGCACGCCGGGCACCGTGATCGACGTCTGCGCCACGTTCGTGGCCACCACGATGCGCGGCCGCGACGAGGGCTCGAGGGCCTGATCCTGCTCGCCAGGCGGCATCGATCCATGCAGCCGACGAAGATCGAAGCACGCCGCCGCCGGAATCGACCGCATCGCCTGCAGCGTGCGCTCGATCTCCCGCACCCCCGGCATGAACACCAGCACGTCGCCGTCGACCTCCTGCGCAAGTTGCGCCGCGTGCTCGGCCGCGCGCTGGCAGAGATCCTCCCCCTGTCGAAGCGGTGCGTGGTTCACGCGGACCGGATGGGTGCGCCCCTCGACATGAAGCCGCTCGGCGCCGAGCGCTCCCGCCAGGCGATCCGCGTCGAGCGTGGCGCTCATGACGATCAGCTTCAGGTCCGGGCGGAGCGACTCCTGCACACGGCGCACCGCCGCCACCGCCAGATCCGCCTGCAGGCTGCGCTCGTGGAACTCGTCGACCACCACCGTGCCCACGCCATCAAGCCTTGGTGACTCAAGCAGCATGCGCAGGAAGACCCCCTCCGTCAGGAAGCCGATGCGCACGGCCTCGCTCCACGCCGCGTCGAATCGCGTGCGCCAGCCCACGCGATCCCCGGGTCGCGTGCCCTGCTCCGCGGCCACGCGTCGCGCGACCATGCGGGCCGCGAGCCGGCGTGGCTCGAGCACCAGCACCTGCCCTGGCGACCCCGCCTCCAGGATCAACTGCGGCACCTGCGTGGTCTTTCCGGAACCGGTCTCGGCCGTGAGCACCAGACGGTTCGATCGCGTGAGCGCCTGCGCGATCTCCTGCGCGCGACCGCGCACGGGAAGCGTGTTGCGCTCGGTCGGCTTCATTCAGTCAACGCGGCGCGATCATGCGCGATCGCACGTCATCCAGAAAGCGCACGATCTGGCCCTGCTCGCGCGGGCTGCTGGATGGTTCCACCTCGCCCTGCCAGAGGTCCAAGAAGCCGTTCACGCCACGATCGCTCAACTGCCCGCCGCCGGAGAAGCGCTCACGACGGCGCTCCGCGCGTTCGCCCTCGTTGCGCATGTCGGCGATCCGCTCCGCGTCGGTCTTGCCGCTGTCCTTGCCGGTCAGGCCGATCTCCGCGGTGCGCTGCCACTTCACGATCCAGTTGTCGATGTAGTCGCCGCGCTGGTGCGGCGGCAGTGCCATGTAGCTCTCGGCGCCCTCGGACAGCACGTCCTTCATCAGGTCGCGCACGTTCTCGCGAAGCTGCTCGCGCGCCGGCCCCGAGAGACCCGCCAGGAACGCGGCGGCGGCGGCACTCTCGCCCGGCTGCATGCCGCGGAAACGCTGCGCAAAGTCCAGCATGAACCTCACGCGCTCCTCCACGGGAAGCCGGCTGAAGTCCTTCAGCGCGAGGTAGCCCAGCGTGTCGTCGACGGGCGCGTCGAAGATGCTCGGCGGCTTGCGCACGCGCAGGAATCCCCACCACCACGCCACGATCACCACCAGCAGCAGTGCGCAGCCGCCGCCACCGATCGCGAGCCACTGGCGCCGCTCGAATCGACGGATCTCCCAGAGCGCCGAATCCAGCCAGCGCCATTCAGGCATCGCCGCCTCCCGACGCGTCGGCCGCGCCATCGTCCTCGGCCTCGTCGGCCTTGGCGTTTTCGCCCACGGAACCATCCAGGAAGAGCCCGTTGCGAGGCTCGCGGTTACCCGGATGGCGATCCGCCGAGTCGATCACCAGCGCGTACTTCGCGGCGCGAGGCCCACCGCCCCTGCTGCCGGCGTCGGGCTTCTCGATGCCCTCGTAGAAGGCCTCAAGCATGCGGGCCTCGAGATCGTTGCGAAGTCGCTCGCGCGCGCGCGGATCGAGCTTCGGCTTGCTCAGCACCTGCCGCGTCACCTGGACCTGGATCTCCGGACTGAATCGAAGCAGCCCAGGCACATACAGGTAGCTCGTGCCCGTGGAGCGGCTCGCCTCGTCCAGATCCGACGGACAGAGCCAAACCTCGCTGGTGACCGGGATCATGCCGGCGAGCACCTGCGGCAGTCCGCCCTCCGGCCCCTTCGGACCCACCGCCGGCAGCATGTTGCACACGGGCATCTTCCCGCCGTTGGCGTCGCTGTAGGCCTTGTAGGGAATGAAGATCTGGCGCAGGTTGCTCAGGCAGACCGTGTTGCGACTGCTCGCCTGCGCCATCTTGAGCGTGGGGAACGCGATGCCCAGCAGAACGCCAATGATGCCGATCACCACCAGCAGTTCGATCAACGTGAATCCGGGGCGTCGCGCCATGCCACCATGGTAGGAGCAGCGCGGGTCGGGATCAGGCGGAATCCAGTCCCGTGAACAGGGCGTCGACGAATCCCTCCGGATCGAAAGGCTGCACATCCTCCGGGGTTTCACCCACACCCACCAGTTTCACGGGCACGCCCAGCGCCTCCTGGATGCCCACCGCGGCGCCTCCGCGCGCGGTGCCGTCGAGTTTCGCCAGGAACACGCCAGTCACGTTGGCCACCTCGCGGAACACGCGCGCCTGCGCGATGGCGCTCTGACCCGTGGTCGCGTCGAGCACCAGCAGCGTCTCGTGCGGCGCGCCGGGAATGCGCTTGGCGAGCACCGTGCGGATCTTGGTGAGTTCCCGCAGCAGCCCCTCCTGCGTGTGCAGTCGCCCTGCCGTGTCCACCAGCAACGTGTCGACGCCGCGTGCGATCGCGGCGTCGGCGGCGTCGAAGGCGACAGCCGCGGGATCCGCGCCCGCCTTGCCCTTCACGATGTCCACGCCGAGCCGCTCGCTCCACACGGTCAGCTGCGCCACCGCGCCGGCGCGATAGGTGTCTGCCGCAGCCAGCAGCACGGAGCGACCCTCGTCGCGCAGCGCCTTCGCGATCTTCGCCACGCTGGTGGTCTTGCCGCTTCCGTTCACGCCCACCACCAGGATCACGGTGGGCGCCTTCTCCGCGCGTGCAAGGCGCAGGTCGTCGCCTGAGAGCCGCGCCTTCAGTCGCGCCTTCAGGATGCCGATCGCGTCCTCGCCCTTGCGCGCCACGCCCTTGCGGAACTGCACGCGCACCTCGTCCACCAGTTCACGCGCAAGCGTCACGCCCACGTCGGCCGTGACCAGTGCCGTCTCGATCTGGTCGATGAGCGCCTCGTCAAGATCGCGACCGTACAGCAGCGATCGAAGCGACCCATCGATCGCCGCAGCCGTCCGGGCGGCACCCTTGCGAAGGGCCTCGAGCGCCTTGCGGAACATCAGGCGCTCCCCGAGTGCCGCTTCCACCAGCGATCGAGCACGGCGTTCACGAACGCCGGACTTCGCTCGCCACCGAACTCGCGCGCCAGCTCGACCGCCTGATCGATCGCGAGCGCGTGCGGCACGCCGCCGCGACGCATCTCGTACACGGCCAGCCGCAGCACGTTGCGATCCACGACCGGCTGCCGGTGCACCGGCCAATCCGTCACCAGATCGGCCAGGGCCTGGTCGGCCTCGTCGCGGAACTCCCAGGCCATCGCCGCCAGCGCACGGCCCTGCTCCAGCGCGGCCGGATCACCCGGCGCGCCCGCGTCATCGGCGAAGGTGCCCGCCAGCGAGTCGCTACTGGCGCCCTGATCCATTTCGTACATGGCCTGCAGCGCGCAGCGACGCGCCAGCACCTTCGCGGCCATACTCATCGACGACTCGCCTTCTGGAGCGCGCCGATCTCCAGCGTGGCGCGGATCGCCGCACGCATCGCAAAGGCGCCCGCGTCGCCCTTTCGACCACCCGCGCGCTCTCGCGCCTGCTTCATGTTCTCCACGGTCAGTACGCCCAGTCCAACCGGACGTCGATGCTGTGCCGCGATCGCCGACAGCTGTGCAAAGACCGCATCCACGATGTGGCGATCGTGCCGCGTCTCACCACGCACCACACACCCGAGCGCCACGACGGCGTCGAAGCCGGCGGCCATGGCCGCCGCGACCACCGGAGGCAGGTCGTACACGCCGTCGACGGTGCTGACATGCAGGTTCGTCTCGCGACCACCCGATTCCACGAACGCCGCACGGGCGCCCGCGAGCAGCCGCGTATGGATGTCGTGGTGATAGTCGCCCGTCACGATGGCTACACGCAAGCCCTTGGCGCTGCGTGCTTCCGATGCGCTCTGGTCCTTCCTCATGGAACAGGTCATGGTAGGAGAGCGGACGGTCCGCTGCAGCCGCGGCGTACCATGTGCCCATGCGATCACTGGTCCTGCGCGCGCTTGCCACGCTGCAACTGGTGCGCATGCCGCTGGCGCTCGCGGTGGGAAGCGATCTCTGGCTCGCGACCCTGCTGACGCGCTGGAATCCCGCCGCCAACGCGCGCGCCGCAGCCACCATGCCCCTGTGGGTCGCGTTGACGATGGCCGCGCTGATCGGCGGCGGCATGCTTGGTTTCGCGGCTGGCATGAACGACCTGCTCGACCAGCGACGCGATCAGGCGCTCAATCCGGGCCGACCGCTGCCTGCGGGGCGCATGCGAACGCACCACGCCGTGCTGGTCACGTTCGGTTCGCTGGTCACGGCACTGATCGCGTCGGCGTCGTTCGGCGACGACTCGCTCAAGGTCGCGCTGCTGGCGGCCGGCGGCGTTACCGCGTGGAACGCGTTCGGCCGACATATGCCTGCCGCGGAGCTTCCCATGATGGGACTCGCACACGCCGGCGTGATGTTCATCCCGTGGCCGGCCCAGCCCTTCACATTGCCCGCGTGCCTGGTGTTCATCCAGGCCGTGATCACGGGCACGCTCATCCATCAGCGCAGCGGCAAGCGCCCCTCGATCGACCGGACCACCGGCATGCTGTTGCTTGCGCTGTCGGCGGCCGCCGCGGTCGGACTCGTGCTCTTGGCACGCGCTCGCGACGCGTCGATCTGGCCGGCATTCGCCGCGCCAATCGCCGCCGCCTGGCTTCTGATCCCGCTCGGCGGTTTCGCATGGCTTGTCCGCGCGGCCTCGATCGAGTCGCGGCCCGAAGAATCGCTCATGCTGCTCCAGCGCGCGGCGGTCGCCACGCCTCCGGCCATGGCGGCCGCATGGTCGCTCGCGCTCGGCCGCCCCGTCTCGGCGGCCGCCTTCGCGGGCACCGCGGCGGCTTGCTGGTCGCTGGCTTGGGTGGCACGCGAGGTGCACGCCATGCTGGGTGCACCACCTGTCTGGCGCGGCTGATCCACGCGCTTCGCGGGCGGGCGCGCCGTTAGCATGCCCGCGTGCTTCGTCGAACCTTGGCCATCGCATGGATCGGGCTGCTGGCCGCCGCGCCGCTCGACGGCACGCCCGGTTCCGAATCCTTGCGAGAAGCGCCCATCACAGGCGACCGACTCAGCGGCTTCGTGCTGCCGATCGTGCCGCTGAAGACCGACCTCTCGCTGCAGGCCACCCGCGCGTTCCGATGGAAGGTGGACGACACCCAGCGCCTCGCGCTCGAGGGCGACATCCGAATCGTGATGGGTGGCTACAACTTCACCACGCGCAACGCGCTGGTCTGGATCAACCGAATCCCATCCGCCGACGGCGTGATCACCCAGGTGGCGTTGTGGTTCGCGGATGTCGCGGAGAGTTCGCGCGGCGCGGGCCTTGGCGTCGAGGGTAAGAACGTCTTGGTCACGGGCAGCCTGCGTGGAAGCGTCAAGTTGTCAGTGCCGGTCATGCTTGAGGAGCAGCCGTCGCGCGCGGTGACCTCGCCCGGCGAGGCACGTGTGGCCGCCTACCTCAAGTCCATCGCGGCGGGACCGGCCACGCTGTCAAATCTCACCCGCGTGGACACGCCGAAGCCGCCGCCGGAGCGGCCGCTGCAAGTGGCGGGCGCGACCGCGAGTAGCGCCACACCGTCAGCGGCCACACCCATCGCACCGGCGGATCCCGCCGGTCCCTCCGCGCCGCCCGCCGCCGAGCCACCCCGCCGCGGCGACGTGATCACGTTCGCGGGCCGCGAAGTCAATGTCGAGGAGCAGTCCGACGTCATCACGGTGACGGGTGGTGCGCAGGTCGACGTGCTGGCGCGCGACCCCACGCAGCGCGGCGCCGAGATGCGACTGAGCGCCGAACGCGCCGTGCTGTTCCTGCGTGAGGGTGCGCTGCGCAGGATTCGTGCAGGCACCGGACAGGCCGATGCGGGCGACATCGAGGGCGTCTATCTCGAAGGCGACGTGCTGGCGAGCGACGGCGACTACTCGGTGCGTGGCGCGCAGGTCTACTACGACATCGCGACGGGCCGCGCCGCCGCGCTGCAGGCGGTGCTGCGCACGTACATGCGCGGTGGCATCCCGGTGATCAGTCGCGCCGCCGAGGTTCGACAGGTCGCGAAGGACCAGTTCGAGGCGCGCGACGCGAGCGTCTCGCTGAGCGAGTTCTACACGCCACATCTCTCGGTGGGCGCGGACCGTGTCGCGATCACCAAGGGGTCCGCCGCCGATCCCACCACCGTGGCCGAAGCGCAACATGTCACGCTTCGCGCGGGCAGCATGCCCGTCTTCTACTGGCCCTCACTCAAGGGCGAGGCCGACAAGCCTCTGCTGCCTCAGGTCAGCGCCGGCTGGAACCAGTACCAGGGCGTGAACATCGGCACGCGGTGGGACCTTTGGCGGCTCGTGGGCTGGCAACCGCCGTTCCCGATGGAGGCCGAACTTGCGCAGGACCTCTACACCAAGAACGGCATCGGACTGGGCACGCGCTTCAGTGGCACGCCCGGCGATCTGAGCCTGTACGGCTTCTACGACTTCCAGAACACGGAGCAGAGCTCTTCGGGCGTGCTCTACACGTCGCCCCAGAAATGGCGCGGCCTGATCGACGGCGCCACCACGGCTCCCCTGGACGGTGCCTCGCTGATCCAGGGCCAGCTTGCGTGGGTGAGCGACGGTGCGTTCATCAGCACCTTCAAGCAGCAGGACTTCGCGAATCGACGCGAGTACGAGACCAGCGGCTTCCTGAAGCTGCAGAACGGCAACAGCGCCTTCGACGCGCTGGTGAAGTACGACCTTGACCGCTATGTGGTGAACAGCTGGATGCTGGCGAGCCGTCCCTACAGCGTGTCGAAGTTCCCTGAAGCCTCCTACCGCCGCTACGGTGATTCGCTGTTCGACGGCCAGCTGAGCTGGACTCAGGAATACAACGCGAATGCGATGGCGATGCAGCTGGAGCGCGGCTCGCCGCAGGACCTCGCCGCACAGGGCGCATTCTTCAACGGTCGTGGTGGCGCCTTCGGCACCGCGATCGGGCAGAACACCGACATCAACACCGCGTACTTCGCCAACGGCTACAACGAGGAGACCTACGTCCGCACCTTCACGCGGCAGGAACTCGCCCTGCCGATGGGGGACGAGACCGTGCGCTTCGTGCCCTTCGCGCAGGGAACGGCGATCGGCTACCTCACGAACGAATTCCAGAACTACGCGAACCTGAACGCGCCGGGCTCGGACGGTGGCACCTTCCGCGCGATCCTGGGCGGCGGCGTGCGCATGAGCACGACGATCAGCCAGAGCTTCGACGGTGTGCAGAGTTCCTTGCTGGACCTGAACCGACTGCAGTGGGTGATCGAGCCCAACAGCACGCTCTGGGGGGGCTACGACTCCGCCAACGACGGCGAGTACCCGATCTTCGACCAGGATGTCGAGGGCGCGACAGGCGCCGCGGTCGCGCAGTTCGGCGTGACGCAACGTTGGAAGACCTATCGCGGCGGACCCGGAGACTGGCGCAGCGTCGATTGGGCGATGCTCGACATCGGCGCAGTCGTGAACGATTCCGGTGCCAATTTCCAGCGGCCCTCCGACGGCTTGGGAAGCCTCGCCTATTACCAGAGTCCCACGCCGCAGTTCTTCACGTGGCGACCGGAGCTCTCGCAGTGGGGCAATCACGGCTACGCGCGCAGCACGCTGGCCCTCTCCAGCACGCTCTCGGCCTACGGCAGCACCATCCTGCTCTTCGAGGATCGCAACACCGCGGCGAACACGGGTCAGAGCAACTTCGCACGAGGATCCGTCGGTCTGTCGCTCGAGCACTCCCCCGACGTCAGCTTCTTCTGCGAGTACCGGATGATCAACAACTTCTACAATTCCACGCTCTATCCCAACGATGAGCTGCTCCAGCCAGGCGTGGCCTACAAGATCGGGAAGCTCTACAACCTCAGCGCCGGTCCGCAGATCGATCTTGGCCAAGGCGACCTGCGTGCGCTGACAGCGTCGCTCACCCGCGCCTTCCCCGACTTCAATCTGGGCGCGGCGCTCGGCTACAGCGCGATCACCGACCAGTATTCGTTCGGCCTCAACCTGTCGATTCCCGCGGCCGGAAGCCGTGGCCTGAACACGGGCAACCTGAACTCCGACAGCACCGGGACGCCCTGGTCCGGCCTGAGCAACAGCGCCTTCTGAGCGCCGCTCAACCCTCGAACAATTCCGCGTTCTCGATGCGTTCGCCGATGCGCGCCGCGCCATCGGCGGTCAGGCGACGCCCCTGCCGCGTGCGCGCCAGCAGTCCGCTGCGCAGAAGGAACGGCTCCACCAGGTCCTCGAGCGTGTCGGCGTCCTCGCCGATGGTGGCCGCAAGGGTCTCGAGCCCGACGGGTCCGCCCCGATAGGTGCGCGCGAGCGTGCGCAGGTACTTGCGATCGAGTTCATCGAGTCCGTACGCGTCGACGCCCTCGAGTTCCAGTCCGGCCCTCACCGCCACCGTGTCGACACGTCCGTGTCCGCGCACCTGCGCCCAGTCGCGCACACGCCGCAGCAGTCGCAGCGCCACACGCGGCGTGCCGCGGCTGCGCTCCGCAAGCGTGGTCACCGAAGTCGCGTCCACCGCCACCCCGAGCAGGTCCGCCGCACGTGCGACGATGCGCTCGAGTTCCTCTTGCCCGTAGAAGTCCAGGTGATGCGAGAGGCCGAAGCGACTTCGCAGCGCCTGCGTGAGCAGGCCGGCTCGCGTGGTCGCACCGATCATCGTGAAAGGCTTGATCGGCAGCGTCACCATGCGCGCGTGCATGCCTTGGTCCACGGTGAAGTCGACGCGGTACTCCTCCATCGCGGGATACACGTACTCCTCGACCGCGGCAGGAAGCCGGTGGATCTCGTCGATGAACAGCACGTCGCCGGCACCCAGGCGCGTCAGCGTGCCGACCAGGTCACCGGCCTTCGTGAGGGCGGGGCCGCTGGTCACCACCGCGCGCGTGCCCATCTCGGCGGCGATGACGTGCGCAAGCGTGGTCTTGCCGAGTCCCGGTGGACCGTGCAACAGCACATGGTCGACCGGCTCACCGCGACGCTTCGCGGCCTGCACCGCGATCCGCACGCGCTCGACGAGATCCGTCTGGCCCACGTACTCGTCGAGTCGCCGCGGCCGGAGCGCCGGGCCGCTCGCTGGCGACTCCTCGTCCTCGACCCGGGATTCCGCGGAGACCAGCCGCTCACGGGCCATCGTCAGAACGCCACCTTCGGCGCCACGCGTACGGCCTCGTCATCTTCCTTCAGGAAGGGCAGTGATCGGAATCCGAAAATGCCGGCGATCAGGTTGTTCGGGAAGACGCTCAGCGTCTCGTTGTAGCCGCCGACCGATCCGTTGAAGCCGTTGCGGCGTGAGGCGATGCGGTTCTCGGTGTCGCTCAGTTCACCCTGCAGGCGCATGAAGCCTCCATCCGCCTTCAGTTGCGGATAGGCCTCGGCGACCGCCATCAGTCGACCGAGGCCGCGCGACAAGGCGGACTCAGCCTCCACGCGCTCACCGATCGATCGTGCGGCGGTCGCGGCGGCACGCGCCTGGATCACGGCTTCCAGCGTCTGCCGCTCGTGCGACGCGTAACCCTTCACGGTCTCGACCAGATTCGGCACCAGATCGTGGCGTCGACGCAGCTCCACGTCGATGTTGGAGAACGCGCCTTCGGCGGCGATCCTCGCGCGCTGCAGCGCGTTGAACACGCCGATCACCCAGAGCGCCACCACGATCAACACGCCCACTGCTACCAGAACGCCAATCGGCAATCCGCCCATGATGATCTCCTTCCACGCCGGGAACCAGACCCGTGCTCCGTCAGGCTACCCGCTCAGGCCTTCGCCATCCGCAGGATCCGCTCGAACTCCGCCGCGGTCACGGGCAGCACGCTCAGGCGGTTGCCCCGCGCGAGCAGCTTCATCTCGGCAAGGGCCGGCTCCGCGCGCAGCGAGCCGAGTTCCACGCAGGCCTTGAACCGGCGCTCGAACCGCAGCGTTCGAGCCCACCAGACCGGGTTCGCGCGCGTCGCACGGGGTTCGAAGGCCTCGTCACCCTTGCGAAACTGCGTCTCGTCCGGCATCGCCTCGCCCACCACCGTGGCCGTGCCAACCACGCCGGTCGGATCCGCATTGGAGTGATAGATGAGCGCGAGATCCCCGGGTTTCATGCCCTCGCGCAGCGAGAGCTTCGCCTGATGGTTTCGGACACGATCCCAGACGGTCGTCCCGTCGCGTTGCAGGTCCTCGATCGAGTAGACCTCGGGCTCCGTCTTCACAAGCCAATGTCCCTTGGCCATGGCTCAGTTCCAGCTCAGGCCCTTGGGCCAGCTCTCGGGGTGCTGCGCCTCGGCGCCGGCCACCACGCCCTCCAGGTGCGCGATCGCCTGCGCCACCATGCGCGCGCGTTCCCACGGATCCCCGCTCGCGAGCATCGCGTAGCGCGCGGGCTCATCCTGCAGCAGCGCCGCACCGACCAACTCGATCATGGCATGCGTCGGAATGTCACCGCGCTCGGCCCATGGCATCACGGACTTCACGCTCGCCATGCGCTGTACACGGGGTCGCAGCAGCAGTTGCCGAAGCGCGCGGCGCGCCTCGGGCATCCGCGGGGGCGTCCGAGTCGGCGGTTCGATCGGTCGCAGCACGGCCTCGCGATAGAGCCGCTTGCCGTCCGCCTCGTCGATGCGCTCGATGCGCGCACGACAGATGCCATGCAGCAGGATCGTGTGGCGGCCGTCGGCCAGCCGCTCATGCTGCACGATCTGGCCCACGCACACGGCAGGGCGAAGCGGCACGGACACACCATGCACGCGCCCGCCACCCGCGATCGTGGCCATGGCGATCGGACGCGCCGTCAGCAGCGCGCCCCCGCGCACCTCCGACAGGCACGCCTCGACCATCTGGCGATAGCGCGGCTCGAAGACGTGCAGCCCCTGCACGGCGTGCGGCAGCAGCACCGTTCCGCCAAGTGGAAACAGCGGCACGGGCCGGGAGAAGTCGATCGTGATGGAGCGTTCCAACGGTTGCCATGCTAGGCACCGACCTTCGCAGGGTCACGCCGTGGCCGAGATCAGCAGTGCGCCGCGCGCGCCCGCCTCGCGACGCCGTGAGGTCACGAGTCGGTGCAGGGTGAGCAGGTCCTCGGCGTCGACCGATCCGATGCTGGAGTTCCCGAGCAGGTCCCCGTCGACGGCCGGAACCTTTCCGTCCGACAGGACCGTCAGTCGTCGCAGCGTGTCCAGATGCGCCCATCCATCCGGCACGCTCGCCGGGGCCGGCGCGTCCGACAAGGGACCGCCCCACGGATCCTGCTGAGGCGGCGAGTCGATCACCGCACCATCCGCGTCGGCCCCCCACTGCTGCAGGAACGTCGCGACCCATGGCGAACTGACGCGCAGCCGCTCGAGCCTCGGAAGGATCCATGGATGGGGAAGCCCGGGCGGATGCGCGGATCGACGCGACATGAGCGCGTGCAGACCCTCGATGCCGCGAGCGAGGTCATCCGTGCCCATCATGCGCCGATAGCCGGCCGAATCCACCGCGTGCAGGTCCACCGTGATGACGTCCACATCGATGTCCTTCAGCTGATCGATCGAATGCGGTGCGATGAGTTCGGTGCGGATCTCGATCGCGAGCGCCCCCGCCGCGCGGATCCTGCGCACGAAGTCGTGCACATCCGGATGGATGAGCGGATCGCCTGCTCCGGCCAGCGTCACTGCCACGTCACGGGCCTCCGACACGCGCGACAGGATGCGGTCCAATCGGCGCTGGGTCATTGGGGGCCGCTGCAGCGAGCCGAACCGGTGTGGACTCGCGACACCGCAGCCGCGCCGACCCGTGTTCAGCTCGATGATCAGGTGCTGCGGCGTGAAGGCGGGCAACGCCTCCGATTGCCGCGCGACCGCCGCGATCATCAGGTCCTGCGGAAGTTCGTGAGCGCCGTGCAGCAACGGTTCCAGTGCTCGACGGATCCTGCGAATCGACCGCGGCGTGTCCATCACCAGACGCTCGCGAAGCAGCGCGATCGATGACGGCGGGCGAAGTCGCTCCACGCGCCTTGACCAGTCCACGCGCCGCTCCAGCCACGCTCCGACGCTCGGCACGTCGCCACGCGCAAGCGACTCCATCGCGCCACGCGAAAGCAGACAGCCGCTCATGCCGGCGGGCCCCGGCGCGAACTGCATCCACGGGCGCTCTGGAAGCGTGGCGAGCCGATCCACCATCGCGTCGACGCCCCACGGCTCCCGGACCGACACCAGAGGCCAGTCCGGTCCGCACAGGAACACTTCCGTCGCACTCTCGCGCTGCGCAGCCTCCAGCATCACGCGCGGCGCCAGCACCTCATCGAAGACGCTTCGTCCACCCAGGCCACCGCGCCAGCAGGCGTCGGCCCATGCGCGAGCCGCTTGACGACTCCCGATCGAACCCGACAGCACGCCTCCATCGACCCACATCCAGGCAAGCCGCGCGCCACCATCCAGGCCGTCTAGCGCCTCGCCAGGATCCCATCCGGTCGGCGCCGCGATCACGATGCGCTCCAGACGTCGCGACGAAAGCAGCCGCTCGAGCGTCCGCCTGAAGATGGTGCACCCGCCAAGTTCCGACTCCAGGCGCCTGGCCACACCGGTTCCGCCACGCGCGGGATCCACCGGCACGAACGCGATGGCCCGCGCGGCCTCCTGCGTCACGCGAGCGTCCGCGGCCGTCGCCGTGCGCACGCGTGCCGCACGGACTTCCGGCAGCACGGGAGTGCGGCGCGAGGCGAGTCGCTCCAGCACCATCGCCAATGGCCGCTGCTCGGTGTGACGCTTCGTGCAGCCTCCCTCGGTGGCGTCGATCACCTGCAGACCCGCGCGCCGATCCTCGTCGAACGCGGACTCCAGCATCGCGCGCTCACGATGCAGCATGTGATCGGTCAGCACCGCGCGGCCGCCACGATCGGGCTCTCGAAGCAAGCCGCCCTGCCGCGATGCGATCCGCCGCGCATGCAGCCAGTCCCAGCTACGGAACGGGTTCGTCTCCAGCGCCCACGCGTAGTCGATCGCGTGGCCCGGGGCATGCGCGATGCCGTCCACGAACGCCAGATCGACCCCTACCAGCGCGACCGGATCGCAGCCGAGGTGCCGGATCAGCAGATGCGCGACGAAGGTCTCCTCGCCATCACTGGCGTCGCACTCGATCACGTGCGCCCCCTCACCGGACAACGCGTCGGCCGCCGCCGATCCCAACGCCACGATGCGCGATCCGAACTCCTTCGCGGCCTCGAGGTCCACCAGTCGTGGCTCCTCGCACGCGACCACCACGTCCGGTCGCGCGCCGAGCCGCTGCAGCGGGCCCATGCTGTCGATGGTCGCCACGATCAGTCGCCGCCCCGCATGCCGCGGATCCGCCAGCAGGAACCCGTTGCGCGCCAGGCTCGGCCCCGCGGACACGACGATTCCAAGGCATCCCTGCGCCACATGCGACCACGCGGTGCCGACCGGTGACGCCACCAGCGCCTGCCACAGCGCGGCGCGACGGGCCGCGAGCGCTTCCGTCTTCTCGGTCGACATGGCGACAGCCTATCCCGTGGAATCCCCCGTTTCATCGCTTTCTGCACCGCATGCACGCAGCTGTCCGATCTCCCTGTCATGCGCACCATCGCCCGGATCCTCGTCGCGGCCGCGTGTATCGGCCTGCTGCTTGGCGGTGGCTGGCTCGCGGTGTCGCTGGTGCAGACGGCGCGCCTGCAGCGGCAGGTCGCCGAACTGGAACGCGCGATCGAAGCGGAACGCGCACTGCGCGCCCGGATTCTCGAACGCCTCGGCAGCGAGCGTCGACTCGCACGGATCGAGGTCGTGCAGCAACATCGTTCGGACGATCCTTCGGCGCGCGCGCTGAGCGCCGCCAGCGTCGCCGAATTGCCCGCATCCGGCATCCTCACGACGCTCGACTTCATCGAGCTCGATCCCGATGGCCGCGAGATCGGTCGTCGTCGCGTGCGTGTGCCGGGCACCACCGTGTATCTCGACGCGTGGACCGTCCGATTCCCGCAGGAGTCAGTCGCGGAGGCCGATCCGCTCCGTGGTCGCACGCTCACGCTGCTGCGACGCGTCTACTCCGATCGCATGCCCCCTTCCGATGGTGTGGCGCTGGACACGCCCGGCGCGGTGCCGGGCGGCTACGCCGCAAGCGAGGGCGCGCGTTTCGAGCAGGCGCTCTGGAAGCGCTTCTGGAGCCTGGCCACCGACGCGGAAGCGGCGCGCAAGGCTGGCGTGCGCGTGGCGCAGGGTGAGGCGGTGTACAAGCCCGTCGCCCCGGGTCAGCGCTACGACCTCGAGATCGAGAGTTCCGGAGGCCTGATTCTCAAGCCCGCGGACGCGCCGTAGGTCGTCCGAGCGTGTGACCGCGCATGCGCCATGGAGGCGCCCGACGCACTACCTTGTGCGTCCATGCATCTCGTCGACCTTCGCTCCGACACCGTCACACGCCCCACGGCCGCCATGTGGGATGCCATGCGCCGCGCACCGCTTGGCGATGACGTGCTCGGCGACGAGCCCACGGTCACCGAGCTCGAGCGTCGGCTCGCGGCGATGCTTGCCAAGGAGGCCGCCCTCTTCGTGCCCAGCGGAACCATGGCGAATCAGCTCGCCATCCGGTGCCACTGCGAGTCCGGCGACGAGATCGTCGCGCACCGCGACAGTCACATCATCCATTACGAGACCGGTGCGCCTGCGGCGCTTTCTGGATGCATGATCCATCCGCTCGACGGCGAGAGTGGCCTCTTCACGCCTGAAGCCGTGCTCGCCTCGCGACGCAGTCGCGCGACCTACGCACCTCGGCCCAGCCTGCTTGTCGTCGAGAACACGCACAATCGCGGAGGAGGAACCATCTGGTCGTTGGAGCGTTTCCATGCCGTCGCCCATGCCGCGCGATCGCTCGAGATGCGCGTGCATGTCGACGGCGCACGACTCTGGAACGCGTGCGTCGCCGCGGGCTACGCACCGGCGGAGTTCGCCCGGCATGCTGACACGGTCAGCGTGTGCTTCTCGAAGGGCCTCGGTTGCCCGGTCGGCAGTGCGCTTGCGGGTCCTGCCGACGTGATCGATCGCGCACGCCGCTTCCGAAAAATGTTCGGTGGCGGAATGCGCCAGAGTGGCCTGCTGGCGGCAGCGGCGCTCCACGCGCTTGATCACCATGTCGATCGAATCGCCGAAGACCATCGCCATGCCATCCGACTCGCGACCGGTGCTTCGACCTGTCGGGGCATCTCGCTCGCCATCGCGCCCGACCACACCCCCACCAACATGGTCTTCCTGCACATCGATCCGACGATCTGCACTGCCCAGGAGCTGTCCGACCGGATCGCGCGTCAGGGCGTGCATGCCCTCGCTCTCGATCCCCAGCGCCTTCGGCTCGTCACGCATCTGGACATCACGACCGCAGGCATCGACCATGCCGTCGAGGCGATCCGATCCGCGCTCGGCTGAGCGCGGGGGCGTGAGGCAGATTTTCTCGGACTTCGGCCGGACAAATCTTTGCCTTCCTCTGAACCTGCCTTTGGATTGCCGCCGACCGGAGTCACAATGCGGTGAGTTGATGCGCAGGCTCATCACGAAGAGTGGCTCGTTGCTCTCCGTCGCGTTGGCGTCGACGTTGTGCTCCACCGCCTGGGCGAACGATCCGACATGCTGCTGCACGGCGCACGTCACACCATCCTGCAGCGACGCCGCGTGCTCAGCGAAGGTCTGCGCCATCGATCCATACTGCTGCAACACCCGGTGGGACGCGATCTGCGCGACGAAAGCGGCGCAACTGTGCGGCGCCGCAGCCCCCTACTGCATCGACTCGAACCAGGACAACACCCCGGACATCTGCGCCGCCGGCGGCGGAGGCGGCGGAACGGGCGGCGCCGACTGCGACAACGACGGTCAACCGGACACGCTTCGCAACGGCCCCGCAGGCAAGAGTTCATGGAGCGGCCCCACGAACGGCTTCCATTTCTTCGAACCCGAGCAGAACTGGACGCTCGGTCGTCCAGGCGCGCTGACGTTCGCGGAAGTCGCCGTTCCCTACACGCAGTACTACAACGCGCTGCAGATCAAAACGGACTGCGACAACGCCGTCCGATCCCTCGAGGTCACCGACGGCGGCACGTCGAACCTGCACGACCTGACGTTCGACCTGAACATGCGGACCCTGCGCTTCGCGGGGCCGGCTGCGCACTCGGTGCTGGTCACGCCGAACTCCTTCGACACGCTTCGCCTCGAGTTCCGCAACGGTTCGATCGACGGCACCAGCAATCCGTTCTCCATCACCAGCACCGGAGCGCTGCAGCTGACCTTCGGCAACATCGACCTCCAGAGCGATTCGTTCTCCTGGAAGACGACCTCAAGCTGGACCGCCGATCCGATCCTGCTGGTGGACTCGGATTTCAAGATCAGAAGCTGGGACTGGCCGAAGAATGCGGCAGGTGACGATCTCTTCGCCTACCTACGACTCTCGAAGAGCCGGCTGCTCTTCCAAGGTCAATCCCCCACCTTCACGGTCCCGGATCAGGCGTGGATCAGCGTCTACTCGAACACGACCTACGACTACAGCGAGATCACGGGAACCGGCGGCGTCAAGATGATCACCGAGCCCGGCTCGTTGATCACACTGGACGGTACGCTGACGGTTGACTCCCTCGCCATCGACGGCGCACTGCAGATCCGTCCGCACTGCCTCACGCTCGCAGAGGGCTGCCGCCCCAGCAGGCTCGGCGCGCAGGAATTCAGCTGCGGCGTGAACTCCAAGGCGTCGATCACCTGCAGCGTGGATCTCTCGGGCAACTCAGGCACCACGCCGTTCGGCTCGGCCGTGATCTCCGCCTCGGTGGAGGCCGATGTCGGCGGCATCCTGAACATCAACGACATGTCCAACGGCGAGCCGGTCCTCGAGGGCTACGCCGTGCCGCTCATCTGGGCCGCGAACTTCCTGCCGGGTGGATCGAACTTCGATGTCGTCCGCATGCTCGGCGCGGGCCTGTCCGGCGGCCTCTATGTGACCACGACCGAATCCGCGGGCACGATCTCGCTCGAGGTCCGTCGCGGCTTGCAGGTTGCCGCCGCGCCCGTCGCCAACGCTTCCATTCCGCAGGCTCCGGTGAAGAGCGTCATGCTTGACGACGGTTTGATCAGCGGCATCCAACGAATCGCCTCGGTCACCAACGGTGGCCAGAATTTCTCCTTAATCCGTGTCGACAAGCTGGATCCACAGTTCGGATTCTTGCAGGAGTGGGTGACCTACGGCCCCGCCGATCCGACTGATCTCGATGTCGGCGACATCGACGGCGACAGCAAGGTGGACATCGTCGTGAGCTTCGGCAGCCCTGGAAAGGTGATCGCCTACAAGCAGGTCGCCAACAACGGCGTGCCCTCCTTCGTCACCCTCTGGCAGAACCAGCTCGAGGCAGGTCGCCGCGCTGAGTGTGTCGCCATCCTTCCACCCGACGGCCCTCGCGCCTCGCTCCTCCCGACTGGAGCCACCACCGCCACCGGCACCTCGAAGAACGGCTCCGGAAGCATCACCACCGTCAGCTCGACCGGCACCACCACCGGCACCGCCGAGACCGCCGCAGTGCCGCGTACGGTCCGCGGCACCGACATCGACAACGACGAGGACACTGATGTGGTGGCAGGTGGCGGTTCCGACGCCGCCGAACTGCTCCCCTCGGGTCCCGCAGGATTCATCCAGGTCATCCAGCGTGATGTCACCGGCGGATTCTCGTCGCGTCCCGCGATTCCCACGGCTGGCGTCCCGAACTCGATCGCGATCGGCGATCTCGACGGCGACGGATATCCCGATGTGGCGGCGAGCTGCGACGGCATCTCCGGCTCGTTCCCCAACGGAGCCCGGCCCACAGGCATCGTCCTGCGCGGCGCGCCCGTGACCGGCCCGGGTTCGCGCCCGTCCCTGCTCCGCAATCCGTGCCCGGTCGACGTGGGAGGCCTCTCCGCACAAGGCAAGGGCGTCTCGATCCTCGACGGCGATGGCGACGGCAACCCGGATCTGGCGCTCGCCTGGGAGAGCAACGACTTCCAGACTCCCTCGGGCGGAGCCGCGATCTTCCCGATCCGAGATCCGCGACCGACCGGCGGCCTCTCGATCGCCACCCCCGCGCAGTTCGTGACCGGTCCCGTCCTGCAGATGATCCCGGCTGGCCGCGCTGGCCTGATCACCTTCACGCAGTCGACGCAGAACCTCACTGGCGGTGTCGATGTCGACCAGACCGAATTCGGAGCGGCGGCCATCGCGGGCGACCTCGATGGCGATGGTCTCGTCGGCCCCTCGGACATCTCCATCCTGCTGCTCGAGTTCGGTGCATGCACCAGTTCGAACTGCCCCGCCGATCTCGACGGCACGGGCTTCGTGGACAACGCCGACATCTCGCTGCTGCTGCTCTTGTTCGACTGACGCGCCGGGCGAGGCGTGGGTTCTGGACCGTGCCTGACCCAACGCACGCCCCGGGCCCGTCACGAGACCGGCACGCTCAGCCGGGCTACCCTCATCGCCATGCTCATGGATCCTCGTGTCTGCCGCCTCGCGGACCTGCTCGTGAACCATTCCGTCCGCACCGGCAAGGGCGATCACGTGCTGATCGAGACCTTCGACTGCCCTGACTTCGTCGCGGCCGCGCTGGTCGAGGAAGTCCAGAAGGCCGGCGGCCACGCGCACGTCGCCCAGCGCAGTTCGCGTGTGATGCGTGCCCTGAACCTCGGCGGCGAGGACGCGCTGCGCGCCTGGGGCGAGTACGACCGCGAGCGCATGAAGCGCATGCAGTGCTACATCGGCGTGCGCGGTGCGGACAACGCCAGCGAGATGAGCGGCATGCCCGAGGCGCAGATGAAGTCGGTCGGACGCCTCTACAACAAGCCCGTGCACTTCGACCAGCGCGTGAACCACACCCGCTGGTGCGTGCTGCGCTGGCCAAACGCCAGCATGGCGCAGCTTGCCCAGACCTCGACCGAGTCCTTCGAGGACTTCTACTTCCGCGTGTGCACGCTTGACTACGCCCGCATGACCAAGGCCGCCATGCCGCTGGTGGAGCGCATGAAGCGCACCGATCAGGTGCACATCAAGGGCCCGGGGTCCACCGACCTTCGCTTCAGCATCAAGGGCATCGGCGTGGTGCCCTGCTGCGGCGACCGCAACATCCCGGACGGCGAGGTCTTCACCGCGCCGGTGCGCGACAGCGTGGAGGGCGTGCTGCAGTACAACACGCCTACGCTGCACAACGGCAACACCTTCACGAACATCCGCCTGGAGTTCAAGAGGGGCAGGATCGTGAAGTGCGACTGCGAAGGCGGCGACCGCAAGCTCCTCGAGAGCATCTTCGACACCGACGAGGGCGCACGCCACATCGGCGAGTTCGCCATCGGATTCCACCCGCACATCCGCGAGGCGATGAAGGACATCCTGTTCGACGAGAAGATCGCCGGCAGCTTCCACTTCACGCCCGGTCGCTGCTACGAGGAGACCGAGAACGGCAACCGCAGCGAGATCCACTGGGATCTGGTGTGCATCCAGCGCGCCGAGCACGGCGGTGGCACCATCGCCTTCGACGGCGAGGTGATCCGCAAGGACGGCCTTTTCGTGGTGAAGGACCTCGAAGGGCTGAATCCCGACAAGCTCGGCGCGCTCTCGTGAATCAACGCGGGGGCTGCGGCTGACCCGCAGGCTTGGGCCTCGGCGAAGGTGCCGTTCCCTGATCGATCGTGTCCTGGATCGCCTGGTTGTAGGCCTCCGCCTGCTTCTGCACGTCCTCGGCGCGATCCATCAACTGCCCGGGAAGACTGGTGCGCCCACCACCGGGTGACTGCCCTCCAGCCGCGTGCGGAGGAGGTGCCGTCGGGCTTCGATCGCACGCCGCGAACGTCAGCGCACCAAGCGCAAGCGCAAGGTGTCGTGAACTCAACACGTCAGTTCCCGGCCGGCTTCTGTGTCGGCTGCGAGGTCGGCATCGGCGGCACCGGCGCGGCCGGAGGCGCCATGTCGGCGTCCAGCAGCTCCACGTCGAAGATCAGCGTGGCCTTGGGCGGAATGGTCGGCGGGCGGCCCTGCTCACCGTAGGCCATCGCGTACGGGATCACAAGCTTGCGCTTCTCGCCCACCTTCATCGCCTGCACGCCCTGTGTCCAGCCCTTGATCACGCGGTTCAATCGGAACTCGACAGGCTTGCCCGTCTTGGTGCTTGAATCGAACATGCGGCCATCGACCAGATAGCCGGAGTAGTTCACCTTCACCATCGAATCGGCACTCTTCGGGATCGCGCCGGTGCCTTCCTGCATCACGATCCACTGCAGTCCACCGGCCTCGCCCTGCAGCGGCACCTCGGTCGGCTCGCCCGGGAAGCGCTGCTGCACCTCGTCCGAGATCACCTCGCCGCTCATCGCGTTCACGGTGACCATGTGCGCCTTGCCCTCCGAAAGCACCAGCACGCTCCACACCGGCGGCTCTGCCATCGGATCGCTCGTCATCATGCCCACGCGACCGGACACCTTGGCGGTGGCCGCCTTGGCCGCGTCCGTCGCACCGATCTTCGCGGCCTTCACCTCGGCGCTCTGACCATCCACGATCGCGCGGCGAGGCGAGCCATCCGCGACCATCGCCTCGTAGACCCACTTGCCGTCCTGCTGGATCAGCCGGATCGCGCTCACCTTGCCGCCGCTCTTCTCCGCCTCGGCCGCGGCGCCCGCCGCGTCGACCTTCAGGCCCTCGATCGTCTTCTGGAGCTCCACGGGATCCGGCGGAAGCGTGGTGAAGTCGTCACCGGACGGCGTCGAGGCCTGGGCAAGCGCTGCGAGTGAGAGGACGGCGAGACGGGCTGCGATGCGCATGGGCTTCTCCTTGCTGGGCACTGGATCGGTGCAGAGATCCATCGTAACGCCGAAGACGTGCCTCAGCGACCCTGCGTGGCCTCGATCGACAGCACCTTGTCCAGACGACGTCGATGCCGCGGCTCGCCCGTGAACTTCGCGGCCAGGAAGGCCCGCATCATCTCCTCGGCCACGGCCACGCCGATCACCCGGCCGCCAAGCACCAGCACGTTCATGTCGTCGTGCTCCACCCCCTGGTGCGCGCTGTAGTGGTCCATGCAGTTGCCGGCCCGGACACCCTTCACCTTGTTCGCGGCCACGCTGGCGCCGATGCCGCTGCCGCAGAACAGCAGACCTCGCTCCGCCTTGCCGCCCACGATCGCCTGACCAAGCGCCAACGCGAAGTCGGGGTAGTCGTCGTTCGGATCGTCCGAGTGCGCGCCCAGATCGATCACCTCATGGCCCAGCTTCACCACGATCGGCTTGAGCGCCTCCTTCAGTGGAAGGCCCGCATGATCGCTTGCCATGGCGATCCTCACCGCGCACCGCCCTTGGCGACCTTCGCCATGCTGGCCTTCACCGCCTCGACGACCTTGCCGGCCTCGAAGCCGAAGTGCTTCGCGACCACCTTGAAGGGCGCGCTGGCGCCGAAGCTGCGCATGCAGACCGTCGTTCCGTCGAGGCCCACCCAGCGACCCCAGCCGAAGTCCGCGGCCATCTCCACCGCGGTGCGCGCGCGCACCGCGGTCGGCAGCACCTGCTCACGGTACGACTCGTCCTGACGCTCGAACAGCTCCCAGCACGGCATGCTGACCACGCGCACACGCACGCCTTCCTTCGCAAGAAGCGCCTGCGCCTCCAGCGCCAGGTGAATCTCGCTGCCCGTCGCGATCACGATCGCCTGCGGCGCGCCGCCCTCGGCTTCGCTCAGCACGTAGGCACCGCGCGCACAGCCCGCAGCCGCTCCGAACTTCGCGCGATCCAGCGTCGGCAGATCCTGCCGCGACAGGGCCATGATCGACGGGCCATGGAAGGTCATCGCCGCGCGATAGCACTCCACCACCTCGTTCGCGTCGCCGGGGCGGAACACGCACACGCCGGGCAGCGCGCGCATGCCGGGTATCTGTTCGATCGGCTGGTGCGTCGGACCGTCCTCGCCCACGCCGATCGAGTCGTGCGTGAAGATGTACATCACGGGCAACTCCATGATGCTGCTCAGACGGATCGAACCGCGCATGTAGTCGCTGAAGATCAGGAAGCCGCTGCCGTAGGCGCGCAGCCCGCTCAGCGCGAGTCCGTTCACCACGGCGCCCATCGCGTGCTCGCGGATGCCGAAGTGCAGGTTGCGCCCCGTGGGCGTCTCTCCCTGGAAGCTGCCCGCACCATCGAAGGTCAGCAGCGTCTTCGTGCTTGGAGCCAGATCGGCCGCACCACCGATCATCCACGGCACGCGCTGCGCGATCGCGTTCAGCACCTTGCCGCCGCTCACGCGGCTTCCGGCCCCCTTCGCATCGGCTGGGAACGGCGTCAGGCCCTTGTCCCAGCCATCGGGCAGACCGCCCGAGAACACCACGCGAAGCTCCGCTGCCTCCTTCGGGTACTTCGCCGCGTAGCTCTCGAACAGCTTCTTCCATGCGGCGCTCGCCTCGCGACCACGCGCGCCAACGCCCTGCTGGAAGCGGTCCAGCACCCCCTCGGGCACCAGGAACTTCGCGTCCTCTGGCCAGCCGTAGAAGCGCTTGGTCTTCTTGATCTCCTCGTCACCCAGCGGTTCGCCGTGCGCCTCCTTCGTGTCCTGGCGCGTCGGCGCGCCCCATCCGATGTGACTGTCGACGATGATGAGCGTGGGACGGCCCTTGGTCGCCTCCGCGGTCTTCAGGGCATGCTCGATTGCGTCCAAATCGTTCGCATCACCCACGCGAAGCACGTTCCAGCCGTAGCCGAGGTAGCGCACCGCGGCGTCATCGTTGTAGGCAAGATTCGTCTTGCCCTCGATGGTGATGTGGTTGTTGTCGTACAGCCACACCAGATTGTCCAGTTTCAGGTGACCAGCCAGGCTGCCCGCCTCGCCACTGATGCCTTCCATCATGCAGCCGTCGCCGCAGATGGCGTACACGCGGTAGTTGAACAGCTCGAAGCCCGGGCGGTTGTAGCGCGCGGCCAGCCACTTCTCAGCCATGGCCATGCCGACCGAGTTCGCCACGCCCTGCCCCAACGGGCCGGTGGTGGTTTCCACGCCGGCGGTCCAACCATGTTCGGGGTGACCCGGACAGCGCGTGTGCAGCTGACGGAATCCCTTCAGGTCATCCAGCGCAACCGCGGGCTTGCCGGTTGGCTTCTGCGCCTTGTCGATCTCCTGCGTGCCGCTCAGGTGCAGCATGCTGTAGAGCAGCATGCTGGCGTGTCCGTTGCTCAGGACGAAGCGGTCGCGACCCGGCCATCGCGGATCGGCAGGATCGAATCGCATCACGCGCTGCCACAGCGCGTAGGCCACAGGCGCAAGCGCCATCGGCGTGCCTGGGTGACCGCTGTTGGCCGCCTGCACGGCGTCCATCGACAGGGTGCGGATGGTGTTGATCGCCAGCGCGTCAATCGCGCTCACGTCCCCGGGGGTACCGGCCTGCAGGTTGGGAAATCGCTTCGTAACGTCCGAGGGGGCTGCTGCGACACTCATGATGGCTCCTTGTTGCGGCCGATGCTAGCGAACCCCCACTCCGCTCACGACTACACTGATGTCAAGGAGACATCCCATGGCACGAACCACGCTGGCCGCCCTCACCCTTTGCCTGCCCGTCGCCGCGATCGGCGCTGCCGTCCTGGCGCAATCGCAGGCGCCCGCGCAGGCGCCCCCACCCAAGCCGATCACCTCGGCTGCGGGCCGCGCGCAGGATTCGGGGATCAACTCGGACAAGCAGGTTCCCTACGACCCATCGCAGCCTCAGGGCTCTCAGGACAGCAGTGACGTTCAGGTTCCGATCGGTCAGGCGCCCCCGGCGCAGGCCAACCGCCTGCCCCCCAACGCTGGTTTCAACAACTCGGGTGGCATCGTCGATTCCTCCACGCTCACCCAGCAGGCGCTCGACGGCACCCACTATCACTATCACTATCACTACTATGGGCCCGGCTCCTTCGTCTCAAGCGGCCCGACGCCCGGCTACGCGAAGGTCGCCTACGAGAATCCAGCCACGGCCTCCGGTCCGACCAATCCCTTCCTCACGCCCATGTACGGCCCGGGCAATCCCGCCCCGATGAACACGCTCGAGGGCGCCAACAACGACAACTACAACACGCGCGTCGGTGGCGGTGGTGGTGGTGGTGGTGCGGTCGCCGGTGGCGTCGCGGGTCAGGCATGGGGTTACGGCGGTAACATCGGCCACTGGAATCCCTTCGCTTACGGTGGTCAGGGATACATCGAAGGCTTCAACGACTGACGCAACGCGTCAGGTGCGCGCCGGCACGAACTCTCGGTTCACCAGTCGCTCGATCCGCACCGCGGGATACAGCACGCCCAGCGCCGCCTCCAGGCTCGTGGCGCTCTGTGCGGCTGCACTCACCGGCACGATGTCGCCGAATCCGGCGGTCGGCATCACACTGAAGCTGAAGGAGAGAAAGTCGGCCCAGTTCAGCACGGACGCCTGCATCTGTGCGACGTTTCGATACGCGTCGGGCGACATGACACCGATTCGGTGATGAATCCCAAGCAGCCGCTACACCGCCACCGATCCCGAACGGATCTTGCCCAGCGTCAACATGCCAAATGCCGGAATCAGCGCGAACACGATCATCATCCCTGGGGGCGGCGGCGCGCCCGGTGTGTCGAAGAATGGATAGATCATCAGCATCGCCGCAGTCGCCGCAAGCAGCGGCAAGGAACGGTTCCGCAGGCAACGGATTGGATTGGCCAACAGGCGGATCTCGTGGTCGTGACTCACATGACGGGTCGATGCCGGATCGCTCATGCCGCAGACATCGGCTTGCCACGCCCGCCAACTGTGCAACTCCTGACGACAGGATCAGGACTCTTCCCAGTCCAGATCGCGTCCGAATGGCTCCGGAAGCCGCCAGACTCCCAACAGACCGACCGTGATCGCCACCGCCGCCACACAGGCCGCCGCAGTCGCCGCACCCATGGCAGGCTTCAGAGCGCCCCAGGCATTCACCCAGACCACGGCACTCCAGCGCACCAGGTTGGGCGCGCTCGTGGCCACCGTGGCACGCAGGTTGGTGCCGAAGCTCTCCCCGGCCACCGTGACGAACACGGCCCAATACCCCGTGGCGAAGCCCGCCACAGCCGTGGCCGCGTAGAACCAGCTCGAGCCACGGCCACCAAGCGTCAGCAGTCCCGCCAATGCGCATGCCAGCAGGAGGATCGCCCCCGCGATGACCGCGCGACGGCTCCGCAGGAACTGACTCGCCGCACCCGAGGCCAGATCCCCCGCCGCAGCCCCCAGATAGCCGCACAGCACCACGATCGCCGGCCGAACCGGCTCCGTGCAGCCGATCGCGCGTGCCAATTCAGGCCCGAACACGAACACCACGCCACCAATGAACCAGATCGGGGATCCAAGCGCCACCACGCTCAGCAGGCGACGCAATCGATCCCACGAGCCGAAGAGCATGCGAAGGTCGCCGCGGCGCGCGTGCTCACGCGCACTGCGACGGAACATGCCGCTCTCCACAAGACCGATGCGAAGCGCCAGCAGCGCGAAACCCATCGCGCCACCGATCAGATACGCGTACCGCCACTCGATCCAGCCGCCCACCAGGCTGGCGGCCACGGGGCCAAGCATGCCCGCGAAGGCCACGATCATCGTGCCCCAACCACGGTGGTGACGATTCATCAATTCGCTCACCAGCGTCACGCCGGCGCCAAGCTCGCCCGCCAGACCGATGCCCGCGATAAAACGTAGCGCCGCGTACTGCGGCACGGTCGCCACGAAGGCGTTGAGCATGTTCGCGGTCGAGTACAGCGCGATCGAGCCAAACAGGGTCGTCAGCCGGCCGCGTCGATCCCCAAGCACGCCCCACAGGAAGCCACCGATCACCATCCCGGTCAGTTGAACATCCAGGATGGCGGATCCGGCGCTGGTGACGTCCCCCTGCTCCTGCCCAAGCAGAATCCGTACCGTCCGCGCAAGCCCTTCCACGAATCCGGTTCCGGCCGTGTCCGGCTCCTCCGGAAGTCCGAGTCCCTTCGCGCCAAGACTTGGCACGCGCACCACGCTGAAGATCACAAGGTCATACAGGTCCACGAAGTAGCCGAGCGACGCCACGAGCACGGCCAGCCAGGGTGTCCGCTCGCCGCTCGTCTGCGCACCAGACTGTTGCATGCACGGTTTGTACCCGGACGCCACTCGCCCGCGATGGCGCCGATGGAAAAAGCACAGGGCCCCGCCGAAAACGACGGGGCCCTGTGGAACGTTCAAGGAACAGTTGGATGCCTTTGTCCGGTGTCGCCACCGAGCTATTCGTCTTTGCATGGCGTTCACCATGCGATGCCGAGCGAGAGATGTGTGAACGGATCTCGGCGAACGAGGTCTCCCTCATTCCACCGTCTATAGATCCTATAGAAAGGAGGTGATCCAGCCGCAGGTTCCCCTACGGCTACCTTGTTACGACTTAGTCCCAGTCACCAGCCTTGCCGTGGGCACGCATGAAATTGCGCGACTTCGGGCGCTGCCGGCTCCCATGACTTGACGGGCGGTGTGTACAAGGCTCAGGAACATATTCACCGCGGCGTAGCTGATCCGCGATTACTAGCGATTCCAACTTCATGGAGGCGAGTTGCAGCCTCCAATCCGAACTGGGGCATTTTTTGAGCGATTTGCTCCACCTTGCGGTCTTGCATCGTTCTGTCAATGCCATTGTAGCACGTGTGCAGCCCTAGGCATAAGGGCCATGAGGACTTGACGTCATCCCCACCTTCCTCCGGTTTGACACCGGCAGTCTCACTAGAGTCCACAGCATTACCTGTTTGCAACTAGTGACAGGGGTTGCGCTCGTTGAGGGACTTAACCCGACACTTCACAGCACGAGCTGACGACAGCCATGCAGCACCTGTGCACGTTCCACTCTTGCGAGTGTCACTCCTGTTTCCAGGAACTAATCCGTGCATGTCAAGCCTAGGATAAGGTTCTTCGCGTTGCTTCGAATTAAGCCACATGCTCCACCGCTTGTGTGAGCCCCCGTCAATTCCTTTGAGTTTTAATCTTGCGACCGTACTCCCCAGGCGGCG